>Ga0308171_1002406_pt1 | contig 19884 bp, 17 predicted proteins | sample PhyGR1_FD_202135 | JGI IMG/M metagenome (GOLD analysis project Ga0308171, IMG submission 202135) | Phyllosphere microbial communities from UC Gill Tract Community Farm, Albany, California, United States - DLSLSG.R1 | ecosystem: Host-associated > Plants > Phyllosphere > Unclassified | place: USA... | reverse complement strand
ACAGCACCGACAACTTGATAGTCATCCAGGTGCCTTGCAGCAACAGCGGGCCGAAACCCTTCAGGCTGAGCGCGCTCAGGCCGAGGGTTTGCAACAGTTCTTCGAACATAAATCGGGACCTATGGCGATAAAAAAGCGCCCCTCCAGGGGAGGGGCGCTCCAGGCATTACTTGCCGCTGTACAGGTTCAGATCGCCAAAGTGTTTCTTCTGAATGGTGGCGTAGGTGCCATCATCGTGTAACGCTTTGATACCTTTATCCAAAAGCGCCTTCAGTTCAGTGTTACCTTTTTTGATACCGATCGCGGTTTTCGACGGCAGCAGCGGGTCGTCAATCGCCGCGCTGACTTCATAACCGGCACCGGCCGGCGACTTCAGGAAGCCCAGCTCGGCTTGCAGCATGTCCTGCACAGAAGCGTCGAGACGGCCGGAGGTCAGGTCGGCATACACCTGGTCCTGGTTGGCGTAGGCCTTGGTGGTCACGCCGGCTTTATCCAGTACGGCCTTGGCATAGGCTTCCTGGATGGTGCCTTGCTCGTAGCCCACAGACTTGCCCTTGAGGGACTCAGGCGTCGAGTAGCCTGCGCCTTTCTTGAACACCAACGAAGTAGGGCCGGAGAACAGTTCGCTGGAGAAGTCGATGGCCTTCTCGCGCACTGGGGTCACGGTCATGGACGAAATCACGCCATCGAATTTGTTGGCTTTCAGGCCTGGAATCATGCCGTCGAAGTCACTTTCTACCCACTTGCACTTCACTTTCAGCTCGGCGCAGATCGCATTGCCCAGGTCGATATCGAAGCCTACCAGGCTGCCGTCGGCGGCCTTGGACTCGAACGGTGCGTAGGACGGATCGACACCAAAACGCAGTTCCTTGTATTCCTTGGCCAGCGCGGTACCTGCGGCCATGCACAGAGCCAGTGCAGAAAGGGTCAGCAATGCTTTTTTCATTATGTAATCCCTGGAAACCAAGATAAGCGCTTGTGGCGCGTTTAGGACTGTTACTGAACGGTGTCAGACGGATCACAAGTAGCAATTTCTGCACCATAGTTCCGAATGAGCGTTTTAAAAGGTGAGACAAGGAAGAAGTGAGTGTAGGAGATGCCCGAAAATGGGCGCACAAAAAACACTGCACCAAGTTGGGTCTGGCACACCTCAAGAATGTGGGAGCTGGTATTTGTTGCCAAACAATCAGGTCAGCAGGTTTTGCAGGGTGGCAAGGTTGTCAGCCTCTTCCACGGATTTGTCCTGCCGCCAGCGCAACATCCGCGGAAACCGCACCGCAATCCCACTTTTGTGTCGCTTGGACAGGGCAATGCCCTCGAACCCCAGTTCAAACACCATGCTCGGCGTCACGCTGCTGACCGGGCCGAATTTTTCCACCGTGGTCTTGCGCACAATGGCGTCAACCTTGCGCATTTCTTCGTCGGTCAGGCCGGAGTAGGCCTTGGCAAACGGCACCAGGGTGCGTTCGCTGCCGGGCGGTCCGTCCCACACGGCGAAGGTGTAGTCGCTGTAGAGGCTGGCGCGCCGACCATGACCGCGCTGGGCATAGATCAACACCGCGTCGACGCTGAACGGGTCGACCTTCCACTTCCACCACACGCCCATGTCCTTGGTGCGGCCGACGCCGTAGAGGCCATCCCGCGCCTTGAGCATCATGCCTTCCACGCCGAGGCTGCGGGAGGCTTCGCGTTGTTTGGCCAGCGCTTCCCAGGTCGCGCCGGTCAACAGCGCAGACGCCACTAGTACGGGCTGATTGCACTGGGCAATCACCCGCTCAAGCTGCGTGCGACGCTCAGCCTGGGTGTGGTTGCGCCAATCGTCGCCCTGGTGTTCCAGCAGGTCGTAGGCCAGTACCGCAACCGGAGCATCTTCCAGCACTTTTTTGCTCAGGGTCTTGCGGCCAATTCGCTGTTGCAGCAGCGCGAAGGGTTGCACCGTGTCTTTCCATACCACGATTTCACCGTCGATCACCGTGCCATCGGGCAAGCCGCTCACCAGGCTGTGCAGTTCTGGGAAACGCTCGGTTACCAATTCTTCGCCACGGGACCAGATCCACAGGCGGCCCTCGCGTTTCACCAGCTGCGCGCGGATGCCATCCCACTTCCATTCCACTTGCCAATCGGCGGGGGAGCCCAGCAAATCGTGGAATTGCTCCACCGGTTGTGACAAACCATGGGCGAGAAAAAACGGATAAGGCTGTCCGCCCCGTTGTGCATGTTCGTCGGGCGATTCGGCGGCGATCAACTTGAGGTAGCCTTGGGCCGTAGGACGGTTGGATAAGTCGGTGTAGCCCACCAACCGTTGCGCCACGCGCTTACTGTCCAGATCGGCCATCGCGGCGAGTGCGCGGGTGACCAGCAGTTTGGACACGCCAACGCGAAAGCTGCCGGTGATCAACTTGATGCACACCATCAGGCTGGGCTGATCCAGTTGTGACCATAACGCCGGTAGACGTTCGGCCAATTCCAATGGCGGCAGACCACGCAGGGGCAGGAGTTTTTCCTCCAGCCACACTGCCAAGCCGTCCTCCGAGGTGTAGGTAGATTCCGGCAGCAGCAGGGAAATGGTCTCCGCCAGGTCGCCCACCGACTGGTAGCTTTCTTCGAACAACCACGGCTCGATGCCGGACGCTTCGGTGGCCATATCGCGCAACAGGCGCGTCGGCACCAGTTGCCGAGGTCGCCCGCCGGACAGGAAATACACCGCCCAGGCGGCATCCTCCGGTGCGGCATCCTGGAAGTAGGCTTGCAGCGCGGCAAGCTTGGCGTTGCTGGAGGTCGTGGCGTCTAGGTTGGCGTACAACTCGGCAAAGGCCTTCATGCGCTGGCCTCTTCTTCGTCATCACCGTATTCAGTCGTGAAGCCCTGGGCATCCAGGCCTTTTTCCCGCAGATGGCGCACCAGAACGCCGACAGACCCGTGAGTGACCATCACCCGCTCGGCGCCGGTTTGCTCGATGGCCCACAGCAGGCCAGGCCAATCGGCGTGGTCCGATAGCACAAACCCCCGGTCCACGCCGCGCCTGCGTCGGGTGCCGCGCAGGCGCATCCAGCCGCTGGCGAAAGCGTCGCTGTAGTCGCCGAAGCGCTTGATCCAACTGCTGCCGCCGGCGGAAGGCGGCGCGATGATCAAGGCCTGGCGCAGCAGCGGGTCGGTTTTCTTGAAGTCACCGGCGTATAGGGTTTCAGGGATATAGATGCCGGCCTCGCGGTACACCCGATTCAATGGTTCGACCGCGCCATGGCTGAGGATCGGGCCGATGCTGGCGTCGATGCCATGCAGGATGCGCTGAGCCTTGCCGAAGGAGTAACAGAACAACACGCTGGCTTTGCCGGCTGCGATATTCGCCTGCCACCAGGCGTTGATCCCGGCAAAAATCTGCGCCTGGGGCTGCCAGCGATAGATCGGCAGGCCAAAGGTGGATTCGGTGATAAAGGTGTGGCAGCGCACCGGCTCGAAGGGCGCGCAGGTGCCGTCGGGTTCGACCTTGTAGTCGCCGGACGCGACCCAGACTTCACCCCTGTATTCCAGGCGCACCTGGGCCGAACCCAATACATGCCCGGCGGGGTGAAAACTCAGGGTGACGCCGTGGTGGAGCAATTGTTCGCCGTAGGCCAGGGTCTGCAGGTTGATGTCCTGTCCCAGCCGCGAACGCAGGATGCCTTCGCCAGGGGCGGCGGCCAGGTAGTGCTGGTTCCCGGTGCGGGCATGGTCGCCATGGGCGTGGGTGATGACCGAGCGTTCCACCGGGCGCCAGGGGTCAATGTAGAAATCTCCGGCGGGGCAGTAGAGGCCTTCGGGGCGGGCGATGACAAGGTCCATGGGCGTGCCGGGGGCGATGGGCTTATCAGGTAGGAGGCGGTTGGCAGAGGAGAAGTTCGATTAACTATTTGCAGTGATCGGGCTTGCTCACCACAGCAAGCCACTCCCACATGTTGATCCGGTTATTTACCGGGCGTCAGGGTCAACCTGGCTTTCCCATATACCTTCTCGAAGTTCTGCGGCTGCATCGGGAAGCTCAGGTATTGGGCCTTGAGCGACGGGTCGATGCCATTGGCATAGTTAGGGCTGGCCGGGTTGCCGGACTGGCCGATGCCAGCCTGGCCCATCATCGGTTCCACTTGGCCGAAGTCGACGATCATGCGCAGGGCCGACACTTGGGTGGTGGTGAAGTCCTGGCCCCAGCTGTAAGGCGCAGGGTTCAGGGTGTTGTGGTCGCCACCGGAGGCCAGCGGGCCGCGGATCGCCTGGCCGTTGGTGTTTTTCCAGGTGGTGGTGTGCAGTTTGCCCCACTGCCAGGCCTTGTGATCGGCGCCCAACTGGCTATCCCCCGCGCTGATCGCGGCGGCCAGGCTGCGGGCGAGGATCGCCGGTTTGTCTTCTTTTTGCGGGGTACGCACGTCATCCCAGAACGGGCTGTCTTCGCGGCCCAGCAAGTGGTCGGCCTGGGCGGCGTAGGACAGGCTGGCATTGCTGACAAACGCCTTCCAGCTGGCGCTGTTTTCCGGGCCGAGTTCGTCAAGGAAGATCTGCTTGGCGCTTTCTTGCAGGAACAGTTCATAAATCGCCGCGTCGGCGGAGGTGGACGCCAGGCGACCGTCAAAGGCCATCAGACGCCCCAGCGCTTCCCGTGCCTTGGTCTGTTCGGGCGCCGGCAGTGCGTCGATCGCCTGTTTCAGCGGCTGGGCCATGCCTGGCGCCTGGAACATTGTCTTGAGCTTGGCGGCGAAGGTGGTGGTCTGGTCGTACTGCATGGCGATCATGCTGCGGCTGTCATGCTTGCCGGCATTGGCCAGTTGCGCCAGGCGCTCACTGCGCTCCGGTGCATCCCAGGAGTTGGACAACTGCATACCATAACCGCGCGGCGCGGTGCGTTGGTTGGCGGTGCCGATCCAGCCTTGGGCCGGGTCCTGGTCATAGGGGTGCAGCATCGCGTCGGCGTAGCCATCCCAGTCAAACCGCGTGTCCCAGCCGGGCGACGGCAGCAGGCCTTCGCCTTCGCGACGGTTGGGGAAGCGCCCGGTGACTTGCCAGCCAATGTTGCTGGCGTCGGCGAAGATCATGTTCAGGGCAATGGCGCGAATCTCGCGCGTCGCGTCCGAGGCCTTGCCGGCGTTTTGTGCACGGGACAGGTCGAAGAACGCGTCCAGGCTCTTGTCATCCTTGAGTTCGGCGGTTTGCAGCGCCAGGCCCAAACCGGTGGTCAGCGCCTGGCTGCTGTTGAGCAGGGCGCCGTGGCGGGTTTCATACACCACTTCACGAATCGAGCGTTGGCCTTTGACGAAGAAGGTTTCGTTACGCACACCAGCGGGTAGCCATTTTCCGTTGTTCTCGTAATACAACGCGCTGCCCTGGCGTTTGACCTTTTCCAGGAACAGGTCCTGGGTGTCGCCCTTGACCGTGCTCATGCTCCACGCGACTTTGCCGTTGAAGCCGGACAGCAGTGTCGGCAGGCCGGCAATCGAGGCGCCCACGGCCTGGTACTTCGGCGCGCGGATCTGCACGTAGCTCCACGGAGACGGTGCTTGCGGCTGGGCGGCGAGGTCGCCTGCCAACAGGCTTTTACCGCTGCGGCTGCGTTGCGGGCCAATGGCCCAGTTGCTCGATGTGGTCACTGCCAGCGAGTTGAGGCTGCTCAGTTGCTGGCCGACCGCGTCCAGGCCGGCGAGGCCGGTAATCTGGCTGAAATTCACGCCCTTGAGTTTCTCGGCCTCGGCCACCGGGATCGCTTCATCCGGCGCACTTGGGGTGAGCCAGGCGAGTTTGTCGACGCCGACTTTCTGTGCCAGCACCAAGGATGCGATTTCCTCCTGCAGGTTGACCGATTCACTGAAGTTCAGCAGGCAGAACAGCAGCGCCGAATCTTCCGGCTTCCAGTACTCGGGCTTGTACCCGGTCTGGGCCAGGTCTGGCGGTAGCTTGTCGCGGTAGCGGAACAGGTAGGCATTGACGCCACGGGCATACACTTCGAAGAAGCGCTTGAGGCGCGGGCTCGATGCGTTATACAGCTCGCCCGCGCTTTTCTTCAGGTTGACCGCGCGCATGAATCGATCGACATCCAGCACCTCGGGCCCGGACATTTCCGCCAGGCGGCCCTGAGCCAACAGGCGCAGGGTGACCATCTGTGTGATGCGATCACTGGCGTGCACATAACCGAGGCTGAACAGTGCGTCATGGAACGTGTTGCTTTCGATCAGCGGCATGCCTTGGGCATTGCGGCGCACGGAAACATTCTGTGCCAGGCCTTTGAGCGGCTGCACGCCGGCGACCGGGGGCAGGGTGTCCTGGGTGCTCTGGAGCTGGCAACCGGCCAGGCTTAACGCACTGGCCACTGCCGCGGCAACGCCGAGCCGGGGAAGAAAATGTGAGAGGGCTGGCGAGGCCATGGCAAAGCTCCTGCGGGGGTAGCGTCAGTAAAGGCGCTACGTTAGTGAGCGCGGCGAAACGACGCAAGCAGGAGCTATGCCTTATTTTCAGGAAATGCGTATCAAGACTTGGGCGGGTTCACTTTCTGCACCAGCTCATACGCGCGGACCGTCGCCGGCCGCTCCTTGATCCTGTTGAACCAGCGGTGCAGGTGTGGGAAATCTTCCAGCCGTTGGCTCTGCCACTTGTGGGAAACAATCCACGGGTAGATCGCCATGTCAGCAATGCTGTAGGCCTCACCCGCCACGAACGCGCGGTCTGCCAGACGCCGATCCAGCACACCGTAAAGGCGAGCGGTCTCGTCCACATAACGCTTGATCGCATACGGAATTTTTTCCGGTGCGAACTGGCTGAAGTGATGATTCTGACCGGCCATCGGCCCCAGGCCGCCCATTTGCCAGAACAACCACTGCAGTGTTTCCTGGCGACCGCGTAGGTCTTTTGGAATGAACTGGCCGGTTTTTTCCGCGAGGTACAGCAGGATCGCGCCGGATTCAAACAGCGAAATCGGCGCGCCACCGTCGGTCGGGTTCTGATCGACGATGGCCGGAATGCGGTTGTTGGGAGCGATCTTCAGGAAGTCAGGCTTGAACTGGTCGCCCTGGCCGATGTTGATCGGGTGCACCTTGTAGGGCAGGCCGGCTTCTTCCAGGAACAGCGATACTTTGTGACCGTTAGGGGTAGTCCAGTAATACAGGTCGATCATGAAGCTCTCCAAAAGTGGTGATGCTTGAGCGAATGCCTGTAGGTATAGGTAACGTTGGGTGTGCGAAATTTCAATGAAACATTTGCGCATACCCATAGAAGCAATTAAAAGGCGCCGTCCACCAACACCTGCACCGTCTGCTGCGAACAGCGCTCGATGCGTGCCCGCACGCGATACACCTCGGCAAACAGCAGTGGGTTGAGCACGTCGTCCGCTGCACCGCTGGCATACAAACGTCCCTGGCGCAGCACGGCAATATGGTCGGCGAAGCGCGCGGCGAGGTTGATGTCGTGCAGCACCACCACGGCAATCAGGTTGTGTTCGCGCACCAAATCGCGCACGCAATCCATGACTTTCAGTTGGTAATTGAGGTCGAGGGCGCTGGTGGGTTCGTCCAGCAGCATCACCTGAGGGCGACGGGCGATGAGTTGGGCGAGGCTGACCAGTTGGCGTTGGCCGCCGGATAGGGTGCTCAGCAACTGATCGGCCAAATGCGCGATGCCAATGCGCTGCAAGGCGTCGAAGGCTTCACGCAGGCAGGCGTCGCTGGACAACGGGATGCCCTCGACATTCGCCACGCGCAGGGCGGCGATCACACTTTCCATCACGCTGAGGCTCAGTCCCGGTGGCAAGTTTTGCGGCATGTAGGTCACACGCCGCGCGCGCTCGGCGACGGACATGGCCGACAGGTCGAGGTCACCCAATCGCACAACGCCTTGCATCTTTTCCAGCCCGGCCACGGCACGTAGCAAGGTGGATTTACCCGCGCCGTTGGGGCCGATCAGAGCGGTGATGCTGCCGTGGGGCAGGGTGGGCAGGCTCAGGTCGTGCACGATCTGGCGGCGCCCGTAACTTACCTGGGCATTGTGTACGCTCAACCCTTGGCTCATAACTGCCTCCCCCGTTTGAACACCAACACCACGAAAATCGGCACGCCCACCAACGCGGTGACGATGCCCACCGGCACGATCACGCCGGGCATGATCAGCTTGCTGGCAATCGACGACAGCGCCAGCAGCAACGCGCCGGTCAAGGCGCTGGCCGGTAGCAGGAAGCGTTGATCTTCGCCCACCAGAATCCGCGCGATATGCGGACCCACCAGGCCGATAAAACCGATGGTGCCTACAAAGGCCACGGCGGTGGCCGACAGCAGACTGATGCGCAGCAGTGAGAAAAACCGCAGGCGCTTCACGTCCACGCCAAAGCTTTGCGCACGGTCCTCGCCCATGCGCAACAGGGTCAGGCGCGGTGCGGCGGCAAAGGAAAACGGCAGCACTACCGCGACCACCAGCGCCAGGATGCCGAGCTTGTCCCAGTTGGCACGGGTCACACTGCCCAACGTCCAGAACACCAACTGTTGCAACACATCTTCGGTGGCCACCAGTTGCAGCAGCGCCACCACCGCGTTGCAACTAAACACCAGGGCGATGCCGAACAGCACCAGGCTTTCCACCCCGGCGCCGCGCAAACGCGACATGGCTTGCAGCAAAAATACCGACGCCGCCGCGAAGATAAATGCCGAGATGGAAATCGCCGTATTGGCCGAGACCCACAGTGTCGTCACCGGAAACACAATCACCAGGGACGCGCCCAAGGCCGCCGCCGACGACACGCCCAAGGTGAACGGGCTGGCCAGCGGGTTGTTCAGGATCGCCTGCATTTCGGCCCCGGCCAGCGACAGCGCGCAGCCCACCAGCACTGCCATGAGTGCATAGGGCAGGCGCACGTTCCAGATGATCACCTGGTCGGTGGCGCTGAGGTGGGACGGGTGCAGGATTCCGTCCAGCAAGGCCAGCAGGCCCATGCCCGAGGGGCCGCTGGCAAGGTCCACGAGGATGGCGCACACCAGCGCCGTACCGAGCAGGCCAAGCAGCCAGGCGCGCCGCGCCAGCAGACGGCGATAGCCATGGGTGGCGCTGGCGAGGTCGAGGGTTTGAGTGGTCATTGAACTCACACAATCTTGAAAGCGAAGAGGATCCAAATGTGGGAGCAGGCAAGCCTGCTCACACACTGACTGCATTCCAATAGGGCGATCAACGTTACTTGGGCTTGCTGTCGATCCAATAGGCACCCTGCAACGGCATCCCCAGGAATTGCGCGTTGATTTGGTCCATGGACGCCTGCGGATCCAGCTGGGCGAACAGCTCCGGGTGCACCCATTTGGCCAACGATTCAATCGCCAGCAGGTTGTACGGCGAGTTGTAGAAGTCATGCCACAGGCCGTGGGCATTGCCCTCACGGATTGCACGAAGATTGGCGAATTCGGGGCGCGCCAATACCCGGTCCAGCGCCTCGTGGGCTTCATCTGCGCCAACACCCGCGCCCAAGATCAAGCCGGGCTTGCGGTTGCCGGTGGCTATATACACATCCGGGTCGGCCTTGAGCGCGTACTCGACGCTGATATCGCCCAACGCACCCGGCACCACGCCAGCGGCGATATTGCGCCCGCCGACCAGTGCGATCAGTTCGCCCATGCCACTCTTGCCGGTGGTATGCCCCGGCGCTTGCCAAATGCCGGCCAGCAGTTCGAGGAACACACTCGGGCGCGGCCCCGCCGGCAAGGTGGCGACCGCATCGGTGATCACCTTGATGTGCTGGTCATAGAAACCCAGGAACGCCTTGGCCTGGGCTTCACGCCCCAATGCCTGGCCCAGCGCGGTCATGCTGGTGTGAGTACCCTGCACCGGGTTGATGCGGAAGTCGACGAACACCACCGGAATGCCCGCCTGGGCCAGCACATCGGCGACCGGACTGTGTTCGGTGGGGCCGTGACCGGAAATGCTGAACACTGCCAGGTCAGGTTTCAGCGAGAGGATTTCCTCGGCGCTGACACTTTGTTCCGACGCTTGCCCGATCAGCGGGATGTCTTTCACTGCCGGAAATTTCGCCACGTAGGCGTTGTAGGTGTGTTGGTCGAGCAAGCGCAAATCGTTCTGCCAGCCGACGATGCGCTGGAAGGGCGCGTCCTTGTCCAGCAACGCAAACGCCGAAATCAGCCGGCCTTCACCCAGGACAACGCGCTTTACGGTGTCAGCCACTTCGACCTTGCGGCCCAGCACATCGGTGACTTCATGGGCGGCAGCGGTTTCAGCATGGCCCAGGACCAGCGCGGCAAACAGCACGCCGAGCGTGAGCACATTACGGGGTTTCAACATGGCAGGGACTCCAGGTGAAGGCGGCGCATCAGCCATCGCTCCAGCGCCGCAACAGGTTGTGGTAAGCGCCGCTCAGTTGCAGCAGCGCGTGGTGATCGGCGTCTTGGGCGGTGAGGGTCTGGATCGCCACGTCCATGTCCAATAGCAACTGGCGCTGGCTGTCTTCGCGCACTAGGCTTTCGATCCAGAAAAAACTGGCGATGCGCTCACCGCGCGTCACTGGGTTGATCTTGTGCAGGCTGCTGCCGGGGTAGATCAGCAAATGGCCGGCGGGCAGCTTCACAGCGTGTTCGCCGAAGGTGTCGCGGATCACCAATTCACCGCCGTCGTAGCTGGCCGGGTCGGCCAGGAACAGCGTGGCGGAGATGTCGGTGCGCACCCGCTCGCGCACGCCCTTGATGCCGCGAATGGCGTTGTCGATATGCCAGTCGAACCCTTCACCACCGCTGTAGCGGTTGAACAGCGGCGGGTAGATGCGCTTGGGCAAGGCGGCGGACATAAACAGCGCGTTGTCTGACAGCCGCTCCAGAATCTGCTCACCGATGCGATGGGCCACTGGCGAATCCTCCGACAACTGCCGGTTATTTTTCGCCATGGCCGAGCGCGGTCCGGCGGTCACCTTGCCGTCAACCCAGGGCTGATCGAGCAAGGTGGCCACGGTGGCGTCGACTTCGCTGGCACTGAACAGCGCCGGGATTTCGATCAGCACGGTTCAGAACTCATAGTCGACGCTGGCGGTGAGGGTGCGCCCGGCACCTGGGATGCCGTAGAGCTGGAAGCCGTCGAGGGAGGCGCCGACCTGGCTGTAGTAGAACTTGTTGAACACGTTGTTGAGGTTGAGGTTGACCGTGGTGTCCTTGTTCACTTTGTATTGCGCGGCCAGGTTGCTCAGCCAGTAGCCGGGGGCTTTTTCGTGGTCGCGGGTGTAGATCGCGTACACGCCGGACGGGCCGTTGGCGTAACTGCTGTTGTTGTTCAAGCCGCCGACGTATTTGTTGTCGGTGTAACGGCGGCGGCCCACGTATTGCTCGCCGTAGCTGAGGCTCAGGGCATCGGTGACGGCGTAGGTGGTCCACAGATTGGCGGTCAGGTCGGGCACGTTCTTGGCTTCGGCGCCCTTGTTGATGCCTTTGGTCTGCGTGCTTTTGAGGGCCGAGAAACCACTGTAGGCGGTCCAGCGCGGAGTGATATTGCCTTGCAGGCCCAGTTCGATGCCGTCGACCCGTTTGGCGGGCAGGGCGCGTACCGGGGCGGATTCGCCGTCCTGGTATTCCCAGGCGTTGTCCAGTTCGGTGCGGAAGATCGCTGCTGTGACGTTGAGCATATCGTGGGTAATGTCCCACTTGGTGCCCATTTCATAGGTCTTGGACTTGGCCGGGCTGTAGTGGCTGGTGCTCGCCGTGCCGTAGATCTGGTTATTGGTCGACGCACCCAACGCGGACGGCTGCGCCGCTTCGCTGTAGGACACATAGAGGCTGCCGTTGGGCAACGGCTTGAACACCGCGCCAACCCGACCGCTGACGGCACCGTCGGTGCTGCTGATGCTGGCTTGACCGCGTTGGCTGGTCTGGGCACGCCAGTTGTCGTAGCGCAGCGACCCGAGCACTTGCCACTGATCGTTGAGGGTGATGGTGTCGCCCAGGTAGATCCCGGCGTTGTCGATCACTGAGCGCGGGTCGCCTTCGCCTTTGGTCACGTAGGTGCTGGCGAAGCTGTGGTTGGGGGCGTTCATGTCGAACAACATGTCGCCGGCCGGCACTTTGGCGCTGCGTTTCAGGCCGCCGTAAGTCTCGTGATAGAACTCCAAGCCGCTGACCACGGCGTGTTGCAGGCTGCCGGTGGTGAGGTTGAAATTGAAGTCGGTCTGGTTGTCGAGGATGGTGTAGCGCTTGGACAAGCCGAAATCGCTGCCGCGCAGGATGCCGTAGGCGGTATTGCTGTTGTTCACGTAGTCGGAGTAGGCGTTCACCGTGCTGCCCGGCACTTGGCTGATCGGTCCTACACCGGTGTAGCCCAAGGTCGCACAACGGGTGCCGGTGCAGGTCTTCTGGCCGTTGGCGTTGGCGGCGAAGAAGCGCGCCGGGGAGAGCACGGCAAAATTGTCGCTGCGTTCCCAACGCGTCTGGTTGCGCAGGTTGGCGTCATTCCAGTCGAAGTCATGCTCGAAGCGCGCCGTGAGCGAAGTGGTTTTGTTCTCTTGGGTGTAGAGGCTCGAGTCGCCGTACCCGTTGGAGCGCTTCACGCCGGGCATGCGATCGCCATTCGTCCCACGCTGGATCGGCACGCCGCCGTCCGGCGTATTGGTGTCTTTCTGGTAGAAGGTGTCGACGAAAAAGCGCGTGTCGGTGCCCAGGCCGAAGCCGAACGAGGTGGCAATGCCCCAGCGGTCGTAGTCCACGTCGTCACGTTCGGCCACTTGGTTGTAGTGCTTCATCAGGTTGATACGTAGGGCAGTGGTGTCGTTGATCTGTTTATTCAGGTCAGCGGTGAGGCGGCGGTAGGCATCGGTGCCGATACCGGCCGAGACGCGGTTGGCATCGCCCAGGTGCGCTTCTTTACTCACCAGGTTGACGCTGCCCCCCACGGCGGACACGCCGGATTCGATGGAGCCAGTGCCCTTGAACACTTCCGCCTGTTGCAGGTTGAAGGTGTCGGTGCGCGTGGACATGCCCGCATCGCGCACGCCATCGACGGTCAGGCTTTGTTCGGAAGAAAACCCGCGAATCGAAAACAGGTCGCCCCACCCCAGGTTGCCTTCGCCGGACATGAAGGTAATCCCCGGCACGTTGCGCAACACTTCCTGCAAGGTCTGCGCATTCTGCTCCTTGAGCACCTGCTGCGGCACGATGGTCACGCTTTGCGGGGCGTCCAGCAGCGGTTGGCTGATTTTTGCCGAGGTCACCCGGTCTACTTTGAAAGTGGAAGTGGCTTCACCATCGACCTTGATTTCCGGCAGGCTCAGCACCGAATCGTTGGACTTGGCCGCTGGCGCGCCAGCCAAGGCGATCGGGACGACGCCGCCGGCAGCCAGTAGGCCGAACATCGGTGCCAGGGTGGTGTGCAGCGTGTGGCTGCGAGAGGTGGGCGATGACATGGGCAACTTCCGAGTCTAAATTACAATTACTCTCATTTAGGTTCGGTAGTCTAAAGAGCGTTTTCCCCTGCCATGCCCCGGGTTTGTATCGCTGATGCGTGATTATGGTTTCCTACAACATTCCATTACATTTGCCTGCACGGCTGGCTGAACTTTCGGCTATTTGCTGCGTTTCATTGTTTTTTGGATTGACTGCCCATGGCCAAGCAAGACCACCTGCTGATCGTTGATGACGATCCGCAAATCCGCCAGTTGCTCTGCGACTACCTGAGCGACGCCGGCTTCCAGGTCTCCACTGCGGCCGACGGCAAGGAAATGCGCCGCCGCCTGGCGCTGAATGTCATCGACCTGATCGTTCTCGACCTGATGCTGCCCGGTGAAGACGGCCTGAGCCTGTGCCGCGAACTGCGGGTGAACTCAAACACGCCGGTGGTGATGCTCACGGCAAAAGGCTCGTTGATCGACCGCATCGTCGGCCTGGAAATCGGCGCCGACGATTACCTGCCCAAACCGTTCGACCCGCGCGAACTGCTGGTGCGGATCAAGGTGGTGTTGCGCCGGGTGCAGAGCTTTCCCGACCGTGCGCGCCTGGATGAAGCGCCGAGCATCCGTTTCGCAGGCTGGCAGCTCGACACGCGGGCGCGGCAGTTACTGTCGCCGGAGGGGGTGGTGGTCAGCCTGGGCAACTCCGATTACCGCGTGTTGCGCCTGCTGTTGCAGCACCCCAATCGCCCGTTGAGCCGCGACTTCCTGCTCAATCACGTGTTCGACAAGGACAGCACGCCGTTCGACCGTTCCATCGATGTGTGCGTCAGCCGTCTGCGCTCGCAACTGCCGGCCAATGTGATCAAGACTGTGCGCAACGAAGGCTACATGCTCACCGCCGACGACGTTGTGCTGGAATCGTGAGACTGCTGCCGCGTTCGCTGTTCGGGCGGTTGGTGCTGATTTTGGTCAGCGGCATGCTCGCGGCGCAGGCGCTGACCAGCAGCATCTGGTACGACCGGCGCCACGGGCAGGTGCTGGAAATCCCTGCGCGCTTGATCGCCACGCGCTTGGCGGACGTGGTGCGGCTGGTGCACGGCGACCCGCAACAGGCGGACCTGCTGATCAAGATGCTCGACACGCCGACCTTCCGCCTGACCCTCAGCGACCAGGCCAGTAATACGCCTAGCACGCTTCACGACAGCGACCGGCCCACCGAACGGTTGATCAAGAAGGTATTGTCGGAAAAAACCGGTTACGCCCAGACGCTGATCCTGTTGCGCCTGTCGTTGGTGGATGGCGAAGGGCAAACCGCCGGGCTGTCGACCCTGCTGGGTTCCAAACCGGTGGTGGGGCAGTTTCTGATCGACCTGCGCCTGCCCGACGGCCGCTGGTTGCAGGTGGATGCCAGCGAAGAACAGGGCTGGACCAGCACCTCACCGCTGGACCTGTTGTTCGATTACGTTATGCGCATTTATTTGCTGCGGGTACTGGTATTGGTGCTGATCGCTCTGGTGGCGGTGCGCCTGGCGATCCGCCCGCTCAACGCGTTGGCCAAGGCGGCCGAAGCCCTGGGCCGGGATATCCAGCGACCGCCGTTGTCGGTGGATGGCCCTACCGAAGTGCGCCGTGCCGCCCAGGCCTTCAATGCCATGCAGCAGCGGCTGATCGCCAACATCGCCGAGCGCACGCGGTTTCTTGCGGCTATTTCCCACGACCTGCGTTCACCGATCACACGCCTGCGCCTGCGCACCGAGATGCTTGAGGACAACCGCACCAAGGAACGTTTTCGCAGTGACTTGGAGGAAATGGAACAGATGGTGGCCAGTACGCTGGATTTTGTCAGCAGCGGTGAAATCAACGAGGCACGGCAGAACATCGACATCAATGCCTTGCTGCAAAGCTTGCAGGCGGATCTGCAGGATGTGGGCGAGAACGTGGTGATCGAAGGCCGCGCAAAACAGCCACTGCCGGGGTACGCCCGCAGCCTCAAGCGGTGTGTGCAGAACCTGCTGGAGAACGCGGTGCGTTATGGCCGCGATGTGACGGTGCGGGTCGAGGACCAGGCGGATAGCTTGACGATCATTATCAGCGACCGAGGGCCGGGGATTCCCCAGGCACAGCTGGAGCAGGTGATGGAGCCGTTTTATCGGGTAGAAGGCTCACGCAATGCCGAGACCGGCGGGTATGGGTTGGGTTTGAGCATCGCTCACACCATCGCCAAGGCGCATGACGGGCGGTTGAGCTTGCGTAATCGGGAAGGTGGGGGCCTTGAGGCGGAGCTGCGATTCCAAAGCAAATCCTGAATGTGAAACGCAATCTAAATGTGGGAGCGGGCTTGCTCGCGAAAGCGGACTTTCAGTCGATGCATCAGGTGACTGACACACCGTATTCGCGAGCAAGCCCGCTCCCACACAAGCCCGCTCACATTTGGGCCTTACGCCCCGTGGCACTTCTTGAATTTCTTCTCGCTGCCGCACGGGCAAGGATCATTGCGACCCACGTCCTTCAAGGCGTTGCGCACGGGCTCCTGGTGAGCATGGCCGCAGTTCGGGCCGTGGACATGGCCGTGGTCGTGATCATGGTGATCGTGATCGTGGTTGCAGTCAGGACCATGGACATGGGGTTGCTGAGTCATTGATGTCGCTCCGGAATAAAATCGCCGGGGATTATCTCGCCATTGTGGTTCACCTGCACGTCATAACCGATGAATAATCCGGTTTTCAGTTCGCCTTCGAGGCGGTAGGGCACAGGTCTGTCCGGGTTTTTCAGCATCTGCACCACATCGCGGATCTGCGGCCAGAGGTTGGTGCGCACCGTGACTTTGAACACCGCATGGCTGCGCGGCGGGACCGTCAACCATTCATTGGATTCGCCCTCGGTCAGCGCAAAATCACCCAAGGTCACCTTGTAGATCAGGCCGCGCACGGTCAGGTCGTCGTCATCGCGGTTGTCCACGCGAAAGAACAGCTTGAATTTCTGCTCAAGCAGTTTGGCGCGCACCACCTCCACCTTCACCAGGGAAACATGAGGCGCTGGCGAATCGTCTTCGAACCACGATGCGCAACCGCTCAGGCCGAGGGTCAACGCCAGCATCAAGCTGTATATCCGGAGCATGGCGTCAGTCCTGTAAGGGTTAGAGGTAGCTGGAACAACACTTCTTGAATTTCTGCCCGCTGCCGCACAGGCAGGCATCGTTGCGACTGGCTTTGATTTGCACCGTAGGATCGATGAAGTACCAGCGCCCGTCATTCTGTACGAAAGAAGACTGCTCGCGGTGGCTATGTTCGCCGGTGCTGTCGTGCCAGCGTGCGGTAAAGGTCACGAACGCGTGTTCCGGCTGCCCGCCGAACACTTCGGAGCTTTCCACTTCGAGACCCAACCAGGTGCTTTGGGCGCTCCACGCGGCGATGGCTTCGCGGTCCAGGCCGGCCTGTTGCGCAGGCAGAGTGGTGGCCACCAGATAGTCCACCAGGCCCAGGACGTAGGCGCTGTAGCGCGAACGCATCAACGCGCTGGCGCAAGGTGCCGGGTGGCCGGCGTGATAATGGCCGCAGCAGGCATCCAGCAGGTTGCCGCTACCGCAGGGGCAAATGGATGTACTCATCGGGATCACCACCAATACTTTCCGAAATTTTCCGGGTTGGCCCAGAACCGGGCGTTGAGCCAGTCGGGCACCTGTTTATAGTCAAGCAGATCGTAGGTGAACAGGGTCAACACCTGCTCGTCGCGCTGGAAACGCTCGCCGGCCTGTAGTGCCAGGGAAAAGAAGTCAGTGTCCTTCCAGTCGCAGGCGGCCAGGTCCACCAGCACGGCGATGCGGCTGGCATTGAGGTTGCGGATGCCGCCGAGCAGGGTCAGCCCTTGCGGTTTTGACAGGTGCTCCAGGCAATCGACCACCAGCGCCAGGTCAAAACGCTGGGCGGCCAGGTCTGCGGGCAGCGCGCCGGGCGCGGCGAAAGACACCTGGCTCCGCGGATGCGCTTTTTCAAAAGCGTCCAGTGCCGGGAACCGGCTGGCGCCCAGCACCAGCAGGCGTTGGGGCGAGTGCAGGTCGAGCAAGGCAGCCAGGGCTTGCTGGGGTGTACGGGCAGAATTACCAGCGGTCATCACAGATCCTCACATCAGAACCCTAGAGACTAGCGCGGCTGAACGTGCGGGCCTAGAGCGGGTGGTGGAGAAAAGTCCCGGCTGAGCCCTCATCCTTAATAAATACGGGGGTGTGACGCAGTGGCGCAGTTGAAAAGAGCGGTCTTAACTGCATCCATCGGCCTTCGCCGATCCCCTCAGGAGAAATCAGATGAGCATCATGCGGACAGCTCTACCCTTGGTTCTGCTAACCGGAGTATTGACAGGTTGCGCAGGCTTGCAAAAAACCGACTGGCCCACCTGTGCCGCCGTAGGCGGTGTGACAGGCGCGGCGTTGGGCGCCACCGAAAGTTCGTCATGGGCCGGCGGCGGTGCGTTGCTGGTCGGTGGTCTGGCCGGCGCCTATTGCTGGGTGCATGGCGATGGCGACGAGGATGGCGACGGCGTGCCGGACAGCCGCGACAAGTGCCCCGGCACCCCTAAAGGCGTGCAGGTCGATGCCAATGGCTGCCCGCCCGTGCCGCAAGCAGCAGTGGTCGAGGAAGTGGTGGTGGTCAAGGAAGAAACCATCGTGATTCGCGACGTACACTTCCAATTCGATTCGGCCAAGTTGACGGCAGCGGATAAAACCAAGCTCGACACCATTGCCACGCGCCTTAAACAGGAAGCACCGAACGCCCAGTTGCGTGTCAGCGGGCACACCGACAGTGTCGGTAAAGATGCCTACAACCAGAAACTCTCGGAAAAACGCGCCCATTCGGTCACCGAATATCTGATCAGTGCCGGCTTGCCGCGCAGCAGTTTTGTCTCGGTCACCGGGGCAGGCGAGAGCCATCCAGTCGCCGACAATAAAACGGCCGAAGGTCGTGCGCTGAATCGCCGTACGGAAATCCAAATCAACCGCTGACAGCCCTTGCCCCTGTGGGACCCACAGGGGCATTGCCTATCTGCATCGCTGCGTTCTCAAGTTTTTTGATCCTTCACTGGCAAAGCGCCGGTAGAAGTCGTTACTGTGCGTCCAAAGAAAAATTTGAAAACACTCAGGAGCCCCATGATGCGTAAGGTTTTTCTGTTGGCCCTGTTGGTCAGCCCCATTGCCGTGGCCCAGAGCGTCAGTGTGGAAACCAACTCACTGATGCGCCTGCCCAGCAGCACCAGTGTGTTGCAGTTGGAGCGCCTGGACGTGGCGGACTATGGCACCTTGCTGGTTCCGGCCACCATCAGCCAGGTCAGCGTGGACGAGCTGCACCTGGGCCGCGACGCGCGTATTGCCATTGTGCCCGGCAACACCGCGCTGCAATTGCAGGTGCGCCATGCGCAATTGGATCACGGCAGTCAGATCACCTCGCGCGGCGCTCCCGGCACTCACGAAAAACCTGCTAAGCCCGGACGTGACCTGAATTTGCGCATCAATGCCCTTACAGCTGAAGAACTCTCGGTGGATGCCCGTGGCGGTGCCGGAGCCCAAGGCTACGCCGGTCTGGATGGCGCCAACGGCGAAGACCCCGGCTGCACCTGGGGCGCGGCTGGGCGCGGCGCCAATGGCGATAACGGCGGCGATGGCTTGCCAGGCGCGTCGGGTGCGCAGGTGCGAGTGCAGTTGCCGAAAGACTTTCCGGCCCAGCAGATCAAGGTGTGGGTCGATGGCGGCCCGGGAGGCCTGGCGGGCACCGCAGGCAAACCGGGTAAGGGCGGGCAATCCAAGGGTTGTTTGGTGTACCGCGCCGATGGCGGCGAAAAAGGCCGCCCAGGCTTGGAAGGGCAGCCAGGGCCGGCCGGGCCGGCGGGTGCCGTCACTATTGAACGGCTCTGACGTGCCCCCCACCTCAATCGGCAAGCCCAGGCTTGCCGTTTAGAACATCGGTCGCGCTGAAGCAATCGCCACCACCAGCACCCCCACGATCAAGTTGATCCCCACCAACGTGCGAATCTGCCCCAGGGCCGTGGCGCCCGCCGGCCAGTCCTCGGCCGCCACCGCCGTGCGCAGCGCCGGGAATTTCAACGCCTGGATGCGGATAAACAATGCGGTCATCACCAGATACAGGCCCATCATCACCTGCACATAACGTGGCGCGGTTTCAAACCCATTGAAGCGCAGATGCAACAGGCCGACACCGCTGATCGGCAAAATCAGCACCGCCGCCCAGACCCACACGAAAAAACGTTGAAACACATTCGCCCACAACTTGAGCCGGGCAGGGCCTTCAAGTGCCGCCACAGCGGCGGGGCGCAGGATCATCCAGGCGAAAAACATACCGCCGACCCACACCAGGGCGGCCAGGACATGCAAGGTGTAAGCGAGGCTAAAGACGGTCATTGCGGTACTCCGTTCTGCGCGGGATTAATTAGCGGGGTATGATAGCCGCCGATCCGAACCACTGAAAATTTATCCAGCGTTTTTTGCGCCCGACTATTCATGATCAGCACTG
>Ga0308171_1002404_pt1 | contig 19902 bp, 24 predicted proteins | sample PhyGR1_FD_202135 | JGI IMG/M metagenome (GOLD analysis project Ga0308171, IMG submission 202135) | Phyllosphere microbial communities from UC Gill Tract Community Farm, Albany, California, United States - DLSLSG.R1 | ecosystem: Host-associated > Plants > Phyllosphere > Unclassified | place: USA... | reverse complement strand
GGGTCGGATCATTGCCCGGCACCAGGGGCGCCGACGGCACGATCGTGTGGCCTTTGCCCTTGAAGAACTCAAGGAAATCGCTGCGGATCTGGGAGGTAGTGAATTTGACGGATGCGTTCATGGGGGCTGGCTTCATGCGGGCCGGTCAGTCCCTGGCACGCAGCCCCAATGGCCGGGTGTCACCTGCAGGACCGCCGAAACCACAAAGGGTATCAGGCCCGGGCCGCTCAGTCCTCTGGGTCGTAGCGGGTCGCGCGCCGGATGCTGTCGCCATCGAAGCCCCGACGGGCCAGCAGATCGGCCGCCTTGCGCCGTTGTGGCAGCTCCTGCGGCCCGGCCTCGCCGAACCGGCGGCAGACCAGATCACGGGCATTCTCGGTCCAGTCGCCCTCGAAGGTGTCCATGGCGGCGGCCACCTGATCGCTGTCCAGCCCGTGGGTGCCCAGCTCGGCACGGATGTGGTACGGGCCATAGCCCGTGTTGGCCCGGATCCGGACCAGGTTCTCGGCGAACCGGGTATCGTCCTGCCAGCCGGCCTCGCTGAGCTTGTCCACGGCGGCCACGGCCGCTTCGGTCTCGATGCCGCGGGCCTGCAGCTTGCGCGTCAGCTCCTTGCGCGAATGCTCGCGGCGGACCAGCAGCCCAAGCGCACGCTGGACCGGGGTTTGTTCACTGACCCGGCGCTTCTTGCGGCCGGGTGCCGGGGCATCGGGGTCGTGCATGGCAGCCTTTCACTCCGTGCGCCGTCCGTGGCGCGATCCCATCCGGGATGTTGGAACTGCAGGCCAGGGCAGGCGTCACTGACGGCGCCGCCCTGCCCCGCAGGAAACTCACTCGATATCGTCTTCCGCGTCGTCGCCGCCTTCACGCACGGCTTCTTCGGGCTGGAACTTCTCGCGCAGCTCGGCTTCCAGGCGCTGGGCGATCTGCGGGTTGTCGCGCAGGTAGCCGCGGGCGTTGTCCTTGCCCTGGCCGATGCGTTCTTCGCCGTAGCTGTACCAGGCGCCGGCCTTCTCGACCAGCTTGGCTTCCACGCCCATGTCGATCAGTTCGCCTTCGCGGCTGATGCCTTCGCCGTACAGGATCTCGGTGATCACCTGCTTGAACGGGGGCGCCAGCTTGTTCTTGACCACCTTGATCTTGGTCTGGTTGCCGATGATCTCGTCGCCCTTCTTGATCGCGCCGATGCGGCGGATGTCCAGGCGGACCGAGGCGTAGAACTTCAGCGCGTTGCCGCCGGTGGTCACTTCCGGGCTCTGGCCCGGCATCATCACGCCGATCTTGTGGCGCAGCTGGTTGATGAAGACCACCAGGGTGTTGGAGCGCTTGATGTTGCCGGTCAGCTTGCGCAGGGCCTGGCTCATCAGACGCGCCTGCAGGCCCGGCAGCTGGTCGCCCATCTCGCCTTCGATTTCGGCCTTGGGGGTCAGCGCGGCGACCGAGTCGACCACCACGATGTCCACCGAGCTGGAGCGCACCAGCATGTCGGCGATTTCCAGCGCCTGCTCACCGGTATCGGGCTGGGACAGCAGCAGGTCGTCCACGTTGACGCCCAGCTTGGCGGCGTAGATCGGATCCAGCGCGTGCTCGGCATCGATGAAGGCCGCGGTACCGCCCTTCTTCTGGCATTCGGCGATCGCCTGCAGGGTCAGGGTGGTCTTGCCCGAGGATTCCGGACCGTAGATCTCCACGACGCGGCCCTTGGGCAGGCCACCGATACCGAGCGCGATATCCAGCATCAGCGAACCGGTGGGGATGACCTCGACCGCCTCGACGACGCGGTCGCCCATGCGCATCACGGCGCCCTTGCCGAACTGCTTTTCGATCTGGCTGAGCGCGGCGGTGAGGGCGCGCTTTTTGTTTTCATCCATCGGAGTGGTCCTTGCAGAGGTCGTATCGGTGGAGGTGCTGTCTTTGGAAGTCTTCTTGGCCATGGGTTCACTTTAAGGCTGGCGTATCGCACAGGCTGAGATTCTGCCCGGCGTTCGGAAAAAAATTATCGGACATCCGTACCAACCTCAGCGGAACCAGAGAATCGCCACAAAAGACCGTGCATGTACAAGGGGAAACAGGTGTCAGCGGTTGGGCCGCAGCAGGCCGCAGTAGAGGCCTTCGATCGCGAAGTCCTGGTCGGGCAGCACCTCGATCGGCTTGTAATCGGGATTGCGCGGCAGCAGGCGGATCCGGTCCTTGCCCATCTTCAACAGCTTGACGGTGATTTCGTCGTCGATACGGGCCACCACGATCTGGCCGGAGCGGGCATCGCGGGTGCGGTGGACGCCGATCAGATCACCATCGAAGATGCCTTCGTCGATCATCGAGTCGCCCTGCACCTTCAGCAGGTAGTCCGGCGCGGGGGAAAAGAACACCCGGTCCAGCACCACGAAATCGTCCGAACCGATATCCGCCCCGATCGGCAGACCCGCGGCGACCCGGCCCAGCACCGGCAGGCGCAGCACGTGGTCCGGCAGCGCGGCGGCCGACAGCGACTCCGGCAGGCCGTTCTGCAGCGCCGGCGCCTGCACCAGCCGGATGCCGCGGGCCTGGCCGGGGATGCGACGGATCGCCCCGGCCTGCTCCAGCGCTTCCAGATGGTACTGGGCCGCGCGCACGCCCTTGAAGCCGAACGCACGGGCGATTTCCGTCTGCGACGGCGGTGCGCCATCGGTCTCTATACGCTCGGCGATCAACTGCAGGATCGCCTGCTGGGTATCGGTCAGGTCCATGGTTAGTAGTATTACTACTAAGAGGGGTGCCTCGCAAGTGCCGCGCACGCGATCGGTGCGGGTGCACGCTGCACCACCACCACCACCCCGCCGGCTAAGGCGTCCTGCCGCTGCGCCAGATCGAGAACAGGATCCAGACCCCGCAGAACCCGGCCCCGATGAAGCCGGCCACGCCCAGCGCGAGCAGCCAGCGGCTGGAGATGCCCCCCACGCTGTGCATCACGATCGAGGAGCCGATGATCAGCGCGGCGGTCACGATGCCCATCACCAGCCGGTTGGCGGCCCGGTTGACCTGGTCGCCGAAGCCCTGCAGTGCGGTGGTCTCGATCTTGAGCTGGAGCCGCCCGCGGCGCGCCATCTGCAGCAGGCGGCGCACATCGCGCGGCAGGTCGCCGATCAGGTCCATCACCCCGACCAGGCTGCGCTTGCCGCGCTTGAGCACCGCACCGGGCGCGTAGCGCTGCCACATCACGCGTTCCAGATACGGGCGCGCGGCGCTGGCCATGTCGAACTGCGGATCGAGCTGGCGGCCCATGCCTTCCAGGGTGAGGAAGGTCTTGATCATCAGGGCCAGATCGGCCGGCAGGGTCAGCGCGTACTGGCGCAGCAGCTGGGTGATGTTGCCCAGCATCAGGCCCATGTGCAGGTCTTTCAGCGGCACCCCGCGGTACTGGTCCACGAAGGTGCTGATGTCCTGCTGCAGGCGGGATTCGTCCACCTCCACGCCCCCGGCCCAGTCCAGCAGCACGTCGGCCACCTGTTCCGGTTCCTGGGTGACCAGGCCATGCAGCAGCTGGGCGACCTGGAAGCGGCGCTGTTCGGAGATCGCGCCGACCATGCCGAAATCGATCACGCCGATGCGGCCGTCGCGCAGGTAGATGATGTTGCCCGGGTGCGGATCGGCGTGGAAGCAGCCGTCCTCCAGCACCATCTTCAGCACGATGCGCGCACCGGTGCGCGCCAGCTGCACGCGGTCCAGGCCGGCCGCATCGACCCCGGCCAGATCGCGGCCGGGAATGCCGTCGACGAAGTCCTGCACGTTGAGGCTCTCGCAGGTCCACTGCCAGTGCACGCTGGGGATCAGGATATCGGTGCGGCCCTGGAAGTTGCGCGCGATACGCTCGGCATTGCGGCATTCGGCGGCGAAATCCAGCTCGCGGCGCAGCGAGACCTGGAACTGCTGCACCACGTCGGCCGGGCGGTAGCGCTGCATGTCGGGCAGCCGCGCCTCGACGATCTCCGCCAGCCGCGCCAGCAGGCGCAGGTCGGCCTCGATCACCTCGCGGATGCCGGGGCGGCGGATCTTCAGCACCACGGCGGTGCCGTCGTGCAGGGTCGCGCGGTGGGCCTGCGCGAGCGAGGCGGCCGCCATCGGCGTTTCATCCAGCCAGGCGAACACCTCGGTCGCCGGTGCGCCCAGGTCGCGCTCGAGCTGGTCGCGCACCTGCGCGTAGGGCAGCGCCGGCACGGCGTTCTGCAGTTCGGAGAATTCAGCGATCCAGTCCGGCGGGAACAGGTCCACGCGGGTCGCCAGCACCTGGCCGAGTTTGACGAAGGTGGGGCCGAGGTCTTCCATCGCCCGGCGCACCCGCACCGGCGCGGTCATCCGCAGCATCTGCTGGGTGTCGTTCCAGTGCAGCAGCCGGCCGGCGCGCTCGAGCACATCGGCCAGACCGATCCGGCGCACCAGATCGCCAAAGCCATAGCGGATCAGGACCGACGCGATTTCCTGCAATCGCCCCAGGTCGCGGACGGTACCCAGCGTCTCCCACATCAGCGCATACTCCTGTCAGACCACCGGCTCAGGATGTCACACCGGCGGGAAAATTCCCGTCAGTGCCTGCTGCACGGTCTGCCGCCGGATGGCATCGCGGTCGCCCTCGAACTGGAACAACTGCGCGCGTGCATAACCGCCACGGCCCTTCCAGCCGATCCAGACGCTGCCCACCGGCTTGTCCTCGCTGCCGCCGCCCGGTCCGGCGATGCCCGTCACCGCCACGGCGATACCCGCCCCGGAATTGATCAATGCGCCGGACACCATTTCCAGCACGGTCTCGCGGCTGACCGCGCCGAACTGTTCCAGCGTCTGCGCGCGGACGCCCAGCAGGCGCTGCTTGGCTTCGTAGCTGTAGACCACCATGCCGCAATCGAAGAACGCCGAGGAACCGGCGATATCGGTCATCGCCTTGGCGATCCAGCCGCCACTGCAGCTCTCGGCGGTGACCAGCTGCAGCGAGGCCTGCTGCAGGCGCTGGCCCACTTCACGGGCAAGGACGCCCAGCTCGGCGTCGGAAGGAACGGTCATGGGCAATCCTGGATCAACGGGGGGACGAACGCCCCCTGTTTTAGCCGAAATCACGTGTGCTGTCGTGTGTCGGCGGGTGCGGCGCAGGGTCGCGGCGTGGCAGCACGAGCAAGCGCCGGCCAGCGGCCGGCACCTGCTTCACCACTCCGGGAGCTTCTCCGGCAGCATCGCGCGGATCGGTTCGCCGCCCTCGCCGGCTGCCAGTTTCTCGGCCTCGGCGATCGGGATCTCGACCTGCAGCAGCCAGCCCTCCTCGTCGATGTCCTCGCTGCGCACGACCTCCAGTTGGTGCAGGCGCGAACGCAGGCGGCCGGCATCCGGCGGCAGGCGCAGCGCGCCACTGACGTGCTGCAGGCCCAGGCGCTTGCCCAGCACGGACTGCAGCAGCGGCAGCCCGACGTTGTCGCGCGCGGAAATCCAGACCCGTTCGCGCCGCGCATTGTCCGGGATCCCGTCCTGGCCGTCGTGACGCGCTTCGGCGCCGTCGATGCGGTCGATCTTGTTGAACACCAGCAGCTGCGGCAGGTCACCCGCGCCGACGGCGGTCAGCACTTCATCGACCTGCGCGATGCGTTCCTCGCGGTGCGGATCGGCGGCGTCGACGATGTGCAGCAGGAAATCCGCTTCACGGGCTTCGGACAGGGTCGACCGGAACGCGGCCACCAGATCATGCGGCAGATCACGGACGAAGCCGACGGTATCGGCGAGCACCACACTGCCGCCCGGCAGCGCGATGCGGCGCACGGTCGGATCCAGCGTCGCGAACAACTGGTCGGCGGCGTAGGCTTCGGCACCGGTCAACGCGTTGAACAGCGTCGATTTGCCCGCATTGGTGTAGCCCACCAGGGCCACGCGCGGCAATTCGCTGCGCACACGGGCACGGCGCATCTGGCTGCGCTGCACCTCCACTTTTTCCAGTTTCTTCTGCAGCTGCTCGACCCGCTTCTGGAGCAGGCGACGATCGGTTTCCAGCTGGGTTTCACCCGGGCCGCGCAGGCCGATGGAACCGCCGCGCTGGCGCTCCAGATGGGTCCAGCCGCGGATCAGCCGCGTGGACATGTGGCGCAGCTGCGCCAGCTCGACCTGCAGCTTGCCTTCGTGGCTGCGCGCGCGCTGGGCGAAGATGTCCAGGATCAACCCGGTACGGTCGATCACGCGCCGTTCCAGGAACCGCTCCAGGTTGCGCTCCTGGCCCGGCGACAGCGCATGGTTGACCAGGATCAGGTCGGCACCGGTGGCATCGGCCGCGGCCTTGACCTCGTCCAGCTTGCCGCTGCCGATCAGGATCGACGGATTGGGCCGATCGATACGCGCGGTCAGGGTGGCCGCGATGCTGGCCCCGGCGGAGCGGGCCAGATCGGTGAACTCTTCAAGCACGTCTTCTTCGAGCCGGCCGGCATGCGGCTGGATCAGGAGTGCGTGTTCGCCTCGCTTGGAACGGTCAAACACGCAGTTCTCCAGAATTCTTCACGCAGTCACTCAACGTCGTCATCACCTTGGACGCCTTCGGCGCCATCATTGGATTGCACATAACCACCCCCGGGACCCACCTTTACATTGCGTGCCGGCACCACCGTGGAAATGGCGTGCTTGTACACCATCTGGCTCACCGTATTGCGCAGCAGGACCACGAACTGGTCGAACGATTCGATCGTGCCCTGCAGCTTGATGCCGTTGACCAGATACACCGACACCGGCACGCGCTCGCGCCGAAGTGCATTCAGAAACGGGTCCTGCAGCGATTGCCCCTTGGACATTGCACACTCCTCATTATTGTTTTTATGGTGTCCGACAGTTGCCACGGTCCCCGCCGCCCGCCGGACGCCTTGATGGTACACGGGGTGGGCGGATCAGGGCGTGGTCTCAGCGTGCGACGAAGGCCGCCACCGCGTCTGTCAGGGAAGTACTGTCCAGATGGGGGTCGAACCACCGCGCATCAAGCTCCCCGCGCAACCAGGTCAGCTGGCGCTTGGCCAGCTGGCGGGTGGCCTGGATGCCTTTCTCACGGAATTCGGCGGCGCTGCCCTGCCCGTCCAGGTATTGCCAGGCCTGCCGGTAGCCGACGGCCCGGATCGCCGGCAGGTCCAGCGGCTCGGCCACGCCGGCCATCTGCGGCAGCGCGCGCAGGCCGCGCACCTCCTCCAGAAAACCCTGCGCGAGCATGCCATCGAAGCGGGCCTGGATCCGCTGGTGCAGCACGCTGCGCTCGCGCGGGGCGAGCACCAGTTTCAGGGTCCGCACCGGCAGCCGGTCCACACTTGGCAGCTTCTGCCACTCGCTGATCGGCGTACCGGTCAGGCGATGGACCTCCAGCGCGCGCTGGATCCGCTGCGGGTCGGTGGCATGGATGCGCCTGGCCGCCGCAGGATCGATACCGGCCAGCTGCGCGTGCAGCGCCGGCCAGCCCTGTTCGGCCGCCTCGGCGGCGATCACCGCCCGGATCGCCGGGTCTGCCTGCGGCATCGGCGAGAGCCCCTGCAGCAGCGCGCGGAAGTAGAGCCCGGTGCCACCGGCCAGGATCGGGACGCGCCCGCGCGCCAGGATCTCGCGTACCGCCTGCGCCGCATCGGCGGCGAACTCGGCTGCCGAATAGGTCTGCCAGGGATCGCGCACGTCCAGCAGATGGTGCACCGCCTGCGCACGCTCGGCCGCATCCGGTTTGGCCGAGCCGATCTCCAGCCCGCGGTAGACCAGCGCCGAATCCACGCTCACGATCTCCCCGCCCAGCTGGCGGGCCAGCGCGATCGCGGTGGCGGTCTTGCCCGATGCGGTCGGGCCCATCACCGCGATGGCCAGCGGGCGTTGATCGGCGGCCATCAGTCCTCGTCCGGCCAGCGCGGCATCGCCGGCGCAGCGGACACCCTCGGCATCGGCACGGCATCGACCGCCGCCCACACCTTCAACGCATCAACGGTGGCCGCGACATCGTGCACGCGCAGCAGCATCGCGCCCCGCTGGGCCGCGATCAGGTGCGCAGCCACGGAACCGGCCACGCGGTCACGCGGCTGTTCACGACCGGTCAGCTCACCGATGCTGCGCTTGCGCGACAGGCCGGCCAGCATCGGCACGCCCAGCCCGAGGAAATGCGCCGAGCGCGCCAGCAGGATCATGTTGTGTTCGGTGGTCTTGCCGAAGCCGAAGCCCAGATCGATGATCAGGTTCTTCTTGGCCACGCCGGCCATCTCGGCCTGGAACAGGCGCTCGGTCAGGAAGCGGTGCACCTCGGCGACCACGTCGTCGTAGTGCGGGGTGTCCTGCATGCTGCCCGGCTCGCCCTGCATGTGCATCAGCACCACCGGCACACCAAGATCGGCGGCCGCGTCCAGCGCACCGGGCTGGCGCAGCGCATGGATGTCATTGATCAGGCCGGCACCGGCGGCGACGGCGGCCCGCATCACCTCGGGCTTGAAGGTGTCGATGCTGATCGGCACCGCGGTTTCACGCGCCAGCCGTTCGATCACCGGGATGACCCGGCGCAGCTCTTCCTCCAGCGGCACCGGCGCGCTGCCGGGACGGGTCGACTCGCCGCCGATATCGAGCAGGTCGGCACCTTCGGCCACCAGCTGCAGGCCGTGTGCGACCGCGGCCTCGACGCTGTCGTGGTCACCGCCGTCGGAGAACGAATCCGGGGTGACGTTGACGATGCCCATGACCCGCGGGCGATCCAGCCGCAGCAGGCGGCCGCCGCAATCGAGCTGGGGAGAAATGTCGAACATGGGCAGATCCACGAAATACGCCAGCGTGTAGTTTACGCCGGCGTACCCCGCCGGCCGTCAGATGTCGCCGAGGCGTGCGCCGTCGACCGGGTTGCCCAGCCAGAGCGCAAGATCGCTGCCGATGGCGTTGACCGTGCGCTCAAGCACATCGCACGAGCCCTTGAAGCCGGCGAAGGCACCGCCCCGCGAGATGCGGCGCGCGGTCACGCTGGCAACCTTCTGGCCGTCCTGGAACAGCACGCCCCGGACCGCCGCGGATTTGAAGTGGCCCATGAAGGCATTGCCGGCGCTCTGCGCCTCCACCAGTTCCAGCTGCAGCACCCGGCCCGGCGCGCCCGTCACCGGCTCACTGCCGAACACGATGGTGTTGCCGTGGCTCGGCGCCTTCCTGCCCAGCGCACTGGCCAGCTGTGCGCCGATGCGGCACTCGGCCTTGATGTTCTCGGCGATGATCGAGGACTCTGCGAACGGAACCGGATCCTGCACGTGGATCTCGGCCGCCATCACGGGCGTGGCACAGCACAGCAGCGCGGCAACCGCCGCACGCATCGAATGACGCATGGATTCCCCCTGGAAAGTGAGTGCAACCGGACCCCCCGGTCGCGCCCGGCCGCGCGACGCGGCGGGCACGCGCATCGTGAGGGCTGCCGGCCGCGCCCGCAAGCCCTCAGCGGCGGCGGCGCCTGCGTTCGACGTAGATCGTCTTGATCACGCTCAGCACGATGCCCAGGCCGATACCGACCCCGGCACCGAGCAGGAAATTGTCCTGGACCAGGCCGATGGCCACGCCGACCAGGGTGGCGATGACCATCTCCGTCGTGTGCGATACCGGCTGCGGCGGGGGCGTGGACATGGCAACTCCTGGGGCGGATGAAAAACCGGGCGGGCATTATCGCCGGATCGCGGCGCCGAAAACGACGACGGCCGGGTTTCCCCGGCCGCCGTCATTCAGCGTCAGCGCACTCAGATCTGCTCGGCAGGACCGGCGATCGGCGGCACCGGGCGGGCATCGCCGCCCTTGTCGTTGTTGCTGCCACCGTCCTTGTTGGACTTGCCCCAGCCGGCCGGCGGCGGCGGATCGCGGCCTTCCATGATCGCGTCGATCTGCGGCGCATCGATGGTTTCGTACTGCAGCAGCAGCTGCGACATGCGATGCAGCTTGTCGATGTTGGCCGTCATCAGCTCGGTGGTACGGGCGTAGGCCTTGTCCAGGATGCTGCGGACGACTTCATCGATGCGGCGCGCGGTGTCGTCGGACACGCTCTTGTGCTGCGTGACCGAACGGCCCAGGAAGACCTCATCGTCTTCTTCGCCGTACGCGATCGGACCGAGCTCGTCGGACAGGCCCCACTTGGTGACCATGTTGCGGGCCATCTTGGTGGCACGCTCGATGTCGTTGGAGGCACCGGTGGTGACCTTGTCGGTGCCGAAGATCAGTTCTTCGGCAACGCGGCCACCGTACAGCGAGCACAGCTGCGATTCGATCGCCACGCGGTTCATCGAGTACTTGTCGCCTTCCGGCAGGTACATCGTCACGCCCAGCGCGCGGCCGCGCGGAATGATGGTGACCTTGTAGACCGGGTCGTGCTCGGGCACCAGACGGCCGACGATGGCGTGGCCGGCTTCGTGATACGCGGTGAGCGTCTTTTCTTCTTCGCTCATCGCCATCGAACGGCGCTCGGCACCCATCAGGATCTTGTCGCGGGCACGGTCGAAGTGGTCCATGCGGACTTCCTTCTCACCGCCACGCGCCGCGAACAGCGCCGCTTCGTTGGCCAGGTTGGCCAGGTCCGCACCGGAGAAGCCCGGGGTGCCGCGCGCGATCACCATCGGCTCGACATCGTCGGCCAGCGGCAGCTTGCGCATGTGCACCTTGAGGATCTGCTCGCGGCCGCGCACGTCCGGCAGGCCGACCACGACCTGGCGATCGAAACGGCCCGGACGCAGCAGCGCCGGATCCAGCACGTCCGGACGGTTGGTGGCGGCGATGACGATCACGCCCTCGCCTCCTTCAAAGCCGTCCATTTCGACCAGCAGCTGGTTCAGGGTCTGCTCGCGCTCGTCGTGACCGCCGCCCAGGCCGGCACCACGATGGCGGCCGACGGCGTCGATTTCATCGATGAAGATGATGCACGGGGCCTGCTTCTTGGCCTGCTCGAACATGTCGCGCACGCGGCTGGCACCGACGCCGACGAACATTTCGACGAAGTCCGAACCGGAGATCGAGAAGAACGGGACCTTGGCTTCACCGGCGATCGCGCGGGCCAGCAGGGTCTTGCCGGTACCCGGCGGGCCGACCATCAGCACGCCGCGCGGAATCTTGCCGCCCAGCTTGGTGAACTTGCTCGGGTCACGCAGGAAGTCGACCAGCTCGCTGACCTCTTCCTTGGCCTCGTCACAGCCGGCCACATCGGCGAAGGTGACCTTGACCTGGTCTTCGCCCTGCAGCTTGGCGCGCGACTTGCCGAAGGACATCGCGCCCTTGGCACCGCCGCCACCGCCCTGCATCTGGCGCATGATGAAGATCCAGAAGCCGATGATCAGGATCACCGGCAGGAAGTTCATCAGGATCGCGCCCAGCGAGATGCCGCTGGAGGGCTCTTCCTGGACGATTTCGACATTCTTGCCGCGCAGCACGTTGATCAGGTCGCGATCGTACGGCGCGGTGATGGTGGCCTGCTGGCCGCCACGCGTGGTGTAGGAGATCTGGCTGGTACCGCCGCGCACGTCACCGGCGAAGGTGACTTTCTGTACGTTGCCGGTGTCCACCTGGTCCAGGAACTGCGAATAGGTCGCGCCCTGGGCGGCTGCCCCGCTGCTCTTTGGCGAGAAGCTCTGGAACACCACCATCAGCACCACGGCGACCACCACCCATAGCAGGAGGTTCTTGGTCAAGTCGTTCATCCTCATTGGCTCCGGTGTTCCTCTAATTCCTGACGCGATTCGTATGGTTGAGCTTACTTGATCTGTGCCCGTTTTCCCTGACCCAAGGCATAAACCTCGGGAGAGCGTTTACGGGACGCCTCGGGCTTGCGGATCACGACCTTGTCATACCTGCGGCGCATTTCGCGCACGTAGTCGTCAAAGCCCACGCCCTGGAACAGCTTGATCAGGAACGCGCCCCCGGTCTTGAGATGGTTGTCGGCAAAATCCAACGCCAGCTCGGCCAGGTGCATCATCCGCGGCTGGTCGACCGCGTCCATGCCACTTTTATTGGGGGCCATATCCGATAGCACAAGGTCTACCGGCTGATCGCCCAACATGGCCTCGAACTGCGATAGGACCTCCTGCTCCCTGAAGTCCCCGTGAAGGAACTCCACACCGGCCAGCGGCGGCATCTCCAGGATGTCCAGTGCCAGCACCCGGCCGGTATCGCCGATCTGCCGCCGGATCTGCTGGGACCAGCCACCGGGCGCAGCGCCCAGATCGACCACCACCATGTGCGGCTTCAGCAGCCGGTCACGCTCGAGCAGCTCCTCCAGCTTGTAGGCCGCGCGCGAGCGCATGCCCTCGGCCTGGGCCTTCTTCACGAAGGGGTCGGCGAAGTGCTCTTTCAACCAGCGTTGACTGCTTTTGCTACGGGTTGCCATTGAGATGCAGGTCGGATGGGGAGGTCATGATACCCTGATCGCCCCAGTTAACCGCTTGTTCCTGAATGGCTATCGCCCTGACATCCTCCCAAACCCGTTTCCTCCGCGGCCATGCGCATGATCTGAAAGCCCTGCTGCAGATCGGCGGCAAGGGGGTAACACCGGCCTTCCTGGCTGAACTGGAAGAGGTGCTGGAGCGCCACGAGCTGATCAAGGTGAAGGTCGCCGCCGAAGACCGCGACGCCCGCGATGCCCTGATCGCCGAGCTGGTCAGTGCCAGCGAGAGCGCGCTGGTGCAGCGCATCGGCCACGTCGCCGTGCTGTACCGCCCGAGCAAGGAACAGCGCCAGATCGTGCTGCCGCGCGGCTGAGCCCGGAACGCCCATGCAGTTGAGCCATGAAATCCCGGATTACGCCTACGCCCTGCGCGCCGCCGATGGCCGCAGTGCGAAAGTGAACGACCGGGTCCTGGCGGACAGCTTCATCCTGACCCCGGATACGCTGATCGAGGCCTGGCCGGTGGCCGACATCGCCGCGCTTTCGCCCGAGCACCTGGCACCGGTGCTGGCGCTGAATCCTGCGCTGGTGGTGCTGGGCACCGGGGATACCCAGGTGTTTCCGCCGGCCGCCGTGATGGCCGCCTGCCTGACCCGCGGTATCGGCCTGGAAGTGATGAACAACCCGGCGGCGGCGCGCACCTTCAACATCCTCGCCAGCGAGGGCCGCAAGGTGGCGGCGGCGTTCATCCTGAAGGGGTGAGAAAAGCGGGTTCTGCGTTCAGAAAAAGCCGCCCTTGAGGCGGCTTTTCTGTGGGGTCCGGTGTGTGGCAGCGACGCAGCGCTTACCTGGCCGGCAGATACTGCAGCGGGTCGACCGGCTTGCCGTTGTAACGGATCTCGAAGTGGAGCATGTCGCGCGCGGCGCCGGTGCGGCCCATTTCGGCGATCTGCTCACCGGCCTTCACGCTCTGCCCCTCGTTGACCAGGCGCTTGCGGTTGTGGCCATACGCCGACAACCACTGGTCGCTGTGCTTGACGATGATCAGCTCGCCGAAGCCGACCAGCCCGGCGCCGGAGTACACCACCACGCCGGCCGCGCTCGCGCGGACGGGCTGGCCGCTGCTGCCGGCGATATCCACACCCTGCTTGGTGGCCTCGCCGGCGACGAACCGGCTCACGATCGCGCCATCGGCCGGCCAGCGCCAGCTGATGTTGCTTTTGACCACCGTGGCCGGCGCAGGCGTTGCCGCCGTCGGGCTGGTGCCGGGGCGCGGCGCGGTCACCACGGTGGTCGGTGCACGGCCCGGCGTACTGCCGCCGGCACCGGCCGGGTACAGCCGCAGCGACTGCCCCGGATAGATCGTGTACGGCTCGGCCAGGCCGTTCCAGGCCGCCAGGTCGCGCGGGGTGATGTTGTGGATGCGGGCCAGCGCATAGAGCGTGTCGCCGCGGCGCACCACGGCGGTCTGGCCGGGTTTGGCCACCGAGGTCTGCGGGGTGGGATGTGCCCCGCCGCCGCTGCTGCCACCACTGCCCGACGGGCGCACCACGGTGGCGGTGCCGCAGGCACTCAATGCGGCCACCACCAGCAGCACCGCGCCAGCGCGCGTGCCCTTGCCCATACGATCAGCACTCATGCGAACTTCGACCTCCATACAAGCCAGGCGACCAGCACGACCACCAGCGCGGTCGCGATCCAGCCCAGCGGTTCAATCCAACGGCGCAGCGCGGCTTCCGCGCGCGGCCCGCCAATACGAATGACCGCCGCCAGCACGTAAACGCGCTTGCCACGGCCGATCAACATGCTCAGGAAATACTGCGGCAACGGCACGCCGACAATACCCGATGCCCATGTGAAGACTTTCATCGGGATCGGCATGAAGCCGCCCAGCACCAGGAAGGTGAACACCGCCCACGGCGATTCGGCCATCTTGGCCTGCACCACCGCGATGCCGCTTTCGATGCTGCCCAGCATGCCCATCGCGGCGAAGACCGGCTTGAGCACTTCGAAGGCGTAGTGGCCCAGCGCATAGCCGACCAGCGCGCCGGCCATCGAGCCGGCCAGGCTGAGCGTGGCGAACCACCACCCACGCTTGGGCTGGGCCACGCACATCGGGGCCAGCATTACTTCCGGCATCACCGGGAAGATGATGGCCTCGATGAAACTCAACACGGTGAGATAGGTCGGGGCGCGCTCGTGCGCGGCCCACTTCATTGCCCGCTCGTACAGCGGACCAAAAATCTTCATGACGCAACGCTCCTTGGGATCAGTCCAGCATGCCAGACAGCAGCGGCACGAAGGTGACCGGCGCCAGTACCTGTTGTTCGACGCTGCCGTCTTCGCGACGGGTCAGCTGCACCAGCGACTGCGCGCCCGGCCCGCCGACCGGCGCGACCAGGCGGCCGCCCACGGCGAGCTGTTCGACCAGCGCATCGACCAGCGCCGGTGCCGCAGCCGTCACCACGATCGCATCGAAGGGGCCGTGCTCGGCCCAGCCCACGCGGCCATCGTCGTGCTTGCTGCGGATGTTCATGCCCAGCGCGCGGAACCGCTTGCGCGCCTGGCGCAGCAGATCGCCGATGCGCTCGACGGTGTAGACCTCCAGCCCGACCGCACCGAGCACGGCGGCCTGGTAGCCCGAGCCGGTGCCGACTTCCAGCACGGTCTTCGGTGCGGCCTGCAGCACGGCCTCGGTCATCCGCGCCACGACCCAGGGTTGGGAAATGGTCTGGCCATGGCCGATCGGCAGTGCGGTGTCTTCGTAGGCGCGCGAGGCCAGGGCCTCGTCGATGAACAGATGGCGCGGCACCACGCGGATCGCATTGAGCGTGTTTTCGTCGGCGATGCCGGCCTCGCGCAGGCGGTCGACCAGCCGGTCGCGGACGCGCTGGGAAGTCATGCCGATGCCGACCGCTTCCGGCTGCAGGCGCAGGCGTGGGCTCATGCCGGCCGGTCCAGTGCGGCACTCAGGCCGCCGACCCAGCTGGCGACTTTCTCCAGCGCCTGGTAGCGGGTGAGATCGACCTGGATCGGGGTGATCGAAATGAAGCCGTTGCGTACCGCGTGGAAGTCCGTGCCGGGGCCGGAATCCTGTTCGCGCCCGGCCGGCCCGATCCAGAACACCTCGTTGCCGCGCGGGTCGCGCTGGGCGATGCAGCCTTCGGCGCGGTGGCGGTTGCCCAGGCGGGTGACTTCGAAGCCACGCACCTCGCTCCACGGCAGGTCCGGCACGTTGACGTTGAGGATGGTGTCGGCCGGCAGCGGGTCGGCCTTGAGCCGGGTCACGATTTCCACCGCGGCGCGCGCGGCGGTTTCGAAGTTGCGCGGTTCGTGGTTGTGGGTGACCAGCGACATGGCGACGGCCGGCAGCCCCAGGAAGCGCCCTTCCATCGCCGCCGACACGGTGCCGGAATAGATGACGTCATCGCCCAGGTTGGCGGCGTTGTTGATCCCGGAGACCACGATGTCCGGCTCGAACTCGAGCACGCCGGTCAGCGCCAGGTGTACGCAGTCGGTGGGCGTACCGGCCACCGAACAGGTGTAATGATCGATGCGCTTGAGCCGGATCGGCAGATCCAGGGTCAGCGAGTTGCTGGCGCCGGAGCGATCCCGGTCCGGGGCGACCACCGTCACTTCATGACCGGCGTCACGCAATACCGTCGCGAGCATCTTGATGCCCGGGGCATCGACACCGTCGTCGTTGCTCACCAGGATCCGCATCTGCGATTTAACCGCTTGATTTTTCAAGACTTCGATTCCATCACTTTCCAGCGTTGGCGGGGCCGGCCATCCCCCGACCGGGGATCATCGACCGCGCAAGTGCGTCAGCTATTGTGCCGCAACCGGGCAGATCGTCCTACCCCGAAGAAGGTAGGCACGGCGATTGCCTCGCATTAGGCTGTACGCATGTCACATCCTGAAGACGAAGATCCCGCCGCGCTGTTCCGGGCGGCCATCGGCGAGGTCACGCCGCTGCGCAAACCGGTCACCCCGCCGCCGGCCACGCCGCGGCCGAAGCCGCGCGCGCGCATGGCCGAGCAGGATGAACACGAGGCGCGCGGCGAGTTCGCCCGGCTGCTGCGCGACAGCAGTCCCCTGGAGGCGGGCGATACCGCCAGCTACCGGCGCGACACCCTGCCGCCGCGCATGTTCCAGCGGCTCAAGCGCGGGCAGTATTCGGTGCAGGACGAACTGGACCTGCATGGCGCGACGATGGCCCAGGCCGAGGCGCTGGTGCGGCAGTTCCTGGTGGAAGCGCATGCGCATGAGTACGGTTGCGTGCGCATCATCCACGGCAAGGGGCTGCAGTCCGACGGTGGCGCGCCGGTGCTGAAGAACCTGGTCGATCGCCTGCTGCGGCTGCGCAACGATGTGCTGGCGTTTCATTCCGCGCCCGCCGGGCAAGGCGGAACGGGCGCGGTACTGGTGCTGCTGGCGAACCGCTAGCCACCCCACGGGTGGCTGCGGCGATCACTCCGCCGAAGGCGCGGACTGGCTGGCGTCTTCCACCGGGCCCAGCTCGTGCAGCACGGCGGTGGCGTAGCACCCCGGCGGCAACGCAAAGCTCAGTTCCAGCACGTCCGTGGCCAGCCACTGGTGCTGCAGCATCGCCGGGCGCAGGCGCAGCGCGCGCCGCTCCTGCTTCAGGCGGGCGCTCTCCAGGCCGGCACGCAGCGCGAGCGACTGTTCGTCCGCGATCGCGCCGAGTTCCAGTGCGGCGGCGGCATCGGTACTGCGCAGCTCGCCTTCGCCCCACAACGGGCCACTGGGATGGATGTCGAACCGGCCGAGGCGATCGGCGAGCAGATCCGTCCACGGCTCCGGACCGAACACGCTGCGGCTGCCATCGAGCATCCAGACCTCGCCGTCCAGCGGCGTGTCCCAGTTGCCCTGCTCCACGCGCGCGGCCAGCACCTGGTTGAACAGGGCCGAGCGTGCGGCCGAGAGCAGCAACGAGCGCTGGTCCGGGCGCATGCGGCGGCCGCCGAACATCGCCAGCGCGGCCGGCACGTTGCCGCCGTCGCGCCCGAAGCGCTGCTCACCGAACCAGTTCGGCAGGCCGCGCGAGGCGATATGGGAAAGCCGTTCTTCGATGGCCGCGGCCTCGCCGCGCACATCGCGCAGGACCAGCTTGAAACGATTGCCGGCCAGCGCGCCGCGCTGCAGCTTGCGGTTGTGCCAGGTCGATTCGATCACCTCGATCTCGTCGGAGGCCAGCGTGGCGATGTCCGGCGCGATCCGCTTGGGCAGGTGCACGCTGAAACGCTGCGTGGTCACCGCGTGGCGATCCTTCATGCCGGCGTAGCTGACCGCCATGTCCGGTAGCCCGGCCCACTTGGCCAGCACCTTGGCCACGTGCACGGTATTGGCGCCGCGCTTGCGGATCGTCAGCAGCAGGTGCTCGCCCTCGCCGCTCGGCTCGAACGCCGGCAGTTCGTCGACCTGGAAATCCTCGGGCGTGGTGCGGATACGGGCGGTCAGCAGTGGCGCCCCGAACGCCAGCGGCAACGGGATCACAGCGCCACCAGCAGCACGCTGGCCTGGGCGGCGATGCCCTCGCTGCGCCCGGTGAAGCCGAGTTTCTCCGAGGTGGTCGCCTTCACGCTCACGCAGTCCAGCGCAATGCCGAGCACGGCCGCGATGCGCTCGCGCATGGCCAGCGCATGCGGACCGACCTTGGGCCGTTCGCAGATCACGGTGATGTCGGTGTTGCCGACCTGCCAGCCGCGCTCGCGCAGCAGCCCGTTGCAATGATCGAGCAGCTGCGCACTGTCGGCGCCCTTCCAGCGCATGTCGGTCGGCGGGAAGTGCACGCCGATGTCGCCCAATGCCAGCGCACCGAGCATCGCATCGCACAGCGCGTGCAGGATCACATCGCCATCGCTGTGCGCGAGCACGCCATGGCTGTGCGGCACGCGGATGCCACCGAGCATGACGTGGTCACCCTCACCGAAGGCGTGGACGTCGTAGCCCTGTCCGATGCGGAAGGGGGGAAACGAAGGGGTGTTCATTGCAAAAAACCTGCGGTTGGGTGCGCCGCACGCGGCCGTCAGAGGCCGCGGCGCGACAACACGAATTCAAAACGGGCCAGATCGGCCGGGGTGGTGACCTTGAAGTTGTCTTCGCTGCCTTCCACCAGCAACGGGCGCTGCCCCTGGCGCTCCATGGCCATCGCATCATCGGTGACATCGACACCTGCATCTGCGGCATCGAGCAGCGCGCGCGACAACTGGTGGCGACGGAACAGCTGCGGGGTCAGGGCACGCCAGAGCCGCTCACGCGGTTCGGTGCCATCAATGCCGCCATCATCGCCGGCCCGCTTGAGGGTGTCGCGCACCGGGGCGGCCAGGATCGCACCGACCGGATCGTTGCGCCCCACTTCCAGCAGGCGGCCGAGATCGGCGGCGGACAGGTTCGGGCGCGCGGCATCATGGACGATCACGAAATCGTCCGCGCGCACGCTCTCGGGCAGGGCCTGCAACCCGGCCAGCACGGACGCGGCGCGGCTCGCTCCGCCCACACAGGTCAGGATCGGCTTGTCAGCCAGCGCGGTCCAGCCGGGCCAGTCCAGATCATTTTCGGCCACGGCCACCATCACGCCGGCGACCACCGGGTGCGACAGCAGCGCGTGAAGGGTGTGGGCCAGCAATACGCGATCGCCGGCCACCAGATACTGCTTGGGCGTTTCCCCGCCGAAACGGGTGCCGCGCCCGGCGGCCGGTACCACGGCCCAGACGCTGCCCATCAGGGAACATCCTGATGCGGCGCGTCCGGATCGGCGGCCACGCCCGGTGCGCGCGGCGGCGGCACCGGGGCGTCTTCGACCACGCGGTAGAACTTTTCGCCGGGCTTGATCATGCCCAGCTCGCTGCGCGCGCGTTCTTCGATCGCCGCCTGGCCTTCCTTGAGGTCCTTGACCTCGGCTGCCAGCGCATCGTTGCGCTGCTGCAGGCCGGCATTGTCGCGCCGCTGGTTTTCGACCTGGGCTTCGAGCGTCATCACTTCACCCGAATTGCCCGGACCGAACCAGAAACGGTACTGCAGCCATGCCAGCAGCAGCGCGAGCACCAGCAGCAGCCAGCGCCAGTTGCGCATGGGATCAGCGCTTCAGCGACACGAACGCGTCACGACCGGCGTAACGCGCGCCGGCACCGAGGGCTTCCTCGATACGCAGCAGCTGGTTGTACTTGGCCACGCGATCGCTGCGGCACAGCGAGCCGGTCTTGATCTGGGTGGCGGTGGTGGCCACGGCGATGTCGGCGATGGTGGTGTCTTCGGTTTCGCCCGAACGGTGCGAGACGATCGAGGCGTAGTTGGCTGCGTGCGCCATGGCGATCGCTTCCAGCGTCTCGGTCAGGGTGCCGATCTGGTTGACCTTGATCAGGATCGCGTTGGCGGTGCCCGATTCGATGCCTTCCTTGAAGATCTTCGGGTTGGTGACGAACAGGTCGTCGCCCACCAGCTGCACCTTGTTGCCGATGCGGTCGGTCAGCAGCTTCCAGCCGGCCCAGTCGTTCTCGGCCAGGCCGTCTTCGATGGTCACGATCGGGTACTGCGCGGCCCAG
>Ga0308171_1002403_pt1 | contig 19905 bp, 17 predicted proteins | sample PhyGR1_FD_202135 | JGI IMG/M metagenome (GOLD analysis project Ga0308171, IMG submission 202135) | Phyllosphere microbial communities from UC Gill Tract Community Farm, Albany, California, United States - DLSLSG.R1 | ecosystem: Host-associated > Plants > Phyllosphere > Unclassified | place: USA... | reverse complement strand
TTCAGCTCTGGGTCGAGAATCTGTTCGACAAGGCCTATTACGTGAACCTGCTGGGGGTGACCAAGTCGACCGGGATCGTACAGGGGTATCCGGGCGCACCGCGAACTTTCGGGATCACGGTGCGCGGACGCCTTTGATCCGCAGGATGCGCGCTCTGGGTGTTTGATCTCGGAGGATGGTGGCGCGGATTTGACGTGAAACGGGCAAAGGCGAGCCGTAAGTATCTCTTAACTAAAGAACACGTCGAACCGTCCCTCAAGCCTTTCTCATTGAGGTCCGATGCCGACGGCCACGACGTCCCGCAGTCGGGCCAGGGGGCGCGGCGGATGAGATCGCGCCCACCTCAATCCTCGGGCGCGATGCGTATCCGGTAGCCCGTGCCCATATCCCGCATGGTCAGTTGGCAGGCCAAGCGGGATCGGTCGGTGCGATAGGCGCTGCTGTCGAGCAGGTCGTCTTCGTCGGGGCCGGGCGGCGGCAAGTCCCCTCCCCCCGCCTCGATATAGACGTGACAGGTTGCGCAGGAACAGCATCCGCCGCACATCGCCAGCAGTTCGTCGATACCGGCATCCCGGATCGCTTGCATGACGCTGACATCGTCAGTGCCTTCGACCTCGAAACGGGCACCGTCACGGGTAATGACCTCGATCGTCGCCATTATGCCGCTCCCTGGGTGACGAAGCCGGACAGGCGACCGGCGATCAGATCTTGCGCGTCACCGACGATCCGCTCGATCAGCTGGCGACAGGTCGGCACGTCATGGATCAGCCCCTGCACCTGCCCGGCCCATACCAGCCCCGCATCGAGATCGCCGGTTTCAAGAGCCGTCCGTCCCTTGGCGCCGGACACCAGCGGCCGAATATTCTCGAACACGGCGTCTGGCCGCGCAGAGATTTCGACGACCCGGTCCGATACGCTGGTCTTGGCCACCCGCCCGGTGTTGTGGAAGCGACGGAAGATCAGGTTGGTCGCGCGTTCGTCATTGGCGACGATCAGTTGCTTGACCGCATCATGGATCGGGGCCTCGACCGTCGCGCAGAAGCGGGTGCCCATGTTGATGCCTTCCGCCCCAAGCGCGAGCGCGGCGACCAATCCCCGGCCATCCGCGAAACCGCCGCTCGCCAGCATCGGGATTTTTACCTTATCGGCCGCCGCGGGGATCAGGACCAGTCCCGGAATATCATCCTCGCCCGGATGGCCCGCACATTCGAACCCGTCGATCGACACGATGTCGACGCCCATCCGCTCGGCCGACACGGCATGGCGTACGGCGGTACATTTATGGATGACGGTGATGCCGTGCGCCTTGAAGTCTTCGACATGCTCCTGTGGACGATGGCCCGCCGTCTCGACGATCGCCACGCCGCTGTCGATGATCGCCCGGCGATATTCGGCATAGGGCGGCGGGGAAACCGACGGCAGGATCGTCAGGTTCACCCCGAACGGCTTGTCGGTCATAGTCCGGCAGCGGTCGATCTCACGCCGCAGATCGTCGGGCATCGGCTGGGTCAGCGCGGTCAGCATCCCCAGCCCACCCGCATTGGACACCGCCGAAGCCAGCTCGGCGCGGCCGACCCACATCATGCCGCCCTGGACGATGGGATGTTCGATCCCGAGCAATCGGGTAACGCGCGTGGCGAGTCCCATCACAGCGCCTCGACGATGGTGACGTTCGCGATACCGCCCCCTTCGCACATGGTCTGGAGACCATAGCGCTTGCCCCTCGCGCGCAGGGCATGAACCAGGGTCGCCATCAGTTTGGTGCCGCTTGCGCCCAGCGGATGGCCGAGCGCGATCGCCCCGCCATTGACGTTCAGCCTGGCAGGATCGCCGCCGACATGTTCGAGCCAGGCGAGCGGCACGGGCGCGAAAGCCTCGTTGACTTCGTACAGGTCGATATCGGCGATCGACAGGCCGCTCTTCTTCAGTGCCTTATCCGTCGCGAACAGCGGTTCCTCCAGCATGATGATCGGGTCACCCGCGGTCACCGTCATGTCGACGATCCGCGCGATCGGGGTCAGCCCATGCGTCTTCAGCGCCCGCTCGCTGACCACCAGCACCCCGCTTGCTCCGTCGCAAATCTGGCTGGCGTTCGCGGCGGAGATCATGCCGCCCTCCTGCAACAGCTTGACCGCGCCGATACTTTCCAGCGTCGCGTCATAGCGGATGCCCTCGTCGCGGACATGCGGCTCGCTATCGACCAGCACGGGTACGATCTCGTCGACAAAGGCCCCGGCTTCCGTGGCGGCGGCGGCGCGGCGATGGCTTTCCAGTGCGAAACGGTCGAGCGTCTCGCGATCGAAGCCATGTTTGCGCGCCAGCATTTCGGCGCCGGCGAACTGGCTGAATTCCTTGACGCCGAACCGTTCGGCGATGCTGGGGCTGACCGGGCCGATCCCGATCCCCTCGCGCTGATGGAAGCTGAGATTGGAGAACATCGGCACTCGGCTCATGCTCTCGGTGCCCGCCGCGATCACCATATCCTGCGTGCCGGACATGACCGCCTGCGCGGCGAACTGCACCGCCTGCTGCGACGACCCGCACTGACGGTCGATGGTGACGGCGGGCACACTATCGGGCAGCCGGGAGGCGAGGACGGCGTTGCGCGCGAAAGCAAAGGCCTGCTCGCCCGCCTGGGTGACGCAGCCCATGATGACATCATCGATCGCCGCCGGGTCCAGGTCGTTCCGGTCGACCAGCGCGTTCAGGATATAGGCGGCGAGGTCCGCCGGATGGATGCCGGACAGGCGCCCGTTACGGCGGCCCCCGGCGGTGCGAACGGCGTCTACGATATAGGCATCGGCCATGTCAGGCTCCTTGAAAATCGGGTTTGCGGCGTTCCACGAAAGCGGCGATCCCCTCGCGCGCTTCGGCATGGGCCCCGGCGCGGGCGATGGTCTGTGCCTCGCGGTCGAGATGATCGGGAAAGGTCGCGGTTGCGCCCTCGATCAGCAGGCGACGGGCAGCCCCCAGCGCAGCCGTCGGCGATGCGATCAGGCGCGCGACCACCGCCTGGGCTTCCGGGATCAGGTCGGCGTCATCGACCGTCCGCGTCACCATGCCGATCCGCTCGGCCTCTTCCGCCCCGATCCGCTGATTGGTGAGGATGATTGCTTGCGCCCGGCGGAACCCGACGAGCCGGGGCAGCAGCCAGCTCATGCCGCCATCGGGACTGAGGCCGACCCCCGTATAGGCGGCGGTGAAATGCGCCGAGCGCGCGGCGAGCACGACATCGCCCATGATTCCCAGGCTCAGCCCCGCGCCCGCGGCCGGGCCGTTGACCAGCACGACCAGGGGCTTGGCCATCCCGGTCAGGGTGACGATCGCACCGTGCAGCGTATCGGCCAGGTCGCGGAGGAAAGGGCCCGCCTCTTGCCCCGCCGCCGCCATCGCGGCGACATCGCCGCCGACGCAGAATAGTCGTCCCGCCCCGGTCAGCACGACGCAGCGTATCGCTGGATCGGCTGCCACGTCCCGTGCGGCTTCGGCCAGTTCACACGCCATGGCCGGATTGACGGCATTGCCCGCCTCGGGACGGCTCAGCGTCAACCAGGCGGCCCCACCTTCCTTGCGGACCAGAACGGAACTCATCGGCACGCCTCCATGGCTTCCCGCGCCAGCCGTGCCAGCCGGGGAAAGCTCTCCGCACGCTCTCGGGCATGGGCGGACGAGGCATTGCCCCGGATCACCCGCCCCTTGATCCCGTGGAAGATCGCGGCGAGCCGGAAGAAGTTGAACGCGATGTAGAATTCGTAATCGGCGATCCCGTCACGCCCGGTCCGTGCGCAATAGGCGGCGAGATAATCGGCCTCGCTGGGCAGCCCCAGCCCCGCGACGTCCGCCCCGCCCAACCCCGCGACGATGTCGGGCGGCATCCGGTACATCATGGCGTGATAGGCAAAGTCGGCCAGCGGATGCCCCAGGGTCGACAATTCCCAGTCCAGCACCGCCAGGATACGCGGCTCGCTGGGATGGAAGATCAGGTTGTCGCAGCGGAAGTCGCCATGCACGATCCTGCTCTCGTCCCCCGCCGGTATGTGCTCGGGCAACCACGCGACCAGAGCATCCATATCCTCGTTTCGCCCGGCATCAGCGTCGTCCAGATACTGGCCCGACCAGCGCGCGATCTGCCGCGCGAAATAATTGCCCGGCCGCCCATAATCGCCCAGCCCGATTGCGATCGGATCGATGCCGTGCAGCGCCGCGATCGTGGCGTTCATCGCGTCGAAATAGACGGCACGCTTGGCCTGTTCGATCTCGGCGAAGCTGGCGTCCCAGAATATCCGGCCTTCGACCATCTCCATCACAAAAAAGGGCGTGCCGATCACCCTTTCGTCGGAGCAAACGCCGTGCACCCGCGCGACCGGTACCGGGCTATCGGCCAGGGCGGTAAGGATATGCGCCTCCCGCAACACGTCGTGCGCGCCCTTGGCCAGCGGGCCCGGCGGTTTGCGGCGCAGGACATAGCGGGCATCGGGGGTCGAAAGACGGTAGGTCGGGTTGGACTGGCCACCCTTGAACTGTTCGACGATCAAGGGGCCTGCAAATCCGGTGATCGTGTCGGCCATCCAAGCCGCCAGTGCCGCTTCGTCGAACCGATGCGCCTCGCGGACGGGCGTGGTCCCAGCATTGGCGACCTGCTCGAGAGCGCTGGCCATGGTCAGCAGCCCTTCCATTGCGGCGGCCGCTTCTCGGCGAAGGCGGCGGGCCCCTCGATGGCGTCCTGTGAGGCCATCATCGTCGCGACGGCCGGATAATCCCATTGCTCGCGCAGGAAGCGATCGGGGGCCGTGTCCAGCCCGCGCAGCACCGCTTCCTTGGTCGCGCGGATCGACATCGGGCTGCACGCCAATATCTCGTCGGCCCAGTGCCGCGCGGCGGACAGGACGTCGCCCTCCGCCACCTCGTTGACGAAGCCCAGCCGTTGCCCTTCCTGAGCACTCACCCGCCGTCCGGTCAGCAACATGCCCATCGCAGGCTTCAGCCCGATGGTGCGGGGCAGGCGTTGCAACCCGCCCGCCAGCGCCACCAGCCCGACCCTCGGTTCCGGCAGTGCAAAGACGGCGCGATCGCTGGCGACGACGATATCGCAAGCGAGGACGATCTCGAACCCACCGCCCATCGCGACGCCGTTGACGGCGGCGATCACTGGCTTGGCCATGTCGTACCGCGCGGTCAGTCCGCCGAACCCGCTGGGCGGGGTGGCCATGCCGCCACCCGACGCCTGCTGCTTCAGGTCATGGCCCGCGCAGAATGCCTTTTCGCCCGCGCCGGTGATGATCGAAACCCACTGGTCGGGATCGGAGGCAAATACGTCGAAAGCCGCCGCCAACTCCTCATGCGCGGCCGCATTCAAGGCGTTATGCGCCTCGACCCGGTTGATCGTCACGATCGTCAGCCGATCTTCCCGCGCAACGGTGATATATCGATAGGTCACTGTGCGGCTCTCCAATCCCGCTTGATCGTCTTGGCGAGGCTCCATTTGTGGACCTCGGTCGGGCCGTCATAGATTCGGAAGGCCCGCACCTCGCGGAACACCTGCTCGACGATCGTGTCGCCGGTGACGCCGGTGCCCCCCATCACTTGGACGCAGCGGTCGGCCACGCGCATCAGCGCCTCCGACACCGCGACCTTGGTCATGGAGCTCTCCGTGCCGCCGCTCTCGCCCGCGTCGAGCACGCCCGCGCACCAGTCGATCATCAACTCGGCCTGTTTCAGGTCGATCCGGTTTTCCGCCAGCATGAAACCGACGCCCTCATGATCGATGATCGATTTGCCGAAGGCTTCGCGGCGGCAGGCATAATCGGTTGCGATCTCGTTAGCGCGCAGGCAGGCTCCCAGCCAGCGCATGCAGTGCGACAGGCGAGCGGGCGCGAGGCGGATCTGGGCGTATTTGAAGCCCTCGCCACTCTGACCCAGCATCTGGTCGGCGGGGATGCGCAAATTCTCGATGCGCACGACCGCATGGCCGCCGGGCATGGAGGTGTCGATCGTGTCCAGCACCCGCTCGACGGTGATGGCCGGGTCGGGCAGGTCGACCAGGAACATGCAGGCGCCATCATCGGACTTCGCCATGACGATGCCGACCTGCGCCCCTTGCGCGCCAGTGATGAATGCCTTCCGCCCGTTCACGACCCAGTGATTGCCGTCGAGGACCGCGCTGGTCTTCATCATCGAAGGATCGGAACCCGCCCCGCCCTCCTCCGCCGGCTCGGTCATGAAGAAGGCCGAGCGCGCGTCGCCGCGGATCAGTGGTTCGAGGAAACGCTGCTTTTGCTCCGCGCTGCCGACCTTGCCGAGCAGGTACATATTGCCCTCGTCCGGGGCGGCAGTGTTAACCGCCAGCGGCCCCAGCGGCGACAGGCCCGACTGGCGCAGGATATAGGCCGTCTCGCGCTGGTTGAGATGTTCGTCCCCCTCCAGGATATGCGGGGTCAGCACACCCGCCGCCCGTGCTTTGGCGCGTAGCTCGGCCACCAGCGCATCGGTGGGGCCATGCGCGTCGCGGCGGGGATCGCGCTCATAGGGCACGACCACCTCGCGCACGAACGCCGCCACCGCCGCACCGATGGCCTCGGCGCGTTCGGAGGGCGCGGGGCCGGTCAGGCTCATCGCGGGGCCATCCGAATGGAACCGTCGATACGGATCGTCTCACCGTTCAGCATCGGGTTGGTGACGATCGCCTCGACCAGCTGGGCATATTCGTCGGGCTGGCCGAGGCGCGAGGGAAACGGCACCTGCGCGCCGAGCGAGTCCTGGGCCTCTTGCGGAAGGGTGGCGAGCAGTGGGGTCATGAAGATGCCCGGCGCGATCGTCATCACCCGGATGCCGTAACGCGCCAGCTCGCGCGCGATGGGCAGGGTCATGCCGACCACGCCGCCTTTGGACGCCGAATAGGCTGCCTGCCCGATCTGCCCGTCATAGGCCGCGACCGAGGCGGTGTTGATGACGACGCCCCGCTCCTCGCCCAGCGGATCGGCGGCGTGCAACGCGGCGGCGAATTTGGACAGGACGTTGAAACTGCCGATCAGGTTGATCGTCACGATCTTCGAGAAGGCGGCGAGCGGCAAGGCCTGACCTTCGCGGTCAATGACCTTGGCGGGCGGGCCGATCCCGGCGCAATTGACCAGGATACGCGCCTTGCCGTGAAGTCCCTCCGCCTCCTGGATCGCGGCGGCGACGGCATCTTCGTCGGTCACGTCGACCCGGACGAAGTGCCCGCCGATCCGCTCGGCCAGCGCCGTGCCCAGATCGGCGTTCAGGTCGAAGATGGTAACCTTCGCCCCCGCGCGCGCCAGCCGCTCGGCCGTGCCGCCGCCTAGCCCCGATGCGCCTCCCGTGACGATCGCCGCAACGCCCTGAATATCCATGATCCTATCCTTTCGATATCAGATGAGTTCGATGGCGATGGCGGTCGCCTCGCCGCCGCCGATGCACAGCGCCGCCACGCCGCGCCTGAGCCCGCGCGCCCTCAGCGCGGCCATCAGCGTGACGATGATCCGCGCGCCGCTGGCCCCGATCGGATGGCCCAGCGCGGTCGCGCCGCCGTTCACGTTCATCCGGTCGCGGGGGATGCCAAGGTCCCGCATCGCGATCATGGCGACTGCGGCAAAGGCCTCGTTGACCTCGAACAGATTGACATCGGCGACACTCCAGCCTGCGCGCTCCAGCACCTTGCGGATCGCCAAGACCGGCGCGGTGGTGAACAGGGCGGGCGCGTGGGCGTGAGCGGCGGTGGCGAGGATCCGGGCCTGCGGGTTCAGCCCCTCACCTTCGGCGATACTGAGCGGCGCCAGAACCAGCGCGGCGGCACCGTCGGAGATCGAAGCGGAACTGGCCGCCGTAATGGTTCCATCGGCCGCGAAGGCGGGGCGCAGGCCAGCTATCTTGTCGGGACGCGCCTTGCCCGGCTGTTCGTCGCGGTCGACCAGCATCGCGCCGCCACGGCCGGGCACCGAAACCGCCGCGATCTCCCCGGCGAACGCGCCCTGTTCGAGCGCCGCCTGCGCCCGCGCCAGGCTATCGAGGGCATAGGCGTCCTGTGCCTCGCGGGTCAGGCCATAGTCCCTCGCGGAGTCCTCGGCAAAAGCCCCCATCGGCTTGCCGCGATCATAGGCGTCCTCCAGCCCGTCCATCATCATCGAGTCGATCACGCGGTCATGGCCGATCCGTGCGCCACCGCGATGCTTGGGCAGCAGGAAGGGGGCGCCGGTCATGCTTTCCATGCCGCCAGCCACGACGATCCGCGCCGATCCGGCGGCGATTGCCTCGGCCGCCATGATGACCGCCTGCATCCCCGATCCGCACATTTTGTTGATCGTGGTCGCCTCGACCGATTGCGGCAGGCCCGCCTTGAGTGCCGCCTGCCGCGCGGGTGCCTGGCCCAATCCGGCGGGCAGGACGCAGCCCATTGTGATGCGCTCGATCCGGTCCGGCGAGACACCCGCGCGTTCCACCGCGGCGGCCACCGCGACCGCGCCAAGCTCCACCGCGGTCAGCGTGGCGAAGGCGCCCTGGAACCCGCCCATCGGCGTCCGGGCGCTGCCCAGAATGACGATCGGATCAACCATGATGCCCTCCCAGACCACGGGCGATCACCATCCGCTGTATGTCGGACGTGCCCTCGTAAATCTGGCAGACACGGACATCGCGGTAGATTTTGGCGAGCCCGAGCTCCTCCAGATAGCCATAGCCGCCCAGCGTCTGGATCGCACCCGACACCACCGCCTCGGCAGTTTCGGACGCGAAGAGCTTGGCCATCGATGCGGCCTGCAAAGCGGGGAGCCCCGCGTCCTTCAAGGCGGCAGCATGCAGGACCATCTGGCGCGCGGCCTCCAGCCGGGTGGCGAGGTCGGCCAGACGGAAGCCGACTGCTTGATGCTCGATGATCGGCTTGCCGAAGCTCTTGCGGTCACGGGCATAGGCGATGGCGATGTCCAGCGCGCCCTGCGCCATGCCGACCGACTGGGCCGCGATGCCGATCCGCCCGGACTCCAGGTTGGCGAGCGCTATCGCATAGCCGCGCCCCTCCTCGCCGAACAGGGCGTCGGCACCGACCCGGCAATCCTCGAAGCGCAGGCCGCAAGTGTCGGACGCCCCCTGCCCCAGCTTGTGTTCGACCTTGTCCACGGCATAGCCGGGCGCGTCGGTGGGCACGAGGAAGGCGGACATGCCCTTGCGTCCCGCCGCCGGGTCGGTGACCGCTATCACCATCGCCACCGAGGCGATCCTGCCCGAGGTGATGAACTGCTTCGCCCCGTCGATACGCCAGCCGCCCTCCGTCCGCTGCGCCCGCGTGTGGATCGCGGCAGCGTCGGACCCGGCATCGGCCTCCGTCAAGGCGAAGGCGCCGATGGCCGAGCCATTGACCATATCCGGCAGCCAGCGTTCGCGCTGTGCGGGTGAACCGAAGGCGATCAGGCCGTTGACCATGATCGAATTCTGGATCGACACGATGGTCGAAAGCGCGCCATCCGCCGCCGCGACCTCGATCAGCGCCAGCGCATAGGAAACATAATCGGCCCCCGCTCCGCCCAGTTCGGCGGGCGCGGTCATGCCCATGAGGCCCATTTCGCCCAACGCGCGGAACAGCTCGGGAGGATAGCCGCCCGCCGCCTCGAACGCCGCCGAATTGGGGCGGATACGTTCCTGCGCGAAGTCACGGACGGTGTCGCGGATCGCGACCTGATCGTCGGTCAGAACCAAAGGGCCTCTCCCATGCTCCCGTTCGCCGGGATGCCTGTTGCCCCATGGATAGCCGACAAAGCCGCGACAGGCTTTGCCCGGCATCGGCGCCCTTTTTCACATTTCTTGCGCGCCCGTTGCCGCGCGGGGCGCCACCGTGGTTCGCATGGCGCCATAAGATATAAGGAGAGGCTCGATGCATCCGGCGAACCATGCCGCACGCCATCCCGACAAGTCCGCCATCATCATGGGAGGGAGCGGCGAATCGATCAGTTTCGCCGAGCTCGACGCCGCCTCGAACCGCAGCGCGCACCTGCTCAGGGCGCTGGGGCTGAAACGCGGCGATGTCGTCGCCACGATCTTCGCCAATGCGCCCGAGGCCTTCATTCTCGGCTGGGCGGCGCAGCGATCGGGGCTCTACCAGACCGCGATCTCGTGCAAGCTGAGTGCGCGTGACATGGCCTATATCCTGCGGGACTCCGGGGCCAAATTGCTGGTCGTGTCAACCGCTTATGCCGATCTGGCGCGAGAGGCCGTGGCGCATTTACCGACCCTGCTGACCTATCGCTGGACGGCATCGGATACCCGGTTCGCCGATTGGAGCCTTGCTGCCAGCGGCTATCCGGCAACGCCGATCGCGGACGAAAGCGCGGGGACCGATCTGCTCTACTCGTCGGGGACGACCGGGCGGCCCAAGGGCGTGATGCCGCCATTGCCGACCGGGCCGATCGATGCGCCGACGCCGCTGATGCGGATGGGGCAGACGCTCTACGGCATGGGCCCGGATATGATCTATCTTTCCAGCTCGCCGCTCTACCATGCGGCGCCCCTGCGCTGGGCGATGGCGGCGCAACAACTGGGCGGCACGGTCGTCGTCATGGAGCGGTTCGAACCGCAGGCGGCGCTGGTCCTGATCGAGCGCTACCGGGTCACCCATGCGACATTCGTGCCCACGCATTTCGTGCGAATGCTCAAGCTTCCCGATGCCGAACGGCTGGGCCATGACCTGTCCTCGCTGCGCGCGGTGGTCCATGCCGCCGCGCCCTGCCCCGTGCCCGTCAAGCAGGCGATGATCGACTGGCTGGGTCCGATCGTGCACGAATATTATTCAGGCACCGAATGCTGCGGGATCACCGCCCTCAGCAGCCAGGAATGGCTGCACCGGCCGGGATCGGTCGGGCGGGCCGTTCTGGGAAAGCTGCACATTCTGGACGATCAGGGCCGGGAGTTGGCGGCCGGAGGGACGGGGAATGTCTTTTTCAGCGACGGCCCAAGCTTCGCCTACCTCAACGACCCGGCCAAGACCGCCGAGGCCCATAACGCACAAGGTTGGGCGACGCTGGGCGATATCGGGCGGGTCGATGACGACGGCTATCTGTACCTGTCGGACCGCAAGAGCTTCATGATCATCTCGGGCGGGGTGAATATCTATCCGCAGGAGATCGAGAATTTGCTCGTCACCCACCCGAAGGTCGCGGACGCGGCGGTGATCGGCGTGCCGTGCGAGGAGATGGGCGAAATGGTCATGGCCATCGTCCAGCCCGCCGCCGGGATCACCGGAGACGAGAGGCTGGCCGACGATCTCCAGGCCTTCGCCCGACGCGAACTGGGCGGGGTAAAGACGCCGCGCCGGTTCGCATTCCTGGACGAACTGCCCCGCGAACCGACCGGCAAGCTGTTCAAGCGGCTGCTGCGCGACCGCTATGCTGCGTCAGGCTGAGAGGAGGTCTTTCAGCGGCCTTCCAGCATCAGCCAGAATTTCCGGCGCGATCGTCGCCCCTGCCTGCACCAATGCTCGGCCTTGGACATAGTCCTTCACCGCATTCACCGCGTCGATCGCAATCACCTTTCCCAGCCGCAGATAGACGACCGAAAAGTTGCGCGCCGCCGGATCTCCCCGCAGCACCGCCGCGTCATGCCCGGTCGACAGGCCCACGGTCTGCAGCTTCAGGTCATATTGATTGGACCAGAACCAGGGCACCGCGTCATAGGGGACCGGCCGCCCGACAATATCGCGCGCTGCCGTCACGGCCTGGTCATTGGCGTTCTGGACCGATTCCAACCGGATCATCGCGCCGTCGGCATAGCGGTTGGCATGTGCGGCACAGTCACCAATGGCGTGAATATGCGGCAGACTGGTCCGGCAATAGCCATCGACGACCACGCCATTGCCCGCCTGCGCCCCCGCCAGCACCAACGGTTCGACGGCGGGGATGATGCCGATGCCGACGATCGCCATGTCCGCAGGCAGCAGCGCGCCGTCGTCTAGCCGGACGCCGGTCACCCGGTCCTCGCCCTCGATACAGGATATGCCGACGCCCAGCATCAGCGTGACGCCATGCGCCCGGTGCTCCGCCTCGTAAAAGCGGGACAGCGGCTCGCCCGCGACCCGCGCCAGCACCCGGTCTTGCGCCTCGATCAGCGTCACGCTCTTGCCGAACTTCGTAAGCGCGGCCGAAGCCTCCAGCCCGATATAGCCCCCGCCGATCACGACGATCCGCTCCGCTTCGGCCAGTTCGCCCAGCATCCGGTCGACATCGGCCCGCGTGCGAACGGCGTGGATCCCCGCCAGATCATGCCCGGCACAGGTCAGGCGTCGCGGCTCGCCGCCGGTCGCCCAGACCAGCTCGCCGTAATCGATGGACCGGCCGCTCTTGGTTCGAACCGACCGGGCGACGGGATCGACCGATTCCACCGTCTCGCCCAGCACCAGCGAGACGCCGCGTTCGGCCCAGAACGTCTCGGGACGGATGAGAATACGTTCGAACGGCTTTGTCCCGGCCAGATATTCCTTGGACAGGGGCGGACGTTCGTAGGGCGGGTGTGGCTCGGTTCCCAGGATGGCGATGGAGCCATCAAATTTTTCCTGCCGCAACGCCACCGCCGCCTGCGCCCCAGCATGACCGCCGCCGACGATCAGGACATCATAGTGCACAGCGCTCACGGGATCAGCACCACCTTGACGCAATCGCCGCGCTTCTGCGCCTCAATCGCCGCGTTGATCTCGGTCAGCGGGAAGGTCTTGACCAGCTTGTCGAAGGGGAATTGCCCGTTGCGGTGCGCGGCGATCAGTTCTGGGATGAAGCTCTGCGGATCGCTATCGCCCTCCATGATCCCGACGACCCGCTGGCCATAGGTGATCATGCCCGCGATGTTGATGGTGAGCGCCGCCTCTGCCTTGCCCGGCACGCCGACCAGCCCCAGCATTCCGCGCGGGGTCAGTGCGGCCAGCACCGCCTCCATCATCTCGACACGGCCACTGGTGTCGAAAGCATAATCCACGCCCTCGGCCACGATCTCGCGGATGGCGGTGGGCACGTCGCCCGCCATCGGGTCGATCACATGGGTCGCGCCCAGTTCGCGTCCCAGTTCGCGGCGCTTCTCGACCGGCTCGACCAGGATGATCGTCGCGCAGCCCCGGATCTTCGCCCCCATCACGGCCGCCAGCCCGACCGGGCCGCCGCCGACGATGACGATCGACGATCCCGCATGACACGCCATCGAACGCATCACGCCCCCCGCCCCGGTCTGGAACCCACAACCCAGCGGTCCCAAAATCGCCAGCGGTGCGGCCGGATCATCGACCTTCACCACATTGCGCGCCCGGACGATGGCATGGGCGGCAAAGCTCGACTGGCCAAAAAAGTGCGACGAGATCGCCTCACCGTCCTTGGAATAGGCCTTCGATCCGTCCTCCAGCCGCATTCCCGCATAGTTGAGCGGCGGGAATTCGCGGCAATAGCTGGGCAGATGCTCGTCGCACCGCGCGCAATGCCCGCAGCTGGAAAAGCCCAGCACCACCGCATCGCCGACCGCCAGCCCCTCGACGTCCGGCCCCAGCGCTTCGATTACCCCCGCGCCCTCATGGCCCAGTACGGCGGGCAGCGGATAGGGTACGAACTGGTCGCGAAAGATCAGGTCGGTGTGACAAAGGCCGACCCCCGCGATCCTGACCCGTACCTCGCCCGCACGGGGCGCCTCGACTTCGACCGTCTCCAGGGTGAAATCGCCCTTGGGTTCGCGCGCGACGGCGGCAATGGTCTGCATATATGGCCTCGATCTACTGAAGGGTGTGGCGCCAACCGCTGGGCGTGTCCCCGGCATATTGGCGAAAGGCGCGGGTGAAGTGGCTCTGGCTGGTGAAGCCGGTCATCTCCGCCACCTGCGCGATGGAAAGGTCGGACTGGCCCAGCAAGTCGCGGGCGCGATCCAGCCTGGCCTTCATCACATATTGATGCGGCGTCACGCCCGTCGCCCGCTTGAACACGCGACAGAAATGCGAGGGCGTCAGCCCCGCCTGCGCCGCCAGAGCCTCCAGGCTGTGATCCTCCTCGGGGCGCCCGAGAATGTCGTTCATGATCTGGTGGATGCGATAGGCGGAGAAGTCCGCGCTGGGGAACGCTCCCTCGCTGTTCGGCGGCGAACTGCGAAGCGTGTGCATCTTCAGCGCGTCGAGCAGCGTGCCGATATAGGCGGTCCGCTCGACCGTCTGCGCCGCATAGAGTTCGCTGAGGATCTGCCGCGTCAGCGCGATGCCCAGCGGATCGGCAAAGGCGAAGCGCATCTCCCGAAACCGCGCGACCGCGCGCTGGTCCTGCAACTGGTCCATCGGGATCGAGACGGTGACGACGTCCAGCTCCCCGTCGATCCGCCATCCCGTGCTGCACCCCGCAGGCACGATGGTGGCGCAGCCGGGAATGGAGCGCGACTGGCTCCACTGGTCGGCTTCCCACAGCCGCGTGTCGGGCTTGCCGCCGACATGGACGACGAAGACGGGATCGACGAGGGCGGGCAGTTCATAGCTGCCGATGAACTGCCGCCACCGCGCGAACTGCCAGGAGCCCAGGTTGACGCTGCGGTCCGGCGCACGGCCGAGCGTGTTGGCGATGATCTTCTCGTTGCTAGGCGAAAGCTCTGCCACGTCCATCTCTCCTCATACAGCCCGCAAAATGACGTCGAGGTTCTTGAGGCCGTTGATGAAGTTCGACCGGAACCGTCGCGGCGGTGCTTGCACCTCGAAAGATGTAACACGATCCGCCAGCAAGTCGAACGCGACGCGCAGCTGCATTTCCGCCAGCCGCGAGCCGACGCAGACATGCTGTCCCGACCCGAAACCGACATGCTGCGCGCCCTTGCGGGTGACGAGGAAACGGTCGGCCTCGGGAAACACCGTCTCGTCGCGATTGGCGGAGATGTACCAGAGGACGACCTTGTCGCCCTTGGCGATACGCTGGCCACCGATAACGGTATCCTCCATCGCGGTACGGCGCATATGCATGACCGGACTGGCATAGCGGACCATCTCCGGCGTCGCGGTCTTCAGCACGTCCCGGTTCTCGCGGATGGCCTCCCACTGGTCCGGGTTCTGCGACAGGGCGACGATGCTGTGGCTCAGCGAGTTGCGCGTCGTCTCATTGCCGCCGACCAGCACCAGGATCAGGTTGCCGATGAAGTCGCGGAACGGCACGGGCTGCCCGTCGATCTCCGCATTGGCGAGAAGCGACGCGATGTCGGGGGTTGGCTCCGCGCGCCGCGCTTCGAACAGTTCCTGCCCGAAGGCGAAGAACTCGCCCAGCGTCGCCGCCATCGCCTCGGGGCTCTGGCGGAACTCGGGATCGTCCTCGCCGACGAAGGCATTGGTCCAGTCATAGAGTTTAGGCCAGAGGTCGATCGACACGCCCAGCAATTCGGCCAGCGTCATCAGCGGCAAAGGAGCCGACAGCAGTGGCACGATATTCACCGCTTCGTTCAGCGGGATCGCGTCGATCAACCTCGTCGCCCGCTCGCGGATGCGCGTCTCGATATTGCCCAGCCGCCCCGGCGACAGCGCGGGCATGATGAACTTGCGATAGCGGGTGTGGACTGGCGGATCGCGTGAAATGAAGGGGACGCCGATGGCGGGCTCTCCCGCGCCCGTCAGCCCGACTTCATTCTCGTTGAAGATGCGGTGCCCGCCATTCTCGTGCGCCGAGGAGAATAGCAGCGGCTGGCGTGACACCTCCACGATATCGGCATGGCGCATCACGGACCAGAAGCCCGCGCCATCCGTCTCCGGGTTCCAGTGCACCGGATCGTCGCGGCGCAGCGCCGCGAACAGGTCCCAGGGAACCCCCGCCTCATAGAGGCCGGGGTTCTTCAGATCAGGGGTCGTGATCGTCGCCATGTCAGAATGCCACCCGGACAGAGCCGCCGAAGGTGCGCGGTGCGGCGGGAACGAGGAAGTTGTAGGGAAAGCCCGCCCCGCGCAGGTCGAGCCCGTAAGCATAGGTCTTGGCGTTCAGCAGGTTGGTGGCGAACGCCTTGATGGTAAATCGGCCGGTGGTCAGCGCGGCGGTCAGGTTGACCTTGGCAAAGCCCTTTTGCTGCAACTCGCTATTCTGCTGCCCGGTGCCGACCGCGTTTGTATCGTTGAACGGCGAGAAATACTGGCGCGAAAAATAGGCCACGCTGGGCGAGACGGTCAGGCCGTTATTGCCATCCCTGAACAGGGTCAGGTCCACCCCGCCCTGCGCGGTGAAGCGCGGTGCGAAGGGCAGGTCGTTCCCGTCGAGCCGGGTGTTCTGGAGGGTCAGTTCCTTGTAGGTCGCATGGAGATAGCCCGCCGAGGCGTTGATCGTCACTGCCGGGGTCAGCCGCCACCGCGCCTCGCCTTCGACGCCGTACACCTCGGCCTTCGGCGCGTTGACCAGGAAGGATACGGGGCCCGGCCGGGTATCCTGTACCTGCTGGTTGATATAGTCATAATAGAAGCCCGACATGGTGAGGGTCAGGGCATTGTTGAAATAGCGTCCCTTCAGCCCGACTTCATAGGCGTTGACCCGCTCGGGCGCGATATAGTTGATCCCGGCCGACGAGGTGTAACCCCCGCCATTGAACGCGCCCGAACGATAGCCGCGATTATAGCTGGCATAGACCAGTGTACCGCCCTCGAACGTATAGTTCAGGGACACCCGCCCGGTCAGCGCATTATTGCGGCCGTCCAGCGCAAAGCGAGCATTGGGATTGTACGGGCAGGTACCGGGCGCGCCCGCACAGGGCACGGTGGTCGCCAGTGGCGTCTCCGGGCCGCCAATGTCGCCCGCAAACAGATAGGCATAGCCGTCGCGATACTGGCTGCGATCCCAGGTGTAGCGCGCACCCAGCGTCAGGCTCAGCCGCTCGGTCAGGTCGTAGTCGCCTTGGGCGAAGACGGCATAGGAACGGCGGACCTGGCGGTAATGCTGGAAGAAGCCGCCATTGACCGTCGGCGCGATCGCCTGGCCGATGTTGAACCGGTTGTCGGTAATCACCTCGTCCCAGCCGTAAAAGCCGCCACCCACGAGTTTCAGCCGGGTTCCGTTGTAATTGAACCTCGCCTCCTCGCTGAACTGCTGGAAGCTCGACCGCCAATTGATGTCGAGAATGTCGAGCGGCGATCCGTCCGCCGCCTGCTGCAAATTCTGCTTACCCCCATCGCGCGATGTGATTGAGGTGAAGACGACGGTCGGTGACACGTCATAGGCGATCGTCGCTGACCCCCCATAGGCTTCGGTCCGGTTCAGCCCGATCCGGTTCTCATTGGTCTCGAAGAAGCCCAGGCCGGTACGAAACGCGCCCAGGCCATGGATCGCCGCCTGCGTGCCCTGGTCACGCCCGCCATAGACTTTCAGCTTGATGTCGAGCGGGCCATTGCCGGGCCGCAGCCGCAGCGACACCCGCCCCTGCAATGTATCCTGCGAATTGCCGTCGCGGCCACCGGGATAGACGTTGTGGATCTGCCCGTCGCCCTTGGCATAATTGCCCGCGATGCGGACGCCCAGCTGGTCCTCGACCATCGTCGCCTCGACCGCGCCTTGCGCGGTGAAGGTGTTGAAATTGCCGTAGCCCGCTTCGGCATAGCCTTCATTCCCGTGCAGGCTGGGCCCCTTGGTGATGAAGTTGATCGCGCCGCCCGTCGTGTTTCGGCCGAAAAGCGTACCCTGCGGCCCGCGAAGCACCTCCACCCGGTCCAAATCGAATAGACCCATGCCATGCGCGGTGCGGCTGGCGAGATAGACGTCGTCGATATAAACGCCGATCGGCGACGCCTGGTTGGAATTGTACTCGTTCGCGACGCTGATCCCACGCAGCGAGAAGTTCGGCTGGGTCTGACCGTAAGGGCTACTGACCTGCAGGTTGGGAACCGCGACCGCCAGATTGGCCGAGTTGGTAATACCCTTCGTCACCAGCGCATCGCCGCCGATCGCGGAAATGGCGATGGGAACGGTGAGGATCGACTGGGCGCGCCGCTGCGCGGTCACGATGATGTCACCCGATGATACGCCGTCCTGTATGGGCGTGGCAGCATCCGCCTGGGGCGTTGCATCGGTGGTGGGGGGCGTGCCCTGCCCCGCGTCGGCGCTTTGCGCCTGTGCCGCGAACGGAAACACGCATGCCGCGCCGACAAGCAGCGCCGCGCTGATCCTGGCCCTCATAGACCTCTCCTTTTCCCGCAGAGACTCTGTGACGGCCTCTTGCTGGATTATGTGTAGATCAGGTCCGGTCGGGCGGCTTTGCATGGACCTGTCGCGCTTTTTGACATTTCTTGCGGAGGCCATGCGTTCCTTGCGCACGATCTGATAGCGCCCGTTTCACGACAGAGCGGGCCGCAATGGATGGCACCGCCGGATATGGAGAGCGAGATGGACTTCGATACGTCGTTCCACATGACGATCGGCGGCAAGCCGGTGTCCTCGGATAGTCTGTTCGATGTGCTCAACCCCGCGACCGAGCAGGTACTGGCCCAGGCCCCGGACGCCACCCGTGACCATCTCGACTCCGCCGTGGCCGCCGCCCGTGCCGCCTTTCCCGGCTGGGCCGCCACGCCCATCACCGAGCGGCGCTCGCTGATCGACAAGCTCGGTGACGCGGTGATCGCCCATGCCGAGGACTTCAAGCGCCTTCTCACCGCCGAACAGGGCAAGCCCCATGCCGATGCCTTTAACGAGGTGATGGGCGCCGGGCTGTGGCTGAAGGGCGCGGCCACGCTCGACCTGCCGGTGACGGTCAACGAGGATTCCGCAGACCGCTACAGCGAAACGCGCCGCGTTCCAATTGGCGTGGTCGGGGCCATCGCGCCGTGGAATTTCCCCATGGTGCTGGCCATGTTCAAGGTGGGGCCTGCGCTGCTGGCGGGCGACACGATGGTCCTGAAGCCCTCCCCCTTCACCCCTTTGACCACGCTGAAGTTCGGCGAACTGGCGGCGACCATCCTGCCCCCCGGCGTGCTGAACGTCGTGACCGGCGGGGACAGCCTCGGCCCCTGGCTGACCGAGCATCCCGGCATCGACAAGGTCAGCTTTACCGGTTCGACCGCGACCGGACGGCGGGTGATGCAGAGCGCGTCGGCCACGCTGAAGCGCGTGACCCTGGAACTGGGCGGCAATGACGCCGCGATCGTGTTGCCCGATGCGGATGTCGAGGCACTGGCGGAACAGCTGTTCTGGGCAGCGTTCACGAACAACGGCCAGATCTGCATCGCGACGAAGCGCATGTATGTCCACCGCGACGTCTATGACCCGCTGAAAGACGCGCTGGTTGCCTATGCCCGGACCGTGCAGATCGGCGACGGAGCGCAACAGGGCGTACGGCTCGGCCCTGTCAATAACAGCCTGCAATATAAGCGCGTCCTGGACCTGATCCGAGACGCGCGCGACAAGGGCTATCGCTTCCTGCTCGGTGGCGAGGCGGCCGACACGTCCGGCTATTTCGTCCCCATCACCATCCTCGACAACCCACCCGAGGATAGCCGCATCGTTCAGGAGGAGCAGTTCGGTCCCATCCTTCCCCTCCTCCGCTTCGATGACGTGGACGAGGTGATCGAGCGGGTGAATGCCAGCGAATATGGCCTCGGCGCCTCGATCTGGACCGGCGATCCCGACGCCGCGATGGACCTCGCCGCCCGGATCGCCAGCGGCACCGTCTGGATCAACGAGACCCAGCACCTCACTCCCCTAGCCGCCTTTGGGGGCATGAAGCAGTCGGGGCTTGGCGTTGAAGGCGGCACCGAGGGGCTGATGGAATATACCAACGCTCAGACCATCACCCGGCGGCGCTGACGATGGGCTCGAATTCTATCGAACTGGAACGCCGCCGCGCGGCCGCGCGGGCCGGTGGTGGCGAGAAGCGCGTCGCCGCGCAGCACGCCAAGGGCAAGCTGACCGCGCGCGAGCGGCTCGACGTGCTGCTGGACGAAGGGAGCTT
>Ga0308171_1002402_pt1 | contig 19919 bp, 16 predicted proteins | sample PhyGR1_FD_202135 | JGI IMG/M metagenome (GOLD analysis project Ga0308171, IMG submission 202135) | Phyllosphere microbial communities from UC Gill Tract Community Farm, Albany, California, United States - DLSLSG.R1 | ecosystem: Host-associated > Plants > Phyllosphere > Unclassified | place: USA... | reverse complement strand
TCACTGAGGCCGGCTTCGCGCAGGCGGGTGATTTCGGCTTCGCCAAAGACTGTTGGTGTCTTCGTCAGGGCGACGGAGGCGGCGATGATGGCGTCCCAGCGCGGATCGATGGTGACGGTGACGCCTTCATCCAGCAGCCGCTGCACGTCCCCTTCGCGCTTGGAGAATTGCGTGGTGAAGCGGGCATGGACGGAGGCGCAGTAGATGCAGCCGTTGAAGCGGGAGGCCGCGGTCGCGGCTAACTCCCGCTCCGGTCGCGGCAGGCCGTCCTTGGTGTTGTAGAAGATGTCCTTGTCGGTCTTGGTGCGGGCGCCAAGGATGTCGGGGTCGCGGGCCAGCAACATGAAGTAGGGGGATTTGGCGCGCGCCTTGTCCACCAGCCCGTCCCAATGGCGCTCGGTCAGGTCGGTCTCGGCGAGGGGTTCCAGCCAGGGCAGCCAGTCCAGTTGCGCCTGGGTGAAGACCACCGGTGGGCTTTCGGCGTGCTGGACGACGATCGTGTCGGTCATCGTGCTCTCTCCTGCTTCAGGCGCTGTGGGGCGCGGTCTTCGCCATGACGCGCAGACCGTGGATGACGCGGAGCTGGAAGGTGAGGAAGGCGACGAGCTGGGAGAGGGTGACGATGCCGGTGGCCGACCAGCCGGCCGAAAGCAGCGCCTGCAGGGCGTCGGCGCTGGCATCGCGTGGGCGGATGACCAGCATGTGGGCGTGCTCCAGCGCGGCGGCCAGGCGGTCTCCCAGCTTGGTGCGGGAATCGTCGGGGATGCGGTAGGCGGTGCCCTCGTGGTCCTCGACGCTGAGCGGGCCGGCGGGGAAATGGCCGGTCGGGCCTTCGGCCTGCCCCCGCGTGATTTCAGCATCGATGGCATCGGGGAGGGACGGGTCCCGCGCCACCTTGGCCAGGCCATCCCGATAGAAGGTGGTCTCCGGTGCCTGGGCGTGCAGGCCGGCGACGAAGCAGGCGACGGCGAAGCGCTCCTGCAACGAGGCCTCTGCGGTATCGACTGGCTCGAACAGGGCCAGGTAGCTGGCTTGGGCGTTGTCCCGTGCCTGCTGTCGTGCGGCACGGATGGTATCAAGCGCCGAGCCGGGCGTGATGCCGGCCAGCAGGTCGATGACGTCAGGCGTAGAGGCCATCAGGCGGTATCCTGTGGTGGGCGGGATGAGGGAGAGCTCAGGCGGTCGCGGCGGCGCGGGACCGTGCGGGCACCGGCGGCGCCCAGCCCAGGGCCGGGGCGACGCGGCTGGCCAGCAGCTCGATCGAGCGCAGGATGTAGGGGTGCGGCGGGTCGGCCGAATGCACCTGGAACACCAAATCGGTGGCCCGGGCCAGCGCGGTGTCGGCGGAGAGGCTGGCGATCACCTCGTCCGGCGTGCCGACATGCATGTCGTTGATGGCCATGAGCTCGGCCAGGCTGCCGGTGGGGTAGGGCTGGCCGATGCTGCGCGCGCGGGCGGCGGCGCGTTCCAGGCCGATTTCCGTCAGCCGCAGCGCCTCCTGCCGGTCATCGGCGACGAACAGGCTGCGGGAGCCGAGGATGCGCGGCGTGGCGCCGGAGGGCAACTCGCGCAGATAGGCGTCAATGATGGGGTTCTGCACGTCCCACAGCGTGGCGCCGTCCGGCTTCGGCTGGGTGCGGGAGAGCATTAGCCCATCCCCCGCTTGGCCGGCACGGATGCCGCCGGCGACGGAAAAGGTGGCCTGCCACAGGCGCTCATGCAGCCGGGGCGCGGTGGGGTAGAGACGGGCGCCGCCTTCCAGCGGATCGCCACGCCAGGCGCGCAGCAACAGGTCCAGCTTCTCGCCATAGATGGCGCCGCGCGCGCTGCTCTCCAGCCCGAAGGCGGTATAGGCGGCGGCGGAGCCACCGGAGCCGAGGCCGATTTCCAGCCGGCCTTCGCTCAGCAGGTCCAGCACGGCGGTATCCTCGGCCACCCGCAGCGCGTTCTCCAGGCTCAGGGTGATGATACCAGTGCCGAGGCGGATGCGGCTGGTGCGGGCCCCTAGCGAGGCGAGGTAGACCAGCGGCGCCGGCAGCCCGCCTTCCTCGGAGTCGAAATGGTGCTGGGCGATCCAGGCGGCATCGAAGCCCAGCCGTTCGGCATGCAGGATCTGCTCGGTCAGCAGGCGATAGCGCTCGGCCGGACCGGTCTGGTCCAGGACGCGGGAGAAAAAGCCCAGGCGCTTCGTGGTCATGCTCATGCTCGCAATGCCTCGGGGGAAGGACGTCGCAGGCAGGATACAGGCTGGGACCGGAAATCGCACGCCGGGGATCGCGGACCCTGCCCGACGCTGGAAGCACGGCGGGGCCGGGCAGGGATAGGCCACTGGAGGCCAGGACCCCCGGCGGCGCGGGCTGGATCGGCGCGGTGGCTACAGACCCTCGCAGCCCAGGCGGCGCAGAGCCGCATCGACCCAGCTGGTATCGTTCGTGCCGGCCTCGATATCGGCGATCATCTTCACCTCCGCCGCGTGCTTGGCGGCGGCGGCGGCGTGGATCGCTTCCATCTCGTCGAACGGTACGCAGAGCAGGCCGTCATCATCGCCCAGGATGAGGTCGCCGGGCGCGATGACCATGCCGTCGATGGCGATCGGCACATTGATCTCGCCGGGGCCGTCCTTGTAGGGGCCGCGATGCGTGACGCCGGCGGCATAGACCGGGAAGTCTTGCTCCCGCAGCGTGGCGCAGTCCCGGATGGCGCCGTTCAGCACAATGCCGCCGACGCGGCGCTTGACCATCTGCGCCACCATCAGCTCGCCGATCAGGGCGTTGGTCAGGTCGCCGCCGCCATCGACGACGATGACATCGCCGGGCCCGGCGAGGGACAGCGCTTTATGGATCATCAGGTTGTCGCCAGGGCGCGTCTTGACCGTCAGGGCCGGGCCGACCATGCCGCCGCCACGGTGCATCGGCCGCAGCCGCGGGCCGGCGGCGGTGATGCGGGCCATGACGTCGCTGACATTGGCCACGGGCAGCGGGCGGAACCGCTCCACCCACTCGACGCTGGCGGCGCGCTGGCGCGGCAAGATCCTGAAGCCTGTACCCATTCGTTCCTCCTGCTCGGCAGCGGCCGATCCTGGCCGCGAGGCGGCAGGATTGCGCGGAGCGGGAGGGAACGCAACGGCATTTCAAAATGGCTGGTGCGCCGGACCGATGCACCTGGAGCCGGGCGCCCGTCGGCCAGGCGGGACGCTGCCCGTTGGCTTCAGCTTCCCACGGCCCGCCCGCGCTTCTCCCGCGCCGCCAGCAGACGCCGCGCCAGCCGCGGGTCTTCCGGCAGCTCGGGCGGCGGCGCGTAGCGGCCGATGGCCGCCGCCAGCTCCTCGAAGCTGCGGTTGGTGCCGCCCGCGTTCAGGGTCACGTCACCCATGCCCAGCCACTTGTTCGCCGGCGCCAGAAGGCGATGGATCGTGGTGGACCGATACTGCGATGGCTGGTGCAGCCACAGCGTCACGAACGCAATGCCCATGTGCCGCTTCACCTGCCAGCGCTGCACGGCATCCCAGCCGATCCGCTTCCGGGACCAGCGGCGCCACAGCAGCCCTTCGCCATCGACTTCGATGATCGGCTTACGGAAGAAGACGAGGCGGACATTGATCGCCAGCCAGGTCAGCAACGGCGCCAGGATGACCAGCCCGATCAACCGCGCCGCCAGCGGCGCCCCCGGTAGCAGCGGCAAGGACACCGCGCCGATGACGACGAGCGGCAGCACCCCCGCCGTCACCACCAACAGCTGCAACCGGGACGAATAGGCGGTGAATGTCGCGTCCGCTGCGCGCCCGGCATTCATGCATTGATCCTCATGCTGACGGCGACGCCCAGCGCGCAGGCAGCGAGGGAGAGCAGGCATAACAGGAACACCGAGCAGACCTTCAGCCGGAACTCCGCCATCGGCGACAGCCCGAGCCACACGAATGCCCGCGTCAGCGCCCGCCGGAACACCATGTCCAGAACGATGATCGCGACGACGACGCCGGCGGCTGCCATTTCGAAATCCGCCCCGCTCTGGGCTGCCTGGGTGGACAGCAGCGCCGCCCCCATCCCGCCCAAGATCAGTGCCACCAGCCCGTAGCCGACCAGGATCTGCCGCCAGCCGATCGCGTCCCGCGCGATGTCCATCCTGTGCTCTCCATCGATACGATCGTTGAAGCGCTCAATCATGGCAGCAATGGGACTGCTGGCGGATCAGTCATCACAAGCATCCGTCATTGGCGATCACACGGTCGGGATCATCGGGACATGACCGGGCGATGAACCGAGGCGCCGGCACGAACCTTCGATACTTGCCAACGCGGTACCCGGGCGCTCGCTAAGCCCGGCGCCGGTGAATAAGCAGCGGCGAAGTTGGTCTGTGCTCTGGCGCGAGCGGAATCTGGGCCGGCTTTGCCGTGAGAACTGGCCTGTACCCGCGCACCGGCCGCCCATAGGCGTGCAGCCCAGGCCTAGTCTGGACCCAACGGACACTTGACAGGGCTGGTCCCAACCATCCAGGTTAAAAACGCAACGTCATTCTGAAATGACCAGTCAGACGCCCCGGCAGAGGGCGCTGCAGGAGGAACCAGCCCACCATGCAACGTCGCCACTTTCTGGGTGGGGTCTCCGCCGCCGCCCTCGCGCCCCTCGCCATGCCGAGCCTCGCCCGTGCGCAGACGGAGAGCGTCCTCCGCTTCGTGCCCTTCGTCGATCTCTCGCTGCTCGACCCGGTGGCGACCACGGCGACGCCGACGCGCAACCACGCCTTCATGGTGTTCGATACGCTTTATGGCCTGGACGCCAATTTCCAGCCACAGCCACAGATGGTGCAGGGCCACGTCATCGAGAATGATGGAAGGCTGTGGCGGCTGACATTGCGGGACGGCCTGCGCTTCCACGATGGCAGCGCCGTCACCGCCAGGGATTGCGTCGCCAGCATCCGCCGTTGGGCTTCCCGCGATTCCTTCGGCCAGGCGCTGATGGTGGCGACGGATGAGCTGGACGCGCCGGACGACAAGACCATCCGCTTCCGCCTGAACCGCAGCTTCCCGCTATTGCCGGCGGCGCTGGCCAAGGCCTCGCCCAGCATGTGCGCCATCATGCCGGAGCGGCTGGCCAAGACGGAATCCACCAGGCAGGTGACGGAGATGGTGGGCAGCGGCCCGTTCCGCTGGCTGCCGGACCAGCACATGGCCGGCGCCCGCGCCGCCTATGCGCGCTTCGACGGTTACGTGCCGCGCGGCGACGGCACGCCGGGCGGCACCGCCGGCCCGAAGGTGGCGCATTTCGAGCGGGTGGAATGGACCACCATGCCGGACGTCTCCGCCGCCGCCAACGCGCTGCAGGTGGGCGAGGTGGATTGGTGGGAAACCCCGTCGCCGGACCTCGTTCAGATGCTGCGGCGGCACCGCCAGCTGCGCGTCGAGGTGAAGGACCGCCAGGGGCTGACGCCGATCCTGCGCTTCAACTGCATCCAGCCGCCATTCGACAACGTGGCGCTGCGCCGCGCCGTGCTGCGCGCGGTGGACCAGTCGGAATTCATGCAGTCCTACAGCTCCGACCCCGATACCTGGCACGTCAAGCTCGGCATGTTCTGCCCGGGCACGCCGATGGCCAACGATGTCGGCTTCGACGAACTGTTCGGCAAGACGGATATCGAGCGCGCCAAGCAGGAGATCGCGGCCTCCGGCTACAAGGGCGAGAAGGTGGCATTCATGCTGCCGATGGATCACCCGGTCAGCGCACCGCTGGGCCAGCTGGGCATGGACCTGTTCCGCCGCATCGGCCTGAACGTCGATATCCAGGCGATGGATACCGGCACGCTGTTCCAGCGCCGCAACTCGCGTGAGCCGGTGGAGAAGGGCGGCTGGAGCGTCTTCCCCTCCATGGTCTCCGGCCTGAACATCCTGGACCCGGCGGTCACCAGCGTGGCGCGCGCCAATGGGCTGCAGGGCTGGTACGGCTGGCCGACCAGCACAGAGGCCGAGCGGCTGCGCGATGCGTGGATGGAGGAGCAGGATCCGGCCGCGCAAAAGAAGCTGGCCGAACAGATGCAGGCCCAGGCCTGGCGGGATGCGACCTTCATCCCCACCGGACAGATCTTCCAGCCCATGGCCTGGCGCCGCACCATCGACGGCGTGCTCGATGGCTTCGTGAAATTCTGGAACGTGCGGAGAGTATGATGACGGCGCAGCAGATCAGCATCGGGTTCATCGGCTATGGCGAGATCGGCAGCACGCTGGGCGCGGGCCTGCGGGACCGCGGGGTGGAGCAGGTCCTCAGCTATGACACCGGCGCCTTCGACGGCCCCTATGCCAGCCTGATCCAGAGCCGCGCCAAGGCGGCCGGCGTGACGCTGGTGCGCAGCCCGGCCGAGTTGGCGGAACGGGCGCAGGTCATCATCGGCGTCACGCCCGGCTCCGCCTCGGTGGCCAGCGCGCAGGCCTTCGCGCCGCATCTCTCGGCGCGGCACCTGTTCATCGACATCGCTTCCGCCACGCCGAAGGTGAAGCAGGCGATGGCGGCGGCTTTGGCCGGCAGTGGCGCCATCCTGGCCGATGGTTCCATCGTCGGCACGCCGAAGGATGGGCTGGCGCTGCCGATCCTGGCCAGTGGCCCGGCGGCGGAAGCGGTGCGCGATGCACTGGTGCCGTGGGGCATGAAGATCGACGCGGTGGGCGAGAAGCTCGGCACCGCCTCGGCCATCAAGATCCTGCGCTCGGTGTTGATCAAGGGGATCGAGGCGCTGACGGGCGAGATGCTGCTGGGCGCGCGCCGCTACGGGCTGGAGGACGTCGTGCTAGCCTCCGCCGCCAAGACGCTGTCGCGCCCGTTCGAGGATTTCGCGGCGGGCCTGCTGACAACGGGCGTCATCCACGCCCGCCGCCGGTCCGAGGAAGCCGGCATGGCGGCCGAGGCGCTGGCTGATGTCGGCATCGAGCCGATCATGAGCCGCTCCACCGCGGCGCGGTTGCAATGGGTCGAGGCGCTGGGGCTGAAGGAGCATTTCGGCGGCAAGGTGCCGGCAACGCTGGAGGAGGCACTGGTGGCGATCGAGGCACGGATGGAGCCGGCCGAAGTCGCGTGAATCTGGAATACCTGCGCTAAAATCTGCAGAACGCCGAATCAGGCTTCCTGGCGAAAGCCGGGGAGCGTGATCGCGTAAATCGGAAGAAAATGCGCGCCGGCCTCAACGTGGCTTGCGTGGCGCGGCGGTGGGCGGCGGTGTCGGAATCTCCGGCATGCGGCCGCCCAGGCTGCGGGTGAGGGCGGTGGCCGCATCCCGCAGCAGCGGCGCGATGTTGCGGCCGGTCTCTTCCGTCAGCCGCGCCAGCGGGCCCGCCAGGGTCAGCGCGCCGGCGAATTGCGCGTCCGGCCCGAAGACCGGCGAGGCCATGCCGGCGACATGCGGATCGCTGACCCCGCCGGTATAGAGCGGGAAGTCCAGCATCGCGGCCTCCGCCGGCAGCGGCACCGTGGTGAACAGTCTCAGCACCTGCGCGATGGCGGAACTGTCCATCGGCAGCAGGTCGCCCTGGCGGACATGCAGGCGCAACCGGTGCGGCGAATCGGCGCGGAACAGGCACAAGCGCTGCTCGTCCCGCCGGATGTAGAAGGACGCGCTTTCGCCTGTCTGTTCCACCAGCTTTTCCAGCACCGGCATTACATGCGCCTCCAGCCGGAAGGATTGCTGGTAGATCATGCCGAGGCGCAGCAGCTCCGCCTCCAGCCGGTATTCGCCATCACCGGTGCGGGAGAGATAGCCGAAGGCTTCCAGTGACACCGCCAGGCGCATGATGGTGCTTTTCACCAACCCGGTGCGGGCGGAGAGCTCCGCCAGGGTCAGCGTGGCATCGCCCTTGCGGAAGGCACTGAGCAGGGCCAGCGTCCGCTCGGCGGAGGCGACGCCTTCCAGCGCGGGGACGGCCCTTGGCTTGCGTGTCATGCCACAGGTCTATCGCCTGGATGGCAGCGCCATCAAGGGCCGTTGGCGAATTCAGCCGAGTGCGGCGATGCCCAGTCCGGCCGTGGCGCCAAACACGACGATCCAGAGTGGCGAGACGCGCCAGACCGTCAACAGCAGGAAGCCCGCGGCAACCAGCAGGAAATCCAGCGGCCGCAGCACGGCGCTGGTCCAGACCGGCGCGTAGAGCGCGGCGCCCAGCAGCCCGACCACGGCGGCATTGATGCCGCGCATGCCGGCCTGCGCGGCGGGGCGGGCGCGCAGCGCGGCCCAGAAGGGCAGCACGCCCAGCAACAGCAGCAACCCCGGCAGGAACACCGCCACCAGCGCCAGGGCGGCGGCCGGTACCCCCGCGCCTGCCGGCTGGATGCTGGCGCCAAGGAAAGCGGCGAAGGTGAAGAGCGGCCCCGGCATGGCCTGTGCCGCGCCATAGCCGGCCAGGAAGATATCGTCCGAGAGCCAGCCGGGTGCCACCACGCCATCCCGCAGCAGCGGCAGCACCACATGGCCGCCGCCGAAGACCAGCGCGCCGGCGCGGTAGAAGGCATCGAACATCGCCAGCGCGCCGGCCTCCCCGGCCAGCAGCGGCGGCAGCACCAGCAGGAGGCCGAACAGCGCCAGGCACAACAGCCCCGCCTTGCGGGAGAACGGCACCGCCAGCCACTCGGCCGGGGCGGCGGGCGCGCTGTCCCGGCACAGCCACCAGCCGGCCACGGCGCCAAGGACGATGGCCGCCACCTGCCCGGCCGAGACGGGGAGCAGCGTTACCACCGCCAGCGAGGCCAGTGCGATGCCCGCCCGCACCCGGTCCGGGCACAGCGCCCGGGCCATGCCCCAGACCGCTTGGGCGACGATGGCCACCGCCACCAACTTCAACCCGTGCAGCAGGCCAGCCCCCAGCGGTGAGGCGGCGAGGTCCGCCGCCCCACGGGCGAAGAGCAGCATCGCCAGGGCCGAGGGCAGGGTGAAGCCGGCCCAGGCCGCCACCGCGCCCAGCTTGCCACCCCGCAACAGGCCGAGCGCGAAGCCTGCCTTGCTGGAGGCCGGTCCGGGTAGGAACTGGCACAGGCCGACCAGCTCGGCGAAGGCTTGTTCGCTCAGCCAGCGGCGCCGTTCGACGAACTCGGCCCGGAAATAGCCGAGATGCGCGACGGGTCCGCCAAAGGAGGTCAGGCCCAGCTTCAGGAAGGCCAGGAAGACTTCCCAGGGCGAGCCTGCCGGGCGGCCGGACGGGGCGGAATCGGGGTGCTGCATCGGCATGGCTGTACCACAGGCGCCGCCAACGCGATCCCGCCGCGACGATGACATCTCCATGCAGGCGGCGTTGCCCGGCGCGGCAATGCCGCCTCCGTCAGTCGGCCCCGGCCAGCAATCGCTGGGCCAGGCGCAGATGCATCCGCTCCAACATCCGCCCGTCGAGCGAGAGCACGCCGGCCTCGGGCTGCCGGGCAAAGGCATCCCGCACGGCGCGGGCCCAGGCGAGCTGCGCCGCATCCGGCGTGAAGGCGGCATTGACCGGGGCGAGCTGCGCCGGGTGGATGCACATCTTGCCGCTGAAGCCGTCGCGCGCCGCTGCCTGGGTCTCCCGCAGCAGCCCGGCTTCGTCGCGCGGGTCGGGGAAGGGGGTATCCAGCGCCGGCACCCCGGCAGCGGTCGCGGCCAGCAGCATGGCGCCACGGGCCTGGATGACCGGTGCGGCATAGCCACCCCCGGTATCGCGCGGCAGTGCGCCGAGTTCGGCCGAGAGATCCTCCGCCCCGAAGCACAGCGCCCGTAGGCGCGGGGTCACGCCCCGGTAATCGAGGTGGTGCAGGGAGGCCGCCGTCTCGGTCGCCAGCGCCAGCACGCCGATGCCTCCGTGCGGCAGCCCTGCCGCCGCCTCCAGTGCTTCCAGGTGGTGGTCCAGCGCCTGCAGGTCGGCGGGGCCGGTGCATTTCGGCAACATCACCGCCGCTGGACGCAGGGCAACGGCGGCGGCCAGGTCGTGCAGGTACCATGGCGTGCCGCGTGCGTTGACGCGCACCACGATGCCGGGGCGCCGCTGGGCCGGCAGCGGGCCCGCAAGGCCGGCGCGGGCGCCGTCCTTGGCGCTGGGCCCGACGGCGTCCTCCAGGTCCAGCACCACGGCGTCGGCGGTGCTGGCCAGCGCCTTCTCCATTTTGCGCGGCTGGTCGGCCGGCGCGAACAGCAGGCTGCGGAGCTTCATGCCGCCGGCCTCCGGCTGACGAGCGCGGCCCGCTCGCAGGTCGCCACCAGCGCATCCGCCTGGTTGAAGGCCTCATGCCGCAGCGTGACGATGCCGGCATCGGCGCGGGAGCGGCTGGCGCGGGTTTCCTTCACCGTGGTCAGCACCCGCAGCGTGTCTCCGGCGAAGACAGGGGCGGGGAAGCGCACGTCATTCATGCCCAGATTGGCGATGGCGGTGCCGTTGGTGGTGTTGTGCACGCTCATGCCGATCATCAGCCCCAGGGTGAACAGCGAGTTCACCAGCGGGCGGCCGAACTCGGTGCCCTTCATGTATTCGGCATCCAGGTGCAGCCGGGCGACATTCATGGTCATGCCGCTGAACAGCACGTTGTCCGCCTCGGTCACCGTGCGGCGCCACTCGGCGTCGATCACGCGCCCGGGCTCGAAATCCTCGAAGTACAATCCTGGCATGGCTGGCTCCTCACTCCGCCGTTGTTGCGATGTCGGCGTGTTGCTGGATGGCGCCGGCTTCCGCCAGGCGGTCGATCTCGGCCTGGGCGTAGCCGGCCTCGGCCAGCACGTCCCGTGTGTGCTGCCCAAGCAGGGGCGCGAGGCGGGAGGGCTCCGGCTGGCTCGCACTCCAGGTGGCGGCGACCTTCATGGAGCGCACCGTGCCCTCGGCCGGGTGGTGCTGCTGCTGGAAGAAGCCGACGGCGTTGAGATGCGGGTCCGCCAGCAGGCCGGGCAGGTCGTGCATGGGGGTGTAGGGAATGTCCGCCGCATCCAGCAGCGTGATCCACACCTCGGTCGTGCGGGTGGTGAACAGGCGGGCGGCCTCGGCATAAATGGCGTCGATATGCCGGGTGCGGCTGCCATGACTGGCGAAGCGCGGGTCGGCCAGCAGGTCCTCTCGCTCCACCGCGCGCAGGAAGGACTGCCAGTGCCGGTCGTTGTAGATCAGCACGCAGAGAAACCCGTCGGCGGTGCGGTAGGGGCGGCGATGCGGCGTCAGTAGCCTCGGGTAGCCACCACCATCCAGCGGCGGCTCGTGGCTGAGGCCACCGAGATGGTCGCCGAGGACGAAGCCCGCCATCGTCTCGAACATCGGCAGGTCGATGCGCTGGCCCTCGCCGGTGCGGTCCCGGTGCCGCAACGCGCCCAGCACAGCGGTGACGGCGTGCAGCCCCACCACGCGGTCGGCGATGTTGACCGGCACGTAGCGCGGCACACCATCGCCGCTTTCCGCCATCAGAGCCGGGATGCCGGCAATGCCCTGCATCAGGTCGTCATAGGCGGGGCGCGCCGCATAGGGCCCGTCCTGACCGAAGCCGAAGGCGCCGAGATAGACGATGCGCGGATTGACCGCCGCCACGTCCTCGTACCCCAGGCCCAGCCGTGCCATGGCCTGCGGCCGGATATTGTGGATCAGCACGTCCACGCCTTCGGCCAGCCGCAGCAGTACCTCCCGCCCGCCGGGGGCCTTGAGGTCGACGACGATGCCGCGCTTGCTGCGGTTGGCGTGCAGGAACATGCCGCCCATCTCGCCGCTGCGGCTGGGGCCGACCTGGCGGATGATGTCGCCCTGCGGGCTTTCCACCTTGATCACGTCGGCGCCCATGTCGCCAAGGATCGAGGTCGCATACGGCCCCATCACCACCGAGGTAAGGTCCAACACCCGCACGCCTTCCAGCGGTCCCATCGCTCAGGCGCCTGCCGGCGGCATATGGGCGCCGACGGGCGGCGGCGTGCTCTCATACCGCGCCACCTGCGCCACCGTGGTCTGGCCGCAACTACCCTGGGCGAGGCGGGAGGTGCCGAGGTCGCGAGTCAGCACATTGGGGTTTCCATGGCGGCAGAGTGGTTGTGCTTCGGCCTCCGGCTCCGGGTCGTACCAGGCGCCGGTCGGCAGGTGGATGACGCCGGGCGCCATGGCGTCGGAGAGGCACACCGCGGCCAGGCAGGCGCCGCGATCGTTGAAGATGCGGACGACGTCGCCCTCCGCGATGCCGCGTTGCGCGGCGTCCTCCGGGTGCAGCCGCACCACTTCCCGCCCGGCGCGCTTGCCGGACTGGCTGTAGGCGCCGAAATCCAACTGGCTGTGCAGCCGTGTGGCCGGCTGGTTGGCGATCAGGCGCATCGGGTGCTGCGTATCCGGTTGCTCGGTGCTGGGCAGCCAGGCGGGATGGCCGGGGCAATCCGCATAGCCGAAGCCGGCGACGACCTCGGAAGCGATTTCGATCCGGCCGCTCGGCGTCTGCAACGGATGTGCGGCAGGGTCGGTGCGGAAGGCGCGCAGCGGGCCGCCGTCATCGGGCTCGGAGGGGAGCGTGATCTCGCCGTGGGCCCAGAAGGTGGCGAAATCCGGTGCCTCAAGCCCGCGTGCCGCTAGCGCGTCCTGGGTGCGCCGGTAGAGGTGACGCAGCCACTGCGCGGCATCGCGGCCTTCGGTGAAGGCGTGCTCCACGCCCATGCGGGCGGCCAGCCCGGCGAAGATGGCGAAGTCATCCCGTGCCTCGCCCGCCGGCGGCGCGGCGGCGCGCATGGCCACCAGCAGCGGGTCGGTGGCCGCGGCGCCGATATCGTCACGCTCCAGCGTCATGGTGGCCGGTAGCACGATGTCGGCGTGGCGGGCGGAGGCGGTCCAGGCATTGTCCTGCACCACCAGCGTGTCCACCCGCGCGAAGGCCTCGCGCAGCCGGTTAAGGTCCTGGTGGTGGTGGAACGGATTGCCGCCGGCCCAATAGACCAGCTTGATCTCAGGATAGGTCAGATGCTGGCCATTGTATTCGAAAGGCGCACCGGGGTTCAGCAGCATGTCGGCGATGCGCGCGACCGGGATAAAATCGCGCACGCCGTTGGTGCCCTGCGGCATGGTCGGGATCGGTACGGCATTCACTTGGCGGCCATAATGGCCCATGGCGCCCAGCGCGTAGCTGTAGCCGCCGCCCGGCAGGCCGATCTGCCCTAGCATCGCTGCCAGCACCGCCGAGGCCCAGACCGGCTGCTCGCCAAACTCGGCGCGCTGCAGCCCGTGCGCCACGGTGATCAGGCTGCGCCCCGCCGCCAGCCGCCGGGCCAGGCCAGTGATGGTCTCCGCCGGGATGCCGCAGAGGGAGGCGGCCCAGGCGGCATCCTTCGCTTGGCCATCGTCCTGGCCCATCAGGTAGCGCTCGAACACCGCGTAGCCGGTGGTGTGGGTGGCCAGGAAGCCGGTGTCGTGCAGCCCTTCCACCGCCAGTGTGTGGCATAGTGCCAGCATCAGCGCGACATCGGTGCCGACAGCGGCGGGCAGCCACTCAGCCTCCGCCTGCGGTGGCAGGTCATCCCTGATCGGGCCGACGAGCACGAACTGCGTGCCGCGCGCGCGGGCGCGGCGGATGGCGTCCGGTTCCAGATGCCGGCTGACACCGCCGCTGGCGATCATGGAATTCTTCAGTGCCATGCCGCCGAAGCACAGGATGATATCGGTATGCTGCTCGATCTGCGCCCAGGTGACGTTGCGGCGGAACAGCGTCTCCAGCGAGCCCATGACATGTGGCAGGATCACCTGCGATGCGCCGGCGCTGTAGCTGTTGACCGAACGGACGTAGCCGCCCAGCGCGACGTTCATGAAGCGGTGGATCTGGCTCTGCGCATGGTGGAAGCGCCCGGCGGAAGACCAGCCATAGGAGCCGCCATACACCGCCTGCGGCCCGTGCTGCGCCTTCACCCGGGTCAGCTCGGCGGCCAGACGGTCCAGCACCTCGTCCCAGGGCGGGGCGACGAAATCCTCGCGTCCGCGCCGGTCGGTCGGGCCGGGGCCGCGTTCCAGCCAGCCGCGCCGGACCGCCGGGCGCAGGATGCGCGCCCTATGGCGCAGTGTGTCGGTGAAGTTGCCAAGGATGGGCGAGGGTGCCGGGTCCGCCGGATGCGGCGTCACCGCCAGCTGCTTTCCGTCCCATTGCGCGGAGAAAGCCCCCCAATGCGCGCTGTGGGGTTGCGGTCCGGCGGGCAGGGGCTGGTCGGGCATGCGAGATCCTCCGGCCATGGAGATTGCAGCCGGGCCTGCAAGCAGTCCAATATGCCTTGCGGCCATTCTCAATAAGCTGGAGTTCTGGATCGACACGATGACTGGTGGACGACGCCCTTCGCGCGGCAATCTGGAGCTCCGGCACCTGCGTTACTTCCTGGCAGTGGCCGAAGAGCTGAACTACGGCCGCGCCGCCGAGCGGCTGCGGATCGCCCAGCCCGGCCTCAGCCAGCAGATCCGCACGTTGGAGGAGATCGTCGGCACCCTGTTGTTCGATCGCTCCCGCCGCACCGTCAGCCTCACCCTGGCGGGAGAACTGTTCCTGGTGGAAGCCCGCAAGACCCTGGCGCAGGCCGATACCGCCCTGGTCGCCGCCCAGCGCGCCGGGCGGGGGGAAGTCGGGCGCATCGCCATCGGCTACGTCGCCTCCGCTGCCTATACCGGCATCCTGACCTCCCTGGTCGGCAGTTTCCGCCGCGCCCACCCGGAGGTGGAGCTGCAGATCACCGAGATGGAAATGCAGCGGCAATTGGAAGCCCTGGCCGAGGACCGGCTGGATATCGGCTTCATCCGCCCGCCCGTCAGCCTGCCGGTCGGCATCACCAGCTTTCCCCTGTTGCAGGAAGGCGTCTTGCTGGCCTTGCCGGACACCCACGCCCTGGCCGAGGCCGAGAGCGTGGAACTGGCGGCGTTGGCGGCGGATACCTTCATCACGCCGCGGCACGGCACCGGCGTCAGCTTCCACCGGCACACCGTCAAGGCTTGCCAGGCCGCCGGCTTCCACCCGCTTCTCGGTCCGCAAGGGCAGGATTTCGTCACCATTGCCAGCATGGCGGCCGTGGGGCTGGGCGTCGCGCTGGTGCCGCAATCGGTCCGCTGCATCCAGTTGCCCGGCATCGTCTACCGCGCGGTCGCCGGGCCGGCCATCGTGGCGGAACTGGCCCTGGGCTACCGGCGTACCGAGCCCTCGCCCGCCGCGCGCAACTTCACGCAGCATGCGCGGGGGTTCCGGGTGGGGCCGGGGTAGGCTCGGCGCAGGCGGCCCGGTCCGCCGGCTGAAGCTTCAATGTGCGGGAAGGCCGGGGAAGGAATTCCCCGGACCCCATCTTTTTTCTTCGAGTCTAGGGCGGGCTTGGACTGACGAGGTTTGTGCCGGGGAGGCGGCTGCCTGCCGCTGAGGCTGTCCTTGATGTTGCCGAATGCCGGCTGTACTGCCAGGGCTTGCGCAACAAGTAATCGTTATGATAATGTTTAATATTATTGTTAAATGTAATCGGGCGCCTCCCGATCGATAGATATTTACATATGATATATTCCAAATAATATTGTATCTTTATTGAAGATATCTTGAGCATTCCGCCTTATCTTCACAGATCGCCCGTTCCACGAAGCCCAATATAAAACTCGTAAAAGAAAGATGGGGTCCGGGGAATTCTTTCCCCGGCCTTCTCTTCTGTCCTCGTCGCCAGAGCGAACCGCTCCCCAACCTAGACGTCCAAATGATCGAAATACCGCGAAGTGCGTATTGGACCGATCCAGCTGAGCGCATGAATACTCGTGCAGCCCCGGATGCAGGATGCGCGCATGACCCAGACCCCCTCGCACGATTGGCGCAGCCGCGCAGGCAGCGTCTTTGCCACCGAGAAGACGCCGGTAACGGCGGAGCGTGGCATGGCGGTGACGAACCATCCTCTCGCTTCGGCGGCGGCGATGGAGATGATGGCGATGGGGGGCAACGCCATCGATGCCACGGTCGCGGCGCTGTTCACCTTGACGGTGGTGGAGCCGATGATGGTAGGTTTCTTCGGTGGGGGCGTCGCCGTCATCCGGCTGGCGGATGGGCGGGAGGTGGTGATCGACAGCCTTTCCACCGCGCCGGCGGCGGCGCGGCCGGACATGTACACCCCGGTGGCCGACACCTGGCCCGATTACATGGAGACGGCGGGGCGGGCCAACCGGCGCGGTGCTTCGGCCGTGGCCGTACCGGGCACGCTGAAAGGGTGGTGCGAGGCGCTGGAGCGTTTCGGTACGCTGCCCTTGGCGGCGGTGCTGGAGCCGGCCATCCGTCACGCCGGCAACGGCTTCAAGGTGACACCCTACCTGGCATCCTGCATCGCCGAGACGGCGATGGATTTGGAGCTGGATGAGACGATCGCCGCCCTGTTCCTGCCCGGCGGCCAGCCATTGCGCGCCGGGGACTGGCTGCGGATGCCGGACTATGCCAACACCCTGCGGGGCCTGGCGCAGCATGGCCCGGATTGGCTGTATGGCGGTGCGTTGGGCGAGAGGGTCGCGGCGTACCTCGCCTCGAAGGGTTCCACCATCGCGGCGGCGGATCTCGCCGGCTACCGCACGGTGGAGCGGGCGCCGGTTCGCGGCACCTATCGCGGCGTGGAACTGGTCGGGCCGCCGCCGCCCTGTTCCGGCGGCGTGCATGTGCTGCAGATGCTGAACCTGATGGAAGGCTTCGACATCCGCGCCAGCGGCTTCGGCACGGCGGATACGCTGCACCTGGTGCTGGAGGCGCTGAAGATCGCCGCCGCCGACCGGCGCGCCGCCACGGCGGACCCGGCCTTCGTGACGGTGCCGGTGGAGCGCCTGATCTCCAAGGCCTATGGCGACGAGCGCCGGCCCGAGATCGACCCGGCGCGCAGCCATGACTTCACGTCGCGTGTACTGAGCGTGGAATCCGCCAATACCACCCATGTCACCATCGCCGATGGCGCCGGCAACATCGTCACCTCGACCCAGACGATCAACAGCCTGTTCGGCGCGCGGATCATGATCCCCGGCACCGGCATCATTCCCAACAACTACATGTATCTGTTCGACCCGCATCCGGGGCATGCGCTGTCCTTGCAGCCGGGCAAGCGGATCACCAGCGGCATCTCGGCGATGATCGGCTATCGCGAGGGCCGGCCGGCGTTCGCCGTCGGGCTGCCAGGCGCGCACCGCATTCCCTCGGCGGTGTTCCAGTTCGTGCTCAACGTGGTCGATCACAGCATGAGTTTGCAGGAAGCGGTGGAAGCGCCGCGCGTCTTCACCCACGGCCATGATGCGGAGGTGGAGCGCGGCTTCGCATCGGCGGTGCATGAGGCGCTGCGCGAGAAGGGCCATGACGTAACGCCGGTGGACCATGTGGCCGGCGGCATGGGCGCCATCGGCTTCGACGGCACGGCCATGACCGGTGCCGCCTGCTGGCGTGCCGATGGCGTGGCCATGGGCCTGGGCGGCGGGCTGGCCCGCGAGGGCACTTCCTTCTGGCCGGACCCGCGGCGCGGCAAGCCGGCCTGACTGCGACTGCCTACCCGAACGTCCCAACATCCCGGAGAACAGGACCATGACTTTGCTCAGCACACGACGCGGCATCATGCAGACCACCCTGGCCGGGATGGCGACGGCGGCCGTGGCGCCGTCGCCGCGCGCCCAGGCCCAGGGCGCGGGCCAGAAGCGCACGCTGAAGGCGGTGATGCATGCGACGCTGGGCGTGCTGGACCCCTATGCCACCACCGCCTACATCACCCGCAACCATGGCTACTTGGTCTACGACACGCTGTTCGCCATGGATGACCAGATGCGGCCGCAGCCGCAGATGGTGCAGGACTGGACGCTCTCCGACGACAAGCTGACCTACACGTTCCGCCTGCGCCCGGGGCTGGTGTTCCACGATGGCGCGCCGGTCACCGCCGCCGATTGCGTTGCCTCCCTGACGCGGTGGTGGAAGCGGGACCTGATGGGCACCCGGCTGATGAACGCCACCCAGACGCTGGAGGCGGTGGACGCGCAGAGCTTCCGCCTGGTGTTGAAGCATCCATACGGGCTGGTGCTGGAGACGCTGGGCAAGCCGGGCGGCCCGGTGCCGTTCATCCTGCCGGCGCGGCTGGTGCAGATCCCAGAGGACCAGCGCATCACCGAGGTCGTCGGCTCCGGCCCGTTTCGCTTCATCGCCAGCGAGTACCGTTCCGGCGACCGTGTGGTGTACGAGAAGTTCGAGGGCTACGTGCCGCGGCAGGAACCCGCCAGCGGCCTGGCCGGCGGCAAGGTGGTGCATTTCGACCGGCTGGAATGGCTGGAGATCTCGGACGTGCAGACGGCCGCCAGCGCCCTGCAGACCGGCGAGATCCAGGTGATGGAGAATGTCTCCGCCGAGATGATGGAGCTGCTGAAGCGCGACCGGCGCGTGGTGCTGCGGCCGCGCGGCATCGGCAACTCGCTGCTGATGCGGCTGAACTGGCTGAATGCGCCGTTCGACAACAAGCTGGTCCGCCAGGCGGTGCTGAATGCGGTCAGCCAGCCGGACTACCTGGCGGCGCAGGTCGGCGATGACAGCCTGACCCAGCCCTGCAAGGCCTTCTTCACCTGCGCCTCCCCCTACGCCACCGATGTCGGCGCGCCCGCCGGGCAGAATCTCGACCGTGCGCGCCAGCTTCTGAAAGAGGGCGGCTATAACGGCGAGAAGGTGGTGATCCTGCATCCGGCCGACCTTGCCTCGGGCAGCGCGCTGGCGCCGGTGACGGAGCAGCTATTGAAGAGCATCGGCATGAACGTGCAGGTGGACAGCATGGACTGGAACAGCCTGCTGGCCCGCCGCGCCCGCCCGGTGCCGATTGCCGAAGGCGGCTGGAGCATCGCCTGGGGTATCTGGAGCGACCTGGACCTGATGAGCCCCATCATCAACCTCAACGTCGATGGGCGCGGCCGGCGTGGCTATGTCGGCTGGGCCGAAAGCGCCGAGATGGAGAAGCTGCGCGACGCCTTTGCGCTGGAGCCGGACCAGGGCAAGCAGATGCAGCTGGTCGAGCAGATGCAGCGCCTGGCCTATGACGATGTCTTCGCCATTCCACTCGGTTCCTACAAGGTCGTCTCCGCGCACCGGGACAGCGTGAAGGACGTGGTGGCGCACCAGCTGATCGTCTTCTGGAATATGAAGATGACCTGAGGGTCCTGCGCACCGGGCCGTTGCTGCGGCCCGGTGCGCGAGGATCAGGGCGCGAAGCCTAGGCCGGCCGCACGGATGGCAGCGGCATAGAGCGGCCTTTCATAGGCCAGCATCTCCTCCACCTGCTGCACCGTGCTGCCGGTAGACTGGATGCCGAGCAGGCCGAGGCGCTGCACGAAATCCGGCTCCCGCGCGATCTCCATCACGTGGCGGGAGAGCAGTGCGATGACCGGCGCCGGCACGCCGCTGGGGGCGATCAGCCCATTCCAGGCTTCGTAGACCAGGCCGGGGATCGTGTCGGTCATCACCGGCAGGTCCGGTGCCTGCGGGATGCGTTCCCGGCTGGTGATGGCCAGCAGCTTCATGGAGCCGGTTCCGGCATAGGGCAGCAGGTCGGCTACCGAGCCGAAATGGATATGCACCCGCCCGGCGATGACATCCGAGTTCGCCGCCGCGGCACCGGCATAGGGCACGATCACCATGTCCAGCCCAGCGCGTTCCTGGAAAATGACGCCGGCGATGTGGCTGGAGGTGCCGTTGCCCGCCGCCGCGCAATTGAGCTTGCCCGGATTGGCCTTGGCCCAGGCGATGACCTCGGCCGGGCTGTTGGGGGCGAAGCCGGGCGCCGCGACCATGACGACGCCGTTAACGCCGACGATGCTGACGCCTTGCAGGTCCTTCGCCGGATCGAAGGACAGGCGCTGCATCAGCGGTACCGCGGCGAACAGGGAGCCGCCGGAGAATAGCAGCGTGTGCCCGTCGCGCTCCGCCTGCACCACGGCCTGGGCGCCGATGGCACCCCCCGCGCCGGCGCGGTTCTCGACGATGACATTCTGCCCCAGTCGG
>Ga0308171_1002400_pt1 | contig 19923 bp, 17 predicted proteins | sample PhyGR1_FD_202135 | JGI IMG/M metagenome (GOLD analysis project Ga0308171, IMG submission 202135) | Phyllosphere microbial communities from UC Gill Tract Community Farm, Albany, California, United States - DLSLSG.R1 | ecosystem: Host-associated > Plants > Phyllosphere > Unclassified | place: USA... | reverse complement strand
CCATGATCTTCAGGCCCATGAAGGTGGAGAGCAGGGCGAGCGGGATGATGACCACCACGGCCAGGCTGGCGCGCAGGTTCGACAGGAAGATGTAGAGCACCAGCGACACCAGCAGCGCGCCTTCCACCAGGTTGTGGAACACGGTGGTGAGGGTCTTGTCCATCAGCCAGGTGCGGTCGTAGAAGGGCACGATCTGCACGCCCGGCGGCAGGCCGCGTTCGTTGAGCTGCGCGATCTTGTCCTTCACGCCCTTGAGCACCACGCTCGGGTTCTCGCCTTTGCGCATCACCACGATGCCGGTGACGATGTCGTCGTCCTGGTCCTGGCCCACCACGCCCAGCTGTGGCACGGCGCCGATGCGCACCTGGGCGATGTCGCGGATCAGCACCGGCGTGCCGCCCCGCGAGGCGACCACGATGCGGCCGATGTCCTCGGCCGAGCGCAGCAGGCCCAGGCCGCGGATGGTGTACTGCTGCGCGCCCTGCGCCACGTAGCTGCCGCCCGCGTTGGCGTTGCCGCGGCCCAGCACGTCCAGCAGGTTCTGGAAGCTCACCTTGTACGCACGCAGCTTGTCCATGTCGGGCTGCACCTCGTACTGCTTGATGGCGCCGCCCATGGCGACCACGTCGGCCACGCCGGGCACCTGGCGGAGCGCGCGCTCGACGGTCCAGTCCTCGATGGTGCGGATGTCGGTGGTGGTGAGGCCGTCGCCCTTCAGGCGGTAGCGCATGATCTCGCCCACCGGCGTGGCGTTGGGCGCGATCTCGGCCTGCACGCCCGGGGGCAGATCGAGGGTGGAGAGCCGCTCGGCCACCTGCTGGCGCACGATGTTCACGTTGGCCGCGTCGTCGTACGTGACCACGGTGAACGACAGCCCGAACTGCGTGTGCGAGAACACGCGGATGGAGTTGGGCAGGCCGGCCAGCGCCGTCTCGATGGGCAGCGTGACCTGCTTTTCGACCTCTTCCGGCGCGCGGCCGGGAAAGAGCGCGATCACGGTGACCTGCGTGTCGGTCACGTCGGGGAAGGCCTCCACCGACAGGTTCTTGAAGGCGATGACGCCGGCCAGCGCGAACAGCAGCGTGCCCAGCACGATGAAGAGCGGCTGGTGCAGCGCGTAATGGATCAGGCGCTTCATGGGGCGGCCTTTTTCGCGGCGGCGGCGTCTTCGGTCATGGACTGGAACTGGCGCGACAGCAGCAGCGCGTTCTGGTTCACCACGGCGTCACCGGGCTGCAGGCCGCTCGCCACGATGACCTCGGCCGGGCCCTCCTGGGCCAGCTCGACCTTGCGCGGCTCGAACACGCCCGGCTCGCGGCGCACGTAGACCACGTGCTGCGTGCCGTCGAGCACGATGGCGCTGGCGGGCACCACCACGCCGCCGGCGCGGCTTTCCTGCACGCGGGCGGTGGCCAGCATCTCGGCCTTCAGGCGCCGGTCGGCGTTGGGCACCACGCCGCGCACCTTGATCGTGCGCGTGCCGGGGTCGATGGCATCGGCCGTGGCCGTGACCTTGCCGGTGAACGTGGCGCCGGGGTAGGCCGGCACCTGCAGCGTGATCGGGTCGCCGGGGCGCAGCGACGAAAGATCGCTCTCGCGCGCGTCGATCTGCACCCAGAGCGAGGTCGGATCGGTCACCACGAAGAGCGCGGGGCCAACCTGGTCCGGGCGCACTTCCTGGCCGGGGTTGAGGTTGCGCTCCACCACCACGCCGCCGATGCCGCTGGAGAGGGCCAGCTGCTGGTTCACGCCGCTGGCGCTGCCGTAGAGGCGCGTGCGGGCCGCGGCGCGGGCCACCTCGGCCTGGGCGCCGGCGGCGTCGGCCTCGGCCTGCTCCAGGTCCTTGCGGGCGATGATGCCGGCCTCGAACAGCTCGCGCTGGCGCTTGAGCGATTGCTGCGCGAGCGACTGGCCGGCATGCGCCTTGGCGGTGTCGGCCTGGGCCTGGCCGAAGTCGGGCGAGGCCAGCAGGGCCAGGGGCGCGCCGGCCTTCACCGGCTGGCCCAGGTCGGCCTGGATGCTGGTGATGCGGCCGGCGAAGGCGGGGTAGATGCGCTGGGTGCGCTCCTCGTTCCAGACCAGGCGGGCGGGCAGGTCCACCGCCACGTCCTTGGCGGCGCGGGCTTCCACCGTGCCCAACAGGGCCAGTTGCGGGTGGCCGGAGGGAAAGCGCAATTGGCCCGACTGGATGACCGGCGGTGCCGGTTCGGGAGGCGCGGCGGCGGCATCGGCGCCGGATTTGCCGCAGCCGGGCAGCAGGGCGCAGGCGGCGCCCAGGGCAGCGACGGCCACCAGGCCGCGCACGGCGCGGCGCCGCGCGGAAGGGGAGGGGTGTTGCACCATCATGGTCGGGAAGGTCCGGGGAGGCATACGGGATCGGATAAGGCGGGTGGGGACGGGACTGCGGCGGCGTGCGCTCACGGCATGCCGGTGAGCACCTGCGGCTGCGTGCGCAGCAGCCAGGCGCCCCGCGCCTTGGCGTAGTCGGCGCGGGCGGCCAGGGCGTCGAGCACGGTGGCGCGCAGGGTGCGCTGCGCGTCCAGCAGGTCGGTGAGGGCGATGGCGCCCTTGCGGTAGGCCAGCTCGGCGTTGTCGGCCACCTGGCGGGCGCGGGGCAGCACGCCCTGGTCATAGTCGGTGGCGCGACGGGCGGCGTTGTCCATGGTCTGGCGCAGCCGCTGCAGGTCCAGCAGGGCCAGGCGGCGGGTGTTCTCCAGCGCGTCCTGGGCGCGGGTGTAGTCGGCCTGGGCGCGGCCGATCTCGCCCTGGTACTGGTAGCCCCACTGCAGCGGGATCTGCACGCGCAACTCGACCAGCCGGTTGGAGGTGCCGGGGTAGTGGTCGACCGATGCGCCCACCGTCCAGTCGGACTTGCGCAGGGCGTTGGCGCCGTCCAGCGCCGCCTGGGCGGCCTGGGCGCGGGCGAGGGCGGCGCGCACGTCGGCGCGGTTCTCGGCCCAGTCCGCCAGGTTCGCGTCGGTGGCGGGGCGGTCGCCGTCCAGGGCGGGCCAGGGTGTGTCCACGGCCTCCAGGCGGCTGCCGCTGCTGCCCGTGACCTGCGCCAGGGCGAGGGCGGCATCGTCCCGCGCCTGCTCGGCCGCGCGCGTGTCGGCGCGGGCGCGCTCGGCCTCGATGCGGGTGCGCGAGGCGTCCTGCAGCGACAAATCGCCTGCCTTCACCCGGCGGTCGGCCATGCTGGCCACCTGCCCCAGGCTGCGCTCGATGGCGGCCACCTCGCTGAGCCGCTCCTGCGCGGCCAGCAGGTCGTAGTAGGCCGCCAGGGCCGCCTGCAGCTGCTGCACCTGGGTGTCCGCCACGTCGGCCTCGGCGGCGTTGGCCGCGCCCTCCGCCGCCTTCTTGCGCAGCGCGCGCTTGTCGCCGCGCTCCCAGGTCCAGTCGATGCCGATGGACTTGTCGATGCGCTTGCGCGTGAACACGTTGCCCGGGCCAGGGCCGTGCTGCAGGTCGATGGAGCTGGCCTTGGTGGTCAGCGACGGCAGGGGCGCATGGTCGGCGGCCAGCACGTCGGCGCGCGCGCCGGCCAGTTCCTGGCGGGCCTGGGTCATCTCGCTGGTGTCGCGCGCGGCAGCCAGGGCCTGCGCGAGCGTCCAGGCGGCGCCGCGCTGCGCGGGCAGGGGCGACGGCAGGGGCGCGGCGGCGGGCGCTGCCGGCTGGGCATGGACGGGCGGGCAGACGATGAAGGCACCGCCGCAGGCCAGCAGGGCGGCCGCGATGCGGACGGCGGCCGGCGCCGGCACGGCACCGGCACGCCGGGGAGAAATGAGGGGATGGGAGCGCATGACCTGTTTATCCGCCGCCCAGCCTGACCACGGCCTGACCGACGGCGCCACGGTCTGCCGGGCCGCGACACAATGCGGGTTCCGCGCAACGCTGCGTGCCGAGCCGCACGCCGTTGTCCCCTCCGCTTTTTTACCCTGCCTTCCGCTTTCTGCCCATGCGCATCCTCGTGGTCGAAGACGATGCCGTACTGCGCGGCGTCATGCAGCGCAGCCTGGCCGATGCCGGCCACCGAGTGGACGTGGCCGCCACGGTGGCCGAGGCCGACCACTTCTGGAGCGTGCAGCCGTTCGACGCCGTGCTGCTGGACCTGAACCTGCCGCAGGACGCGGGTGCGGCGAGCCCGCTGGGCAGCGGCCTTACGGTGCTGCGCACAGCCCGCGCACGGGGCGACCGCACGCCGGTGCTGGTGCTCACCGCCCGCGACCGCACCGAGGAGCGCATCGCCGGCCTGGACGCGGGCGCGGACGACTACCTGGGCAAGCCGTTCGACCTGGCCGAGGTCGAGGCCCGGCTGCGCGCCCTGGTGCGCCGCACGCAGGGCACGGACGACCGCACCCGCGCCGGCACGCTGGTGCTCGACCGGCGCACGCGCCGCTTCAGCCTGCAGGACGTGCCGTTCGAGCTGCCCGCGCGGGAATTCGAGGTGCTGTGGGAGCTGATGACGCCGCCAGGCCGCGTGGTGAGCAAGCGCACGCTGTCGGACAAGCTCTCGGGCTTTGACGACACGCTGGGCGACAACGCGCTGGAAGCCTTCATCTCGCGCCTGCGCAAGAAGCTGCAGGGCAGCGGCGCGGGCATCCGCACGCTGCGCGGCCTGGGCTACATGCTGGAGGCCGGCGCGGAGCCGGCGTGCGGCGGCGTCCCGCCGGAGCCGCCATGACGGGCGCCACCACGCCGCCGCGCCCCTCCGCAGCGCCGCCGTCGCTGCGGGCGCGCCTGCTGCGCCACGTGCTGGTGCCGCTGGCGCTCACCTGGTTCGCGGGCACCGCGATCTCGGTGCTGGTGGCCAACGCCTTCACCCAGCGCGCCTTCGACCGCGCACTGCTGGACGACGCCTACGCTATCGCGGCCAATGTGCGGCTGAAGGGGGACGCGCTCGATCTGGCGTTGACCTCCCGCGAGCTGAAGTCGGTGCTGTTCGACCAGGTGGAGACGGTGTATTTCGCCGTGGTGCTGCCCGGCGGGTCGGTGCTCTCGGGCAACGCCAGCCTGCCCGCGCCGCAACCGCGGGAGGGCGAGGCATACCGGTTCTCCGACATCAACTACCGGGGTCGGGCGCTGCGCGCCGTGCGCGTGCAGGTGAGCGAGCCGCAGAGCTTCGAGGTGATCACCGCGCAGACGGTGCATGCGCGCAGCGCCATGCTGCGCAGCGTGCTGCTCTATTCGGTGGCGTCGCAGCTGGTGCTGCTGGGCGCGCTGGCCTGGTGGTTGCGGCGTGCCATCCAGGCCGACCTGCAGCCGCTGGCGGCCTTCCAGGCCGAGCTGGCGGCCCGCGACGTGCGCGGCCTGGAGCCGGTGGCGCTGCAGGCCTCCACCCGCGACCTGCAGCGCCTGGAAGGCGCGGTCAACGGCCTGCTGGCCCGCGTGGCCGAGAGCGTGCGGGCGCAGCGCGAATTCGCCGGCAACGTGGCGCACGAGCTGCGCACGCCGCTGGCGGGCATTCGGGCCCTGGCGGCCTACGGTCTCTCGCACAAGGATCCGGCCGTGTGGCGCGAGCAGCTGGCCAGCGTGGCCGCCAGCGAGGCGCGGGCCAGCCACCTGGTGGACCAGCTGCTGGCGCTGGCGCTGGCCGACGAGATGCGCGGCGCCATGCCCCGCGAGCCGGTGGCGCTGGACGAGCTGGCGCGCGAGGCCGTGCTGCGCTTTCTGCCACGCGCCGATGCCGCCGGCGTGGACCTGGGCGCGCGCGGGCTGGAGCAGCCCGTGGTGGTGCAGGGCCAGGCACTGCTGATCGAGGGCGTGCTGGGCAACCTGATCGACAACGCCCTGCGCTATGGCCGGCCGGCGGGGCAGGACGCCACGCCGCGCATCACCGTGCAGATCGTGCAGGAGCGCGAGTCCGTGATGCTGGAGGTGCTGGACAACGGCCCGGGCATCGACGACCGGCAGCGCGCCGACCTGCTGCAGCGCTGGGCGCAGGGCAGGGAAGGGGAGCGGCTGGGCGCGGGCGCCGGGCTGGGCCTGGCCATCGTGGCGCGGCACGCGGACCTGCTGGGCGCACGCCTCTCGATGGGCGCCGCGCCCGGGGGTGGCCTGCGGGTGACGCTGGCGTGGCCGCAAGCCGCCGCCCCGCAGGGCTGATGCTCCGGCCGCCCGACGGCTGATGCTATAGATTTAATAGCTACAACCCCAGACGGGACGGGCGCGGGATGCCGATCAGGCCAGGGTGGGATAGTCGGTGTAGCCCTTTTCGCCACCGCCGTAGAAGGTGGACTGGTCCCAGGCGTTTAGTGGGGCGTCCTGGCGCAGGCGCTCGACCAGGTCCGGGTTGGAGATGTAGGCCTTGCCGAAGGCGACGATGTCGGCCCGGCCGCTGGCCACCGCCTCCAGCGCCAGCGCGCGGTCGTAGGCGTTGTTGACCATCCATGCGCCCTGTCCGCCCGCTGCGCGGTAGGCGCTCTTCAGGGCTTCGTAGTCGAACGGGCGGCCTTCCACCTCGCGAGGGCCGCCCGTGGCGCCCTCGATGACGTGCACGTACGCCAGGCCCAGCGGCGCGAGCTGGCGGATCACGTAGTCGAACAGCGGCTGCGGATCGGCGTCGGCGATGTCGTTGGCCGGCGTGACGGGCGACAGGCGAATGCCCACCTTGCCGCCGCCGATCGCATCCACCACGGCGCGGGTCGCCTCGAGCAGCAGCCGGGCGCGGTTCTCGATGCTGCCGCCGTAGTCGTCGGTGCGCTGGTTGGCCCCGGTCTTGAGGAACTGGTCCAGCAGGTAGCCGTTGGCGCCGTGGATCTCCACACCGTCGAAACCGGCCGTCTCCACCGCGTTACGGGCAGCGGCGGCATAGTCGTGCACGATGCCGGGCAGCTCTTCGGCGTCCAGCGCGCGGGGCTCCGACGTGGCGGCGAAATGACCCTTGCCGGTGGCCTTGTCGATCAGGTACGTCTTGGCCTTGGCGGCGATGGCCGAGGGCGCCACCGGAGCGCCGCCCTCGGGCTGCAGGTCGTTGTGCGAGATGCGGCCCACGTGCCAGAGCTGGGTGACGATCTTGCCGCCCTTGTCGTGCACCGCCGCCGTCACCTTCTTCCAGCCATCGAGCTGCTCGGTGCCGTAGAGGCCGGGGACGTCGGCATAGCCCTGGCCCTGGTGGCTGATGGCGGTGGCCTCGGTGATGAGCAGGCCGGCGCTGGCGCGCTGGGCGTAATAGGTCGCCGTGATGTCACGCGGCACGGCATTGGGCGAACGGTTGCGCGTCAGCGGCGCCATGGCGATGCGGTTGGACAGTTGCAGGTCACCGGCCTGGATGGGGTCGAACAAGGTCTGGGGCATCGAAGGAATTCCTGGGAGGGGTTGATGAGTCGGTGCGCGCGGCGCGGCCAGCACGCCGAACGACACCGGACCGATGGGAAGTTACCCTGATTCCGCGGCGGCTGCAGTGGGAGGGCGCCGCGACGGGACATCGATTCCGTGCTAGGCCGCTGGGGACGCACGGTTGTTTCACGTGAAACACGACATGCAGCGGCAAGGCGAGCGCCCGCCCGCCTTCGTGGCGGAGTGCCGCAAGACCGGTGTTACTTCGACAGGCCTTCCGCCTTGAGCGCCGCCTGGACGGCCGGGCGCGCACCCACGCGGGACAGGTAGGCCTGCAGGTTCTGCAGCGCCGAGAGGTCCAGCCCCACGACCTTGCTCCAGCTGCACACGGTGAACAGGTAGCCGTCGGCCACCGAGAAGTGCTCGCCCGTCAGCCACTCGCGGCCCTCGAGCTGGCCATCCACCCACTTCAGGCGCGACAGCAGCTTCTCGCGCAGAGTGGCCTTGTACTCGTCGGGGGTCGCCGGGCTGAACAGCGGCCCGAAGCCCTTGTGCAGTTCGGTGCCGATGAAATTCAGCCACTCCTGCAGACGGTAGCGCGCCAGCGTGCCGTTCGCCGGTGCCAGGTTCTTGTGCGGCGCCTGGTCGGCGATGTACTGCACGATGGCCGGGCCTTCACGCAGGCGGGTGCCGTCGTCCAGCTCCAGCAGGGGTACGTAGCCCAGGGGGTTGATCTGGTAGTAGTCGGTGCCGTCCGGCAGCTGGTGGGTCTTGGTGGGCGCCAGCACGGGCGTGAAGGCCAGGCCCGCTTCCAGCAGGGCGATGTGGGGGGACAGCGAGCAGGCGCCGGGGCTGTAGTAGAGCTTCATGGGATGAGGCCGCCAAGGGGCGGCGGAATAGAGGAGGGGAAGGGGTTGGCCACAGGGGCAGAAAGCCACCCTGCATGCTAGCGCCGACCCAGCCGGCTTGCAGCTGCAGGCCGCAGGCGGAACCGCCGTGTGGACGCCAGACGGCGCCGCATCGTGGGTCGGCCCGTCAGGCCTCGGGAGCGTGCAGCCGCTTAGCCGCCCACAGTACCTGCCGCACTACCTCGGTCACCCGGGACTGGTGCGCGGCCTGCGCCAGCATGCCCGACTCGTCGAAAGCCGTGGCTGCCTGCGATAGCGCGAAGCCCCGAGGGGCCACCCAGCACTCCAGATTCATCAGCAGCGGCGCCAGGTGACCTTGCGACCGCAGCCCGCCCAGGCTGCCGTTCGATGCACTCAGCAGGCCCACCACCTTGCCGCGAAACGGCAGGGTGCCGTCTCCCCAGGTGGCATGGCCGGCCACGGGGCTGGAGGCCCAGTCCAGCGTGTTCTTGAGCAGCGCGGTGTAGCTGCCGTTGTATTCGGGCGAGCAGATGAGCCAGGCCGGGTGGGCATGCAGCGCTTCCTTCAATCGCACCACGTCGGGTGGCGTGCCCTGCGCCTCGAGGTCGGCGTTGTACATGGGAATGTCGTAGTCCGACAGCTCCAGCACCGTCGCGTCGGCCCCGAGGTCACGGGCGATGCCGGCCGCCGCGTGCGCCAGGCGCCGGTTGAAGGATTGGGCGCGGGTGCTGCCCGCGAAGACAAGGAGTTTTTGCATGGTGCGGATCATTGGAGCACAGGGTGCCGGCAGGAATCCTGCAATCCGCCGCCGGCTGTTTCACGTGAAACACGGGCGCAGCCCCTGGCGGCGACAGAAATGGCACGACGTGGGAAAATTGCCGGTTCCGCGTTGGATTCGACCGTTAGAAGGGGCTGCCGAAGGCACGCCCGGAGTGAAGCACCATGTTGTACCCCCAGGAATTTGATGTCATCGTCGTCGGTGGCGGCCATGCCGGCACCGAGGCGGCACTGGCCGCAGCCCGCATGGGCAGCAAGACCTTGCTGCTCACGCACAACATCGAAACGCTGGGGCAGATGAGCTGCAACCCCAGCATCGGCGGTATCGGCAAAGGCCATCTGGTGAAAGAAGTGGATGCGCTGGGCGGCGCGATGGCGCTCGCCACGGACGAAGGCGGCATTCAGTTCCGCATCCTCAACGGCTCCAAGGGGCCGGCCGTGCGGGCTACCCGCGCCCAGGCAGACCGCGTGCTCTACAAAGCCGCCATCCGCCGCATGCTGGAGAACCAGCCCAATCTGTGGCTCTTCCAGCAGGCCGTCGACGACCTGATGGTGGAGGGCGACCGGGTCGTGGGCGCCGTCACGCAAGTCGGCATCGCCTTCCGCTCCCGCACCGTGGTGCTGACCGCCGGCACCTTCCTGGACGGCAAGATCCACGTAGGCCTGAACAACTATGCCGCCGGCCGCGCGGGCGACCCGCCGGCCGTGAGCCTGTCGGCGCGCCTGAAGGAGCTGCAGCTGCCGCAAGGGCGCCTGAAGACCGGCACGCCGCCGCGCATCGATGGCCGGAGCATCGACTTCAGCCAGCTGGACGAGCAGCCCGGCGACGGCATGCCCGGAGGCGTGAACGAGGGCACGGTGCCCGTGTTCAGCTTCATGGCCCATGCCCATGGCGGGGCGGCCATGCACCCGCGCCAGGTGCCGTGCTGGGTCACCCACACCAACGAGCGCACGCACGAGATCATCCGCTCCGGCTTCGACCGCAGCCCCATGTTCACCGGCAAGATCGAAGGTGTGGGGCCACGCTACTGCCCCAGCGTGGAAGACAAGATCAACCGCTTCGCCGACAAAGACAGCCACCAGATCTTCCTGGAACCCGAAGGCCTGACCACCCACGAGTTCTACCCCAACGGCATCAGCACCAGCCTGCCGTTCGACGTGCAGTACGAGCTGGTGCGCTCCATGCGCGGGCTGGAGAACGCCCACATCCTGCGCCCAGGCTACGCCATCGAATACGACTACTTCGACCCGCGCTCGCTCAAGAGCAGCTTCGAGACGCGGCAGATCCACGGCCTCTTCTTCGCGGGCCAGATCAACGGCACCACGGGCTATGAAGAGGCCGCCGCCCAGGGCCTGTTCGCCGGCATCAACGCCGCCCTGCAATGCCGGGGCGAAGACGCCTGGCTGCCGCGCCGCGATGAAGCCTACCTGGGCGTGCTGGTGGACGACCTCATCACCAAGGGCGTGACCGAACCCTACCGCATGTTCACCAGCCGGGCCGAGTTCCGCCTGCAGCTGCGCGAAGACAACGCTGACATGCGGCTGACCGAAGCAGGGCGACGCATGGGCCTGGTGAATGACGCCCGCTGGGAGGCTTTCAGCCGCAAGCGCGATGCTGTTTCACGTGAAACAGAGCGGCTGAAGAGTACCTGGGTCAACCCGCGCAATCTGCCGGCGTCGGAGTCGGAGCGGGTGTTGGGCAAGGCCATTGAGCATGAATACAACCTGTTCGACCTGCTGCGCCGTCCAGACGTGGCCTATGACAGCCTGATGAGCCTGAATGGCGGCAAGTACCGCTCGCACGAAGTTTCACGTGAAACACTGGGCGACCTCAGCGGGCCGGTGCTGGAACAGGTGGAGATCGCCGCCAAGTACGCCGGTTACATCGACCGGCAAAAGGACGAAGTGCAGCGCGCCGCCTATTACGAAACGCTGCGGCTGCCCGCCACCCTCGACTACCTGCAGGTGCCGGCCCTGTCCATCGAAGTGCGCCAGAAGCTGCAGAAGCACCGCCCGGAGACGCTGGGCCAGGCATCGCGCATCTCGGGCGTCACACCAGCGGCTGTGTCGCTGCTGCTGGTGTACCTGAAGAAAAGCGGCTTCAAGGGCTTTGCCGCGCAGCCCGCGGACGCCGCCGCCGCCGAACCCACCGAGACAGCGGCATGAGCACGGGCGCCGCCGCGCTGCGCGGGCCGCTCGAAGAGGGTATCCGCGCGCTGGGTCTTTCGCTTTCGGATGCGCAACAGGGCCAGCTGATCGACTTCCTGGCCCTGCTGCAGAAGTGGAACAAGGTCTATAACCTCACCTCGGTGCGCGACCCGCAGGAGATGCTCACGCACCACCTGCTCGACAGCCTGGCCGCCGTGGCGCCCCTGCAGCGCCATCTGGCGCAGCGGCCGGCGGGGCAGGGCGGGGCGCGCCTGCTGGACGTCGGCTCTGGCGGCGGCTTGCCTGGCGTAGTGTTCGCCATCTGCTGCCCCGAGCTCGACGTGAGTTGCGTCGACACCGTCGCCAAGAAGGCCGCCTTCATCCAGCAAAGCGCCGCCACCCTGCGCCTGCCTCGTCTGCACGGCGTGCATGCGCGGGTCGAGCGCCTGGGCGGGCCGTTCGACGTGGTCAGCTGCCGCGCCTTCGCGTCGCTGGTGGACTTCACCACCTGGTCCGCCGCCGCCCTGGCCCCACACGGCGTATGGCTGGCGATGAAGGGCAAGCACCCGGCCGATGAACTGGCTGCGCTGCCACCCGGCGTGGCCGTGTCGCACGTGGAACCCCTCTCCGTACCAGGCCTGGACGCGGAACGCTGCATCGTCTGGATGCGGCCCGCGACCATCGCCGCGCCGGGCTGAGCGGGTAGGCCCGGGACGCTCGCGTAAACTCGGCATCCTTTTGCGCTCCGGGGGTGTTCGATGTTCGGTATTGCTGATTACGGCGCTTTCGTCGCGGCCATCGTGCTGTTCCTGGCGATCCCGGGCCCCGGCAACCTGGCGCTCATCACGTCCACCGGCAAGGGCGGCGTGCGCGCCGGGCTGGCCGCCGGGTTCGGCGTCATCGCCGGCGACCAGGTGCTGATGTGGCTGGCGGTGGCCGGCGTGGCCGCGCTGCTGGCGGCCTACCCCGCCGCCTTCCACGCGGTGCAATGGCTGGGCGCCGGCTACCTTGCGTGGCTGGGCTTCAAGCTGCTCACCGCCCGACCCGGCGACGCGCCGGCCATCACCATCCAGCCGCGCCACTACTTCCGCCAGGGCGCCATCATCACGCTGCTCAATCCCAAGGCCATCGTCTTCTACATGGCCTTCTTCCCGCTCTTCGTGGACCCGGTCCGGCACCAGGGCCTGCTGACCTTCGGGGTGATGGCCGCCACCATCGCGACGCTCACCTTCCTCTACAGCCTGATCGTGGTGCTGCTCACCCACCGTCTGGCGGCCCGCATGCGTGCCCACCCGGCCGTGGCCCGCGCCCTGGAGAAGACGGCAGGCGTCTTCCTGATCGGCTTCGGCCTGAAGCTGGCGCTGTCCAAGTAGTTTCCGCGCTCCCTCGTCATTGCACCCCATTTCTGAAAAGCACCCGCACGCCATGGCCCAGATCTTCTGCATCGCGAACCAAAAAGGGGGCGTCGGCAAGACGACGACCTCCGTCAACCTGGCCGCCGGCCTGGCCAAGGTGGGCCAGCGCGTGCTGCTGGTCGACCTGGATCCGCAGGGCAACGCCACCATGGGCTCGGGCGTGGACAAGCGCGCGCTGGAGCTGACCGTGTACGACGTGCTGCTGGAGTCGGCCTCCATCCAGGAAGCCGCCGTCAAGGCCGAACAGTGCGGCTACCACGTGCTGGGCGCCAACCGCGAGCTGGCCGGCGCCGAGGTGGAGCTGGTCACCCTGGAGCACCGCGAGCGCCGCCTGAAGGCCGCCCTGGCCGAGGTGGACGCCGACTACGACTTCGTGCTCATCGACTGCCCGCCCAGCCTGTCGATGCTGACGCTCAACGGCCTGTGCAGTGCCCACGGCGTGGTGGTGCCCATGCAGTGCGAATACTTCGCGCTCGAAGGGCTCACGGACCTGGTCAACACCATCAAGCAGGTGCATGCCAACCTCAATCGCGACCTGCAGATCATCGGCCTTCTGCGCGTCATGTTCGACCCGCGCATCACCCTGCAGGCGCAGGTCAGCGCCCAGCTCAAGGACCATTTCGGCGACAAGGTGTTCGACACCGTCATCCCGCGCAACGTGCGCCTGGCCGAAGCGCCCAGCTACGGCCTGCCCGGCGTGGTGTTCGATCCCAACGCCCGCGGCAGCCAGGCCTTCCTGGAGTTCGCCCGCGAAATGGTGCGGCGCGTACAGGTCGGTTTGAACGCCAAATCAGCCCCCAGCGCTTGATGGACAAGCGCCTACAGCTATCAATAAGTGAGCAACTGATCCCATGGAAGCGTCTCGCGTCTTGATCCTGCCCGGCTGGCAGAACTCCGGTGAAGGCCACTGGCAGACCCGCTGGGAAGCCCTGCACGGCTTTCACCGCGTGGAGCAGCACGACTGGATGCACCCGCTGCGCGGCGACTGGTCCGCCCGGCTGGAAGAAACCGTGGTCGACGCCGGCGGCCCGGTGGTGCTGGTCGCGCACAGCCTGGGCTGCATCCTTGCCGCCTGGTGGGCCGCGCACTCGCGCAACGCCCACCGCGTGCGGGGCGCGCTGCTGGTCGCGCCCGGCGACGTCGAAAGCCCCGACGTCGCTCCTCTGCTGCCCGGCTGGAGCCCCATTGCCCGCCAGCCCCTGCCATTCCCGGCCGTGCTGGTGGCCAGCCAGGACGACCCGTACTGCAGCTTCGCCCGCGCCCAGGGCCTGGCCGCCAGTTGGGGCGCCCGCCTGCACGACGCGGGCGCGCGCGGCCACCTGAACGCCGAATCGGGCCTGGGCGACTGGGATGACGGGCTGGAGCTGCTCAGAACGCTGGACGCCCCCTTGAAGAACAACCCTCCGAATTGAAGACGACGACAACCACCATGGTCACCAAGAAACCCAAGGGCCTCGGCCGCGGACTCGAAGCCCTGCTCGGCCCCAAGGTCGCGGACGCCCTGCCGACGCCGCCGTCCCCCGCAGGCGGCAGGGCGCCCGACGCCCCCGCCCGCGACAGCGGCATGCCCACCACGCTGCCGCTGAGCGCGCTGGTGCCGGGCATGTACCAGCCCCGCACCCGCATGGACGAAGGCGCGCTCTACGAGCTGGCCGAGTCCATCAAGGCCCAGGGCATCATGCAGCCCATCCTGGTGCGGCGGCTGGCCACGGGCGAGAACGCCGGCCAGTACGAAATCATCGCCGGCGAGCGCCGCTTCCGCGCCTCGCGCCTGGCGGGCCTGGCCGAGGTGCCGGTGCTGGTGCGCGACGTGCCGGACGAGTCCGCCGCCGCCATGGCGCTCATCGAGAACATCCAGCGCGAAGACCTGAACCCGCTTGAAGAAGCCCAGGGCCTGGCGCGCCTGACCCGCGAATTTGGCCTGACCCACGAGCAGGCCGCGCAGGCCGTGGGCCGCTCGCGCAGCGCCGCCAGCAACCTGCTGCGCCTCTTGAACCTGGCCGAGCCGGTGCAGACCATGCTCATGGCCGGCGACCTGGACATGGGCCATGCCCGCGCCCTGCTGGCGCTGGACCGCGCCGCGCAGATCACCGCCGGCAACCAGATCGCCGCGCGCAAGCTGTCGGTGCGCGAATCCGAAGCGCTGGTGAAGAAGCTCGGCGCCGAATTCAGCCTGACACCCTCCAGCGCCGGCGGCAAGAAGGATGCCCCAGGCAAGTCGGGCGACGTGAAGCGCGTGGAGGAAGAGCTGTCCGACCTGCTGATGGCCGAGGTGGAAGTGCGCATCAAGAAGCGCGTCAAGCGCGGCGGCCAGACCGAGGAGATGGGCGAGCTGGCGATCCAGTTCGGCTCGCTGGAGGCGCTCAACGGGCTGATCGACCGGCTGCGCGGCTAGCCGCCAGCGGGCCGCTGCGGCTGCGCCGCACCCACCAGCGCCCGCAGGCGCCGCACCTCACGCTGCAGGTCGATGATGAGCGCCGCCGCGTCCAGGCCCACGTCGAAGTCCCGCTGCAGGCGCCGCGCCTGCAGCGCGCAGCGCAGCGCCTCGCCGTCGAACACCCATTGCGCCTGCGGCGCGCCGGGCACGGCGGGCGCGATCAGGCCGGTTTCGACCAGCGCGACGACCCATTCCTCGCGGTCGCCCGCGGCGCGGGCCAGTTCGGTCGTGCCCAACGGGTGGGCATCGTCCACCGGGTCGGCTTGCGTGATGGTGACGCTGGTGTGGCGAACGTAGGTCGTGGTGGTCATGCGGAGGCTCCCAGGGCGCTGCGGGGGTCGAAGGCTGTGCTGGCGCGGGCCAGCGCCTCGTAGGCCGCGCGGGCGGCTTCCGAATCGGCGGGCGGCAGCGCCAGCTCCAGCTCCAGGTACAGATGGCCGGGTGTCGTGCCCGGAAAGCCGCGCTCCTTCAACCGCAGCCGGCGCCCGGGCCGGGAGCCCGGCGGCACGGTGACCTCGACCTCATCGCCATTGGGCAACGGCACCCGCACCTGGGCGCCCAGGGCGGCCTCGCTGGGCGTCACCGGCAGCTTCATCGTGATGTCGTGGCCCTCGACCCGCCAGCGCGCATCGGGCGCAAGGCGCAGCTCCAGGAACAGATCGCCCGCCGGCTCGCCGCCGTGCCCGGGCAGGCCCTGGCCGGCCAGCCGGATCAGCTGGCCCGGCCGCACGCCCGGCGGAATCTTCACCTGCAGCGTGCGCTGCACCAGTTGCGGCTGGCCGTCGTCGTCCAGCTCCATCGCCTGCAGTTGCAAGGTATGTTCGCCGCCGCGCAGGCTGGTGGGCAGGTCCACCTCGATGGCCGCATGCTGGTCGTCGCCCCGCATGCGCGGCTGGCGCTGCTGGGCCTGGCGGCGCTGGGCCGCGCCGAACAGGGACGAGAAGAAGTCGCTGAAGTCCGCATCGTCGGCCGGGCCGGCGGTGCCGCCATGGCGGGCGCGGCTGAAGTCGAAGCCCTCGTCCCAGCCGGGCGGCGGCGTGAAGCCCTGCGTGCCTGCCGAGCGGCCCGCGGAACCGTGCGCCGCACCGCTCGCCACCCGGTCGGCCAGGGCGTCGTAGGCGGCACGCTTTTCGGCGTCGTGCAGCACCTCGTAGGCCTCGTTGACGTCCTTCATCCTGGCCTCGGCGTCGGCCTCCTGGCTGACGTCGGGGTGGTACTTGCGGGCCAGCTTGCGATAGGCCTTGCGCACTTCGTCGGCCGTCGCCTTGCGGTCCACGCCGAGCGCGCTGTAGTAGTCCTTGAAGTCCATGGTGTTCCGATGAGGGAGATGGCGGGAAGGAGATGCGAACGGATCGCCTGCATGGTGGAGCAGGGCGCCCCGCCTGCCAAGTCGGCCGACGCCGCAATCGCTTCAGCGGCAGATCGGCCAGCCGCCCGTTTCCAGGTGGAAATGGTCGCGGTGCACCCGGTTGTAGCCGGGGCCCAGCGTGCCGTCGAAGCGGCGGCAGGCGCCCGCATGCGCAGCGTGCAGAAAGCGCGCCACCGGGTCGCGCTGCAGCGCCTGGGCGTCGTCCCACGGCTGGGGGGCGCCCTGCAAGAGCTGGATGCGCCGGCCATCGGCCAGCGTGAAGCCGCTCACGTCCAGCGCATCGGCCGTGGCGTGGCGGCTGCGCCGGCCATTGCCGCGCCCGTCGCCGGTGTTCACGTCTCGGCAGGCGTAGCTGCCCAGGTGGTCGATGCGGCGCACCTCCTGGCCCAGCTCGGCGCGGGCGGCGGCCTGCAGGTCGTGCCGCTCCCACAGCGCGAACGACAGCGCCGCGCGGCAGCTGAGCACCGTGGCACTGCTCAACTGCACGCGGTGGCCGGCCTCCAGCCGTACCGCGTTGGTGAAGCCGCAGCCATTGACCGGCGCACGGTCGGGCACGGGAGAAAAGCGCAGACCGGCACTCTGCAGCGCCGCCAGGCATTGGTCCGGATCGGCGCGTGCGCGGCGCATCTTGAACGGGGTCAGCATGTTCGGCGTCTCGGCCACGTCCAGCGCGGCCAGCGGGTCCCAGCGCGGCGGCACCGGCACCCAGCCGCCCAGGTAGCCGACGAGCAGGCCGGAGGCGAGGCTGAAGAGCGCAGCGCCGAGCAGGCGACCGGCCCGTCCTGCGGAGGCCACGGCGGGATCAGTCATGCCCGGGGCACGACGCGGGGGACGCGGGGAACGCCCGCATGCGGAGCCTGCGGTGCGAGCGAGGCATCGGCAAGGTGGGGCAAAGGAGGGGGTGTGGCACAGAGGCGGTCCGGTGGCTGTGCGGTCGATTGTGGGCGGAGTGGCGCGTACACCGGGGCGGACAGCCGCGCCGCAGCCTGTCAGCAAGCAACCGGCTTTTTGGAATGCGCCGTAGCAAGGGCGGCTCAGACCATCCTTCTGGCGTGAGTCGCTGGATCTGGTCGCACCGCGCTCGCCCGAAACGCTCTGCCGGTGCTTTGAGCCGCTTTGAAGAACCGGTTCAGCCTGTGCATGAACGATCGTTGGAGGGGTATTTCCCTCGCGACCGTTTCCTGCGGCTTGTGCTTCATTCGCCCGGATGCCCTTGGCCGGAATGAAACATCATCCACAAATTTGGTGATTTGTCATGGCATCAATCATCCGCAGCCTCTTGGGTGAATGACTGCAAAACCCCGCTAAAGTGGACCGATGGCAAAAAACCACTATCGAATACTCGTTGTCATGTCTTTCATCCTTTTGATTCTTTCGGATCGTATTGATGCGATTTTCGGTCTGCTTGCGTACCCGTATAGAGGAAGACTCCCCACTCCGCTCGATGGCGAAACCATCCTTTTTCTTTTCCTCACGATCTTGGGCGCGATCGCAGGGCTCTATGGATCCATGAGATTTTTATCGTGGGCGCCGATGCTCAATCTCATTACCGCTGCTTGTTTTCTGGCTTACATATTAAGCAGCCAAATGGTATTTATCAGTTCGTCCTGGGCTCAGGCTTTGGAATTTGTTGCCACCGCAAGTTGGGGGGTTGCTCTCGCGTTGCCATTTATCGATGCCAACGTTGGGAGGATGTTCAGGTCGAAGCCGGATTGAGGGATGCAGCACATTTTCCATGGCTCGTCCTGGAAATAGGCAGGCCCTTGATGCAAGCGGATAACCGCACCAGAGCCTCTCAGCGAAATGCCCGAGTCCCCCTAACTAGAATGCAGCGCACCGAAGCACCTGCCGAGCCGATCGCCTGACCGGTCACTGGAAATGCGCCTCCACCGCGACCGCCCCCTGCCCATGCCCTTGCGCCTGCCCGGAAACCCCCAGCCATGAGCCGCTGGCTCCCCTGGCCGCTGCCCGCCCTGCTGGCCTGGGGCGGCGCCTGGCTGGCCTACGCGGGGCTGCAGCGCTGGCTGCCCGCAGCCTTCGCGCTGGCGCTGGCCTGCGCCCTGGGCACGGCGGCCAGCCTGCTGGGGCAGGGCTGGTGGCGGCGCGGGTTGATCGCGGCGGGGTTTCCGCTGTCGCTCGTGCTGACCGGCGCGGCCACCGGGGTGCCGGCCTGGGCCTGGTTGGTGCCGCTGGCCTTGCTGCTGCTGGTCTACCCGCTCAATGCCTGGCGCGACGCGCCGCTCTTTCCCACCCCGCGCGGCGCGCTGCAGGGCCTGGCCGCGCTGGCCCCTCTGTCGCCCGATGCGCCGGTGCTGGACGCCGGCTGCGGCCTGGGCGACGGGCTGATCGCGTTGCGCCAGGCCTACCCGCAGGCGCGCCTTCACGGGCTGGAATGGAGCTGGCCGCTGCGGGCCCTGTGCGCGCTGCGCTGCCCCTGGGCGCGGGTGCGGCGTGGCGATATCTGGGCGGCCGACTGGAGCGGCTATGCGCTCGTCTACCTGTTTCAGCGGCCGGAAAGCATGCAGCGCGCCGCCGCCAAGGCCCAGGCCGAAATGGCACCGGGCAGCTGGCTGGTCAGCCTGGAGTTCGAGGTGCCCGGCCGGGTGGCACACGTCTGCCTGCGGGGCGAGGGCGGTGCCAAGCCGGTGTGGCTCTATCGCATCGGCGCGCCAGCGGCCTGATCGCGCGCCTTGGGTCCGGCAAGGCCCGGCGCTATGATGCCGCCGCGCTTCGCCCGCTTGCAGAGCATGGCGGCTGCCCGGCACCGCCTTTCACACCGACACTCCAACGACACCGAGAGGAATCGAACATGACCCGGAAGATGCACACCCTCCCCCTGCTGGCCACGGCCTGCGCCGCCGCCCTGCTGCTGGCCGGCTGCGAGACCACCAACATGCGCATGGGCAGCCCCGACGCCAAGACCGTCGCCACCGGCGCGGCCGGCGGCGCCAGCGCCTCCGGCGAGAGCAGCGAGCTGCAAAAGTGCGCATCGCCCCTGGGCACCGTCTCCCTCGTGGAGAACCAGGACGCGGGCTGGTACACCATCCTGCGCAACGAATACAAGCTGCCGCCCACCGCCAACCTGCTGCGCCTCTTGATCCAGCAATCCAACTGCTTCGTCGTCGTCGAGCGCAGCGCCTCCGGCATGCGCGCCATGGACCGCGAGCGCCAGCTGATGGGCTCCGGCGAGATGCGCGGGGGCAGCAACTTCGGCCAGGGCCAGATGGTCGCCTCCGACTACGGCCTCTCGCCCGAGATCATCTTCTCCAATTCCGACGCGGGCGGCATCGGCGGCGCCCTGGGGGGGCTGCTCGGCGGCGGGCGGGGCGCGGCCATCGCGGCCATCGGCGGCAGCATGAAGACGCGCGAGGCGAGCGCCATGCTGACCCTGGTGGACAACCGCTCGGGCGTGCAGGTCTCCGCCTCCGAGGGCAGCGCGTCCAAGAGCGACTTCGCGGGCTTCGGCAGCCTCTTTGGCGGCTCTGCCGGCGGCTCGCTGGGCGGCTACCAGAACACCGCGCAGGGCAAGGTGCTGACGGCCGCCTTCATGGACGCATACAACCAGATGGTCGTGGCGCTGCGCAACTACAAGGCGCAGAGCGTGCAGGGCCAGGGCCTGGGCGGCGGCGGGCG
>Ga0308171_1002397_pt1 | contig 19967 bp, 15 predicted proteins | sample PhyGR1_FD_202135 | JGI IMG/M metagenome (GOLD analysis project Ga0308171, IMG submission 202135) | Phyllosphere microbial communities from UC Gill Tract Community Farm, Albany, California, United States - DLSLSG.R1 | ecosystem: Host-associated > Plants > Phyllosphere > Unclassified | place: USA... | reverse complement strand
GTAGACGAAGACCACGTCATCAAAGGCATGCTGGTCAATGCAGACCAAGACCTGGTACGTACCCAGGGTTTTTCCATGCTGGACATGAAGCGCTACCTCGAAAGCATCGGCATGCGTGCCCGGGGTTACAAGATCGGGCCAGAGACCCTGGTGACCGTGAAAATCCCTGTGGTGGTGCTGCTGGAGATTCGTGGCTACAAGCACTTCGTGGTGTTACAGCGCGCGGACAAGGACTGGGTCTATATCGGCGACCCGGTGCTGGGCCATAAACGCTATTCACACGACGACTTCGTCAAAGGCTGGAATGGCATTGTCTTCGCCATCCTGGGTGAAGGTTACGACAAGGCCAACGCCTTGCTCGACCCACCCACACCGCTGACCGCCAAAAACCAGATGAATGAGTTCAGGCCCGTAGGCGATGCAGAGCTGATGGATTTCGGTTTCATCCAGAGCGACTTCTTTTAACAGAAGCGCAATAAGGGGCAGGACGCTCCAGGAGCAGCAGATGAACACTTCCCGTTGGCTGACGGTCTTGTGTCTGGCAGCCTCAATGCCCGCTTATGCTTCATCGGGGTTTAAACCGATCGAACTCAAGGATTCGGAAATGGCCGAGTTGCGCGGTCGATATGTGATGCCGGGGCGGATTATCAGCTTCGGCATCGTCATGAGCAGCACGTTTCAAAACGCTGCCGGAGATATGATCAAGGGCACGGCAAGCATGCAGGTCGACGCGTCCACCATCACACCGCAATTCTATGTACAAACCACCGGCTCATCAGGTTCAGGCACGAACCAGGGGCCGGGCACCGGCACCGTGACCGGCGGAGCAGGCCTGGGCAGTGGCCAAGGCGTCACTCAGAGCGTACGTACAGCCGGTGACGGTAATACGGGCTACAACAATGTAGGTATCAACGTGACTGAAAATGGCTTGGCCCCCACGAATGTCGTGCAATCCGGGCAGGTACTGCTGGCAGGTGGGATAGTCAACGGCACCAGCGCTGCGGGCGATATTGCTGTTTCGGCGAGAAACGGCGGCCTGCAGATGGCGATCCAGTCCAAGAATAATCAAGGCAACAGCCTCCAACAAATCGGTGGCGGTAATCTGGGCCAGGCCATCGTCCTGACCGGTAATGCCAACTTCGTCACCAATATGACCCAACTCAATGTGGTGATGAATAACGGCCTGAACAACCCGGCGTTGAACTGCAACCTGGATCAACTCAAAGGCCTACGCACTCTCGGTTATTGAACTACGCTGACCCTCGGCACTTTCGCATTCAGAACAGGACGGCTTATTTCATGCATCGATCGTTATCGCTACGTGCGGTGGTCTGTTTAAGTACGCTGTTGCCCGCATCCGTGTTGTATGCCGCGCCAGACGCCGATATCGAGACCCTCAAACAGGAACTTCTGGAACTCAAGCAGCGGTACGATGTACAGCAAAAAGCCCTGGCGGTGTTAGAGCAACGGGTGCGCCAGGTGGAGGACCAACCCGCGGCACCCGCGCCCAAGCGCCTGGCCAAGTCCCCGGCAGACTTCAAGAAAGGTGGCACGACCGTGGCAGGTACGGGCGCAGCAGCAGCCTCTGGTGGTGCAGGTGGTGGCGGCAGTTCTTACGGTCAGTCACTCAAGGACGACTCAGCCCCTGCACAAAGCGTGAGCAACCTCTATAACGAGGCCAGCGGCTTTTTCGGCAACGGCAAGTTCAGCGTTGAAACCGGTATCACCTACGCGCGTTACGATGCCCGCCAGCTCACCCTCAACGGCTTCCTGGCGTTGGACTCTATCTTCCTCGGCAATATCAACCTGGACCGGATCAAAGCCGATAGCTGGACCCTGGACCTGACCGGTCGCTACAACGTCGATAACCGTTGGCAGTTCGACGTCAACGTGCCGGTGGTGTACCGCGAATCGACCTACCAATCGAGCGGCGCCGGCAATGATGCCACTGCCACCTCTGAAGCAGACGTCAGCCGCGATCCAACCATCGGTGACGTGAACTTCGGCGTGGCGTACAAATTCCTCGATGAAACCCCTACCTTGCCGGACGCGGTGGTTTCGGTACGCGTCAAGGCGCCGACCGGTAAAGAACCCTTTGGCATCAAGCTGGTCAGGCAAACTACCAACGACAACCTCTATGTACCGGAAAGCCTGCCGACCGGTAACGGTGTCTGGTCGATCACACCGGGCATCTCGCTGGTCAAGACCTTCGACCCGGCCGTGCTGTTTGGCTCGCTTTCGTACACCCATAACTTCGAAGATTCGTTTGACGACATCAGCAGTGACGTCAATCAGAAGGTCGGCGGCAAAGTCAGGCTGGGCGACAGCTTCCAGCTCGGCGTCGGTGTAGCCTTCGCCCTGAACGAAAAGATGAGTATGTCGTTCTCGGTCTCCGACCTGATACAGCGCAAGAGCAAGCTCAAGCCTGACGGTGGGGACTGGCAGTCGGTGGTGTCCAGCGATGCCAACGCAGGCTACTTCAACGTGGGCATGACCATTGCGGCGTCGGATAACCTGACGATTGTGCCGAACCTGGCGATCGGGATGACGGATGATGCGCCGGACTTTACGTTCAGCCTGAAATTCCCTTATTACTTCTAACTGAAACGACGGTATTCGCCAACAAGCTCGCGCCTACTACGGGTAGTCGAAACAAGGAAAAGCCCCGCAACGATAAGGGTCGTTGCGGGGCTTTTCGGTTTACCCGCCCTAGCGGATCTGGTGTTTGTGCAGCAACCGGTAGAACGTGGGTCGGGAAACCCCCAGTACACGGGCCGCCACACTCAAGTTGTCACTGTGCCGGTTGAGCACGTCGCACAGCGCCTGACGTTCGGCGCGGTGCTTGTAGTCTTCCAGTGTAGCCATCGGCGGCGAAATTGCCTGTTGACCCTGCAATCCCAGATCAACGGCTTCTATCTGCCGTCCTTCGGCCAAGACCAGCCCACGGCGTACGCGATTGGCCAGCTCACGGACGTTGCCTGGCCAGGCGTGCTCACCCATTGCGACCAACGCATCGTCACTGAAACTGCGGGGGCGGCGGCCGGTTTCCTGGCTGTAGAAACGTGAAAAGTGGTTGGCCAACATCGCTATGTCACCATGCCGTTCACGCAGAGGCGCGGTGACCACTTGCAGGACGTTGAGCCGGTAGTACAAGTCTTCGCGGAAAGTGCCCTTCTCTACGGCGGCTTCAAGGTCGACGTGAGTCGCCGCCAATACCCGCACGTCCACCGGAATCGGCTGGCTGCCCCCCACTCGCTCGATCTGTTTTTCCTGAAGAAAGCGCAGCAGGTTGGCCTGTAGCTCCATCGGCAGATCGCCGATTTCATCGAGAAACAGGGTGCCGCCGTTGGCCGCTTCAATCCGCCCGATCTTGCGCTGGTGTGCACCGGTAAACGCGCCCTTCTCATGCCCGAACAATTCGGATTGGATCAAGTGTTCAGGGATCGCCCCGCAATTGATCGCCACAAATGGTTTGGCGTGACGTTGGGATTGGCGGTGCAGGGTCTTGGCGACCAGTTCTTTACCGGTGCCGCTGTCGCCACGGATCAATACCGGGGATTCGGTGGGCGCCAGTTTGGAGAGCAATTTGCGCAGTTCGCGGATCGGTCGACTGTCTCCCAGCAGCTCATGCTCGGGTTCATCCACCGCTGTGTAGCCCTTGCCACGCAGGCGTGCCATGCCAAACGCGCGGCCCAGGGTGACCTGTACGCGAGCCACATCGAAGGGCAAGGTATGGAAATCGAAGAACCACTCGCAGACGAAGTCACCGACGTTCTGCAGGCGTAGCACGTCTTGGCTGAGCACCGCGATCCACTCAGTGCCGCTGCGGCTGATCAGTTCTTTGACCGCTTCAGGACGTTCCAGGTGATAGGGCTGCAGGCGCAACAGGCCGACATCGCAAGACCGGTCACCGACCCCTTCCAAGGTGCAGCTGTCGACTTCCCACCCCGCCGCACGCAAACCGGGCAGCAGCCCGTGGCAGTCGTCACAGGGATCAACCACTAGCAATCGACGTTGAACGGGGGGTCCACCCATGACTGTTCCTTGGCGTCAACATTGTTAAAGTTATTTAGAAACAATAGTTTGTGACGTCTGCCGCTTACCCTAGCAAGGTTTTGACGCTGGCCTTGTATCGTTTCGCTATAAGTCGGGGCAAAAAGCCATTAGCCGGTGTTCAGACTGAAAAAGTTAGGCGTCGACGAGACTTCCATTCAGCTTTCAAAACAGCCGCTTACATGACGTTAATCACTAAATATCGAAAATAGTTGCTTTAACATGTGACCCGTACCCCGCCATCGTGCATCAGTACAAGTAACCCGCCGCACGGTCAGCCCAACCGCCGGCACTCACTTGAATGGGCAATGAGAGAGAACCCACATGAACGCCCCGCTCCGCATCAACGAAGCTCTTTTGATCGCAGACCGTGCCTTCCAGCCCTTTCAGTGCGTGGCCTGGCATGACGGCAATGGCGCCCTCAGCCTGAGCGTCATCGACCGAACCAATACCCGTATTGGTAGCAAACAACTGTCGTCGAGTGCTTATACCGACCCGGCACAACTTGAAGACTTGCTGTTGCAGGCCCGTGCCGAACTCGATAAAAGTGGCTACCAGTTGCAATCGTGGGCAATGCCTAAGTAATCCGCCACTGCAACTTGCGCTTATCGGTTTAGATCAGCGCAAGTTCAGTGTTAAAACGCGCGACGCTTATTGAGCAGCCAGAATAAACCGCTCGATGGCCTCTGCGGCACCGTCCTCGACATTACTACCGGTTACCACGCTGGCCTGACGCTTGACGGTTTCTTCAGCCTGGCCCATGGCAATCGACAACCCGGCCACCTGAAACATGGCAGGGTCATTGCCGCCATCCCCTATAGCCACGGTCTGCTCCATGGCGATGCCGAGGTGCGCCGCCAAGGTTTTCAAGGCCTCGCCCTTGTTGGCCAACATTGCAGTCACGTCCAGGTACACCGGCTGTGAACGCGACACCTGGGCCAACCCCTGCACCTTGGGCTGCAACTGCGCCTCTAGCTCCACCAGCAACTGCGTGTTGTTGCTGGCCGCGACAATCTTGTCCACACGGTCCAGGTAGGGTTCAAAGCTCTCCACCACGACCGGCCCGTAGCCCAGCCCCTCAGCCTCGCGCGGCTCCATCGGCCCTGCCGGGTCGCGGCGCAACCAGTCGCCGTCAGCAAACACCCAGACCTCCACCTCCGGCTCAGCCGAGAACAACGCCAACGTCACCAGCGCCGCCTCCGCCGGCAGATGATGGGCAACCAGAATGCTGCCATCGGGATGGATCAGCGTACCGCCGTTAAAACCAGCGACGGGCACGTCGATGCCGAAGGTTTCGATCAAGTGCAGCATGGCCTTGGGTGGACGCCCGCTGGCCAGGCTGAAAAACACCCCGCTGTCACGCAAGGCACGCACCGCGTCGACGGTGCGTTGGCTGAGGCTGTGATCCGGATGCAGCAACGTGCCGTCCACATCACTGAGGATAAAACGGATGGGATGGATCGCGGCATCACTCATCCGAGGCTATGCCAGGTGCGGCCGTCACGGGCCAGCAAGGCGTCGGCGGCAGCCGGACCATCTTCACCGGCCTTGTAGGTCTGGATCCCATCGTCTTCCTTCCATGCATCAAGGAATGGCTGCACTGCACGCCAGCCGTTCTCGATGTTGTCTGCGCGCTGGAACAAGGTCTGGTCGCCGGTCATGCAGTCATAGATCAGGGTTTCATACCCCGTCGACGGCTGCATTTCGAAGAAGTCCTTGTAGGCAAAACCCAGCTGGATGTTGGCCATGTCCAGGGTCGGCCCGGGCTTTTTCGCCAACAGGTCAAACCACATGCCTTCATTGGGCTGGATCTGGATCTTCAAATAGGTGGGCTTGAGCTCATCCACCTCAGTATCGCGAAATTGCGCGTAGGGCGCAGGCTTGAAGCAGATGACGATTTCGGTGTCGCGCACACTCATGCGCTTGCCGGTGCGCAGGTAGAACGGCACGCCGACCCAGCGCCAGTTGTCGATCATCACCTTGAGGGCGACGAAAGTTTCGGTGCTGCTGTCCGGGGCGACATTCGCCTCTTCGCGATAGCCCGGCAGCGACTTGCCGCCGATTTCACCGGCGGTGTACTGCCCGCGCACCGAATTGGCCCGTGCATCTTCAAGCGACCAAGGGCGCACCGCGCCAATCACCTTGGCCTTTTCACCCCGTACGGCATCGGCGCCGAAGGCAGCGGGAGGCTCCATGGCCACCATCGCCAGCAACTGGAACAGGTGGTTGGGCACCATGTCGCGCAGAGTGCCGGTCTTCTCGAAGAAATTGCCACGGGTTTCAACGCCGACGGTTTCAGCGGCGGTGATTTGCACATGGTCAATGTAATGGTTGTTCCAGAACGCTTCGAACAGCACGTTGGAGAAACGGCTGATGAGGATGTTCTGCACCGTTTCCTTGCCCAGGTAATGGTCGATGCGATAGATCTGCTTCTCGCTCATCACCTTGAGCAGGCTGGCGTTCAGCGCCTCAGCGGTGGCCAGGTCGGAGCCAAAGGGCTTCTCGATGACCACGCGGCGAAAGCCGTCTTCGGTTTCCGTGAGCAGGCCGGCGCTGCCCAGGCGCTGCACCACGTCGCTGAAGAAGCGCGGAGCAGTGGCCAGGTAGAACACCGCGTTGCCGGTGCCGCTGTCAGCGATCTTCTTGCCGATGTCGGCATAGGTGCTGTCATCGAGGAAATCCCCCTCGACGTAGCTGATGCCCTTGGCCAATTGCGCCCACCGCTCAGGGTCCAGGGCGTTTTCACCACTTCCCTTGACCTTGCTCGCTGCTTCGGTGCGAATGAAGTCTTCGAGTTTCTTGGCGAAATCGGCGTCGCTGATGGCGTTGTGGTCAACGCCGACAATACGCAGGCCGTCGCCCAGCAGGCCATCACGACTGAGGTTGTACAGCGCCGGCATGAGCAGGCGCTTGACGAGGTCACCATGGGCACCAAACAGAAACAGCGTGGTGGGTGGAGCGGGTTCGGCCTTGGGTTTCTTGCCGTTGGCGGTCATTTTTTGGAAGTCTCCACATGACCACCAAAGCCGAAGCGCATGGCAGAAAGCATTTTGTCACCGTAGGTGCTCTGCTGACGCGAACGGAAGCGTGCGAACAGCGAGGTGGACAGCACCGGCACCGGCACGGCTTGCTCCATGGCCGCTTCGATGGTCCAGCGGCCTTCGCCACTGTCGGCAACCGAGCCGGAATAGCCGTCGAGTTTCGGGTCGGTGGCCAAGGCGTCAGCGGTCAGGTCCAGCAGCCAGGAAGACACTACGCTGCCACGGCGCCAGACTTCAGCGATATCGGCCACATTCAGGTCGAAGCGCTGGTCTTCGGGCAGGTTTTCCGAGTTCTTGGTCTTGAGAATGTCAAAGCCTTCGGCGAACGCCTGCATCATGCCGTACTCGATGCCGTTGTGGATCATCTTGACGAAGTGCCCGGAACCCGCAGGGCCTGCGTGGATATAGCCTTGCTCGGCGCGCGGGTCAGCGCTGTCTGAGCGATCCTTGGTGCGCGGGATGTTGCCCAGGCCAGGGGCCAGACTCTTGAAGATAGGATCGAGGCGCTGCACGGTCTCGGCGTCGCCACCGATCATCATGCAGTAACCACGCTCCAGGCCCCAGACGCCGCCGGACGTGCCGACGTCGACATAGTGCAAGCCTTTTTCCGCCAGCGCCTTGGCCCGACGGACGTCGTCCTTATAGTTGGTGTTGCCGCCGTCGATGATTGCATCACCGTCTTCCAGCAGCGTACTCAATTCGTTGATGGTGTCTTCGGTCGGTGCGCCGGCTGGCAGCATCACCCACACGGTGCGCGGCTTCTGCAGCCCGGCAACCAGGGCCTTGAGATCGGCAACGCCGGTAGCGCCCTCTTCGCTCAGGCCTTTTACAAATGCTTCGTTACGGTCGTAAACAACGGTGGTATGCCCATTGAGCATCAGGCGCCGTGCAATATTCCCGCCCATGCGGCCTAGTCCGATAATCCCCAGTTGCATGTGCTGATGCTCCTAACTACTAAAAAATGTGTGACATAGTTTATAGCGCAATGAGGCTAATGAGGGTTAGTCCAGCGCGGATACCTGTAGTTTCATGGAAAAAAGTTGCCATCGTTTCACCATCACGGCACAAAAAGTCACAGGACCATCAAAAATAAAAAAGTTCCATTGCCCGCAAAAAGAATTCAGAATTAGCCTCGACTGCTGCCGAGAACCTCGACTCAAGCGTTCTGGCACACCGCGACATACCGGCTATTTGCGAGGTAAGCAATGAGCACTGCACAGATGAATCGTCCGCCACAGACCCTCTATGTCACCATTCGACGTGATGAGTTGCGCCAGTTGAAAGACGAACGCGAACAGCTGCAGCAGGAAGTCATGCGCCTGCGTTCGCACATCATCCAAGCCCAGTTGGACCAGCCCGCCGGCGTCCAGCCCGCACTCTGCTGAGTCTTGCGATCACTTTGTAAGATAACAGCTACAAAAATCTCACAAAGTTTTCACATACCCCTCCCGATACTCCCGCCCGAAGGGCCGCCCCATGCAAGGGTGGCCTCTGTTGCGCGCGCCCCTGCGCGTCAACTGAAAAAATTATCGGGTTGGAGCGCTGGATGGCGATGTTCAAACGCAGCACTACGTCTGCGAAAGGCTTTGATTGGGCCGGTCTTGGTTGGCTGTTTCTGTTCTTCTGGTACTTCTCGGGTATTACCCAACTGCTGATCCAACTGACCGGAACCTCCGGTTTCAGTGGCTTTCGCCAAGCCTTCTTTATGAGCGCGCTGTGGCTGGCGCCCATGTTGCTGTTCCCCCGCCGTACACGTCTGCTCGCCGCGTTGATCGGCGTCGTGCTGTGGGCTTGCTCCATGGCCAGCCTGGGTTATTTCTTCATCTACCAGCAGGAATTTTCCCAAAGCGTCATCTTCATCATGTTCGAGTCGAACATTTCGGAAGCCGGTGAATACGCCACCCAGTATTTTGCCTGGTGGATCGTGCTGGCGTTCATCGCTCATACCGCCTTCGCCGTGTTCCTCTGGACCCGTTTGCGCCCGGTCTATCTGCCTCGCGGTCAGTCGATGCTCGCCGCGGCCGCCATTGTGCTGGCTGTGGTGGGTTATCCGCTGGTCAAGCAGATCGCCACCAGCGATAACATGGAACAGGCTATTGATCGCTTCGAAACCCGCATCGAGCCTGCCGTGCCATGGCAGATGATTGTTGCCTATCGCCGCTACACCGAACAGCTGGACAACATGCAAGGCATGCTGACCAGCGCCAGCCAGATCCCGCCCCTGAAAAACCTCAAGGACAGCATGGCTGGCCAGCCGTCAACGTTGGTATTGGTGATCGGCGAATCCACCAACCGCCAGCGCATGAGCCTCTACGGCTACCCACGCAACACCACGCCCGAACTGGACAAGCTGCGTGATCAACTGGCAGTGTTCGATAACGTCATCACACCGCGCCCCTACACCATCGAAGCACTGCAACAGGTGCTGACCTTTGCCGACGAAGAAAATCCGGACCTGTACCTCAAGACACCGTCGATTGTCAGCGTGATGAAGCAGGCCGGCTACAAGACCTACTGGATCACCAACCAGCAAACCATGACCAAACGCAACACCATGCTCACAACCTTTTCCGAACAGGCCGACGAGCAGGTGTACCTGAACAACAACCGCAACCAGAACGCTCGCCAGTACGACGGTGACGTGCTTGCCCCCTTCTCCAAGGCGCTGGCCGACCCCGCCGAACGCAAGTTCATCGTGGTGCACCTCTTGGGCACCCACATGAGCTACCAGTACCGCTATCCGCCGACCTTCGACAAATTCACCGATCGCCAAGGCGTACCGGAGGGCGTCAGCGATGCGCAGTTGCCGACCTATAACAGCTACGACAATGCCGTGCTGTACAACGACTTTGTGGTGTCGAGCCTGATCAAGGACTACGCCAAGACCGACCCCAATGGCTTCCTGTTGTACCTGTCGGACCATGGCGAAGACGTTTTCGACTCCGCCGGCCACACCACCTTGGGGCGCAACGAAGGCAAGCCGACGGCGCCGATGTACACCATCCCGTTCATGGCCTACGCCTCCCCCAAATGGCGCGAAAGCCACGACTGGAGTTTCGCCGGCGACCTGCAACGCCCGTACAGCAGCTCCCAACTGATCCACACCTGGGCGGACCTGGCGGGCCTGAGTTTCGATGAATGGGACCGCAGCAAGAGCCTGGTCAGCGACAGCTTCACGCCTCGCCCCTTGATGATCGGCAACCCCTACGAGCGTCAGCAGAAAGGCCTGATCGACTTCAGCCTGATCAAGCCGAAAAAGCGCACCACCGACGTGGTGCTACAAGAGCCCTTGCAATAGAAAGATAACAATCATTCTCGTTTAACCCTAAAGTTCCGCGCCTCCTTTCGTCTTTGAGCCAAGGCCTTCTTTTACTGAGAAGGCTGCAAAGACGACAAGGAGTCTTCCGCGATGTTCGCGCCCTTTACGCGTTCCATGACCTTCACCCTCGGCCTGTTCACTGTGGTAGCAAGCCCGGATCTGCTGGCTGAAACCGACCCCGAAAACAACGCCCTCGAACTCGGTGCCACCAGTATCACCGCCGAAGGCCTGGGTGCCACCACCGAGCACACCGGGGCCTACACCACCGGTTCCATGAGCACCGCCACCCGCCTGAACCTGTCGGTCAAAGACACCCCGCAATCCATCTCGGTGATCACTCGCCAGCAGATGGATGATTTCAATCTCAATACATTGACCGATGCGCTGCGCCAGACCACCGGGGTGACCGTCCAACACCTGGATTCGGACCGCGCCGGCTACTCATCGCGCGGTTACTCCATCAACAATTTCCAGGTGGATGGCATGCTCAATACATTCGGGCGCATGAAGTCAGACGCCGACACCATCATCTACGACCGTATCGAAGTGGTACGCGGTGCGACCGGCCTGACTACCGGTGCAGGCGATCCCTCGGCCACGGTCAACATGATCCGCAAACGCCCGACTTCACAGTGGCAAGCCAAGGCCGGCGTCAGCGGCGCCAGCCATGACAACTACTACAGTTACCTGGATGTGGGCGGCCCGCTGGCATTTGACGGGCGCCTGCGCGGACGTACCGTGATGGCTTACCGCGACAGCCAATCCTTTCGCGACAACTACGCTCTGCAAAGGGAAGTCGGCTACGGCATTCTCGAGGCCGACCTGACAGACGATACCGTGGTAGCCGTAGGCTTCGATTATCAGAACAAGCATGTTCAGGGCACCTCATGGGGCACACTGCCCTACTGGAACAGCGATGGCGGCAAGGCCCGCCTGTCACGCTCCGCCAATATGGCCACCGACTGGAGCTCCTGGCCGCTGAAGGACAAGACCACCTTTGCCTCCCTTGACCACAAACTGTCCGAGGACTGGCGCCTGAAAGCCGCCTACACCCACCGACAGAGCGATACCGACGGCAAGGTCTATTACGGCGGCGCGGGCTTCCCGAATCCGGACGGCAGCGGCATGACCGCCTGGACCAACCAGATGGTCGGCACGTCGAAAATGGATGCCGTGGACTTCAACCTCGCCGGCACCTACACACTGCTGGGGCGCGAGCATGAATTGATGGTGGGGTATGGGGAGTCGGAGCAGCGGGATTCCTCGCCCTACCAGCGTTACAGCACACCCGAAGGCTACGAAACCATCCCTGATTGGCAAGATATGGGCGGTATCGTCAAGTTCCCCGACCGTACCACTGGGCTCAAGGGCCCTCACTCAAGCAAACAACAAAAAGCCGGGTATCTGGCCACTCGACTGAGCCTGACCGACAGACTTCACGCGGTACTGGGCAGCCGGTATGGCAGCTGGGAAATCGAAAGCACTCCTGTTGACTATGACGCCAATAACCAGCGAATCCCCGAACCCAAAACCCGCCAGACCCACAACGACATGTGGACGCCCTACGCCGGGCTACTCTACGACCTGACACCGCAATACACGGTGTATGCCAGCTACACCGATATCTTCAACCCGCAGGACGAACGCGACGCCAGCAAGAAATACCTGGAACCGGTGGTGGGCAGCAACTACGAAATCGGCCTCAAGGGCAGCCTGCTGAACGAGCGGTTGAACCTGGCCACCGCGTACTTCTGGAGCACCCAGGATAACGTGGCCGAACTCGACAACGCCGCGCCACCCGACCCGGTGACCCGCGAGCAGTTCTATAAATCCGGTGGTAAAGGCAACAAGGTGCAGGGCTTTGAAGTCGAGGTGTCAGGCGAAGTGATGCCCGACTGGAATCTCACCGCAGGCTACACGTACACCCACTCGGTCAACGGCGATAAGCAACGCAACAACACCGATCAGCCGATGAACCTGCTGAAGATGTCGACAGCCTATCGCCTGCCGGGTGAATGGCGAGGGTTGACGGTAGGTGGCGCGGTCAATTGGCAGAGCGAGTTCTACAAATTTGCCGGGCGTCCAACGGGTGGCCGGAACCAGGACGGCGACCTCATCACGACTCCGACCAAGATCACCCAGCAGACCTACACCGTGGTCAACCTGATGTCGCGCTACCAGTTTGACGAACATGTTTCGGCATCCATTAACGTCAACAATCTATTTGATAAAAAATATTACGAACGTGTCGGTTTTTACAATGGCGTGTATTGGGGTGACCCTCGTTCGATCACTCTGGCATTGGACTGGAAGCTGTAAGATCTTTTAACCCGAAGTTAACGAAATTGTTAACTTCGCGGTTTTTTCCGAGTTAATTCCTACTTAATAAACTCACCTCAAACTCGCCCCATGAATCTGATCAAGGACAGAGCGGATACCGATCACTCTTAATGGGAATACTGCCATGAAACTCTCGACCCTGGTGCTTGCCAGCCTGATGACCCTGACCTCCGCCGCCGCCTTCGCCGAAGGTGGTTCCGAGCGCTCGAAGGAGTTCTACAACAACTTCACGTTCATGCAGCAAAAGACTCACGGCACTGCAGAACAAACCGCGCAGGCTGATGGGAAGAACGTGAAGAAAGAGGCAGCCGGTCAATCTACCGCCGAGGAACTACCGAACACTTGATTCAACTGCGTTAACCGCACGGCCCTTTACCATCCTGCTCCTATGGCTAAGGTGAACTTGGCGCCATTTAATTAATGGCGCCTTTTTTTGCCTGTGATTGATTAAAGCGGTTTGCTCCAGAACAACATGCGCCCGTGGGCTGGATCAAATATCGAGTCATCAAAACCGAACTTGCGATAGGCCGACTGAGCCACCGCATTGCCCTCCAGCACCTCCAGGGTGATTTTGCAGCAGCCCCGCTGACGGGCGATTTCCTCGACCTTCAACAGCATTTTCTGGCTCAACCCCAGCCCCCGAAACGCATCCATCACAACCACGTCATGGACATTGACCAGCGGACGGCAGGCAAATGTGGAAAACCCTTCAAAACAATTCACCAGACCTGCCGGCTCCCCTCCCACAAACGCCAGCACGCTGAAGGCATGAGGTCGCTTGGCCAGCTCGCCCGGCAACTGCTCCAGAAGATCGGCAGGCAGGCTGTGGCCACCGCCCATCGGGTCCTCGGCGTAATGGTTGAGCACGCGGCCAATGGCTTGCGCATGCACGGGATTGGTATAGCTGGCTTGCAGCACCAGGATATCTGGGGTGTCCATTTCCGTCCTCAATCACGACTACAAGGGAATCGGCTCCCTATAGGGGCACGATTGTAAGCGTGGAGCCGGACACAGATGAAGGAGATTAACTACAAAAATGCGCATGAAAGCGCCAAGGCTGTGCCGTTGAAAGCCGACAATCAGCCGATTCCTGTGTTTTTTCACACGCCCTCAGGCGAAACGCAGCAACTGCATTTCCCGCAGGCGGCTCAATGTCCGACGGAACGCAAACTCCAGGTAACCCTCGGTATAAAGACACTCCAGAGGTACCCGCGCCTCGATGAACAATGGCACCTTGCGGTCGTAGCACTCGTCCACCAGGGCGATGAAACGACGCACACTGTCATCGTGCACCGACAATTGCGGCAACTCGCGATCACCCGCCTCCACGCGCTGTGCGCCATCTTCGGTACCTCGGGCGATCCGGCCGGGGCGTTTTTGCGCACTGAGGTTGGGCACTTCACCCAACAGGATCGCCTTGAAGCGATCGCACAGCAGCATGAAATCCATCGCCGCGAGGGGTTGCTCGCACAGGTCCGCGTAATTGCACCAGAGCACTGTGTCGCTGGACTGCTGCGCGATGATCGAGCGATGACCGACAGTCACCGGCCCACTCTGCACCGCCTGCCCTTGCGCCAATTGCTTGAATACACCGGCCAGCGCGTCGGGTTGATTGACCCAATAGCGCTGAAACGCCACGCCCGGGTGCAAGCGGTGGTCCTTTTCGCCGTCCACGGCCACCACCTGCATATGCTGTTCTATTGCCGCAATGCCCGGCAAAAAACGCTCCCGGTTGAAGCCATCGGCGTACAACTGCCCAGGCGGTTGATTCGACGTGCAGACCATCACCACGCCTTCCTCGAACATCACCTGAAACAAGCGTCCCAGGATGATCGCGTCACCGATGTCATTGACGAACAGCTCATCGAAGCACAGCACGCGCACCTCCTGGCTCAGCTCGCGCGCCAGGGCCTGCAAGGGGTCATGGGTGCCTGTCAGTTGGAACAGCCGTTGATGCACCCACGCCATGAAGTGATGAAAGTGCTGGCGCCGCGCAGGCACCCGCAGGCTCTGGTAGAACTGGTCCATCAGCCAGGTCTTGCCACGCCCCACTGGCCCCCACAGGTAGACGCCGATGATTGGCGCACGCCCCCGATGTAGGGCTTCATGGCAGGCTTGCAGCGCGTCGACCGCTCGACGCTGAGCGTCGTCGGCAACGAAGCCCGGTTGAGCAATGGCGTATTGGTAGGCAGCGCGGGGCGAGTCGAAAGTCATGCCCGCCAGTATGACCTACAGGGAAATATCCAGTCGCGAAATCTTACCCTGCTCGTTCAATCGAAAGGTGTAGCGCAGCTCCAACGGGCTTCCGGGAAAATTGCCAGACACCACATTACTGACCAGCACCTTGCCCGTTCGGTGTTGCACCTTGAGCACTTCGACCCGCGGCTGGTAACGGCGCGCGGTGTCTTCCATCCAGCGCGCGATGGCAACGGTGCCGACTTGATGCTGCCCCTCATCGAACACATTGGCGTCGTCGGCAAAACAATCGGCGACAGCCGAGGTGTCACGGCTGTTGGCCGCCTCGAGGTAGGCCATGATGGCCGGCGCCAACTCGGGAATAGACATGGCACAGCTCCTTTGTAGGTGATTGGTGACGCCATGCTAAGCCAGGGTTGTGTCAGTTTTTGTCAGGAGTAAACGGCCCGTCCTCATTCTGTTCCATCAGCTTGCGCCAGGCCCGTAGCCAATCACTGCGCCGCCCCGGATAACGCTCGCCATGGGCTTGGGCACTGGCCACACGGTCGGTGCGGAAGGTGCGATACGCGCCACGCAATTCACACCAGGCGACGATCACCCGCACTTCGTTCAAGAACCCCAAGGCCAGGGGCCAAATCAGACGTTGGCTCTGGGTCTGGCTGGCGTCTGCGTAATCGATCTGCAATTTGGCCTGGCTGCGAATGGCTTCGCGAAACACGTTGAGGGGTACGCGGTTTTCCGGATAACCGAACCCTGGCGGGCCGGGCAATACCGTTGGGTTGCGCAAGGCTTCCTGAGCGGCCGGGTCGAGCACGTCGGCGATTTTCGCCAAAGCATTGGCGGCGGCGCGGCTGAGCACGTCATCACCGCGCTGATCCACGTAACGCAAGCCGAGCACGATAGCCTCGGTTTCCTCGGCGTTCAGCATCAAAGGCGGCAGAAACAGGCCGCTTCGCAACACATATCCAACCCCCGCCTCGCCGAAAATCGGCGCGCCCAATGCAGTCAATTCGGCAATGTCGCGGTAAAGCGTACGCTCGGACACCTCTAGCTGCGCCGCCAGCACGGCAGCAGTCACCGGGCGTTTCTTGCCCCGCAAGGCCTGGAGCAAAGTCAGTAGACGAGTGGTGCGCGACACGGGAATGCCTGCCGAGAAAAAAAGTGATGCAGCTTAGCAGAGCCCCCTGTCAGAAAACGTCAGCAGTGAAAAAGCCTCTTGACCGAATACATTACCAGCATCATATTTAATACATGCTGATAAACATGTATTAACCATCACAGCCTCAGGAGTCCTTCTATGCGCAATAAAGTCTTTGGCCGCCGCAGCGGTCTGCAGGTGTCTGAACTGGCCTTGGGCACCGCTAATTTCGGTACGGGCTGGGGCCATGGCGCCGAACGCGATGAAGCCAAACAAATCTTCGACGGCTACCTTGAGGCCGGCGGCAACTTTCTCGATACCGCCAACGGCTACCAGTTCGGCCAGGCCGAAAAACTGCTGGGTGAGTTTATCGCCACCGAGCGTGACAACCTGGTGGTGGCCACCAAGTACACCTTGCGCTCCCAGCCATCGGATGAAGGCACGATCAGGCTGGGCAACAATCGCAAGAACCTGGTTCGCTCGGTGGAAGACAGCCTCAAACGCCTGAACACCGACCGGATCGACCTGCTCTGGGCGCACATGAGCGACAACGTCACGCCCATGGAAGAGATCCTGCGCGGCCTCGACGACCTGGTCCGCGCCGGCAAGATCCACTACGCCGGCCTTTCCAACTTTCCCGCCTGGCGTATTGCCCGCGCCGACCTGCTGGCCGAAGTGCGCAACTTCGCGCCGATCATCGGCATCCAGGTGGAATACAGTCTGGTCGAGCGCACCGCCGACCGCGAATTGCTGCCGATGGCCGAAGCCCTGGGCCTGGCTGCAACACTGTGGTCGCCCCTCGGCGGTGGCTTCCTGACAGGCAAGTACCGCAACACCCAGGACGACAACCGCGCCAACAAACTTGGGATCCTGGTGCACGCCGAACACAGCGCCCGTGAAACCGCCGTGCTGGATACCCTGCTGGCGGTCGCCGCCGAAGTTGAAGCCTCCCCGACCCACGTTGCCATCGGCTGGCTACGGGAAAAGGCGCGCCGCTCCACCACCGCACTGATCCCGATCCTGGGTTCGCGCACTCGCGCTCAACTGGACAGCACCTTGGGCGCGTTGAATGTGCAATTGTCGGCCGAGCACGTCACCCGCCTCGACCACGCCAGCGCCATACCACTGGGTGTACCGCACGGCATCATCGCCGAGCGTTTCCCCATCGATATCGGCCTGGACTCCCCTCGCCCGCCGGTTATCTGAGGCGAAAAAAAACGGCCTGTCGAACAGGCCGTTTTTTATTCATCGCTCCAGCTTAAGCCAGGCTCTTGCTGACCACTTCGAACACATCGCTCGACAGCTCACCAGACGACCGAATGCGCTCCAGCTCTGCCCTCATCAGCGCCTGGCGTGCGCTGTCGTATTTGCGCCAGCGGGTCAACGGCGCCAACTGCCGCGAAGCGATCTGCGGATTGAAACCATTCAACTCGATCACCAGGTTCGCCAGGAAGCGATAACCCGAACCGTCCGCCGCGTGGAAGTTGATCAGGTTCTGCCCGGCAAAGGCCCCCATCAAGGCGCGCACCTTGTTGGGGTTCTTGATGTTGAACGCCGGGTGTTCCATCAACGCCTTCACGCGCGCCAGCCCGCCCGGCAAGGTGCTGCCGGCCTGCACGCTGAACCACTGGTCCATGACCAACGGGTTGTCCTTGAAGTTCTCGGCAAACACCGCCAGGGCCTGGGCCTTCTCCGCTTCGAACGGCGAATTCACCAGCACCGCCAGCGCGGTCAGGCGCTCGGTCATGTTGTCGCTGGTGTCGAACTGCTCGAGAGTCGCCGCCAACACTTCCGGCTTGCCGCTGAGCATCAGGTACGACAGCGCGATGTTTTGCAATGCGCGACGGGCGAAGTGCTCGGCGGCCGCCACGTACGGCGTTTGCTTGGACAGCTCGCGATTGGCCTGGTAACGCAGCCACAGGGCTTCATGCAGGTTATCCGCCAATTGCTTGCGCGCAAACTCGCGGGCGGCGTGGATGGCATCCACATCCGCCACCTCGCTGATTTCGGTCAGGTAGGCTTCACCCGGCAGCGACAGCATCTCCGCAACCATCGCCTGGTCCAGGCTTTCGTCGCTCAACACGCTGCGCAGCGCGGTGATCAAGCGCTGATCCATGTGCAACGCCTGGCCCTGTTGATGCTGGGCAATCAGCTCCTGCAACACCTGCACCGACAACTGCTGGCCGGCATCCCAGCGGTTGAAACCGTCGCTGTCATGCTGCATCAGGAACATCAGTTGATCGCGGTTGTACGGGAAACTCAGCTTGACCGGCGCAGAGAACCCGCGCAGCAGCGAAGGCAACGGTTGCTCAGGGATATCAACGAACGTGAAGGTCTGCTCGGCCTCGGTCACCGAGATCACGCGCGACGTGGCGCCAGCGGTCGCTTCACCGGCCAGGCGCAAGGCCATACTGGCGCCCTTACCGTCCAGCAAGCCCAATTCCACAGGGATCACGAACGGCAGTTTTTCCGCCTTGTCCGGGGTTTCCGGGCAGCTCTGGCGGAAGGTCAGGCTGTAGGTTTTGGCCACCGCATCGTAGGACTCGCTCACCGCCAGACGTGGCGTGCCGGCCTGGCTGTACCAGCGTTTGAACTGCGTCAGGTCGACGCCGTTTGCGTCTTCCATGGCCTTGATGAAGTCGTCGCAGGTCACGGCCTGGCCATCATGGCGTTCGAAGTACAGATCGCTGCCTTTGCGGAATCCTTCGGCACCGAGCAAGGTGTGGATCATGCCCACCACTTCGGAGCCTTTTTCATACACGGTCAGGGTATAGAAGTTGGAGATTTCGATGAAGCTGTCCGGACGCACCGCGTGGGCCATCGGGCCCGCGTCTTCGGCGAACTGGTGGGTGCGCAAGTACGCCACGTCCTGGATGCGCTTGACCGTGGCCGAGTTCATGTCGGCGGAGAAGCCCGAATCACGGAACACGGTGAAGCCTTCCTTGAGCGACAGCTGGAACCAGTCGCGGCAGGTCACGCGGTTACCCGACCAGTTGTGGAAGTATTCGTGGGCGACGATTGCCTCGACCCGCTGGTGCGCGGCGTCGGTAGCGGTTTCGGCACGGGCCAGCACCGCACTGGAGTTGAAGATGTTGAGGCCCTTGTTTTCCATGGCGCCCATGTTGAAGTCGTTCACCGCCACGATCATGAAGATGTCGAGATCGTACTCGCGACCATAGGTTTCTTCGTCCCAGCGCATGGACTTCTTCAGGCTGGTCATCGCGTGCTGGCACTTGTCGATGTTTTCCGGCTCGACGTAGATGCGCAGCGCTACGACACGGTCAGTCATGGTGGTGAACGTATCTTCGACACACCACAGGTCACCTGCAACCAGGGCAAACAGGTACGCCGGCTTCTTGAACGGGTCTTCCCAGGTTGCCCAGTGGCGGCCGTCTTCGCCAGGACCGCTGGCGATCGGGTTACCGTTGGACAGCAGGATCGGGTAGCGATGCTGTTCGGCGATGACCGTGGTGGTGAAGGTACTCATCACGTCCGGGCGGTCGAGGTAGTAAGTGATCTTGCGGAAACCTTCGGCCTCGCACTGGGTGCAGAACATGCTGCCGGACTTGTACAGGCCTTCCAGGGCGGTGTTCGTTTCCGGGTGGATTTTTACCGTGGTGTCCAGGGTAAAACTCGCACTTTTCGGCTGGACCGTCAGGTGGCTGTCGGTCAGTTGGTAGTCATCAGCGCCGAGTGCTTGATCGGCAAGGTTCACGCTCAACAATTCCAGCTGTTGTCCATCCAGCACCAACGGCGGCAACCCCGCGCCGCGCTCAGGGTTGCGGCGCATCACCAGCTGCGCGTGGACCAGGCTGTGGTCCTCGAACAACTCGAAGGTCAGGTGCGTCTCTTCGATCAGGTAGTCCGGCGCCTGATAGTC
>Ga0308171_1002395_pt1 | contig 19992 bp, 15 predicted proteins | sample PhyGR1_FD_202135 | JGI IMG/M metagenome (GOLD analysis project Ga0308171, IMG submission 202135) | Phyllosphere microbial communities from UC Gill Tract Community Farm, Albany, California, United States - DLSLSG.R1 | ecosystem: Host-associated > Plants > Phyllosphere > Unclassified | place: USA... | reverse complement strand
TATTATCGAGCAGGACCTGCGCCCGGTTCGCCACATTGCGCGGCGCCTGGGAATCACCGGTAATGAGTTCGAACCACTGCTTCGCCTGGGCAAGATTGCCGGCCTTGTAAGCGGCAAGACCAAGCGCTTCGCGGGCGGAGTTGCGTAGCGGCTGGCCATCGCTGGACAGCGCTTCAACCTCTGCCGACACCTGCTCATATGTGCCATTGTCAATCAGAAGAAACGCTGCGCGCACCTTTGCCATGTCACGGAAAATCTGCGGCGCGCTGGAGTCGTTGCCAATCGCGGTAAAGGCTGCGATAGCGCCAGCCGCATCGCCCTTCTGCGCCAGAAGCGTTGCAGCGCGGAACTTGGCGAGGATAGGGTACTCGCCATGGCCGGCGCTTTCCAGTTCCGTCAGTGCCTTCAACGCTTCGTCATTCTTGCCCTCGGAGGCAAGCTTCAATGCGTTGGAGAACTGGTCGCCAGATGCCGAAGCCCGGCTGTTGCTCCAATACTCGTAAATGCCGGCGCCCGCGGAAGCGAGCACGATCAAAACGGCAGCGCCAATCACGACCGCGCCGTAACGACCCCAGAAGTTGCTCAATTTTTCTGAGCGGATCTGCTCGTTCACTTCGCGGATGAAGCTGTCATTCTCGTTCGCCATCGAATTCTCCGTTACCCGCACCGAAAGGCAAAAAGCCGATCGGTCTGCGGACATGCCAAGGCAATCTGGTTGCGGCAAGCCGCAAAAAGGCCAACCACATTTATTGGTGGGCCTTCTAGCCTATTTTCCCTGAGATGTAAGGGGGAAACGTCAGTTTCCTACATCGCAATCGGTTGGACGCCGATCAACCATTCGTGCAGCTTCCAGATGAATGCAGCCCACAGCACCACGCCAAGAAGAACCGCGATCGCATCGTAGCGCGCCGAAACGAAGGGACGAGTGAGATTTTCACCGGCGCGTGCGCGGCGCTTGAGGAAAATCCGCATCACCACGCCCCAGGCGAGGAAGGAGGCGAAGAGGATGACGGAGGAGGTCTCGCCATTGGCAAGCAGGTGCGAGAAAGCCCAGATCTTCACCGAAAGGATCAGCGGATGCTTGGTCTTCGTCGCGATGTGCCCGGCCGGCAGGGCACTTGCCACAAGACAGATCATCGCAATGAGCATCAGCGTGACCGCGATATGGGCCATCCAGACCGGCGGGTAATAAAGCATGCCCGTCACCTGCCGCGCTTCATTGAAGGCATAGGCAATGAAGATGATGGTGAGAACGCTGACGAGCGAATAGACGCCCTTGAAAGGCTTTTCGCCCATACTATCGATCAGACGCGCACGAAGCCCCGGCGCAAGAAGCCTGATAGAATGGGTGGCGAAGAACAGGATGAGAGAGACGACGAGCAGAAGCATGGTGGCGTCCTTGCGCGGGGGAAGATAATCTTTTGACAATGAGTTATGGCGAATACCAAAGATCACTGATGCTGACCCCTTGGATAGCCTGGAAACGGTCGCCCGGGTAGGAGAAACCGCAGAGCGATGCTTTTTCATCGGTCGAGGATTTCGACGCCCCCGGCGGCCGATTTCCGGGCTATCGAAGGGATCAGCATCGGTGATCTTTGGTATAACCCCTGGAAAAAGCCAGTCAAATCAAAGCTTCGCCTTATTCCAAGCTCAAAAGGCCGCTTTTGAAAATTCCGCGTGGTTCCCTCATGTTGCGTTCGCTTGCCCTCATCACCCTGTCTCTCGCCTGCGTGCCGCAAGCCCATGCGCAGGCTGTCGAAGGTGCGGCAAAGCCAAAGCAGCTCGTGCTGGTGTCCTTCGATGGTGCAGGCGACAATGCGCTGTGGGCGAGAAGCCGAGCAACCGCCAAGGAAGTCGGCGCGCATTTCACCTACTTTCTCGCCTGCACGCTGGTGATGGACCGCAAGACCAGCGCCAAGAGCTATCAGGGGCCGGGCCAGAAACTTGGCCGCTCCAATGTCGGCTTCGGCCAGTCGGTGGAAGAGGTGACAACGCGCCTGCACCACATCTGGGACGCCCGCCAGGAAGGCCACGAAATCGCCAACCACACCTGCGGCCACTTCGATGGCGGCAACTGGACGGCGGATCAATGGGACGCCGAGTTCACCACCTTCACCAGCACGCTTGAAAACGCCTGGGCGGCAATCGGCAAGAAGGACGAGGAGCCGCAGGGCTGGCACGATTTCGTGCACGGCATCAACGGCTTCCGTGCGCCCTACCTGTCGCAAGGCGATGCGCTCACCGCCGCACAGAAAAAACACGGCTTCGTCTTCGACGCCACCAGCATCACCAAAGGACCAGCATGGCCCGTTCGCAAGGATGGCATCGAACATTTTGGCCTGCCGTTGATCCCTGAAGGGCCGGGCGACCGGCCGATCATCGCCATGGACTACAACCTCTTCGTCCGCCACTCCATGGCGATCGAAACGCCCGCCAAGTCAGCCGAGTTCGAAGAGCGCGCCTACAAGGCCTTCCGCGCCGCCTTCGACAAACAATATGAGGGCGAACGCATCCCCCTCCAACTCGGCTTCCATTTCGTCAAGATGAATGGCGGCGCCTATTGGAACGCCTATGAGCGCCTGCTGCACGAAGTCTGCAAGAAGGACGATGTCGCCTGCGTCAGCTATGAAGAGGCGATGCCGATGATCGACGCGCGGCGGAAGGAAAAGTCGCAAGGGTGAGAGAGCAAGTGCTGCAGGCGCAGCGACGCAGTCTCATTTTCAGTCAACGGCTTTCAATTGACCATCATTCCGGCCCCAGCCGGAAGCGGGCCAGCACGAGTCCTCCGGCTGGACCCCGGCTCGATGCCGGGGGTGGGTGTCAGAGTTGAACGCTTCGAGCTTTACGGCTTGTCCGCCGCCAACTCGCCCTCTTCCGCTTCACGCTTCAAATAGCGCTGATCGATCTCCGGCAGCGGTTGGTCGTAGATGGCAGCCTCAAACGCTTTCAGACGTTTGTAGATCGACATCAGTTCGACGATCGTCGTCCAGGAATTGATGAGATACTGGAACGATCCGCGCACCTGATCGAACACGTTGCCGATCTGCGTGAACACGCCAAGCGTCACCTTGCCTGCTGCGATTGATGGAATGAGAACGATCAAGCTGTAGATGTTGTCAGCCTGCAGATAGAAAATGCGGGCAACGTTGAAATACATGTAGTGAAAATAGAGCCGGAAATAGTTCTTCCGGACATTCGAAAACAGCTCCTGCACAGTCGGCGGCTGAGCACGATCTGCATGATCTTCACCATAAACCAGCTCTTTACGGTAGGCCGCTTCCACGCGCTGATTGCGGAATTCAAGGCCGGGTAGCTTGATACCCACCAGTGCAAGAAAGCCCGTACCGAAGAGCGACCACAAGATCGCCGCCCACACCAGAGCATGAGGGACGTAACCGATAATCGGCAACTCGTTGATGGTTTCGGAGAAGGTGAAGAGGACGGGGAGGAACGCGATCAGGGTCATGATGGCTCTGACGAAACCGACACCCAACCCCTCGACGGTCGAGGAGAAGCGCATCGTGTCTTCCTGAACACGCTGCGAAGCGCCTTCGATGTGACGAAGCCTATCCCAGTTTGCCATATAGAAGTCGTTCATCGCCGTGCGCCAACGGAAGATGTAGTGGCTGACGAAGAAGAGATTGAGCACGCCAACAGTGATTGCAAAAAACAGGATGCCTGAAACGCCGACAAGGCCGAGATAAAGCTGCTCGGCAGTCACCGGCGCGGTCTTGGCAAGTGCTTGCTGGATGAGGTCATAATAGGGGCCGTACCATGCGTTCATCGCCACGCTGACTTGCACGGAGAAATAGGTCGCAAAGACAATGAGGGCAGAGCCGAGAACGGACCACATCTGCCAGCGATGCGGGCTGTAAGTGAACCAGAAGCCCGCAAATACAAGCACGGCAGCGGTGTAATAGATGTAAAACCAGAGGAATGGCGGGGACCAGAAAATCGATACGCCCGTGATCGGCGGCTCTCCCGGTGTTGCTGGAGGCATGCCGAGTGCCGCACCCCAGTTTCTCCCGCCTGCATACCAGAGGCCTATCATGAGCAAGGACCAAACAATGGCAGAGGTAAAAAACAACTTGGGTTTGGGAAAGAATGAATGAAACACGTTCGAACTCTCGCGAGCTTGAGATCAGCCATTATTGGCGAAGCAGATTTTGGGAGAAATTAGGCCAGACACTTCGCCGACGCAATGCAGCAAACGCTAAGTTACGAAGATGTAAGCCAAAACTGGATATCGCGGCTGCAACATGACAGCCGCATTAAAGCAAAGCCGGGCAAGAGCGGCCGTCTTACTCGGCAAGCGTCAGGATCAGCGGTCCGTTTTTGGTAGCGATCACGGTGTGCTCGAACTGCACCGTCGGCGCGCTCGGGTCGCTGAACAGCGTCCAGGGATCGTCGTCACCATCTTCGGCCCAATAGGCACCCGTGGAGAGAAATGGCTCGACAGTGAAGACCAGCCCGTCGGTCATGATGCGGGTTTCGTCCTTGTCCGGCCAGGTGGCAAGCTCTTTCGGCTCCTCGTGCAGCGAGCGGCCAATGCCGTGACTGGCGAGATTGGTGATCAGCGTGTAACGGTTCTTCTTGGCAAAAGCGCCGATGGAGTTGCCGATATCGGCAAGCGGCCTGCCCGCTTTCACCTGCTGCAACCCGGTCCAAAGCGCGCGTTTGCCATCGCGGCAAAGGCGCTCGATATCCTTTTTCACCGGCGGCACGGCGTAGGAAGAGCCGGTATCGCCAAAGAAGCCATCCTTCACCGCCGACACATCGATATTGACGAGATCACCCGCCTTGATGATGCGCGGGCCTGGAATGCCGTGGGCCACTTCCTCGTTGACGCTGATGCAGGTGGCGCCCGGAAACTGGTAGCAGAATTCCGGTGCCGACTGCGCGCCATTGCTTTCCAGGATATTGCGACCAATGGCGTCGAGTTCGGCGGTGGTGATCCCCGGCTCAAGCGCGTCGGCCATGGTTTGCATCGCAAGGGCGCAAATCCGGCCAACATCCTTCAGCTTTTCGAGCTCTTCTTCCGTCGAGATAACCATTCTGCGTCCATATCCTGCGCAATGTCTTCGGCAAAGGGCGCCAAAAGGCACCCGATCATGCCGTGGCTTTCGCCCTATCGGCACTGCCAGTCAATTCTTTTCTGACGATTGGGGCGACTTTCGTGCCGTAAAGCTCGATCCCGCGCATGATCTGATCATGCGGCATCAGACCGATTGCCATCTGCAACAGGAAGCGATCATTCTTGAAGACGCCATGCGCCTTGATGATCTTTTCGGCCACCAGTTCCGGCTCGCCGAGGAAGAGATTGCCCTCCGCACTTCGTGCCATATCGTAATGTGCCCGGCTGGTCGGACCCCAGCCGCGCTCGCGGCCAATCCGGTTCATCACCTCCGCCTGCGGGCCATAGAACTGGTCGGCCGCCTTGTCGGTGGTATCGGCGATGAAGCCGTGAACATTGATGCTGGTCTTCTGTTTTTCAACCGGCTGGCCAGCACGGCGCGCGGCTTCCCGGTAGAGATCGAAGAGCGGCGCAAAGCGGCGATATTCGCCACCGATGATGGCAAGCGCCACAGGCAGACCCATGGCACCGGCCCGCGCCACCGATTGCGGCGTACCGCCAACCGCGATCCATACGGGCAGAGCCTCTTGCAACGGGCGGGGATAGACACCGCGCCCATTGATCGGCGAACGCTTTTCACCGGACCAGGTGACGATTTCGCGGTCTCTCACTGCCAGAAGCAGGTCGAGCTTTTCGGCGAATAGATCGTCATAGTCCTCGAGATTGTAGCCGAAGAGCGGGTAGGACTCGATGAAGGAGCCGCGCCCCGCCATGATCTCGGCGCGCCCATTCGACAACAGATCGACGGTGGCGAACTGCTGGAAGACGCGGATCGGATCATCGGAGCTCAGAACCGAAACGGCACTGGAAAGGCGGATGGTCTTCGTCTTGACCGCCGCGGCCGCGAGCACGGTGGAGGGCGAAGAGACGACATAGTCGGGACGATGATGCTCCCCCAGGCCGAAGACATCGAGCCCCACCTGATCGGCAAGCTCGATCTCTTCCAAAAGGTTCTTCAGGCGACGCGCACCTTCCGGGCCACGACCATCGGCCGGGTTCGGATTGACATCGGCAAAGGTGTAAAGACCAAGTTCCATGGGTGCGCTCCTCGCTTTGTCCGGAGCGCTCGCTTGCAAAAACTGGCTACGCTCATGCCCTCAGATAGACATCGAAGGTTCCCGGCGCAAATTCAAAATCTGAACCGGAAACTTCGATTTTCTCGATGGATGGAGCAGTGCTCAAACGTTGCTGAGCGTCCGGCGCACCGCATTCTTCCAGCCTTTGAGTTTCCGCGTGCGCACCTCGTCATCCATCTTCGGCTCGAAGCGGCGGTCACGCGCCCAGGTCTCGGCAAAGGCCTTCATATCCGGCCACACCCCTGCCCGGCTGCCCGCAAGCCATGCGGCACCAAGTGCGGTGGTTTCGAGGATCACTGGACGGTCGACAGGCGCATCGATCAGGTCTGAGAGGCGCTGCATCGTCCAATCGGACGCAACCATGCCGCCATCGACGCGAAGGACGATATCGCAATCGTCGTTCTTCCAGTCCTTATGCATGGCATCCAGCAGGTCACCGGTCTGGTAGCAGACGGCCTCCAGTGCCGCGCGAGCAAATTCCGCAGGGCCGGTGCCACGCGTCAGGCCGAACATCGCGCCGCGCGCTTCGGCATCCCACCAGGGGGCGCCGAGACCGACGAAGGCGGGCACGAGATAGACTTCCTGTGCATCGTCTGCCTTGTCCGCGAGCGCGCCGGTTTCCGGTGCAGAGCCGATCATCTTCAGCCCGTCGCGCAGCCACTGAACCGCAGCACCGGCAACAAAGATCGAGCCTTCCAGCGCGTAATAGGACTTGCCATCCAGACGATAGGCGATCGTCGTCAGCAGCCGGTTCTTGGAGCGAACGATGTCCTCGCCCGTGTTCAAAAGCGCAAAGCAGCCCGTTCCATAGGTGGATTTAAGCATGCCGGGAGAGAAGCAGGCCTGGCCGATGACGGCAGCGTGCTGATCTCCGGCGACACCCAGGATCGGAATTTCGGCGCCGAACAGGTCAGCATCGGCAATGCCGAAGTCCGCGGCGCAATCCAGAACTTCCGGCAGGACAGATTTCGGCACGTCGAGAATGTCGAGAAGTTCCTTGTCCCAGACATTCTTCTCAATGTTGAACATCAGCGTGCGCGATGCATTGGTGGCGTCGGTCACGAAGGACTTGCCGCCCGTCAGCCGCCAGATGAGGAAGGTATCGACCGTACCGAAGCAAAGCTCGCCCTTCTCCGCCCTCTTGCGCGCGCCCTTCACATTGGAGAGCAGCCAGGAAAGCTTGGTGCCGGAAAAGTAAGGGTCGAGCAGCAGACCGGTGCGCTTGGCGAAGACCTTCTCATGTCCGGCCTTCTTCAGCTTGTCGCAAATCTTCGCCGTGCGCCTGTCCTGCCAGACGATGGCATTGTGCAGCGGCTTGCCGGTCTCGCGATCCCACAGCAGCGTCGTTTCGCGCTGATTGGTGATGCCGATGGCGTCGATGTCGGAGCCCTTGAGACTGGCTTTGTCCAGCGCCTGCTTGATCGACCAGACCACCGTCTCCCAGATTTCCTCCGGATCGTGTTCCACCCAGCCGGAATTCGGGAAGATCTGCCGAAACTCCTTCTGGCCCGTGCCAACCACCTTCATCGATCCGTCGAAGATGATCGCGCGCGTGGATGTGGTGCCCTGGTCAATGGCGATAACGTAGCCGCCCATTCATTCCTCCCTGAAATCAGTCGCGCGCACCACAATATGCTCAACAGACAAAGTCAAGCCACAGCGGCGTCGGTTTCGAATCCAATTGCCAGTTCCCCCGGTTTGAGCATAACGTGCTGTAAAGTCTTGCATCGACGTCGAAAAAAGGGGAACGCATGCTAAGGACAGTGATCGTTACGGGCTCGACCAGCGGAATTGGCTTGGGCATCGCGCAAGCCTTCGCCAATAATGGCTGCAACGTCATGCTGAACGGCTTCGGCGATCCCGACGACATCGAAAGCAACAGGCTTTTGATGGAGGCGGAAAGCGGCACGCGCGTGCTCTATCACCCCGCTGACATGACGAAGCCGGACGAGATTTTCGATCTCGTCAAGACAACGCAGGAGAAGCTCGGCTCGGTGGATGTGCTGGTCAACAATGCTGGCGTCCAGCATGTGGCACCAGTAGACGAGTTTCCGCCGGAAGAGTGGGACCGCATCATTGCCATCAACCTGACAAGCGCCTTTCACACCATGCGCGCCGTCATCCCGCTGATGAAGACTGCCGGCAAAGGCCGCATCATCAACATTGCCTCCGCGCATGGACTTGTCGCCTCGCCATTCAAATCTGCCTATGTTGCGGCAAAACATGGTATCATGGGCCTGACGAAATCCGCAGCGCTGGAACTGGCCGAAACCGGCATCACCGTGAATGCCATCTGCCCCGGCTATGTGCTGACATCGCTGGTGGAAAAACAGATACCGGATACAGCCAAGGCCCGCGGCATCAGTGAAGAGGCGGTCAAGAACGACGTGCTCTTGCGCCTGCAGGCTACCAAGGAATTCGTGGCCGCGGAAGATGTGGCGGCAACGGCGCTCTTTCTCGCAAGTGACGCGGCAAAGCAGATCACCGGCACGCATATTTCCATCGACGGCGGCTGGACTGCGCAGTAGATCGAACATCACAATTCATTCGGGCCGAACCCGAAACCGGAACAAAGACGAAGGCAGTGCATGAAAGACGCAATCAGCTTCATCCTCAATAACGAGACGATCACTCTGTCGGACTTCGCGCCGACGGAAACCCTGCTCGACTATCTGAGGCTGCGCAAACGCCTGACGGGCACGAAGGAAGGCTGTGCCGAGGGCGACTGTGGCGCCTGCACCGTGCTGATCGGCAGGCTCCTGGAAGGCTCGCTGCGCTATGAAAGCGTCAATGCCTGCATCCGTTTCCTCGGCTCGCTGCATGGCACGCACATCGTCACAGTGGAGCATCTGGCCGGCAAGGACGGTACGCTCCACCCGGTTCAGCAGGCCATGGTGGATTACCATGGCTCGCAATGCGGCTTTTGCACGCCGGGCTTTGTCATGTCGCTTTACGGTCTCTGGCTGTCCAGCAGCAAGCCCTCGCGCGCCGATATCGAAAAGGCGCTGCAAGGCAATCTCTGTCGGTGCACCGGCTATGAACCCATCGTCAAAGCCGCCGAAAGCGTGACCGCTGCCAGGCCAAGCACGCTGTTCGACCCAATCGAAAGCGACCGCGCCACCATCATGTCGCGCCTCTGGGGGATTCAACAGAACGACACGATCACGGTTACCAAGGACGGCCATCGCACCATCATTCCCGACAATCTCACCGAGCTTGCCAACGCCTATGCCGCAGAACCCAAGGCGACCATCGTTGCAGGTTCGACGGATGTGGGCCTTTGGGTCACCAAGCAGATGCGGGAGCTTAAGACCGTCATCTTCATCAATCACCTGAGCGAGTTGCAATCGATCTCTGTATCAGAAGGAATGATTTCGATTGGCGCCGGAGTGACTTACGCGCAGGCTTTCAACACGCTTGCCGACCACATTCCGGCCTTCGGACGGCTGATCGATCGCCTCGGCGGACAGCAGGTGCGCAATATGGGAACGATCGGCGGCAACATCGCCAACGGCTCGCCCATCGGCGACACGCCCCCGCCGCTCATTGCGCTTGGTGCTGTGCTGACGCTGCGCTCTTCCTCCGGCAGCCGCTCGATACCGCTCGAAACTTTCTTCATCGAGTACGGCAAACAGGACAGGCTTCCCGGCGAATTTGTCGAGAAGATCGAGGTGCCCTTGCCAACCAATGACAGCCACTTCGCCATCTACAAGATCTCCAAACGTCGTGACGAGGACATCTCGGCACTCTGCGCCGCCTATCATCTGACCCTTGGCGAAGACGGCACCGTGCAGGATATCCGCATCGCCTTTGGCGGCATGGCCGGCACGCCGAAGCGGGCGAAGGCTCTGGAAGAGGCGCTGCAGGGCAAGGCCTGGACGCAAGACACCATCGATGCCGCGCGCGATACGATCGACGCGGATTTCCAGCCGCTGACCGACTGGCGCGCCACCGCGCAGTACCGTCAGCTGACGGCAAAGAACCTGCTGACCCGTTTCTTCCTGGAGACATCGGGCACGCCGCAGGAGATCAAGCGCTTTGCGCTTGAGGAGGTCTGACACATGGACACCACCACATTCGAACGCGCCAAGAACGAGGTCGATGGCAAGATGCATGGATCGCTGCGCCATGATTCAGCGCATAAGCATGTCACCGGAAGTGCCGAATATATCGACGACATTCCAGAACCCGCAGGTCTGATCCATGGCGCGCTTGGCCTGTCGGACCGCGCCCATGCCGAAATCGTATCGATGGATCTCTCCGAGGTCGAAGCCACCCCCGGCGTCATCTGGGTGATGACCGGCAAGGATGTGCCGGGCGAAAACGATGTCTCCTCCGGCGGGCGCCATGACGAGCCGCTGCTGGCGGAGAAACTGGTGCAGTTCCACGGCCAACCGATCTTCGCCGTCTTTGCCGAGACCCGCGAGATTGCCCGCCATGCGGCGCGCAAGGCGAAGATCACTTACAAGGATTTGCCGCACTTCACAGATATCGACGCTTCACTCGAAAATGGCGAGCCGCTCGTTACCCCCGGCATGGTGTTGCAACGCGGCGATGCGGATGTGGAGATGGATGTCGCACCGCGTCGCCTGACGGGTACCATGCGCATCGGCGGACAGGAGCATTTCTATCTCGAAGGCCATATCGCCATGGCGGTGCCCGGCGAGGATGACGAGGTGACTGTGTGGAGTTCCACCCAGCACCCAAGCGAGATCCAGCATATCGTCAGCCATATTCTGCAGGTGCCCTCCAATGCTGTCACCGTGCAGGTCCGGCGCATGGGCGGCGGCTTTGGCGGCAAGGAAACGCAGGGCAACCAGTTTGCCGCACTCTGCGCGATTGCCGCCAAAAAGCTGAAGCGCGCCGTCAAAATCCGCCCGGATCGCGATGAAGACATGGTCGCCACCGGCAAGCGCCACGATTTCCGCGTCGATTACGAACTGGGCTTCGATGACGAGGGGCGCATTCACGCAGTCGATGCGACCTATGCCGCCCGTTGCGGCTTCTCATCCGATCTTTCTGGCCCCGTCACCGATCGCGCGCTGTTTCATGCGGATTCGAGCTACTTCTACCCGCATGTGAAGCTTGCCTCCAAGCCGTTGAAAACCCATACGGTGTCCAACACCGCCTTTCGCGGTTTCGGCGGCCCGCAAGGCATGCTGGGTGCCGAGCGCTTCATCGAGGAAATCGCCTATGCGGTCGGCAAGGACCCGCTCGATATCCGCAAGCTGAACTTCTATGGCGAGACCGGTTCTGGCCGCACCACCACGCCCTATCATCAGGAAGTGGAAGACAACATCATTGCCCGCGTGGTGGAGGAGTTGGAGACCTCCAGCGATTACCGCGCGCGCCGTGAGGCGATCGTCGCGTTCAACCGCACAAGTCCGATCCTGCGCAAAGGCATTGCCCTGACGCCGGTGAAATTCGGCATCTCCTTCACCATGACCGCCTTCAACCAGGCGGGTGCGCTGGTGCATGTCTATAATGACGGCTCCATCCACCTGAACCATGGCGGCACGGAAATGGGCCAGGGTCTTTACACAAAGGTCGCGCAGGTCATTGCCGATACGTTCCAGGTGGATATCAGCCGGGTGAAGATCACCGCCACCACGACCGGCAAGGTGCCGAACACCTCGGCGACTGCCGCCTCCTCCGGCACCGATCTCAACGGCATGGCAGCACTTGATGCCGCCCGCCAGATCAAGGAACGCCTGATCAAATTCGCCGCCGAAAAATGGAATGTCACGGAACAGGATATCGCCTTCCTGCCGAACCGCATCCGCATCGGCACAGAGGAAATCGCCTTCAACGATCTCGTTCGGCAGGCCTATTTTGCCCGCGTGCAGCTCTCTGCCGCAGGCTTCTACAAGACCCCGAAAATCCATTGGGATCGCGCCGCCGGACGCGGCACGCCATTCTACTACTTCGCCTACGGCGCCTCCTGCTCGGAAGTCACCATCGATACGCTGACGGGCGAGTACATGATGGAACGCACCGATGTTCTCCACGATGTCGGCAAGTCGCTGAACCCGGCCATCGACATCGGCCAGATCGAAGGCGGCTTCGTTCAGGGCATGGGCTGGCTGACGACGGAGGAACTGTGGTGGGATGGCAAGGGACGGCTGCGCACCCACGCGCCATCCACCTACAAGATCCCGCTCGCCTCGGACCGTCCGAAGATCTTCAACGTCAAGCTGGCGGAATGGTCCGAAAACGCCGAACCCACCATCGGCCGCTCCAAGGCTGTCGGAGAACCGCCCTTCATGCTCGCCAATTCGGTGCTGGAAGCGCTCTCCATGGCGGTAGCCTCGGTTGCCGACTACAAGGTCTGCCCACGCCTCGACGCCCCGGCAACGCCGGAGCGCGTTCTGATGGCGGTGGAGCGGTTGAAAAAGGTGTGAGCGAGAGCCGTGTCCCAAACACTGACCGTGTTCCTCTCCGAAGGACCTGCGATCCTCGTGGAGATCGAAGCCGTCAAGGGCTCGTCACCGCGCGAGGCTGGCACCTTCATGCTGGTGTCGACCACCCGCATCTGGGAAACGATCGGCGGCGGGCAGTTCGAATATATGGCGACCGACCACGCCCGTGCCATGTTGGATGGCAGGACGGAGATAGACGTCCTGGACATTCCGCTCGGTCCGGAAATTGGTCAATGCTGCGGCGGACGAACCCTTCTGCGCTTTACCAAGGTGACGGAAGCGGTCGCGGACGCGCTGATCACGCGCATGCGAAAGGCCGAGGATCAGCAACCCGCCATCTTCGTCTTCGGCGCCGGCCATGTCGGCAAGGCACTTGCCAACAGCCTGTCGCTTCTACCTATGTCCGTCTCGGTTATCGAAACCCGCCGCGAAGAGTTGGTGGGGCTCCCCGGCACCGTCTCAACGCATCTGAAACCCATGCCCGAAGCGATGGTGAAGGACATTCCCGCAGGCGGCGCAGTGATCATCGTCACCCATGATCACGCGCTGGACTTCCTGATCGCCAAGGAAGCGCTTTGCCGGGACGATCTTGCCTATATCGGCATGATTGGATCGAAGACCAAGCGCGCCACCTTTGCCAACTGGCTTGCCCGCGAGGGGCATGATGGCCCGCTTGGCAATCTGGTGCTGCCTATCGGCGGCACGCTCGTGAAAGACAAACGCCCGGCCATCATAGCGGCCTTGGTAACATCCGAAGTGCTGGTAGCGATCCAGCGATATTCAGTTTCCCAGATCAGGTTAAACCCGCAATTGTAATCTAAAGATTACAATTCTTGACATCCCCAGTCTCCGAGCACTATGATAAAGATCCTTAAAACAAATGCGTTTTCGGACTGGTTCACATCTCTACGAGACAAGAGAGCGCAAGCGCGAATTCAAGTGCGGATCGATCGCTTGTCCGTCGGTCTATTCGGTGATGTGAAATTCTTCGATGGTATCGGTGAAGTGCGGATCGACTACGGTCCCGGATACCGAGTTTACTTCACACGTAAGGGCAACGAGATCGTTATTCTTCTTTGCGGAGGCGATAAGGGCTCTCAACGACGAGACATTGAACGCGCATTGATGATGGCGAAGGATCTTTAAGATATGACGGAAATCAGTGCCTGGGATCCTGTCGATTTTCTAAACAGCGACGAGGCGATTGTTGCTTACCTTGAGGCCTCGTTTGAAGATGGCGATCCGAAAATCATCGCGGTCGCTCTCGGCAATATCGCGAGAGCCAAGGGAATGAGCCAGATCGCCAAGGAAGCGGGCATCACCCGCGAAGCTCTCTACAAATCCCTGAGCGAGAAGGGTGATCCCAAACTTTCCACCCTGATAGGCGTGATGAAGGCGCTTGGCCTGCGCCTCTCCGTGACCTCCGACGAAGAGGCTGCGTGAGCATCGGGCTAAAGCGTCGGACCAAATCTGAAAGATCGTGAGACGCTTTAGATGACCATCATAGCGGCCTTGGTAACATCCGAAGTGCTTCACGCAATTCATCGCTTTGCTGCACGCGCTCCGGTCCAATCCGGTTCCGCCCTTCGCTGAAGCCGAGATCCCGCTTCAGGTGGTCGCTCAACTCCTCATCGTGAAGCGTGGTCGACGGCGTGTGACCCTCCCCAAACCAGTCCGTGTTCCATAGCCACGCGAATATGCGCAGCCAGACGTTTAACGCCGTGGCACCCATTGTTCTGTCTCCTCAGGTGGTTTGATGCTGTGAGAAGAATGTGCTTGATTTTGCCGCTGATAACCAATGAAACATTGGACGGCACGAATAAAGAGAGCTTATTCATGAAGATGTCGAGAAACTTCCCCCTGAATGCGCTTCGCGTCTTCGAAAGTGCCGCTCGGCACCTGAGCTTCACCAAGGCGGGTGACGAGCTTGGCATGACGCAGACGGCGGTCAGCTACCAGATCAAGCTCTTGGAGGAATATGTCGGGGCGACTTTGTTCGTCCGTCGTCCAAGGCAGGTCACGCTCACCTCGGCGGCGGAGAAGCTGGCGCGACAGACATCCGAAGCCTTGACCATGCTGGAAGCAGCCGTTGCCGATACGAGGAAGAGCGTCTCCGATGTGCTGACGATCTCCGCCACGCCCACCTTTGCTCAGCAATGGCTTGCACGGCGGCTCGGCAGTTTTCAGGAGGCCAATCCCAAGACGGCGGTTCATCTGGCGCTGACCAACGAGATCATCGATCTCTTGCGTGAAAACATCGATGTCGGCATTCGCTGGGGCAAAGGCGACTGGCCGGGGCTGATCTGTCACCGCATCATGCGCCTGGATTTTGCGCCCGTCGTTAGTCCGATTCTTGTGGAAAAGATGGGTGGCTTGAAAGAGCCAGCCGACCTCCTGAAGCTCACCATCATCAGCCCGCAGGACCGGTGGTGGAAGCACTGGTTCCGTGAAGCCGGCGTGCCGGACACCGATCTCGACAGCCGTACCGGCAGCAGCTTTGGCTTTCAGTATCTCGAAGCCGCGGCTGCCATGGCAGGACATGGCGTCGCCATCGTCAACCCCACCCATTTTGCCGAGGATATGGCCGCCGGGCGACTGATCCAGCCCTTCGACCTCGTCTGCAATGACGGGCATGACTATTGGCTGGTCTATCCGGAAAGCCGCCGCAATGTGCCGAAGATCAAGATCTTCAGGGATTGGATCCTGTCGGAATTTGCAGATGCTGTTTGACGGATGAGACGACCTGCCTAAACCGCACGACATTCCTGCGCAAAACACCGCATTGGCTCTTCCATCGCACAACGATTTTTCGCATTGTGCGATGCAAAGACAGGGGAACAGAATGTACGAATACGCCATTGTGTGGGAATGGATGGCCTTTGCCGTTCGCTGGCTGCACGTGATCACCGCTATTGCCTGGATCGGCTCTTCCTTCTACTTCATCGCGCTCGATCTCGGGCTGGTCAAACGCCCGAACATGCCACCGGGCGCCTATGGCGAAGAGTGGCAAGTGCATGGCGGCGGCTTCTATCACATCCAGAAATATCTGGTCGCGCCCGCGCAGATGCCGGAGCATCTCACCTGGTTCAAATGGGAAAGCTACGCCACCTGGCTCTCCGGCTTTGCCATGCTCTGTATCGTCTATTACGGCGGCGCCGATCTCTTCCTCATCGATCATTCGGTGCTCGAACTCACGCAGCTGCAGGCGATCGGCCTGTCGCTTGCGTCGCTTGCCGTCGGCTGGCTGTTTTACGATTTCCTCTGCAAATCGCCGCTTGGCAACAACACCTGGGGCCTGATGATCGTGCTCTATGTGGCGCTGGTTGCGATGGCCTGGGGTTATACGCAGGTCTTTACCGGCCGCGCCGCCTTCCTGCATCTTGGCGCCTTCACCGCCACCATCATGTCGGCCAACGTCTTCTTCATCATCATCCCCAACCAGAAGATTGTTGTCGCAGACCTGATCGCGGGGCGCACGCCGGACCCGAAATATGGCCGGATCGCCAAGCAGCGTTCGCTCCATAACAACTATCTGACGCTGCCCGTCATCTTCTTCATGCTGTCGAACCACTATCCGCTCGCCTTCGCCACGCAGTTCAACTGGGTCATTGCAGCGCTGGTCTTCCTCATGGGCGTGACGATCCGTCACTGGTTCAACACCACCCATGCCCGCAAGGGCAAGCCGACATGGACGTGGCTTGTCACGGCCATCATTTTCATCCTCATCATGTGGCTCTCCACCGTCCCCAAAGTGCTGACGGGCGAGCAGGAGGCCGCTGCTGCAAAGCTATCGCCTGCCCAGCAAATCTTCCTCACGGACGCGCATTTCGCCAGCGCCCGTGACGTGGTCCAAGGTCGCTGTTCCATGTGCCATGCCGCCGAGCCGGTGTGGGAAGGCGTTCCCTTCACGCCGAAGGCGGTGAAGCTTGAGACCGATGCCCAAATTGCCGCTCATGCGCGGGAAATCTATTTACAGGCGGGCCGCTCCCATGCCATGCCCCCCGGCAACATCACGGCGATCACGCCACAGGAACGCAAGGTGCTGACCGCTTGGTATGAGAGCGCCGTTTCTGAAGGAAAGACTGAATGAGCATGCTGCTGCTGCGCGGACGCCTTTTGAGCTTCAAGCGCGCCCCCCTCTCCATCGACGACACCGCAAGCTATCTCTATATCGAGGATGGCGGATTGCTGGTCTCCGAAGGAAAGATCGCAGCGATCGGTGAGTATGCCGATATTCGCGCCCAGGCGCCCGAAGACGTGACGGAAAAGGATCACCGCCCTCACCTCATCGTGCCGGGCCTCATAGACATGCATCTGCATTTCCCGCAAATGCAGGTGATCGGCTCCTACGCCGCAAACCTTCTGGAATGGCTGAACACCTATACGTTCCCGGAAGAGTGCCGTTTTGTCGAAAGCGCGCATGCTCAGCGTATCGCAACGCATTTCTACGACGAACTGATCCGCCACGGTACCACCACGGCGGTCGCCTATTGTTCCGTGCACAAGACGTCTGCCGATGCCTTCTTTGCCGAAGCCCTCAAGCGCAACATGCTGATGGTCGGCGGCAAGGTGATGATGGACCGCAATGCGCCGCAAGGGCTCCTGGATACGCCGGAACTCGGCTATGACGAGACGCGCCAGGTGATTGCCGACTGGCATGGCAAGGGCCGCAACCATGTCGCCATCACCCCGCGTTTTGCCATCACCTCCACGCCGAAGCAGATGGAAGCTGCCCAGGCCTTGGCGCAGGAGTTTCCGGATCTCTTCATCCAGACGCATCTTTCGGAAAATCTCGACGAGATCAAATATACGTGCGAACTCTACCCTGAAGCGATCGACTACACTGACATTTACGTGCGCTACGGCCTGATGGGCAACAAGACGCTGCTTGGCCACGCCATTCATCTGTCCGATCGCGAAGCGGACGTTCTCTCGGAGACGGGTGCTGTCGCCGTCCACTGCCCAACCTCCAACCTCTTTATCGGCTCCGGTCTTTTCCCGATGAAGAAGCTGCAACGGCGTGAAAAGCCAGTGCGCATCGCGGTCGCGACCGATATTGGCGGCGGCTCAAGCTACTCCATGCTGCGCACGATGGATGAGGCCTATAAGATCCAGCAATTGCTCGGTGAGCGACTGAACCCCTTGGAAAGCTGGTATCTGATGACCCGCGGCAATGCTGAAGCCCTGTCCATGGTGGACAAGATCGGCACGCTCGATACCGGGACCGATGCTGACATCACCGTCCTCAACGCCTCCTCTACACCTGCCATGGCACTGAAGATGGAAGTGGTCACATCGTTGACGGAAGAACTGTTCCTGATGTTGACGATGGGTGACGACAGAACCGTCGTTGAAACCTATGTGGCAGGCAGCGCGTCAAAAGCTGCGCAGTAAGTAAAAAAAAGACATAATACTAATAGTTGCATAATTATTCATTAATATTAATCAATGCTTATAATTATTCACTTCATTTAAACTATATTGTCTTACGTTGTGACAGACAAAGAATGGTCGCCATGATGGCTAGGACCCTTTGTCATGTGGAGACTCTATCTGCCTTAATCCCTGCAGTGGCACCGGTTCCCGGTTCCAAAAGTGCTGCCCCTGCGTCGTACAGGCATTTTTGATCGGAACGGAAGATCTATGTCATTTCTGAAGAATGCCAGCATTCGCACAAAAGTGTTGTCTCTTGTGCTGCCTCTGTGCGCTGTTGGAATGAGCGCCACGCTCTACATGTCCTACAATTACAAGCTCGCCGACAACACCTACTCAACCTTTATTTCGAAGGACACTACAGGGGCAACCGCGATGGCCCGTGCGAACAGAAACCTGACGGCCACAGCCTATGCCGCCTACCAGATTCTCGTTTACGATCGGGATAGTGCAGGCATGCAGAAGGCCATTGCTTTCTACAATGAGAGCAAAACGAAGATATTCGACCGGCTCGCAGCCGCGCGCGAAGGGCTGCCAGGGGAGCAGGCTGCCATTGATGCAATCACTGCTCAGGCGAAAGCCGTCGTTGCCATTACCGACCAGGCGGTCAAACTGGGTGCCGCGGATCAAGATGCACAAGCAAAGGCAGAGCTGGCGAAAGCTGATGACTTGCTCATCCCGCTGGCTGACGAGGCATCTAAATTCCTGACACAGGAACTGAATGAGGTAGCAACGAGGAGCAAAGCTCTTAGCGCAGAGACGGATGCCACGATCTTCTGGTCGCTTTCCCTTGCCGGCTTAGCATTCGCCATCGGCATCATCGCATCGCTGATTGTTGCCTCAAGAGGCATCACGACCCCGATCGCAAATCTGCGCCAGCGCATGATTTCGCTGGCCGATGGTGAAACGCAAGCCCCCGTGGAGGGCCAGGAGCGCCACGACGAAGTCGGCCAGATGGCCAAGGCCGTTTCCGTCTTCCGCGACAACGCGCTCGACAAGATGCGGATGGAGAAGGAAGCCACAGCCAATCTCAGTCTGACGGAAAAGGAACGCGCAGAGCGTGAGGCGCAGAAGGCCAAAGACGTGGCAGACATTCAGTTCGCCGTCGATCAACTGGCAACCGCGCTGAACAAGCTGGCAGCAGGCGACGTTGCCAACCGGATCGACACGCCGTTCGTCTCTCATCTCGATACACTGCGCACCAACTTCAACAGTTCTGTCGGAAACCTGAACGATGCGCTGAGGGCCGTCGGACAAAACGCCAGGGGCATCGATGCCGGTGCCAATGAAATCCGTGCCGCGGCAGACGATCTTTCCAAGCGTACCGAACAGCAGGCAGCTTCCGTCGAAGAGACCGCCGCCGCTTTGGAAGAAATCACCACAACGGTGAAAGACTCCAGCAGACGTGCGGAAGAAGTCGGCAAGCTGGTGGATAAGGCGCGTCACGGCGCGGAAAGATCCGGCGATGTCGTCCGCAAGGCCGTCACCGCCATGCAGGAGATCGAACGCTCGTCGGGAGAGATTACCAACATCATCTCCGTCATCGACGAGATCGCCTTCCAAACCAACCTCCTGGCGCTGAATGCAGGCGTCGAGGCGGCACGCGCGGGTGAAGCCGGCAAGGGCTTCGCGGTCGTTGCACAGGAGGTGCGTGAACTGGCGCAGCGCTCTGCAAAGGCGGCGAAGGAGATCAAGGAACTTATCACCAACTCCGGGACGCATGTCCGCTCAGGCGTGGAACTCGTCGACGAAACTGGCCGCGCGCTTGAAGTCATTGTCGGTGAAGTTCAGGAGATCAACCGCCACGTCAATGCGATCGTCGAATCCTCGCGGGAGCAGTCAACCGGTCTCCAGGAGATCAACACGGCCGTCAACTCGATGGACCAGGGAACGCAGCAGAATGCGGCGATGGTCGAGCAATCCACCGCGG
>Ga0308171_1002389_pt1 | contig 20038 bp, 17 predicted proteins | sample PhyGR1_FD_202135 | JGI IMG/M metagenome (GOLD analysis project Ga0308171, IMG submission 202135) | Phyllosphere microbial communities from UC Gill Tract Community Farm, Albany, California, United States - DLSLSG.R1 | ecosystem: Host-associated > Plants > Phyllosphere > Unclassified | place: USA... | reverse complement strand
AAATGCGCCGCATCGTCGAGTCCAGTTTTGCCCCGCTGTGCTGTCATTGCACGCTGAATCCCGGCGGCACCATGACGGTCGAGGTATCGGACCCGGCCAGTGGGCAGGTCGACCTGCTGATGGTAGGGGTGAATACCCAGCCGCTGTCCAACAGCCGCGCCATCGCGGAACTGGTGGCCCAGCTGCGTGCCGAGCTCAAGGCCAATCAAGAGTGGTTCCGCCGCAACGTCCCACGCGGAGCCGCCAGGCCTTGATCAGCCTGGCTGCTTCTGACGTTCCGGCAGGGCCTGCTCGTTGTTCTCGATGGTCCAGAGCGGCCTGAACAAGCGGGTCCACAGCCCCACGATCACCAAGGTACTGATGGCGCCGAACAGCGCCGCCGGTACGGTGCCCAGCGCGGTAGCACTGACGCCGGCGCGAAACTCGCCCAACTCGTTCGAAGAGCCGATGAATAGCATGTTGACCGCGCTGACCCGTCCGCGCATGTCATCGGGGGTGGCGAACTGGATCAACGAAGAGCGGATGTACACACTGATCATGTCCGCTGCACCCGCGACGAACAGCGCCGCGCAGGACACCCAGAACCAGGTCGACAAGGCGAACACCAGATTGGCCACACCGAACACCGCCACAGCCAGGAACATGCGCTGGCCCATGCGCGCGTTGAGCGGCCGGATGCTCAAATAGAAGCCCATGCCCAGCTCGCCCAGTGCGATGGCGCTGCGCAACAGACCAAGCCCGGCCGGGCCCACATGCAGGATTTCGGCGGCATAGATCGGCAGCAGGGCGACGACGCCACCCAGCAGCACTGCGAACAGGTCCAGAGAGATCGCGCCCAGAATGATGGGGCGTGAGGTGATGAAGCGGATACCGGCGGTAAAGCGGCTTACTGCAGTGGTCTGATCGTCGACCGGGCGAACGATGCGCACGCTGGGTACCCACTGCAACAGCAGGACACCGATCGCGAAACCCAGCAGGCAGACGCCGAACGTCCAGCCGCCGATAGCGGCATACAACAGCCCGCCCAGCAATGGGCCGGCGATCACCGCTACTTTCATGATCATGCTGTTGGTGGCGATGGCCTGAGCCAGGTGTTCGCGGGCAACGATCTGCGGCAGCAAGCTTTGCACCGCCGGCCCGGTGAAGGCACGGGTGCAGCCGAACACGAACAGCGCGACGTAGTACGGCCAGGTGTCGACGGTTTCAGTCAGGGCCAACCAGAGCAATGCGGCCGAGGAGAGTACCGACACTCCCCAACTGATCTGCAGAATCCGGCGTCGATCGAAGCGGTCCAGCAGATCGCCCGCTGGCAGCAGCAACAGCACCATGGGTATGAACTGAGCCAGGCCGACGTAGGCCAGGGTCAACGGATGGCGAGTCATGTCGTACATGTGCCAGGCAACGACGATCGCCTGGATCTGCATGGCGAACATGGCCGCAAGGCGCACCATGAGGAAAGCGCGGAAACCGGGCTGGGAAAAGATAGCGGTAGAGGTGCGTTTCAAAGTCGACGTTCTTGTGCCAGTCAATGGGTCACGCAATGAGCGCATACGTTTCAAGATGTTAACGTGATTGAGTGTACGTGATGATGTCGGGGGTGTGCAGGTTCAGTCGCCCCGGTGATTACAAAAGGTGCGCTCGATATGTCGATAATGACTATTGACGAACGCAATAGTGGCGGGTTGTTTGCGCTGGTATCTTTGCTGTCGAAGATGAATACATGGCCAGGCGCTGATTCTTCCCCCCGCATGGCGACTGGCCAAGTGCTCTGCTTCGACTCTCTTTGGTTAATTTTCAGCCACCTCACGTCAGTGCGGTGGTTTTTTTTGCCCAGCGAAAATGCGGCCACGATCCGCGGCCGCGAGCCGGCAATCACTCCGCTGAAAACGCAAACACCGTGGTTTGGGTGTAGGTCTGGCCGGGATTCAGGCGGGTGCTGGCAAAGTTGGGCTGGTTGGGCGCATCGGGGAAGTGTTGCGTTTCCAGGGTGAAAGCGCCCCAGTGCGGGTACAGCTTGCCGCCTTTGCCGCGAACCGTGCCGTCGAGGAAGTTGCTGGTGTAGAACTGCACAGCCGGTTCGGTGGTGTACAGGGTCAGGGTGCGTCCCGATGCCGGGTCGGTCACCTTCGCCGCTTCGCGCTTCAGGTCGCCTTGGGTGTCCAGTACCCAGTTGAAATCGAAGCCACCCTGTTTGGGCTCGGCGAACGTCAATTGCTCATGCTTGGCCTGGATGTTCTTGCCAATGGCAGTGGGTGCCAGGAAATCCATCGGCGTGCCTTTCACCGGCGCCAGCTCGCCGGTGGGGATCAACTTCGCCGTCACCGGTGTATAGCGGCTCGCATGCAGGGTTGCAACCTGCTTGAGCACATCGCCGCTGCCGGCGCCGGCGAGGTTGAAATAGCTGTGGTTGGTCAGGTTGAGCACGGTCGGCTTGTCGGTCGTGGCCTTGTACTCCACGCGCAGCTCGTTGCGCTCGTTCAGGCTGTAGGTGACTTCGGTCGCCAGCGTACCGGGAAAGCCCATGTCGCCGTCGGGCGAGCGATAGGTGAAGGTCGCAGCGACACGGTCGGCATCCTGTTTGGCCTCGACGGCCCAGACGTGCTTGTCGAAACCACGGGTACCGCCGTGCAGTGCATTGCTCTTGTCATTGCGCGGCACCGAATAGGTCTGCCCATCCAGGCTGAACTTGCCGTCGGCCAGCCGGTTGCCGAAGCGGCCGATGGTGGCGCCGAAATACACGGTGGGGTTGGCCTGGTAGCCCTGAATGTCATCGAAGCCCAGTACCACATCCGCAACCTCGCCCTTTTTGTCAGGCACCTGCAGCGCCTGCAAGGTCGCGCCGTAGGTGATGATGCTGGCTTTCATACCATGGCTGTTGCTCAGGGTGATCTTTTCCAGCGGCGTGCCGTCGGGCAGCGCGCCGAAGCTTTCGCGGGTCGAAGTCAAGCCTGCCGCGTGGGCAGAAATGGAAGCAGTCATGAGGGTCAATCCAATGGCGCTGAGCAGTTTTTGATGAATAGGCATGTAAGGCGTTCCGTAGTTTTTTATAGAAAATGGCTGGATCCCGGGGTTGGACAACCGGGCTCCGGCGATGGCTGCACTGGCAGGTATAGCTGAAATTCGACGTCCTTAAAAATAAATGGTAATACTATTTGGCAGATCGATCGTGGTGTCATTTCTGACAGGATCGACGACACGCCGCCGTCGACGGCATAAACGTGACGTTACGTTACAAATGCACATCCTGATATATGGTATGACTATTCGCTGATGTTGCTGGACGCTGTAGCTATTCAATAAAAATAAGGAGTTAGCTATGTTGAGTCGTCACGGGATCCGTTCCCTGTGCTGTGCCGCCCTGACCGCCGCGATGTTCGCAGGCTCAGCGGCTTCCTGGGCCGAAGAGGTCAAGATCGGTTTCCTGGTCAAGCAGGCTGAAGAGCCCTGGTTCCAGACCGAGTGGGCCTTCGCCGAAAAAGCCGGCAAGGACAAAGGCTTCAAGGTCATCAAGATCGCCGTGCCCGACGGCGAGAAAACCCTTTCCGCTATCGACAGCCTGGCCGCCAACGGCGTCAAGGGCTTCGTCATCTGCCCGCCGGATGTGGCGCTGGGCCCTGCCATCGTCGCCAAGGCCAAGCTCAACGACATGAAGGTAATGGCCGTAGACGATCGCTTCGTCGATGCCAAGGGTCAGTTCATGGAGGATGTGCCCTATCTGGGCATGGCGGCCTTCGAGGTGGGCGAGAAACAAGGCATGGCCATGGCCGGCGAAGCCAAGAAGCGCGGCTGGGACTGGAAAGACACCTACGCGATCATCAACACCTACAACGAATTGGACACCGGCAAGAAGCGCACCGATGGTTCGGTGAAAGCCCTGCAGGCCGCTGGTCTGCCGACTGACCATATCCTTTTCGCCCCGCAGAAGACCCTCGACGTGCCGGGCAGCATGGACGCCACCAATTCGACCCTGGTCAAGCTGCCGGCTGGCGCGAAGAACCTGATCATCGGCGGCATGAACGACAACACCGTGCTGGGCGGCGTGCGCGCCACCGAAAGCGCCGGGTTCGCCGCTGCCAACGTGATCGGTATCGGCATCAATGGCACCGATGCCATCGGTGAACTGAAGAAGGCCAACAGCGGCTTCTTCGGCTCGATGCTGCCCAGCCCCCATACCGAGGGCTACAACACGGCGAGCATGATGTTCGAGTGGGTCACCACCGGCAAAGAACCGCCCAAATACACCGCCATGGATGACGTGACCCTGATCACGCGCGAGAACTTCAAGCAGGAACTGGAAAAGATCGGTTTGTGGAACTGATCTGACCCATGGCCTCTGTCCCGGCAGAGGCCGCTTCTTCACGGCCTGCCGTGATGCCTGCTCTGGAGTGGTATCCATGCGTGTAGAGTCATTGCGTTTCAACGGTATCGGCAAGAATTTTCCAGGCGTGCGCGCCCTGTCGGACATCAGCTTCGAAGTTCGCCCCGGCAGTGTGCATGCCCTGATGGGCGAGAACGGTGCCGGCAAGTCCACTTTGCTGAAGATTCTTGGCGGCGCCTATCAGCCCAGTGTTGGTAGCCTGCAGATCGGCAGCCAGACCATGGCCTTCAAATCGGCAGCAGAAAGCATCGGCAGTGGCGTGGCGGTGATCCACCAGGAACTGCATCTGGTGCCGGAAATGAGCGTTGCCGAGAACCTGTTGCTTGGGCACATGCCGTCGCGGTTCGGCTTGATCGATCGCGGCGCCATGCTGCGCCGCGCGAGCGAACTGCTGGCCGGGCTGGCCGACGAGATCGATCCGCGCCAGCGGCTGGGCAGTCTTTCGCTGGGGCAGCGGCAGTTGGTGGAGATCGCCAAGGCCATGTCGCGCAATGCCCATGTGATTGCCTTCGACGAACCCACCAGTAGCCTTTCGGCGCGAGAGATCGATCGGCTGATGGCGATCATCGCCAAGCTGCGCGACGAGGGCAGGGTGGTGCTGTACGTGTCCCATCGCATGGAAGAGATATTCCGCATCTGCGACGCGGTGACGGTGTTCAAGGACGGGCGCTACGTGCGCACCTTCGACGACATGGCCCAGCTGACCCATGACCAGTTGGTGACCTGCATGGTCGGCCGCGATATCCAGGACATCTACAACTATCGTGCCCGTCCTCACCAGGGCGAAGCACTGCGTGTCGAGGGTTTGCTGGGCCCAGGGTTGCAGGAGCCGATCAGCTTCAGTGTTGCCAAAGGCGAAGTACTGGGTTTCTTCGGTCTGGTGGGGGCGGGCCGCACCGAGCTTCTGCGGCTGCTGTCCGGATTGGCGACGAGCAAGGCCGGCAGCCTGACCCTGGACGGCCGCGCGCTGACCTTGGCCAATCCGCGCGACGCCATCGCTGCGGGCATTCTGCTATGCCCCGAAGACCGCAAGAAGGAAGGCATCGTGCCGCTGGCCAGCGTTGCCGAAAACATCAACATCGGTGCCCGCGACCGCCATCTCACACTGGGCTGCCTGGTGCAGGGCCCGTGGGAGAAGGAAAACGCCGCGCGCCAGATCAAGGCGCTGAACATCAAGACCCCGTCTGCCGAGCAGCCGATCATGTACCTCTCAGGCGGCAATCAGCAGAAGGCCATTCTCGGCCGATGGCTGTCGATGCCGATGAAAGTGTTGCTGCTCGACGAGCCCACACGCGGCATCGACATCGGCGCCAAGGCCGAGATCTACCAGATCATCCATGGGCTGGCCGCCGACGGCATCGCGGTGATCGTGGTGTCCAGCGACCTGATGGAGGTGATCGGCATCAGCGATCGCATCCTGGTGATGAGCGAAGGTGCGCTGACCGGTGAAGTCCTGCGCGAAGAGGCGCAGGAATCCAGGTTGCTGCAATTGGCACTGCCGCGCACTCGCGGCTGAACAATAACAATAGAGGTGCATATGTCTACGCAAAACACGCTGCCGGCGCCCCGCCAAGGCCTCAACCTGCGCCGCTTTCTGGACGAGTGGGTCATGCTGCTCGCAGCGCTGGCGATTTTCGTGCTGTGCACGATGTTCATCGACAATTTTCTCTCGCCGCTGAACATGCGCGGGCTCGGGCTGGCCATCTCCACCACCGGGATCGCCGCCTGCACCATGCTCTATTGCCTGGCGTCGGGGCACTTCGACCTGTCCGTGGGTTCGGTGATCGCCTGCGCAGGGGTGATTGCGGCGGTGGTCATGCGCGACACCGACAGCGTGCTGCTGGGTGTTGGCGCGGCCCTGTTGATGGGGCTGATCGTCGGTCTGATCAATGGCATCGTCATCGCCAAGCTGCGCATCAATGCGCTGATCGCGACCCTGGCCACCATGCAGATCGTGCGCGGGCTGGCCTATATCTTTTCCAACGGCAAAGCGGTCGGGGTGATGCAGGAGGACTTCTTCGTCTTCGGCAACGGCCAGTTGCTGGGCGTGCCGGTGCCGATTCTGATCACCATCGTCTGTTTCATCTTCTTCGGCTGGCTGCTCAACTACACCACCTATGGCCGCAACACCATGGCCATCGGCGGCAACCAGGAAGCTGCCTTGCTGGCCGGTGTGCATGTGGACCGCACCAAGATCATCATTTTCGCCGTACATGGCGTGATCGGTGCGCTGGCCGGTGTGGTGCTGGCGTCGCGCATGACCTCGGGCCAGCCGATGATCGGCCAGGGCTTCGAATTGACGGTGATTTCGGCGTGTGTGCTGGGCGGGGTGTCGCTGGCTGGGGGGATCGGCATGATCCGTCATGTGATCGCCGGGGTGCTGATTCTGGCGATCATCGAGAACGCGATGAACCTGAAGAACATCGACACGTTCTATCAGTACGTGATTCGCGGGACGATCCTGTTGATCGCGGTGATCATCGATCGTTTGAAGCGGCGTTGATTTGCGGGGCGGCTTTCGCGGGCAGAGACCCGCTCCCACAGAGTGAAATGAACTGTACTCGTGTGGGAGCGGGGCGGGCGGCGAGCCCTCTGCCCGCGAATGATTCACCGCGGTGCATCAGGCAAAGTTGCGGGGCGGCTTTCGCGGGCAGAGACCCGCTCCCACATTTCAATGCCGTGGGAGCGGGCTGGGGATCAGACCACCAGCGACAGCAGCAGGATGAAGATCAGGCCCACCACCGACAGGATGGTTTCCATCACGGTCCAGGTCTTCAGGGTTTCGGTGACGGTCATGTTGAAGTACTGCTTGACCAGCCAGAAACCGGCATCGTTGACGTGGGACAGGATCACCGAACCGGCGCCGGTAGCCAGCACCAGCAGCTCACGGTTCACGCCGGGCATCATGCCGATGACCGGGGCGACGATGCCCGCGCCGGTGATGGTTGCCACCGTCGCCGAACCGGTCGCGACGCGAATCACCGCAGCGACCAGCCAGGCCAGCAGGATCGGGTTGACTTCGGCCTGCACGGCCATTTGCCCAATGATGTTGCCCACGCCGGTGTCCACCAGCATCTGCTTGAAGCCACCGCCGGCACCGACGATCAGCACGATGGCCGCAGTGGGCGCCAGGCTCTGGTCCAGCAGCTTCATGATCTTCGCCCGGTCGAAACCGCGCGCCACGCCGAAGGTGTAGAAGGCCAGCAGCAGGGCGGCGAGCAGGGCGGTGATCGGGTGACCGATGAAGTCCATCCACTGGCGGAACAGGTTTTCTGCCGGCAGCGCCACGTCGGCGAAGGTCTTGAGCATCATCAGGAACACGGGCAGCAGGATGGTGATCAGGGTCACCGCGAAGCTGGGCAGGTTCTGGTTGTCCGACTCCTTGGCGATCTGGTCCATCAGTTCCTTGGAAGGATTGCCCGGAATGTATTTGGAAATGAACGAACCGAAGATCGGGCCGGCGATCATCGCAGTGGGCAGGCCGACGATCAGCCCGTAGAGAATGGTCTTGCCGATATCAGCGTTGAAGATGCCGATGGCCAGCAGCGGACCCGGATGCGGCGGGACCAGCCCGTGCACCACCGAAAGGCCGGCGAGCAGCGGGATACCGATCTTCACCAGCGATACGCCGGAACGGCGGGCCACGATGAACACCAGCGGGATCAGCAGTACGAAGCCGATCTCGAAGAACAGCGGGATGCCCACCAGGAAAGCGGAGAACATCATCGCCCAGTGGATGCGCTTGACCCCGAACTTGCGGATCAGGGTCTGCGCGATCTGGTCGGCGCCGCCCGAGTCGGCCATCAGTTTGCCGAGCATGGTGCCCAGCGCGAGGATGATGCCGACGAAGCCAAGGACCCCACCGAAGCCATCCTGGAACGACTTCATGACCTTGACCACCGGCAGACCGGATGTCAGGCCCAGGAAGATCGCCGCGATGGTCAGGGCGACGAAGGGGTGAACCTTGAACTGGGTGATGAGCACGATCAGACCAATGATGGTGACCAGTGCATCAAGCAGCAAGTAGGTGTCGTGAGCTAAGCCAAACATAAAGGTCTGCCTCGTGTTGTCGTTGTTGTGGGCGCAACGGTTGTGGTTGGGAACATCGGGCGCTGCCGGGCGGAAAGCTCAGACAGCGCTGTCTTCAAAAGCCGTTCAAGCCAGCGTGGAGGCGCCATGCTCGACCAGCCAGTTTTCCACCTGCTGCGCCAGCTCCACGATGGGGACTGTGGCATCCAGGGGCAGGGTCAGTGCTTCACCGGTAGGCGGTTCCAGGGTAGCGAACTGGCTGTCGATGAGGCTGGCCGGCATGAAGTGACCGGGCCGGTGAGCAACGCGATTGGCGGCTTCTTCGCGGGTCAGTTCGAGAAACACGAAGCCCAGGCCGGGCACGGCGTTGCGCAGGGTTTCGCGGTACTTGAGCTTGAGGGCGGAGCAGGTCAGTACCGGGCGCTGTCCGGATTCGATACAGGCGCGCATTTCTTCGCCCAGACGCAGCAGCCAGCCGGCGCGGTCCTGGTCGTCGAGGGGAGTGCCGGCGCTCATCTTGGCGATGTTGGCTTCGGGATGAAAGCTGTCGCCTTCGATCAGGCGGCCGCCGCTACGACCGACGATGGCGGCACCGACGCTGCTCTTGCCGCAGCCGGATACTCCCATCACCACCAAAGCGTTCAGAGGGGCATTCATCAAGTCACTCCTGCTGGGGCGCACCGGGTATGGATACGGCGCCCTCATCTTATTGATCTTGTCAAAGCAGTCTGGTGCAGCCTGCAGTAATAGCAAGGCACAAATCATTATTGCTCTGGATTCGAGACAGCGCTACCTTACCTCAACTCTTTTTCATTGCAAGTAGATAACAACAAGAATCATGGCGCGAATCGGCTCACGCGCAACCGGCCTGCCGACCCTGGCCGAAGTTGCCAAACTTTCAGGTGTTTCTCCCATTACCGCTTCGCGCGCATTGCGCGGGGTGTCCACGGTTGCTCCACAACTGGCCAGCAAAGTGCTGGAAGCCGCGCAGGCGCTGGGTTACGTGGTCAATCCGGCGGCACGGGCGCTGGCGTCGGCGCAGAGTCAGTCGGTGGTGGTGCTCATTCCTTCTCTCTCCAACCAATTGTTCATCGACACACTGGAAGCCATCCATGAAGTGATGCGTCCGCGTGGGCTGGAAGTGCTGATCGGCAACTACCATTACGATGTCGACGAAGAAGAAAACCTCATTCGCAACTACCTGGCCTACAAGCCGGGTGGGATGCTGCTGACAGGCATGAGCCGCAGCGAACGCTCCCAGGCCATGTTGCACAACAGCGGTGTGCCGTGCGTGCACATGATGGAGCTGGGTGCTGAGGGCCAAGGTGCTTGCGTCGGCTTTTCCCAGGAGCAGGCCGGGAGTGTGGCGGCGCGGCATCTCCTGGACGCCGGGCGTCGGCGCCTGGGGTACGTGGCAGCGCAGCTCGATCCACGTGTGATGCAGCGGGCCGAGGGGTTCAGGGCGGCGCTCGAGACGGCAGGGGTGCACGATCCGCAACTTGAAGTGCTGTGTCCGCAGCCTTCGTCGATCGGGCTGGGTGGCGAGTTGTTCGCCGACCTGATGCGTCGGCATCCGGACGTGGACGGCGTGTTCTTCTGCAACGACGACCTGGCCCAGGGCGCGATCTACGAAGCGCAGCGCCAGGGCATTGCCGTTCCGGATCGGGTCGGCATGGTGGGGTTCAATGATCTGCCGGGGTCGGCCCACCTGGTACCGCGCTTGACCTCGATCCGCACCCCGCGCGCGCAGATCGGGCGCAAGGCGGCGCAGATGTTGCTCGACAGCATGGATGGCAAGCGTCATTGCGCCCAGGCGATCGACCTGGGCTTCGAATTGGTCGTGCGCGAAACCTGACTGCGGAATGCCTGCTGCCACGCGGTGAAGCCGGACGCGGCTTGCGCCGCTGCTACAGGGGATCGCGGTGCCTCTGTAGCAGCGGCGCGAGCCGCGTCGGCGATGGGTGCGGTGTGTCTGATGCCACGCGGTGAGGCTGGACGCGGCTTGCGCCGCTGCTACAGGGGCGGTGCTGTACCTGACGTTGCGCTGGAATTCAGCGCAGGTCGCGTTCCTGGGCGGGGCTGTGGTTGAAGAGGCGCTTGTACTCGCGGCTGAACTGCGAACTGCTCTGGTAGCCTACCTTCAACGCAACCTGGCTGACGTTCATTGCGTCGGCGACCAGCAGTGCGCGGGCCTTGAGCAGGCGCAGCCGCTTGATGTACTGCACCGGCGAGGCCAGGGTGTTGCGCTTGAAATGCTCGTGGAACGTCGAGGCACTCATGTTCGCGCGACGGGCCAGGTCATCGACCTGCAAAGGCTCTTCGTAATGCGCATGCAGCCAGGACAACGCGCCAGCGATGCGGGCGAATTGGCCCTGTTGCTCCACCAAGGCACGCAGCACATGGCCGTTGGGCCCGCGCAAAGCGGTATAGAGGACTTCGCGCAGGCGAGCCTGGCCCATGGCCAAGCGGTCCTGGGGATCGTGCAGACACTGCAGCAGCCGCTCTACCGCCCCGCGCATGGGGTCGTCCAGCGGCACGGCGGTCATCGACTCGGTGGTCTGCGCCTGACTCGGCCCGGGCTCCATGGCCAGCACCAGTTCACCCAGCAACGTTCGATCGATCGGTATCGACACACCGAGCAGAGGCAGCTGCTCACTGGCGAAGGTCTCGCACTCGAACGGCACCGGCAGGGCCTGGATCAGGTAATGCCCGGCGCCATACTCCAGGGTGCGCTCGCCCAGGTACGCCAGCTTGCTGCCTTGGGCGATCACCATCAGGCTCGGTTCGTAGATCTGCGCGGTGCGCGCGATATGGCTGCGGCACGAAACCACCCGCAAGCCGTCGATGGAGGTAGGGATCCAGTCATCGGCAACCGCCAGCGGACGGATCAGTTCTACCAGGCGGGCGTTGGCGTCGAGGTGTTTGGTCAGGCTCATGGGATACCACGGATCAGGCATGAAATCAGTCGCCCATGATCGCACGTTCGGGCCCCGTTTGCGGGGTGCTCGGAGGAATGGGCATGCATCGCGCAGGATCGGACATGGCCGCGAGCGCACGTGAGGGCCACAATCGGCGCCTGATCATCTTCGTTTCGAGAGGTTTCAACATGTCCAAGGCACTCGGCTACGCCGCGCTTTCGCCCACCACGCCACTGGCTCCCTTGAGCTTCGAACGTCGTGCCCTGCGCCCCGACGACGTCAGCATCGCCATCGAATTCTGCGGCGTCTGCCACTCCGACCTGCACCAGGCTCGCAACGACTGGGGCATCGCCGTTTATCCGCTGGTACCGGGCCACGAGATCGTTGGCCGCGTGGTCGCCGTCGGAGACCAGGTGCAGAAGTACGCCGTCGGTGACCGCGTGGGCGTGGGCTGCATGGTCGACTCGTGCCAGCACTGCGATGCCTGTCACGCCGACCTCGAGCAATACTGCCTGGAAGGTCCGACCATGACCTATGCCACGCCCGACCGTATCGATGGCACCAACACCATGGGCGGCTACTCGGACAGCATCGTGGTCAGCGAGAACTTCGTGGTGCGCATTCCCGACGGCCTCGATGCGGCCAACGCTGCGCCGATCCTCTGTGCAGGCATCACCACCTATTCGCCGCTCAAGCACTACGGCGTCAAGCCGGGTGACAAGGTCGGCATTCTGGGCATGGGTGGCCTGGGCCACATGGGCATCAAGTTCGCCAAGGCGCTGGGCGCCGAAGTGACGCTGTTCACCCGTTCGGCGAGCAAGGCTGCCGAAGGCCGCCGCCAGGGCGCGGACCATGTCATCGTGTCGACCGATGCCGAGCAGATGAAAGCCGCTGCCGAAACCTTCGACTTCCTGCTCGACACCATTCCGGTGCCTCACGACCTGAACCCCTACCTGGAAACCCTGCGTTTCGACGGCGTGCACATTCTGGTCGGGTTGATCCAGCCGGTGGACCCTGCGCTGCACGCAGCCAACCTGGTGCTCAAGCGCCGTGTGCTGGCCGGTTCGTTGATCGGTGGCATCAAGGAAACCCAGGAAGTGCTGGATTTCTGCGCCGAACACAACATCACCTGTGATATCGAAATGCTGGACATCAAGAACATCAACGAAGCCTTCGAGCGCATGCACGCCGGTGATGTGAAGTACCGCTTCGTGATCGACATGGCCAGCCTCAAGGCCTGACACGGTCTCGTCGACCTGACCCTGTAGCAGCGGCGCGAGCCGCGTCGGCGGCCAATGCGGTGTGTCTAGGTGACCGCATTGACCGGGACGCGGCTTGCGCCGCTGCTACAGGGGCCGAGGGGGCGCTTTGGATGCAACCATTCCTGTGCCGCAGCCTCAAAGCTGCAATCCGTGCCAGGAACGTCCTCGATGTCTTCAACTTCCGCTCGCCCGTTGCGCATCGGTGTGCTGACGCACATCAAACATCCCATTCGCCAGCCGTTCGCCGGCGGTCTGGAAGCGTTCACCCACGATGTGACGTCCGGGCTGATGCAACGTGGTCACGACGTCACCTTGTTCGCCAGCTCATCCAGTGACCCAGCCCTCAATATCGTGCCGGTGTGGGACGACGCCAACTACAAAGACGGTCGCCGTGCGTGCCTGAGTTCCGAGTACATCGAGGAGCACCACGCTTACCTCAAGGCCATGCAGAACATCGACGACCGTCGTTTCGATGTCATCTTCAACAACAGTCTGCACTATGTGCCCGCGACCATGGCATCGATGATTCGCACGCCGATGCTGACGGTATTGCACACACCACCGTTCTTCGAGCTGATCAATGCCTACAGTGGCGAACGCCGTGCGGGGCATTTCGCGACCATTTCCGAGGCCAATGCACGGCAGTGGGAAGAGGTCATTCCCGAGTGCCATGTCATTCCCAATGGCATCGACCTGCAGACCTGGTCGCCACGCGCCGCGCCCCTGGAGCATGCGATCTGGTTCGGCCGACTGGTGCCCGACAAGGGCGCACACCTGGCCATGGACGCCGCGAAGCTGGCTGGCGTCCCGCTGCGTCTGGCCGGTCAGGCGGTCGATCCTCGCTACTTCAAGGAACAGATCCAGCCGCGCTTGAGTGACCAGTGCCAGTACCTTGGTCATCTGGGGCGCGAAGAGCTGGCCATCGAATTGGCCAGTGCCTCCGCGGCGCTGGTCACACCTTGCTGGGAAGAACCCTTCGGTCTGGTCGTGGCAGAAGCCCTGGCCTGCGGCACGCCGGTGGCAGCCTTTGCCCGTGGTGCTGTTGGCGATCTGCTGACCGATGCCACCGGTGCGCTGGCTGCGGGCGGCGACGTCGAGGGCCTGGCCCAGGCGCTGCGCCTGGCTCGGCGCAAGTCGCGCCTGGCTTGCCGCCTGCATGCCGAAACCCAGTGGAGCCACGAGGTCATGCTCGATCGCTACGATGCGCTGCTGCGGCAGGTGGCCGAAGCCGGTGCCTGAGCGTCCGCAAGTCGGCTATTACGTCCATCACCACGGTTCGGGCCATGGCATGCGCGCGTTGGCCATCGCCCGCCACCTGAACTGCGACGTCACCTTGATCGGTTCGCGTTTGCCCGAAGGTCCGTATCCGGCCAACGTCAAAGGCCTGCTCTTGCCCGGCGACACGGCGCCGGGCATGCACGTCGAAAGCTTCCCCGCGCTGCATTACGCACCTCTGGCCGTGGACGGTCTGCGTGAGCGCATGGGGCTCCTGGCCGATTGGATGCGCAATGCGTGGCCATGCCTACTGGTGGTGGACGTATCGGTCGAAGTGGCGATGCTGGCGCGCCTGTTCGGTGTGCCGTGCGTGTACATGCGTCAGCACGGTGAACGCACCGACACCGCCCACTTGCAGGCCTACGCTTCGGCATCGCGTCTGTTGGCGCCTTATCCGGCGGCTATGGAGTGCAGCCAGATGCCCGACTGGGTGTCGAGCAAGACCGATCACTGCGGCTGGGTGTCTCGTTACAGTGGGCATGGCCGCGCACACGTGGAGGCCGAGCAGGGCAGCGTGCTGGTGATCACGGGGCAGGGCGGCACTGCGTTTACCGTGGATTCGCTGGTGGCCATTGCTGATTGCTGTCCGCAGTATCGATTCCGCGTGGCCGGGCCGCTGCCAAGCAGTGACCTGTCATTACCCGTGAACCTGACGCTGCTGGGGCAGTTGGCCGATCCATTGCCCGAGTTGCTGCGCGCCGAGATCGTGGTGGGCAGTGCAGGCGACAACGTCGTTGCCGAAGTGGCCCACCTGGGTGGACGCCTGATCGCGATCGCCGAGCAGCGTCCGTTCGACGAGCAACGTCTGCAGGCCATGCAACTGGAGCGGTTGGGAGTGGCACTGGGAGTGGACGGCGTGCCGGCTGCGCAGGACTGGCCGGCCCTGCTGGACCGAGCCCGGCATCTGCCTGGGCCCAGCGCCTGGCAGGCACTGCTCAATGACCAGGCCGCGCAGGACGCCGCCGGGATCATTCAGGCCACTGTGCGGAGTCATTTCGGCGCAGCCCTCAGCCCGCCTTGAGCGCCTGGGGCGGAATGAAGGCCTCGAGTTCGGCTTCCACCGCCTCGATGATGCGCTCCACGTCGGCGGCGTTCATGACGGCCGCGCAGGGCAGACCGGCGATGGTGAGCAGCGTTTCGCCGCTGCTGCGATCGAACAGCCGGGCGACCATGCTGCTGGGCGCATCCATGCTGCCCTCGAAACCCATGGGGTGAAAGTGCCAGCGCATCACCTGGCACGCATTGGGGAATGTCATCTTGTTCATCGCGCCCACCTGTCGCATGTCGCCTGCCGTGGGACAGGCCATCCGGACCGATGGCCTGTCGAGTGCTGCGTTTGGAGTATTAAACGTAGCACCCCTTGGATGACAGCTGTGTGGTTTGCCGCGATTCCAGAATGATTTCATCGAGTTTCATGATCTGGGTCAGTGTTTGCAGGGTTTCAGGCCTGCCGTCGTCGATTGTTTTACCTCCAGATCACAGCCGCTGGGCTTGAGCAGCAGGGTCAACAGGGCCGAAAGCAGCAAGGCGCCGCTCATCAACAGGTACGACGCGCCGGGGTTGCCGGTGCTCGCATTCAGATAGCCGACCAGGTAGGAACCGGCGAACGAGCCCAGGGCGCCCATGCTGTTGATCAGCGCCATGGCACCGCCAGCCACGTTGGCCGGGAGGATTTCCGGCACGATGGCGAAGAAGGGCCCGTAGGGCGCGTACATGCAGGCCCCGGCGATCACCAGCAGTGCATAGGACCACCAGAAGTGTTCGCTGCCCAGCGCGTAAGAACCATAGAAGGCCAGCGCGGCCAGCAGCAGTGGCGGCCAGACGAAGCGTTTGCGCTTTTGCAGGCGGTCGGAAAACCAGCTCACCACCAACATGCCGATCACCGCTGCCAGGTAGGGCAGGGACGACAGCCAGCCGGCTTCGATCATGTCCATCTGCGCGCCCTGCTTGAGAATCGAGGGCAGCCACAGCACGAAGCCGTAGACGCCCACGCTCCACAGAAAAAACTGCAGCGACAGCGTAATGACCTTGCCCGAGCGGAAGGCTTCGGCATAGTTCTTCACCGGCTTGAGGCCCACCTGTTCGGCGGCCAGGGCGGCTTGCAGGTCATCTTTTTCCTGTTGGCTGAGCCATTTGGCCTGCGCCGGGCGGTCGTCGGCCAGGCGCCACCAGATGAACGCCCAGATCACCGCTGGCAGCCCTTCGATGATGAACATCCAGCGCCAGCTGTAATGCTGGATCAGATAGCCGGACACCACCGACATCCACAGCATCGTCACCGGGTTGCCGAGGATCAGGAAGGTGTTGGCCCGCGAGCGTTCCGCACGGGTGAACCAGTGGCACAGGTAGACCAGCATCGCTGGCATGACCACGGCTTCGACCACCCCGAGCATGAAGCGGATCACGATCAGCCAGTAGGCGCTGGACACCACGCCGGTCAGGGTCGCCAGGCTGCCCCAGAGGATCAGGCTGACGAAGATCAGTTGCTTGACGCTGTGTCGTTGCGCGTAGATGGCGCCGGGAACCTGGAAGAAGAAGTAACCCAGGAAGAACAGGGCACCGAGCAGCGAGGACAGCCCCGGCGTGATGTTCAGGTCGGCGGCCATGCCCGAGGCGGCGGCGAAACCATAGTTGGCCCGGTCCAGATAGGCCAGGCTGTAGGTGATGAAAACGATCGGCATGATGTACCACCAGCGACGGCTGGCGAGTTTCGCGGTCTGGCTCTGCATGGTCTGACTCCTGAGCATTTTGTAATTGTCGCAACAGGTAGAGGGTGCTGAATCGACGGTCTGGGGTGGTGTGTGTTCAGGTCATCGGTATTCGTCCGCCGTCAGCGCGGCGCGGGTCGGCAGGCCTTCCATGTCGCCGGGGCTTTGCACCGCCAGGCTGCCGATCCAGTTGCCGCGGGCGGCGGCCCGCATCAGGTCGCGGCCTTCGAGCAAGGCACTGATGACACCGACGGCGAAACCGTCACCGGCACCGACCGTGTCGACGACCTTGTTCACCGGGCGTCCGGCCACGTAGCCCTGCTGCTGGGCGCTGCAATAAAAGGCACCGTCCGCGCCCAGCTTGATCACCACCGCTTGCACGCCCAGGTCCAGGTAGAAGCGGGCGATGTCTTCGCAGCGTTCTTGCCCGGTCAGCAGCTGCCCTTCGGCCAGCCCTGGCAGCACCCAGTCGGCAAGGGCAGCGAGGCTGTTGATCTGCTCGATCATTTTGGCCTGGCTGGGCCACAGTGACGGGCGCAGGTTGGGGTCGAACGAAACGCTGCGGCCTGCCGAACGCATCGCGGTCATCAAGCCTCGGGTCAAGGCGTTCATGCTCGGCGACAGTGCCGGGGGAATGCCGGTGGCATGCAGGTGGCGGGCATCGAGCAAGCGCGGGGGCACGTCGGCAATGCCCATGTGGCTGGCGGCCGATCCGCGGCGGAAGTATTCCACGCAGGGGTCGCGGCCATCGTCTTGCAACGACTTGAACTGGAAGCCGGTGGGGTGTTGCGGATCCACGACGACATGGCTGCAATCCAGGCCTTCGCGCTGCAGGGCCGCAACGATGAAACGACCCAGAGAATCATCGCCCACGCGGCTGAGCCACGCGACGTTGAAACCCAGGCGCGACAGGCCGATGGCGACGTTGTTGTCGGCCCCTGCGATGCGCTTGTGAAAGCGGGTGACATCGGCCAGGTCGCCGGTCTGCTCGGCGACGAACATGGCCATGGTTTCGCCGAAGCTCAGTATGTCGAACTCAGCCATGGGCCACCTCCTGGGCGGCCTGGCCGAGCGCTGCCAGGGTTGCCACTTGTACTTGGCTGACGGCCAGCAGATCGGCGCCCTGCAACGGGTACTCGATGGCCCGTACCAGGCCCGGCGCCATGTGGCGCAGCAGGCGCGACCACTGGTGCAGGTCGGTCAGCTCGGGCGGTGTGGCGACCAGTTTGCCGGTCGCCGTGCGTTGTACCGCTTTGCAGTGGATGTACTCGACGAAACGGCCCAGTTGCAGTGCTGCACTCGACACCGATTGCTGCTGCCACTGCCAGTTGCCGATGTCGAAGGTCATGCCCACGGGCAGCCCCTGTTCGGCGATCGCGGTGAAGAACTTGACCAAGGGATCGATGCGCCCGCCTTGGGCGGTCTGGTCGTTTTCGATCAGCAGGCGCACGGGCTGGCCGCGCAGTTGCTGGTGCAGCAGATTCAGGTCGCTGATGGCTGAATAGAAGCCCAGCGACACCTTGAGCCACACTGCATCGCAAGCAACGGCTCGGGCGAGCGCCTCTTGCAGCTGTGGATTGGGTGCGGCCTGGCCGGGCTGCCACAGCTCGAGCGGCGAGGAATAGACGCAGGTCAGCCCCTGGTCGGCGATTGCGCTGCGCAGGGCAGGTGCATCGAAGTGGTCGAACAATTCTTCGCGCAGTTCTAGGTGGCTGGCGCCGCTCTGGGCAACCAACGGCGCCAGACTGGCCTGACCCTGTGCACGGACATAGTCCGCGCCGAAGCTGGAAAGGCTGATGGAGACGGGATAGAGATGCATTGTTATTGTCCTCTGAAACCGGTTTCAATTTTAGGTATACGTAAGCGGTACGCAGCCGAATCGACTCAGCGCGGCGGTGTCGAACCTCGAATGATCAGCTCTGGGGTGAAATGAAACGTCTGGGCTGGGGCTTGCGAGCCGTCCAGTCGCTCCAGCAGGCACTCCAGGGCTTGCACGCCGATGGCGTGAGTGGGTTGGGCGAGGGCGGTGATGCCATCCCCGACCAGGGGGTACCAGTCGAGGTCGTCGAGGGCGATCAGCCCGACGTCTTCGCAGCGGTGGGTGTCCAGGGCGCGCAGCGCCAAGGTGCAGGCCAGGGCTGCGACTCCGTTCGCGCAGAACAGCGCCTTGGGCCCTGAATGGGCGTCGGCAAGAAAGTCTCGCAGGCCCTTGCCGAGGTCGGGCTCGGTGAAGAACACCGGGCCATCGGCGCGCCGCTTGAACGCATCGATGCGCTCGACCCGGGAACTGGTGCCGTCCGCTGGTTCGCTGACCAGCGCGATGTGGCGATAGCCGCGCTCAAGGAGGTGGTCCAGGGCCATGTCGACGGCCAGCTGGTTGTCCAGACCTACCAGATCGCTGGGCAGGTGCGCGACCTTGCGGTCCACCAGCACCATCGGCAGTTCCTGTTGCAGTTCGCGCAACTCGTCCTGATGGTGGCCCAAGGTGTTCACGATCAAGCCTTCGATGTTGTAGGCTCGCAGCGCCTGCAACTGCTGGTGCTCCTGTTCCGGATCGCGATCGGTGTTGCACACCACCAGGCTGTAGCCGTGGCGGCGGCAGGCGGTTTGCACACCGTGCATGATCGCTACCGAGTAGGGATTGCGGATGTCGGCCATGAGCATGCCGATCAGACGCGTGCGACCACGCTTGAGGCCGCGGGCCATCTGGTTGGGACGGTAGCCCAGCTCATCGATGGCGTGAGCGATGCGTCCGGCGATGGCATCGGACAGCAGGCCACGGTCCTCGCCGATGAAGCGCGAGACGCTGGCTTTGGACACACCGGCGCGCTCGGCAACGTCGAGCATGGTCACGCGGGGGCGCGCAGTGAGGGAAAGACGTGTCACGGGCCTGGGTCCTTTTATGGATGTTATGGGCAGGCGATCGATGGTGTGAAACCGGTTTCAGGAAACACCAAATCGACGTGGCCGTCAACTGGGGAAGAGGGATATTTGCGCAGGCGATTGGGGTGTGCGGGCTGTGCGTTTCAAGTCTGGGACCGCAGCGCGCCCTTCGCGGGCAGAGCCCGCTCCCACAAAGGGAGTGCGGTACCCCTGTAGCAGCGGCGCGAGCCGCGTCGGCGGCGCATGCGGTCTGTCTGATGCACCGCAGCGCGCCCTTCGCGGGCAGAAGGCTCGCCGACCGCCCCGCTCCCACAAGGGGATCTGCATACTCATGTGGGAGCGGGCTCTGCCCGCGAATCAGGCGACGCGGTTCAGCCGGCTGCGACGACGGTGATTTCCACCAGCAGGTCCGGGGCGGCCAGGCGCGATTCCACGGTGGCGCGGGCTGGGGCATGGCATTTGGGGGCCCAGGCATCCCACACTTCGTTCATGCCGGCGAAATTGGCCTGAATATCCGACAGCCACACCTGCGCGGTGACGATACGCGTCTTGTCCAGACCTGCCTGTTCCAGAAAGTTATCGATC
>Ga0308171_1002385_pt1 | contig 20050 bp, 19 predicted proteins | sample PhyGR1_FD_202135 | JGI IMG/M metagenome (GOLD analysis project Ga0308171, IMG submission 202135) | Phyllosphere microbial communities from UC Gill Tract Community Farm, Albany, California, United States - DLSLSG.R1 | ecosystem: Host-associated > Plants > Phyllosphere > Unclassified | place: USA... | reverse complement strand
CGCGATCCCAAGGACATCGCCGAATACATGCGGCCCAAGATGCTCGATGTGTTCCCGCAACTGGCCAATGCGCGCATCGACTATCAATGGGGCGGCATGATCGGCATCGGCGCCAACCGTCTGCCGCAGATCGGCAGGCTCAAGGAGCAGCCCAACGTGTTCTATGCCCAGGCCTATTCCGGGCACGGGCTGAACGTCACGCACCTGGCGGGCAAACTGCTCGGCGAAGCCATCAGTGGCCAGGCCAGCCGCGGCTTCGACCTGTTCGCCAAAGTGCCGCACATGACCTTTCCCGGCGGCCGCTACCTGCGCTCGCCCCTGCTGGCGCTGGGCATGCTCTGGCACCGGTTCAAGGAGCTTGGCTAGACCGCTGCGCTACGAACGCCAGAACGGCTTCAAGCCTTCGCGACGGGCCTGCTGCGCGTCCAGGCCGATGTCGCGCAACTGATCCTCGTCCAGTTCGAGCAGGGCCGGACGCGTGCGCAAGTGATGCAGCATCAGCGCCCAGCGCCCCAGGCCTGCCGGTGCGCACGGCGTGCGCGAGCGCAGCTTCGGCTCTTCCAGCAATTCTTCGGTGCGTAGCAGCAGACGTACATCGCTCAAGCCGTTCATGGCCTTTCTCCTTGAAGTGTTTGGACAGCAAGGCCATGGTGCCGCAGCCGACACCGCTTAATACAGATTCAAAAAGCGCTTATGTTTTTCATACAGAAGGCTGACCAGCGCGTCTGAATGCTGTATTTTCCACGCATCTGTATGGTCATCAGTTCGAGCACGCCCATGACGCTGTACATGAACCTCGCCCAGTTGCTCAGCCAGCGCATCGAACAAGGCCTCTACCGCCCTGGCGATCGCCTGCCGTCGGTGCGTGCCCTGAGCATCGAGCACGGCGTCAGCCTGAGCACCGTGCAGCAAGCCTATCGCCAGCTCGAAGACCACGGCTTGGCCGCGCCCCGGCCCAAATCCGGCTATTTCGTGCCCACCGCCCGCGAACTGCCGGCGCTGCCCGCCGTGGGCCGCCCCATGCAGCGTCCTGTGGATATCTCCCAGTGGGACCAGGTCGTCGAACTGATGCGCGCAGCGCCCCGCGATGACGTGGTGCAACTGGGCCGTGGCATGCCCGACGTCAGCAGCCCGACCCTGCGGCCATTGCTGCGCGAGTTGGCCCGCCTGAGTCGCCACCAGGCGATGCCGGGCCTGTACTACGACTCTCTGTATGGAACCCAGGCCCTGCGCGAACAGATCGCCCGGCTTCTGGTGGATGCCGGCTGCCGATTGGGCATTGGTGAACTGGTCGTCACCACCGGCTGCCATGAAGCGCTGTCGGCCAGCATCCGCGCCATCTGCGAGCCCGGCGATATCGTCGCCGTGGACTCGCCCAGCTTCTTCGGCGCCATGCAGACCCTCAAGGGCCTGGGCATGAAGGCCCTGGAAATCCCGACCGACCCACTCACCGGCATCAGCCTGCAAGCGCTGGAACTGGCCCTGGAGCAATGGCCGATCAAGGCCATACAGTTGACGCCCAATTGCAACAACCCGTTGGGCTACGTCATGCCCGAAGCTCGCAAGCGTGCCCTGCTGACGCTCGCGCAACGCTTCGACGTGGCCATCATCGAGGACGATGTGTATGGCGACCTGGCCTTCAGCTATCCCCGTCCGCGCACCATCAAGTCGTTCGACGAAGACGGTCGCGTGCTGTTGTGCAGTTCGTTCTCCAAGACCCTGGCCCCCGGCCTGCGCATCGGCTTCGTCGCCCCCGGTCGCTATCTGGAACGGGTTCTGCACATGAAGTACATCGGCACCGGGTCGACCTCGACGCAGCCGCAGTTGGCCATCGCCGAGTTCATCAAGGGTGGTCATTACGAACCGCACCTGCGCCGCATGCGCACCCAGTACCAGCGCAGCCGCGACCTGATGATCGACTGGGTCACCCGCTACTTTCCCGTCGGTACCCGCTGCAGCCGTCCCCAGGGTGGCTTCATGCTGTGGGTCGAGCTGCCCGAGGGCTTCGATACCCTCAAGCTCAACCGCCTGCTGCTCGACCAGGGCGTACAGATCGCCGTGGGCAGTATCTTTTCGGCGTCGGGCAAGTACCGTAACTGCCTGCGCATGAACTTCGCCAGCAAGCCTTCGCCCGATATCGAGGCCGCCGTACGCACCGTGGGTACCTGCGCTCGGCAGCTGCTTGCGGATAATCCGCACTCCGATGCCGACCTTTGAGCCCATGCCAAGGTCGAACGGCACGCCCGCCCTCCCTGCAAGGATGATCGCTTTGCCCTGCCCCAGGCTGTTACCGCCGCTGTTGACCCTGATCCTCGCCGTGCAAGGCTGTGCCAGCGTGAATGCGCCGCGTGAATACAGCGAGATGCTCCCGGCCGAACAATCGGCCTTCGGCAGGTCGGTACAGGCCCAGGTGCAGGCCCATCATGGCCAGTCTGGTTTCCGTCTGCTGTCGAGCAGTGACGAGGCCTTTCGCGCACGTGCCGAGCTGATCCGCAATGCCCAGGTCAGCCTCGACCTGCAGTACTACATCGTCCACGACGGTTTCAGCACCCGCGCCCTGGTCGACGAACTGCTCAAGGCCGCCGACCGCGGCGTGCGCGTACGCATCCTGCTGGACGACACCACCAGTGATGGCCTGGACAAGACCATCGCCACCCTCGCCGCGCATCACAACATCCAGATCCGCCTGTTCAACCCCACCCACCTGGGTCGCTCGACCGGCGCCACGCGCGCGGTGGGCCGCCTGCTGCAACTGTCTCGGCAGCACCGGCGCATGCATAACAAACTGTGGCTGGCCGACAACAGCGTGGCCATCGTCGGCGGACGCAATCTGGGCGACGAATACTTCGACGCCGAGCCGGATATGAACTTCACCGACATCGACCTGCTCGGCTTCGGGCCGGTCGCCCAGCAGCTGGGCTACAGCTTCGATCAGTACTGGAACAGTGCGCTGAGCCAGCCGATCGCCAATTTTCTGTTCACGGTGCCGACGGCCAAACACCTGGCTGCGTCGCGGGTGCGCCTGGAAAAGTCCCTGACCACCTCGCGAAGCCAGCACCATGCCCTCTATGAACGCTTGATGACCTACCAGAGCGCGCCGCAGCTGGACGTCTGGCGGCGTCAGTTGATCTGGGCCTGGGGCCAGGCGCTGTGGGATGCGCCGACCAAGGTGCTGGCCCGAGGCGAGCCCGATCCGCACCTGCTGCTGACCACGCAGCTCGCTCCGGAGCTGACCCAGGTCAAGCATGAACTGATGCTGATCTCCGCCTACTTCGTACCGGGCAAGGCCGGCCGCGACTACCTCACTGGGCGCGCCGACGCCGGCGTCGACGTCAGCCTGCTGACCAATTCCCTGGAAGCGACCGACGTACCTGCGGTACACGGCGGCTACGTGCCCTACCGCAAGAACTTGCTCGAGCACGGAGTGAAGCTGTTCGAGCTGCGTCGCCAGCCGGGTGACGATGCGGGTGGCACATTGAGCTTCAGTGGCAGCTCCGATTCCAGCCTGCACAGCAAGGCGATGATCTTCGACGAGCGCAAGTCCTTCATCGGCTCGTTCAATTTCGACCCGCGTTCGGTGCTGTGGAACACCGAGGTCGGCGTGCTGGTGGACAGCCCGGAACTGGCGGCGCAGATGCGCCACCTGGCCCGTGAGGGCATGTCGCCTGCACGCAGCTACCAGGTGCGCCTGGAAAATGGCCAGGTGGTGTGGGACACCGAGGACCACCAGCAGATGCACACCCTGTACCGCGAACCGGGTGACTGGTGGCGGCGGCTGAATGCGTGGACCAGTGAAGTGATCGGGCTGGAGAAGATGCTTTGATCCACCAGCCCGACCGGCAGTGGATCAGAGCTTGATCCAGGTGGCCTTCAGTTCGGTGTATTTGTCGAACGCATGCAGCGACTTGTCACGACCATTGCCCGACTGCTTGAATCCACCGAACGGCGCAGTCATGTCGCCACCGTCGTACTGGTTGACCCACACGCTGCCGGCGCGCAGCGCCTTGGCCGTCAGGTGCGCCTTGGAGATGTCCGCGGTCCATACCGCAGCCGCCAGGCCGTAGGCGCTGTCGTTGGCGATGCTGACCGCCTCCTCGGCGGTGTCGAAGGTGAGCACCGACAGCACCGGCCCGAAAATCTCTTCCTGGGCGATCTTCATGGCATTGGTCACGCCATCGAAGATGGTCGGTTCGACGTAGGTACCGCCGGTTTCCTCGAGGATGCGCTTGCCGCCCACCAGCAAGGTGGCGCCGCCTTCCTGACCGGCGCTGATGTAGGACAGCACCGTGTTCATCTGCTGGGTGTCCACCAAAGCACCGACATTGGTCGCCGGGTCAAGCGGGTTGCCTGGTTTCCAGGCCTTGAGCGCCTCGACCACCATCGGCAGGAAGCGCTCCTTGACCGAACGCTCCACCAGCAGGCGCGAGCCCGCCGTGCAGACTTCGCCCTGATTGAAGGCAATGGCGCTGGCCGCCGAATCGGCTGCGGCCTGCAGGTCAGGCGCATCGGCGAACACGATGTTGGGGCTCTTGCCGCCCGCCTCCAGCCAGACGCGCTTCATGTTCGACTCGCCCGCGTAGATCATCAGTTGCTTGGCGATCCTGGTGGAACCGGTGAAGACCACGGTGTCCACGTCCATGTGCAGGGCCAGTGCCTTGCCGACCGTGTGGCCATGGCCCGGCAGCACATTGAGCACGCCCTTGGGAATGCCCGCCTCGATCGCCAACTGCGCGATACGGATAGCGGTCAATGGGGATTTCTCCGACGGCTTGAGGATCACCGAGTTGCCCGTGGCCAGGGCCGGCCCCAGCTTCCAGCAGGCCATCATCAGAGGGAAATTCCATGGCACCACTGCGGCCACCACGCCAACGGCTTCACGCGTGACCAGCCCCAACTGGTTGTGCGGGGTCGGTGCGACTTCGTCGTAGACCTTGTCGATGGCTTCGCCGCTCCAGGCCAGGGCATTGGCCGAGCCGGGTACGTCGATGTTCAGCGAATCACTGATCGGCTTGCCCATGTCCAGCGTTTCCAGAAGCGCCAGCTCCTCGGCATGCTCGCGCAACAACCCGGCGAAACGAATCAGGGTGGCCTTGCGCTTGGCCGGCGCGGCCTTGGCCCAGACGCCTTCGTTGAACGTGGCGCGGGCATTCTCGACCGCGCGCTGGGCGTCGGCAGCGTCGCAGCTGGCCACCTGGGCCAGCAGTCGACCGTCGACGGGGCTTACGCATTCGAAGGTCTGGCCCGACACGGCGTCGGTGTACTCGCCGTTGATGAACGCGCGCCCTTCGATCTTCAGCTGCTGGGCACGTTGTTCCCAGTCAGCGCGAGTCAGAGTGGTCATACGGATCTCCTGTGATTGAATGCAAAGCCCGGCCGTGCAAGGCTGAGCGGGGTGACATCGAACCACCCTAAACCACCGGTGCGAGGCTTTTCAATATATTTGACACCCGGCGCACACAGGCCCACGGATGTGCGTTTTATCCAACAAGCGAGGGGTTTCCTGCATGAACATCACCAGCATCGTCGACTTTGCCCAACACAGCGTCACCCCGGAACGCTACCGCCCGGCGCCTGAGAAAATCCTTGGCGGCGACCCCGAACAGACACTGTTCAACCACTACCAGAGCCCCTGCGGACAGATGAACGCGGGGGTCTGGGAAGGCCAGGTGGGGCAATGGACGGTCAACTACACCGAGCACGAATATTGCGAAATCGTGCAGGGCGTTTCCGTATTGCGTGACGACCAGGGCAATGGCAAGACCTTGCGCGCCGGCGACCGCTTCGTGATCCCTGCAGGCTTCACCGGCACCTGGGAAGTGCTGGAGGCGTGCCGCAAGATCTACGTGGTGTTCGAATCCAAATAAGCACCGCGTCCCATGCCTAGATCCAGGAGCTACAACCGTTGATGACACGACGTTATTTCGCTATCGGCTCGGCCCTGCTGGCTACCGGTGCGGCTTTTTATCGTTTCGCCCAGGCTGACGAAAAACGCCCTACGACCGGCGGCAACTACACGCCCCAGGTGCATTACGCACCGCCCACAGGCTTCATGAACGACCCCAATGGCCTGGTGTTTTTCGACGGCGAATATCACCTTTACTATCAACACAACCCGTCGGCGGCGACGATGGGCAACGTGCACTGGGGACACGCCGTCAGCCCTGATCTTCTCAATTGGCAGACCTTGCCCACCGCCTTGTTCAACACCCCGGCCGGTCAGGCGTTCAGCGGCAGCGCGGTGGTTGACCAGCACAACCTGAGCGGACTGTTCCAGGCACAACCAGACGCTGGGGAACAAGCGGGCGGCATCGTCGCCATCTATACGCGCGCTTCGGCAACCCTGCAGACCCAGGAAATCGCCGCCAGCAGCGACCGCGGGCGCAGCTTTGTCGAGTACGCTCGCAACCCGGTGCTGGACATCGGTTCCAGCCAGTTCCGCGACCCCAAGGTCTTCTGGCACGCGCCCGAACAGTGCTGGATCATGGTGGTGGTCGAGGCACGCTCGCATCGCGTGCTGTTCTACGGCTCGGTCGATCTGAAATCCTGGGACAAGCGCGGTGAATTCGCAGACAGCGGCCTGCTGGGCATCGACTACGAGTGCCCGGACCTGATCCGTGCACCCGTCGAAAACGGCGGCGAGCGTTGGGTCCTGATCCTTTCCATCAATCCCGGCGGCCCTCTGGGCGGCAGTACAGTGCAGTATTTCGTTGGCGACTTCGACGGCCGGCAGTTCACCGCCGAGGACCGCGTCACGCGGCTGATGGACTTCGGCAAGGACTTCTACGCCTTTCAAAGCTTCTCCAACCACTCCGGGGCACCGGTGGGCCTGGCCTGGCTCAGCAACTGGCAGTACGCCAACGAGGTGCCTGCCTCACCGTCCAGAGGCATGATGACACTGCCACGCACCTTGGGATTGCGGCGCGTGGGCAAGGACTGGCGGCTGGTGCAGCAGTTCGTCGACCTCGCTCCCTTGGCGGGCAAGGTCCTGATCGACGACACCCGGCCATGGGGCAGCGCAACGCTGGCCACTGCCGCATTGCCCGCTGGCGAGGCGATCGAGGTGCGTCTGGAGGTCGAATTGCAGCCAGGTGCCGTGGTGACGGTCCATCTGTCCAATCAGGCTGGAGAAACCCTTGAGGCCGGATTCGACGCAGGCCCTTTCGGCGGCTTGTTCATCGACCGACACGGTGCGTCAGGCTTTGAGCAGCGCTATTTCGTCGACCGGTTTTCGTATGCCTTCCAACCTGATACCCGCACCATGGACATGCACTTGGTGATCGATCGTTCCTGCCTGGAACTGCTCGGTGCCGCAGGCAGCGCGGCAGGGACTGCGCTGTACTACACGAAATCGCCATTGGAGCGCATCAGCGTTGTTGCACAAGGAGGAAACGCGCGCCTGAGCAAGGTTTTCGTCACCACCCTGAACCCCATCACCAGCGCCCAAGCCCAGCATCGCTAGATCGAAAGCCTGGGCCTGCGCAAAACCGGGCACAAAAAAAGGCCCGCATCTTTCGATGCGGGCCTTTTTCTGGTCGCCAAAATCAATTACTTGATTTTGCCTTCCTTGTACATCACGTGCTTGCGAACAACCGGATCAAATTTCTTGATCTCGATCTTGTCCGGGGTAGTACGCTTGTTCTTGTCGGTAGTGTAGAAGTGACCAGTACCGGCGCTCGAGATCAAACGAATCAATTCACGCATGATAAAGCTCCCTTAGATCTTGCCAGCTTTGCGAATTTCGGCCAGCACGACAGTGATGCCACGCTTGTCGATGATACGCATGCCCTTGGCGGATACGCGCAGGCGAACAAAACGTTTCTCTTCTTCAACCCAGAAGCGGTGATGCTGCAGGTTCGGCAGGAAACGACGACGGGTTTTGTTGTTTGCGTGGGAAATGTTATTCCCAGTCACCGGACCCTTACCGGTAACTTGACAGACTCTCGACATGCCTCAGCCCTCTAAAACCACATGCCCAACCCGGCATGGGTTGGCCGCTTATCTCTCAGTCATTTGGCGCACGGCGCCGCGTTTCTTCAGGGTCTTACCCGCCTCACCGTAAAGGCAGAGGAACAGGGCCCTAGAAAAGAGCGCTGCTTTATACCAGAAACCCTGCAGCGCAACAACTCCAGATGCACAATCGATGCGCCCAGCTGCGCCGGCATCGGCGCAGGCACAGCACTGGCGGGCGTGCTGCGGCATGACCACTCGTCGCGCAGAAAAACGATTTAGGGATAGTCAACGCCGCTCGACATCTCTAGGGTAGGACTTTTCTCCAGACTGCATAGGCAGATGGGCCCTCGACACGCCAAGGAACACACCATGCGTCTTGCGACTTTGCCGTTCTTGCTTGCTCCCCTGTTTGCCTCCGCACTGGTGCATGCCGCACCGCTGACGGTCTGTACCGAAGCCAGCCCCGAGGGCTTCGACGTGGTGCAGTACAACTCCCTGACCACCACCAATGCGTCGGCCGACGTGTTGATGAACCGCCTGGTGGAGTTCGACGCCAAGGCCGGCAAGGTCATTCCCAGCCTGGCGGACAGCTGGACCGTGTCGGCCGATGGCCTGACCTACACGTTCAAGCTGCACCCGGGGGTCAAGTTCCACGACACCGCCTACTTCAAGCCAGACCGTGAGCTGAACGCGCAGGACGTGCTGTTCAGTTTCCAACGCATGCTCGATCCGGCCAACCCCTGGCACAAAGTGGCGCAAAGCGGCTTTCCGCACGCCCAGTCGATGCAACTGCCTGGCCTGATCAAGAAAATCGAGGCGCCTGATCCACTGACCGTACGGTTCACCCTGGATCATCCCGATGCAACGTTCCTGGCAACCCTGAGCATGGGCTTCGCCTCGATCTATTCGGCGCAATACGCCGACCAACTGATGCAAGCCGGCACTCCGGAAAAACTCAACAGCCAGCCGATCGGCAGCGGGCCCTTCGTATTCGTGCGCTTCGAAAAAGACGCCGTGGTGCGCTACAAGGCCAACCCGGACTACTTTGCCGGCAAGCCTGCCGTCGACCCTTTGCTGTTCGCCATCACCCCGGACGCCAATGTGCGCCTGCAGAAGCTGCGCCGCAACGAGTGCCAGCTGACCCTGTCGCCCAAGCCCCTGGACATCGCTGCGGCCGCCGACGACAAGAGCCTGAAGGTGATCAAGACCGAGGCTTTCATGACCGCGTTCGTGGCCATCAACAGCCAGCACCCGCCTCTGGACAAGCCTGAAGTGCGCCAGGCCATCAACCTGGCCTTCGACAAGGACAGCTACCTCAAGGCCGTCTTCGAAGGCACCGCCGAGGCTGCCAATGGCCCCTACCCGCCCAACACCTGGAGCTATGCACGGGACCTGCCCGGCTACAAGCAGGATGCGGCCAAGGCGCGCGAGTTGCTCGCCAAGGCGGGCTTGAAGGACGGTTTCAACACCACGATCTGGACCCGTCCTTCGGGCAGCCTGCTCAACCCCAACCCCAGCCTGGGCGCGCAGCTGTTGCAGGCCGACCTGGCCAAGGTCGGCATCAAGGCCGAGATCCGCGTGATCGAATGGGGCGAGTTGATTCGCCGTGCCAAGGCCGGCGAGCATGACCTGCTGTTCATGGGCTGGGCCGGCGACAACGGCGATCCAGACAACTTCCTCACCCCGCAGTTTTCCTGCGCAGCCGTGCAGTCGGGGACCAACTTCGCACGCTATTGCGACAAGGGCCTGGACAAGCTGATCAGCGACGGCAAGGCAGTGACCGATCAGGCCCAGCGCAGCAAGCTGTACCAGCAGGCCCAGGCGCAGATCCAGAAGCAGGCGCTGTGGCTACCGCTGGCCCACCCCACCGCCGCCGTACTGGCTCGCGAAGGGGTCGAGGGCTACACCGTCAGCCCGTTCGGTCGGCAGGATTTCTCAAGGGTGTCGGTGGAGAAATAGGCTGCCACTACCGGCCTCTTCGCGGGTAGAACCCGCTCCCACAGTGGATTTCCGTATCACCACGGATCCCTGTAGGAGCGGCCGGTGCATGCACAGCCGAATCTCGCCCCTTACATCCACCCGTGCTCGACCATCGACAACGGCTCGCCTTCGCCGATGATGATGTGGTCGAGCACCCGCACATCCACCAGCGCCAATGATTCCTTGAGGCGCTGGGTCAGCGAGCGATCGGCCTGGCTCGGGGTCGGATTTCCGGAAGGGTGATTGTGCGCCAGGATCAGCGCTGCCGCATTCGTGGCGATGGCCCGCTTGACCACTTCACGCGGATACACCGCCGCGCTGTCGATGGTGCCGCGAAACAATACTTCGAAACCCAGCGGCTGATGCTTGGTGTCCAGAAACAGGCAACCGAACACTTCCTGGCGTTCATGGCGCAGCTTGGCCTTGAGGAAGTGGCGCACCGACGATGGATCTTCCATGGCCGGGCCACGGTTCAACCGCTCGGCCATGTAGCGACGGTTCATCTCGATGGAGGCCTGCAACTGGGCATACTTGGCAGGGCCCATGCCGAAGTGCTGGCTGAAGGTTTTCTGGTCGGCTTCGAGCAAGGCGCGCAGGCCACCGAAGCGGATCAGCAGGTTGCGCGCGACGTCGACGGCGCTGTGCCCGGCCACGCCGGTGCGCAGGAATATCGCCAGCAGCTCGCCATCGGAAAGACTCCCCGGACCATGCGCCAGCAGGCGCTCACGCGGGCGCTCGGCCTCGGGCCAATCGCGAATACTCATCCCCACTCCCTGTCTGTGTGCCTCGCTGTTCCATAGCGAGCGCTGTGCTATCTTAGCGCAACTTTTTGCACGGCGATCCGGCCCCGGAAGGCGGTTTCACCGTGGTGTTATTACCAGATATAAAGGCAGGCCTATGCAGCGGCTGTATCGAAAACGCATCATTCTGGGCGTCGGCGGCGGCATTGCCGCCTACAAGAGCGCCGAGCTGGTACGTAGGCTTCTGGAGCAAGGCGCCGAAGTGCGCGTGGTAATGACCAAGGGCGGCAGCGAGTTCATCACGCCACTGACCCTGCAGGCGCTGTCCGGCCACCCGGTGCACATGGACCTGCTCGACCCGGCGGCCGAAGCTGCCATGGGCCACATCGATCTGGCCAAATGGGCCGACCTGGTCCTCATCGCCCCGGCCACCGCCGACCTGATGGCACGCCTGGCCCAGGGCCTGGCCAACGACCTGCTGACCACCCTGGTACTGGCCACCGACGCCACCGTGGCCATCGCCCCGGCCATGAACCAGGCCATGTGGCGCGACCCGGCCACACAGGACAACCTGCACCTGCTGCGCAGCCGCGGCCTCAAGGTCTTCGGCCCGGCCGCTGGCAGCCAGGCCTGCGGCGACATCGGCCTGGGCCGCATGCTCGAAGCCACCGAGCTGGCACTGTGCGCGGCCGAATGTTTCGAGCACCTGGCACTGACCGGCAAGCACGTGTTGATCACTGCCGGGCCGACCCAGGAAAACATCGACCCGGTGCGCTACATCACCAACCACAGCTCCGGCAAGATGGGCTTTGCCCTGGCCGAAGCGGCCGTCGAAGCTGGCGCCCGCGTTACCTTGATCTGCGGCCCGGTGCATTTGCCCACGCCCGACCGCGTCACCCGCATCGACGTGGTCAGCGCGCGCGACATGCTCGCCGCCTGCGAGGCTGGCATGCCCTGCGACGTGTTCATCGCGTCCGCCGCCGTGGCCGACTATCGTCCCGAAGTGGTGGCTGCGCAGAAGCTCAAGAAAGACCCCAGCAGTGGTGACGGCCTGCTGTTGCAGATGGTCCGCAACCCGGACATCCTGGCGACCATCGCCGGTCGCGCCGATCGTCCATTCAGCGTCGGCTTCGCCGCCGAGACCGAGCACCTGCTCGACTATGCCGCGCGCAAGCTCAAGGACAAGAACCTGGACTTGATCGTGGCCAACGACGTCGCCAACCCCAGCATCGGTTTCAACAGTGAAGAAAACGCCTGCAGCGTGATCGACCGCCAGTTGCAGACCACTGCTTTCGCCCAGACCAGCAAGGGCAAGATCGCCCGCCAGCTGGTTTCCTTCATCGCCAAGCGCCTCGACCAGGTTTAACGACATCCATGCACGCCCTACAAGCCAAGATCCTTGACCCACGTCTGGGCCGGGACTTCCCGCTGCCACACTACGCCACACCCGGCTCCGCAGGCCTGGACCTGCGCGCCATGCTGCAGCAAGACACGCTGCTGGCACCCGGACAGACCCTGCTGATCCCTACCGGCCTGTCGATCCATATCGGTGATCCGGGTCTGGCGGCGATGATCCTGCCGCGCTCGGGCCTGGGCCACAAGCACGGTATCGTGCTTGGCAACCTGGTCGGCCTGATCGACTCCGATTACCAGGGCGAACTGATGGTCTCGTGCTGGAACCGTGGCAACAGCGAGTTCACCCTGGCGGTGGGCGAGCGCATCGCTCAACTGGTGCTGGTTCCTGTGGTGCAGGCTCACTTCGAACTGGTCGAAAGCTTCGACGAAAGCCAGCGCGGGACCGGCGGTTTCGGTCACTCCGGCACCCAGTAAACGGCCATGCAGACCCGGCGGCCGTGGCGATGCCCGTCCGCTTCAAAGCGTTCAATGCGGAGATGACAGGTGAAAGGATTTCCTCGCAATGCCAAGACGGCCGAGCACGGCCAGGCTTCGAACGCGCGGACCACCGCCGGTAACCAGGCACTGCTGATCGCCGTCGTCGGCGTGCTCGTCGCCTTGCTGCTGATCTGGTTCCTGGTTGTCGCGCCGCTCGCCGGCCGTGCCTTCCAGAACGCCGAGGCGACCGCCGCCGCGCCTTTCACCGCAGGTCTGGACACCGTGATCGCGCGCCAGGCCGGTGTAACGGCCACTCTGGCTCACTCACCTGCACTGACGGCTGCGCTGGCCAGCCAGGACCCTTCGCTCATCGCTCAGGCCGTTGGCGCCGTGCCCTTGATCGATGGCCTGCAGGGCGTGCGCCTGAATCTGCCGGGGCAGGCCAAGGTCGATCAGCAGGGTGCTGCGCCGATCAATTTTGCCGTACTGGACATGATCAACCGCGCCGAACGCGGTACTGCCACTGCGCCCGAGGCCTACAAGGTCAATGGCCGCTGGTGGATCTACAACGTCGCCACCGTCCAGCAAAGCTCGACATCGCCTGTGCTGGGCACACTGGTGCTGGCCTTCGAAATGCAGCCCCTGACTCAGGTCCTGGCACTGCCCGACGCCGAATTCGGCCAACTGCGCCTGCAGCAGAGCGTACTGGGCAGCCCGCCGCAGGTGCTGGTCGAGCAAGGCAGCAATGCGTCGGCCACGCGCTACCCGTATCCGACCGCCAACCCCAACTGGCGCCTGGAATTCGGCCCAGGGCCGCTGTTTCAGCCGCCGTTTGCCTGGAGTGCACTGGGCCTGATGATGCTTGCCGCGGCGATCGCCATCGGCTGCGCCGCGCTGGCGGTGCGTCTGGCCCAACGCCAACTGTATGCACGCATCGAGGCCGACGCGCGGCAGCTCGAGCAGTTGCTCGAGGAGTTGTCCGGCGGCAAGGCGGTCAAGGCGTTCGGCCTGAGCCTGGCGCCCCTCAACGGCCTGGCACAAGGCCTGGCGCGCCTGTCCCTGCGCGAGGGCGCCGCGCGCCCGGCCGACAGCAGCACGGCCGCGCCTGCGCCTGTGCCGGTCGTGGACGACTGGACCAATCCGATCTTCCAGGACATCGACATGCTCGAGCTCGACGCCACCGACCCTGTCGTCGAAGCGAGCGACATGCCGCCGGCGCTGCCCCACGGCATCTTTCGCGCCTATGACATTCGCGGCATCGTCGGCAGCACCTTGAATGCCGACACCGCCTATTGGGTGGGCCGTGCCGTCGGCGCGCAAAGCCTGGCCATGGGCGAGGCCAACGTCAATGTCGGCCGCGACGGGCGCCTATCCGGCCCCGAGCTGGTGCAGCCGTTGATCCAGGGCCTGGTCGACGCCGGTTGCCACGTCAGCGACGTGGGCCTGGTGCCGACACCTGCGCTGTACTATGCCAACCACGTGCTCACCGGCCGCTCCGGCGTGATGCTCACCGGCAGCCACAACCCGCCGGACTACAACGGCTTCAAGGTAGTGGTCGCCGGCGACACGCTGGCCAACGAACAGATCCTGGCCCTGCACCAGCGCCTGCTGCATAACGACCTCAGCCAAGGCCAGGGCAGCGTCGAGAAGGTCGAGATCCTGGAGCGCTATGTGGCGCAGATCCGCGATGACATCGTTCTCACCCGCCGACTCAAGGTCGTGGTCGACTGCGGCAACGGCGCCGGCGCCGTGGTAGCGCCGCAGCTGATAGAGACCCTGGGCTGCGAAGTGATCCCGTTGTTCTGCGAGGTCGACGGGCGTTTCCCCCATCATCATCCGGACCCGAGCAAGGCTGCCAACCTGCAGGCGTTGATCGCCAAGGTCAGCGAAACGGGCGCCGACCTGGGCCTGGCCTTCGATGGCGACGCGGACCGTGTGGGCGTGGTCACCAACACCGGCCGCATCATCCATCCCGATCGCCTGCTGATGCTGTTCGCGCGCGACGTGCTGTCACGCAACCCCGGCGCCGACGTGATCTACGACGTCAAATGCACGCGCCGCCTGGGCCCGCTGATCAAGGAACACGGCGGCCGCCCGGTGATGTGGAAGACCGGGCATTCCCTGATCAAGAAAGAAATGAAGCGCACCGGCGCGCTGGTGGCCGGGGAAATGAGCGGGCACATCTTCTTCAAGGAACGCTGGTTCGGCTTCGACGACGGCATCTACAGCGCTGCACGGCTGCTGGAAATCCTCAGCCGCGAACACCTCAGTGCCGAAGACGTCTTCGCCGCATTTGCCGACGACGTGTCGACGCCCGAGCTGAACATTGCGGTGACCGAAGACAGCAAATTCGGCATCATCGACGCCCTGCACCACGGCGCTCAATGGGGGGATGCCCAGCTCACCCTCATCGACGGCGTGCGCGTGGACTACCCTAGAGGCTGGGGCCTGGTCCGCGCCTCCAACACCACCCCCGTGCTGGTGACGCGTTTCGAGGCCGAAGACGCCGAGGAACTCGAACGAATCCAGGGCGTCTTCCGTACCCAGTTGTTGAAAGTCGCACCCGATCTGCACCTACCGTTCTGACCACTTGTTTCACTGGAGCCCCGCATGACCCTCGAACGTGATGCCGCCACCAACGTCGCCAAGGTATTGTCCGAAGCGCTGCCCTATATCCGCCGCTTCGTCGGCAAGACCCTGGTGATCAAGTACGGCGGCAACGCGATGGAGAGCGAGGAGCTCAAGACCGGTTTCGCCCGCGACATCGTGCTGATGAAGGCTGTGGGCATCAACCCGGTGGTGGTGCACGGCGGCGGGCCGCAGATCGGCGACCTGCTCAAGCGCCTGTCCATCGAGAGCCATTTCGTCGACGGCATGCGCGTCACTGACGCCCAGACCATGGACGTCGTGGAGATGGTGCTCGGTGGCCAGGTCAACAAGGATATCGTCAACCTGATCAACCGCCACGGCGGCAGCGCCATCGGCCTGACCGGCAAGGACGCCGAACTGATCCGCGCACGCAAGCTGACGGTGACCCGCCAGACCCCTGAAATGACCAAGCCGGAGATCATCGACATCGGCCACGTCGGGGAAGTCAGCGGGGTCAATACCGATCTGCTGAACATGCTGGTCAACGGTGACTTCATCCCGGTGATCGCGCCCATCGGAGTGGGTCCGGATGGCGAGTCCTACAACATCAACGCCGACCTGGTGGCCGGCAAGGTGGCCGAGGCACTCAAGGCCGAGAAGTTGATGCTGCTGACCAACATCGCGGGTTTGATGGACAAAGAAGGCAACGTGCTGACCGGCCTGACCACCGAGCAGGTATCGGGGCTGATCGCCGACGGCACCATCTACGGCGGCATGCTGCCCAAGATCCGTTGCGCGCTGGAAGCGGTCCAGGGTGGCGTGACCACTTCGCACATCATCGACGGCCGCGTCCCTAATGCCGTGCTCCTGGAAATCTTCACCGACAGCGGCGTCGGGACCCTGATCAGCAACAAGAAGATCGGTTGACCTGACCGCGCGCGGTGCATCAGAAGCACCGCGACGACCGCCGACGCGGCTCGCGCCGCTGCTACTGAATCCTGATCGCCTGTAACGACGGAACTCACGACCCCCTGTAGCAGCGGCGCAAGCCGCGTCCGGCCTCCCCACGGTGGCCAATTACAGAACTCACGATCCCTGTAGCAGCGGCGCAAGCCGCGTCGGCAGTGCACGCGGTGTTTCGGGAAAAACGCGGTGAGGCCCGACGCGGTTACCGCGGGGATTCAAGAAGCTTGACCAACTGGGTTCGCTGCTGGGCGAACCCGGCGTCCGCTTCGCTGCGTGTCTGCTGCAGTTTGGCGATTCGCGCTTGGGCGTCGATGATCTGAGCCTGCACATCACGCAACTGGTCGAGCATCGATGTCGACACTTCCTGACCCGCCCGCTCCTGCGCCGCCGCCTGCCCCTGCAGTGTGGTCTGCTGACCCTGCAAGGTCTGCACGTTCGCCGTGGCCACGGCAATCAGGGCATCGATCTCAGCCCTGCGACGAGCACTGGCCTTGTCCAGCTCTTCCAGCGATGGATAACGGTCGAGCAACTGTGCATCGGCCTGCGACTGCATCTGGGCTTGTTGCTTGAGGCGTATTTCTTCGGCAGTCGGCGCGGGTGGCACGGTCTGTACCACCCGACCGCTCTGGTTGAGCACCTGATAGCCCTTGCCCACGTACTCCGGCGGTACGCCCTGGCGATCCAGCACCGTCACGCCGCGGCTATCGACATAGCGATAGAGCAGCATGACCGGTGCCTGCGCGGCGACGGCCACGATCGGCAGCAGGCCGAACGCTGCGATCACCACCGCCCGCCAGCGCACGTGACTAGATACCGTACTGCGCACGATAGGCTTCGACCGCCGGCAGATGCTGCTTGAGCTGCGCGTCGTCGGCGAGGAATTCCAGCACCTGGTTCAGCGAAACGATGCTGACCACGGGCACGCCGAAGTCACGTTCCACTTCCTGGATGGCCGACAGCTCGCCGTTGCCACGCTCCTGGCGATTGAGGGCGATCATCACCCCTGTCGCAGTCGCGTTCTGCTGCTGGATGATCTGCATGACTTCGCGGATGGCCGTACCGGCGGTGATCACGTCGTCGATGATCAGCACGTTGCCGGCCAGGGGCGAACCGACCAGGCTGCCGCCTTCGCCATGCGCCTTGGCTTCCTTGCGGTTGAAGCACCAGGGTATGTCCAGCTGGTGCTTTTCGGCCAGTTGCACCGAGGTCGCGGCCGCCAGGGGAATACCCTTGTAGGCGGGTCCGAACAGGACGTCGAAAGCAATGCCGCTGTCGACGATGGCTGCGGCATAATAGCGCGCCAGTTCGGCCAGTGCGGCACCGGTATTGAACAGGCCGGCATTGAAGAAATAAGGACTGGTACGCCCTGATTTCAGGGTGAATTCGCCGAAACGCAGAACGCCTCGATCAATTGCAAAACGAATGAAGTCGCGCTGATAGGCCTGCATCGAAAAAGTCCCGGATACCACGGATTTAGCTAATTAGGTAGAGCTCGGGTATCATACACGCACAAGATTTTTGGGGCCATGTATGCGGATCATCAGTGTGAACGTCAATGGTATTCAGGCGGCAGTCGAGCGCGGTTTGCTCAGTTGGCTGCAGGCCCAGAATGCCGACGTCATCTGCTTGCAGGACACCCGTGCTTCCGCCTTTGAACTGGACGACGCCGCCTTCCAACTGGACGGCTACTTCCTTTATGCGTGCGATGCAGAAGTTCCAGCCCAGGGTGGTGTGGCGCTGTACTCGCGGTTGCAACCCAAGGCGGTCATCAGTGGGCTGGGCTTCGAGACAGCCGACCGCTACGGGCGTTATCTGCAGGCAGATTTCGATAAACTCAGTATTGCCACCTTGCTGCTGCCTTCGGGCATGAACGGCGATGAAGACTTGAACCAGAAGTTCAAGCTCATGGACGACTTCGGCAAGTACCTGGACAAGCAACGGCGCAAGCGTCGCGAATACATCTACTGTGGTTCGCTGTATGTTGCGCAGCAGAAACTCGACATCAAGAACTGGCGCGACAGCCAGCAGTCGCCCGGCTTCCTGGCGCCCGAGCGGGCCTGGATGGACGAAATCGTCGGCAACATGGGCTACGTCGATGCGTTGCGCGAAGTCAGTCGTGAAGGCGACCAGTACAGCTGGTGGCCCGACAACGAACAAGCCGAGATGCTCAACCTGGGCTGGCGCTTCGACTACCAGCTGCTGACCCCAGGCCTGCGACGCTTCGTGCGCAGCGCGCGCCTGCCGCGCCAGCCCCGCTTTTCCCAGCACGCGCCACTCATCGTGGACTACGACTGGACCCTGACGATCTGATCGCCAGGCACAAAAAAGCCGACCTCGCGAGGTCGGCTTTTTTGTGGGTTTCTTGCAGAGCTTGGACACTGTGGGAACGGTGAATCAGACAGACCGCATGCACCGCCGACGCGGCTCGCGCCGCTGCTACAAAAGCACCGCAATCCCCTGTGGGAGCGGGGCGGGCGGCGAGCCCTCTGCCCGCGAATGCAGGCCCCTGCGGTTGGTCTGATGCACCGCAGTGTCTGCATTCGCGGGCAGAGCCCGCTCCCACATAAAGCCAGTCCTACAAAAAGCCAGCCTCACAGAGAGTTCGCATTCGCGGACGCTTGCGTCACTCGGCCAGGGCAGCTTTCTGCAGGGCGAAGATCTCTTCCATGCCCTGCTGGGCCAGTGCCAGCATGGCGTTGAGGTCGGCCGGCTGGAACGGCGCGCCTTCGGCGGTGCCCTGCACTTCGATGAAGCCACCGGTGCTGGTCATCACCACGTTGAGGTCGGTCTCGGCAGCGGAGTCTTCCAGATAGTCGAGGTCCAGGACCGGTTCGCCCTGGTACATGCCCACCGACACGGCAGCAATCATCTGCTTGAGCGGATCGCCGCCCTTCAGGCCGCCGCGCTTCTTGACCATCTTCAAGGCATCGACCAACGCCACCATGGCACCGGTGATGGACGCGGTTCGCGTACCACCGTCGGCCTGGATGACATCGCAGTCGACGTACAGCGTGATGTCGCCCAGCTTGCTCATGTCCAGCGCTGCACGCAGCGAGCGACCGATCAGGCGCTGGATTTCCAGGGTACGGCCGCCTTGCTTGCCACGGCTGGCTTCACGCTGGTTACGGTCGCCGGTGGCGCGCGGCAGCATGCCGTATTCGGCGGTCAACCAACCCTGGCCCTGCCCCTTGAGGAAGCGCGGCACGCCGTTTTCGACGCTGACGGTGCAGATCACCTTGGTGTCGCCGAACTCTACCAAGACAGACCCTTCGGCGTGCTTGGTGTAGTTGCGAGTGATGCGGATCGAGCGGAGCTGATCGGCGGCGCGACCACTTGGACGTTTCATCGGGATACCTGTACTGGACTCAAATCTGGCGGGCATTATAGGGCGTTCGACCATGAATTGCCCGTCCCGCCCCCGCAGATCGCGCCAGCATTGGGAGCCGGCGCCAGGTTGCGCTACAATCCCGCGCCTCGATTCATCGTCCATCGTCTGCGAGGTTTCTCCCCCATGGTGCACAGCATGACCGCCTTCGCGCGTTGCGAACGAGCCGCGGCCCAAGGCACCCTGAGCTGGGAGCTGCGCTCGGTCAACCATCGCTATCTGGAACCGCATCTGCGCCTGCCCGAGGCCCTGCGCGACCTCGAAGGTTCGGTGCGCGAAGCACTGCGCCAGGGCCTGTCGCGCGGCAAGGTCGAATGCACCCTGCGCTACACCGAGGACACCAGCGGCCAACCCTTGCAGGTCGATCGCGAACGCGCCACGCAACTGATAGCCGCCGCCGAGACCGTTGCCGCCCTGATCAAGCAGCCTGCCGCGCTCAACCCGCTGGAAGTGCTGGCCTGGCCCGGCGTGCTGGTGGCCGACGCCAGCGATCCCCAGGCTCTGAGCACGGCGGCCAACGAACTGTTCGCCCAGGCACTGACTGAACTCAAGAATGGCCGCGTGCGCGAAGGCGCCGAACTGGCCCGGCTGATCAACGACCGGCTCG
>Ga0308171_1002383_pt1 | contig 20057 bp, 16 predicted proteins | sample PhyGR1_FD_202135 | JGI IMG/M metagenome (GOLD analysis project Ga0308171, IMG submission 202135) | Phyllosphere microbial communities from UC Gill Tract Community Farm, Albany, California, United States - DLSLSG.R1 | ecosystem: Host-associated > Plants > Phyllosphere > Unclassified | place: USA... | reverse complement strand
GTATAATCCTCAACGTTTTCCGCATACCCTTCAGTGCCGAAGTGGCGAAATCGGTAGACGCAGTTGATTCAAAATCAACCGCCGCGAGGCGTGCCGGTTCGATTCCGGCCTTCGGCACCAGTATCCTGTCCACCCCCGTCCGGGGAAGTCCAAAAAAACCTTAAAAATCATTATGTAGTATGATTTTATCATCCTGCATCGTCCGATCACATCCGTTGCAATCCAGACCCCGCTGGGGGCATAATTGGGGGCATCCCCACTTCGATAAGAAATGTGCCCCCAGAATGAAGCTGAATGCCCGCCAGGTCGACACTGCAAAGCCTAAAGATAAAACCTATAAAATGGCCGATGGTGGCGGTTTGTACCTTGAGGTCACGACCAAAGGATCAAAGTACTGGCGTATGAAGTACCGACGGCCAGCCGACAAAAAAGAAGACCGGCTTGCCTTTGGCGTCTGGCCGACAGTCACGCTTGCTGAGGCACGTGCTAAGCGTGACGAAGCTAAAAAGATGTTAGGGCAGGGGATTGATCCCAAAGCTGAGCAGAAAGAAGCCCAGGCTGAAAATGCGGGGGCCTACACTTTTGAAACGATCGCCCGCGAGTGGCATGCCAGTAATAAGCGCTGGAGTGATGACCATCGTTCGCGGATCCTGCGTTACCTTGAACTGTATATTTTCCCTGACATCGGTTTGGCGGACGTTCGTAAGCTGAAAACCAGTCAGCTGTTAGCGCCTATTAAGGCCGTTGATGCCAGTGGCAGGCATGACGTTGCACAACGTCTTCAGCAGCGTGTTACGGCGATAATGCGCTATGCCGTGCAGAACGATTACATAGAAACTAATCCCGCTATTGATATGGTAGGGGCACTTTCTACGGTCAAGGCTCGCCATTACCCCGCATTACCGTTCCGTAGTTTTCCTGAGTTTCTTGCGCGTCTTGCCGCATATCGTGGACGAATTATGACGCGTATTGCTGTAGAACTTTCATTACTAACTTTTGTCCGTTCCAGTGAGCTGCGCTTTGCCTGGTGGGATGAGTTCGATTTTGAAAGAGCCTTGTGGCGGGTTCCTGCACAACGCAAAGAGATAGAAGGAGTTCGTTACTCCCATCGTGGCATGAAGATGAAAGAGGAGCATCTTGTACCGTTAAGCCGTCAGGTTTTAGCCTTGTTGGAAAAGTTGAAGCAGTTAAGCGGTGACAACGAGAGGCTCTTTCCCGGCGATCACGATACTAAAAAAGTCATGAGCGAAAACACGGTTAACAATGCTCTGCGTGCTATGGGGTATGACACAAAAACCGAAGTTTGCGGGCATGGCTTTAGGACAATGGCACGAGGGGCGCTGGGTGAGTCAGGATTGTGGAGTGATGATGCGATAGAGAGGCAGTTGAGTCATTCGGAACGGAATAGTGTACGCGCTGCTTACATACATACCTCTGAGCATCTTGAAGAAAGAAGGCTCATGGTTCAATGGTGGGCTGACTACTTAGAATCTAATAAATCTGGATTTATTACACCTTACGATTATTCAAAGCAATATAAAAAACGGTGATTGTTAGTTTTTTAATAAAAGGAGTTGTTAATGAGCATAAAATCTAAAGAAACAAAAGCCTGCATTGGAAAGTTAGCTAATAATATTAGGGCCGAGAGAATAGATTACAGCAGTTATTTAGAGCTTTATTCCGGCGAAGAGAATATTAGTAATATAAATAATATAAATAACACTGTAATTTATGGGCGTCGCGGATCTGGTAAAACACACTTGTTGAAAGCTTTGTCAGAGATGGTTTTAGATAAATATGATGAAGATAAAATATTTCCTATTTATGTTGACTTGAGGAGGATTATCCCTATTGTTTCTCCAGAAGTGGAAAATAAGGAGATAGATGCGCTGCTGATATTTAAATATTTAATGCAAGAAGTAGCGCTGAACCTTTATAGTAATATTCCAATGCTTTTGAGAAAAAATGAATTTGACTCAAGCAATCAAACATCTTTTGATGAAAAAGAGAGAAGGCTTAATTTAATCTTTGAATCATTATATTTAGAGTTTGACGGAAGAGAGCTTAAGAAAGCTAATGATCTCACTGTGACTGAAGAAGAAGTCAAAAGTTTGAGTGGAGAGTTCAGCGTAGCTAAGAGCCCTAGTTTGAAAGTGGCAGCCTCTGGAACAGTTAAAGAGAATAGGCAAACGGGACGCAGAGGGCATATCTCTGTTTTGCATATAACTAATGCGATTGAAGAAATAATTAATGAGCTGGATTTACGGTTTATGATGATTTTGGTCGATGAATGGTCTGAAATCCCTAGGGAAATTCAGCCTTCACTTGCTGAAATTTTTAAAAAGACATTTTCCGCAATTAATGTTGTTACAAAGTTAGCCGCTATTCCTAATAGAACAACTTTGGGCATAAAGACTGACAGCAAATTTTTTGGATTGGAAGAGGGCGGGGATGTATTCGGATATCCTCTGGATATGAGGTATGTCTTTGAAGTAAACAAAAATCAAACGCGGGACTTTTTCAATGATCTTCTCTATAAACACCTATCTTCAATAAATAAAGTTGCTATTGATGACTTAATTAAAAAAGAGAAGAAATCTAAGGAAAGCTTTATCAATCTAATTTTTGCGAACGTAGCTTTGAATGAGATTTTAATTGCTTGTGCTGGTATCCCAAGAGATTTCATGAATCTTTTCATAAATAGTTACGATAGGTTCATGCTCTCATCAAGTTCAACTGCTGCTAGGATAAGCGTAAAAAACCTTAGACAAGCTAATGCTGAATGGTACGAGTCAGATAAAAAAGAACAGGTCGACAAAAATGAAGTTGAAAAAAGACTTCTTACGGAAATTGTTAAAGAAGTGATTGAGAAAAAGAAATCAATGCATTTTTTGGTCCCAGAAAAATACTCAAGCAATAAACATATTCAAAATTTAATAGACTTACGTGTTATACATCTACGTAAAAGTGGGTATTCACACAAGGATCACCCTGGCGTTTCATATAACGTCTATTCTGTAGATTATGGGTGTTATAACTCCCTAAATATTACTAAAACGAAACTTGATACATCAATACTTAACGATCTTAATATAAAGGAATTACGTGATATCCGTCGGATTTCTTTAGAGGACAATTTCTTTCAGTCTTTCATGATGGAGATTGGTGAGGCTTTCAGGTGCCCTCATTGTAAAGGAGCAATTGATGTTAATCATCCAGCATATGCTAAGCGCAAGCTCTGCAATCATTGTTTCGAACAAGTAGAGGGCAATCCTTCTGGCAGTTAATTTCTGGTGTTCTTCCAAACTAACCGGCCTCCTAGACAAATTGCATTTGGAGGCACTTCATGTGTGTTTTAACCCGTAGCGCGCGCTCGTAGCCCCGCCACGCCTGCGCACTTCATGTAGCGGTTTTCATGCGCCTGCATGAGTGGTTATGCGCCGCGCCGCAGCTGGCCTTTCCCGCCGTTCCGGGGTGCCTGAAACTCATGCGTTTTCATGCAGCATAGACATGCACGCTCCCTTCGGTAATTAGCGGACACAAAAAAGCCCGGCGCGTAGCCGGGCATCAGTCAGGGGTTATCTCTCTGGCTCAGAAAATTTTGCGCTTGCGCCGGTCGGTTCTGGCCCCTCTGAAGGGGTAAGCGCCGGTCAGGCTGATGACGTCATCCCGGAATTTCAGCGGCAGTTTTTTATGCGTCCACTTCTCAATGAGGTTCACTGCAAATTTTCGATACAGCGTATCCGCATCGTTTGCGCCTTCGATAACGCCCGGCGCATAGACTGAGCCATTCCGCTCAAACTGGCTGTACTTCATTCTGAGCAGACTGCTCAGTTCAACGCCATGGACGATAAAAAATTCATCAATGAGCGTGTCGATACGCTCGTCCATGATGCCCTCGTGGCAGAAAACGTAGGCATTTGCCTTGCGTCCGGTGGCGTCGGCCAGAGCAGGTAAGTGCTTTTCTTTTTCGGCAATCAATCCGGCAAGGTCTGATGCCGTTTCCTGCTGCTCCAGATATTCTGCGCGCAGCGCCTTCATCTCCGGCGTGACGGTGCCGCCGTTCTGCTCAAGCAGTTCACGAAAGCGCGCCCGGTTGTCCTGGCTTGCCTGCTCCGTTTCGGTTCTGCTCTGTCGCAACGCGCTGATGGTGTCTTCAGCGGCGGCTTCTGCCTGCTTTGCTTCCAGCCAGGCCAGCATTTTACCCTGGAGGTCCTGGACGCGGGGTTGCCAGCCAGCAGGAAGACTCTTTACCAGCGCGGTTGTGTTGCTGATAACGTCGGCTTCGGGCAGCTTCAGGAGCCACCCCGCATCCTGCAGCGGTTTCTGGCTTTTTGCTACGAGCGAGCCAACGAGTTCAGCGATTGTCTTCATCTCTTCTTCTGTCATGTTCTGCTGTGTCATGCTGTTTTTCCTCTCTGTCAGGGCTTTGCGTGGCGGTCTTTGCGGGCGCTTGCTGAACCATAGCGGCCCAGCGTCTGCGGCTGACGAACCGGCATGTCATTCTGCGGTTCCGGCTCTGCCGCTGCGGGCCTGTGCGGCTTCATGATGATTTTCTCGACGCTCTCCAGCGCGGTGAACGTGCAGGAGCAGTCGAGGTTCTGGCACTGGTACCAGGTACGCTTTACGGAGGGCGCTTCATAAGCGCTGGTGCGGGTGTAGGCCACCTGACCACATTCGGGACATTTCAGTGCCATCTCGTTTCCTGTCGGCTGGTTTCATTAAGTCAATTGTGCCGGGTCTGGCACAGTGGCTTCTACCGGAGGGCGTTGTATGACGGACCAGACAAAAGCATTACTTCTGGCGAGCCAGGAAAAGGTCTCACTGAAGCCTGTTATCAGCTTTCAGTTTTATATAAATCCTTCACTATTCTTCACCAGAGAAAAAAAGAGTGAATACAGTAAATTAAGAGGTGAAGAGTGAAAAAGTAATCCTTCACCTTCTGTTCACCATCATTCATCGCCGGGATTCCGGCCTTATTCGCCCTTTAGAATTAGTAGTTTTTAAAACCCGACTGAAGCAAACTTAAAGTTATTGGATAAAACCTTACTATCCCTCTTTAGTGCTATTTAGTACTGTTCACGTACACCCATGCTTTATGTGGTTTTTGTGCGACCGGTCAGGCAGATTTCTGTTGTTGTCACCGGCAAAAATATTCGCAAAATAAAGAGCTACCCGATGCCGTACACACCTGTGCGGCGCTTCACGGATATCTAAGAGGTAGCTCATGCACACGACTTTAAACGCTCATTCATCCGCCCCGGCGGCCCCTGCCATGCCGGTATCATTCCCGGTTCAGGAGCGCTTTATGCGCCTGCCGGAGGTGATCCATGTTTGCGGCCTGTCCCGCTCAACCATTTACGACCTAATCAGCCGCAGCGCTTTTCCGGCGCAGGTATCGCTTGGCGGCAAGAACGTCGCCTGGCTTGCCAGCGAGGTCAGCGCCTGGATGAATGCACGCATCGCCGCACGCGGTCAGGAACGTGCAGCATGATCTCCACCAACTCTTGAGATTTTCCGCCATGCTGCATTTTCCTTTGTTCCCCGGCTTGCACGCCGGGGCTATTCCCTGGTACAGTCTTTATGCTGTCGCAAAATCGGCAGCCGGGATTGGCGTCCTGAATACAACGTTGGCGACACCAGACGCGCCTTGCGTCTTTTTTTGTGTCTGTGCCCTGATGCACCCATTTTTCGGGCGACGGTTCTGTATCTGTCGTACCTACCGCGTAATGGTGGCTCAGGCGGGGGCTTCTCACGAAGCGCCGGTTTCCAATGTTGCCGGTTACGCCAACCCCGTCTGGGCTACCACCAGTGAAATTGGCGTTTCCGGTGGTGGCTGTAAGCTACTAACATTGGAGACTGCTATCATGGCTACGGTCCTTAATTCCCCATACCCTCAGTTTGTTTTCGTCTTTGCCGCCGTGCGCCGTACTGAGCGCCAGCAGCGTATCCACATGCTCCGCACCGTTGCCGCTGACGAACGTGCCGCCCGCCTGACGCTGGCCCGCGATTACGTGCTGTCCCTTGCTGCCCGCCTGCCGGTCCGGGAGGTGCGCGCATGACTCACGCCACCATTTCCCACGCAGACCTGTTACGCCTTGAACACCTGCGCAACGCCGGGCGCTTTATCAGCGACATGACCATGCTTCAGGAGTGCCACGAACAGCCACCGGCCACACAGCAGGCGCAGCTGAACTCGCTGATTTTCCTCATCACCGAGCAGCTGGACGGAGTGGTAAACCGCTGTCAGGACGGCTGGATGAACGGGGAGGTTGAGCCATGAGCACACGTACCCTTTCCCCCGAACTGCATTCCGCGCTTTCACGCCGCGCGGTGGCCTGCGCCTGGCTGACCGTCTGCCGCGAACAGAAGCGCTATCCCGGCCTGACGCTGGCGCGCCTTGAGCACGCTATCGAAACCGAGCTGGAGGACTTCTACCTGCGCCAGCACGGACGCCAGCGCGGTCAGGAAATTGCCTGCGCGCTGCTCGACGACCTGCTGGCCGCTGGGCCGCTCAAGTCGGCCCCGTGCCTGAGCTTTCTGGGACAGGTGGTGATGGATGAACTCTGCGGGCGCCTCAAAGACGCGCCGGTGCTGCACTGAGGGAGAAAAGAATAATGAAAATGACCGTATCAGACGCGGCAAAGGCCGCGCGGGGCCAGTGGCCCCGCATCCTGCCCGCGCTGGGCGTGAAGGTGGTGAAGAACCGCCATACCTCCTGCCCGGTGTGCGGCGGAACCGACCGCTTCCGCTTTGACGACCAGGAGGGGCGCGGCACGTGGATTTGTAATCAGTGCGGTGCCGGTGACGGCTTGGACCTGGTGAAAAAGGCCCTCTCACTGAGCCTGACCGAAGCCGCTGCGCGGGTAAACGGCCTGACCGGCTGCCTGCCACCGGTGGACAGCACGCCTGCCGCCAGCGCGGGCGAAGATAACGAAGCCGCACGCGCCGCCGCCGTGAAGCAGGCCCGGCAGCTGGTCAGCAGCGCGCAGCAGGCAACCGGCAACGCCTACCTGTCCCGCAAAGGCTGGCCGGAGCAGCCCTGCCTGACGCTGACGAAGCCGCAGAAAGTCGCGCTCACGGCCTATCGTGCCGGTGACTTGCTCGTTCCCCTGCACGATACGGGCGGCCAGCTGGTAAACGTGCAGCTGATTAACGCCGCGGGTGAAAAGCGCACGCTGAAGGGTGGCCAGGTAAAAGGCGCGTGCCACGTTCTCAGCACCGGCAGACCGGCAGCGCGCATCTGGCTGACGGAGGGCTACGCCACCGGCCTGACGGTTCACAACCTGACTGGGGATGAGGTGTGGATTGCCCTGTCGTCCGTTAACCTCCTTTCTCTGGCTGGCCTTGCCCGTGAAAAGCACGCCACCCTGCCGCTGCTGATTGCCGCCGACCGCGACCTGAACGGCAACGGCCAGGCTAAATCAAAGCAGGCCGCCGAAGCCAGCCGCGCAGCTGTGGCCCTGCCGCCGGTGTTCGGCGACTGGAATGACGCTTTCATGCAGCACGGTGAGGAAAGCACCCGGCGGGCGCTGGCCGAAGCCGTCACGCCACCCGCCGCCAGTCCGTTCGACGTGATGAGTGAGGCGGAATTTTCGGCCATGAGCGCCAGCGAAAAGGCGGAGCGCGTAGCGGAGCACTACCGCAGCGCGCTGGCCGTGGACGCCAGCGGGGAAATTCTGTCCCGTTACCGCTCCGGCGCCTGGAAGGTGATTTCCGGGAAGCAGTTTGAGCGCGACGTGGCGAAGCTGTTCCAGCGCCTGCGCGCACCGTTTTCGGCGGGCAAGATTTCGGGCGTGGTGGACACGCTGAAGCTGATGCTGCCGCAGCAGGCTGACCCGGCGCGCCGCCTGATTGGCTTCCGTAACGGCGTGCTGGACACCCGCACCGGCGGCTTCAGCCCACACAGTAAAGACTTCTGGCTGCGCACGGTCAGCGAGGTGGACTACACAAAACCCGTTCAGGGCGAAACGCTGGCAGACCATGCACCGCACTTCTGGCAGTGGCTAGACCGCGCCGCCGGGCGCGACCCGGCCAAACGCGACATCATTCTGGCTGCGCTGTTTATGGTGCTGGCGAACCGCTACGACTGGCAGCTGTTTCTGGAGGTCACCGGACCCGGTGGCAGTGGTAAAAGTATCATGGCTGAAATCGCCACCATGCTGGCCGGAACGGACAACACCACCTCAGCCACCATTGAAACGCTGGAGTCGTCCCGCGAACGCGCGGCGGTGATTGGGTATTCGCTGATTATCCTGCCCGACCAGGAAAAGTGGAGCGGCGACGGCGCGGGCATCAAGGCCATTACCGGCGGCGATGCGGTCTCAGTGGACCCGAAGTACCGTGACGCCTACTCAACCCACATTCCGGCAGTAATTCTGGCGGTGAACAACAACCCGATGCGCTTCACCGACCGCAGCGGGGGCGTATCACGCCGCCGGGTTATTCTGCACTTCCCGGAAATCATCCCGGCAGACGAGCGCGACCCGCAGCTGAAGGAAAAAATCAGCGGTGAGCTGGCCGTGATCGTACGCCAGCTGATGCAGCAGTTCAGCCAGCCACAGCAGGCCCGGTCGCTGCTTCAGTCGCAGCAGAACTCCGACGAGGCCATGCGTATCAAGCGCGACGCAGATCCGATGGTGGACTTCTGCGGCTACTTGTTCACTACACCGGAGCCAAACGCCCTTTACATGGGGAACGCCAGCATCAGGCCGCTTCAGCCCAGGCGTTACCTTTATCACGCCTATCTGGCTTATATAGAGGCAAACGGCTACAAGAATCCGCTCAGCATGAAGATGTTTGGCCTGTCACTGGAAAGCATCATGCGGGAATACGGACAGCACTACATGAAGCGGCGGACAAAACTGGGGGTGCAGACCAACCTGGACCTGACGGAAGAAAGCAGCACCGACTGGCTGCCGAAGTGCGATGACCCTGCAGCGGCATGACTATCAGAACCGGCGAAAGCCGGTTTTTTTATGTCCATATTTTACTCAGTATTTGCTTAGTATTCACTATCTTTTCATCATGTTTGAACCCTTTAGACCATGACGTTAAAAAGAGATGGATTGTGAAGAATTTTTAACTAAATCTCTTTATATCGACTGTCATTGTGATAGATTTGCTTACGGCTCCGCCTTAAATGTTTGAGGTTGTTTCGCCTCGATTTATCTAATGTAAGCACATCACGCCCGCATCAGAGGGTGGCGATTAATCGTCTAAGCAGATTGTCAGCTTAGCGTTGCGTAAAGTGATTGGGCGGAGCCACCCTTATGATTATGCGAGGTCGGAAATGTCACTCCATGATAAATTAATTTTTGTTAACTTAAACGACAACGATGACTCAATCGATCTTATAAATGTAGAGCCACAACCGCAAATTAGTAAAAATGTTATAAATTGGGATAATAAAAAGCTTGTAAATGAATTAACAAGCCAAAATAACGCCACGATTAAAATATGCCAATTGATTCAAGAGGGGAAAATAAGGATAAGCTCGGCTTCAGATGTAGCAAACTTATTAGAAGTTCCTGTGGGCCAATTTCTTTATATTTTGTATCATAAAAAGAATAATTATAAATTTTTTTCAATCAAGAAAAGCAATGGTGAAGATCGTCAAATTAGTGCGCCTCAGGGTGGTCTGGCCATTTTACAAAAGAAATTTAAAGTTATTTTAGATTATTTCTATCGCCCTAAAAGATCAGCACATGGTTTTATTTTAGGAAAAAGCATTAAATCAAACGCAGAAAAACATACCAAAAAAACGCACGTTGTTAATTTAGATATTGAAGATTATTTCAATACAATAACTTTCGCAAGGGTTTACGGCTTGTTAAAAAGTAAACCTTTTAATTTTGCGCACCCTGCAGCGACTGTTCTCGCTCAACTTTGTACAAGAGACGGGATATTGCCTCAGGGATCCTGCACTTCACCGGTAATAGCAAATATAATTTCCGCTTCAATAGATAAGCAGCTCACCCAATTAGCGAAAAGGAAAAATATCACTTATACGCGTTACGCTGATGATATAACATTTTCTTTTAGGCAAAGGTCAGTTCCTGAAATATTTACGATGAGTGATGGTGAGAATGTTGAGATTGGAGATGCCGTTAGGAATATAATAGAAAATAATGGGTTTAAAATAAATGAAGAAAAGTTTAGGGTTCAAAAAAGACATGAAAAACAAGTAGTTACAGGTCTTGTGGTAAATGATAAAGTAAATATTGATAGGCAATATATACGTTTGACCAGAGCTATGATAGATAAGTGGTGTGTTGACAAGATTCAAGCATCAATAAATTTCTGCTTAATTAAAAACATTAAAGTAGCAACTAACGATAAAGCTTTAAGTATATTCAGGAATCACATTTATGGACGCTTAAGCTTTATAAGAATGATTCGAGGGAAAGACTTTCCAGTATACTTAAAATTAATGACCAGAATGAGTCACGGTGATATCTTTAAAACTAAAGAAGGTATAAGAGCTATGAAAGAAACTGAAACGTTTGAAATTTTCATTTGTCATGCAAGCGAAGATAAAGAATCCATGGCTAAGCCAATTTACGAATCTTTGACAGCTTTGAATATCCATACGTTCATTGACCATGTTGAGATTCAGTGGGGGGATTCACTCATTGAAAAAATAAACTCAGCATTATCTAAAGCAAAATTTGTAATCGCTATTCTTTCGAAAAATTCTGTAGAAAAAAAGTGGCCTCTCAAAGAACTTCATGCAGTTTTGGCTCGTGAAATCAAAGATGGAAAGGTTAAGCTTTTAACCTTAGTAAATGAAGAGGATGAGGAACTAATACAATCATCTTTACCTTTACTTCAAGATAAACTTTTCATGGTTTATAAGAATAATCCAGATGAGCTAGCAAAAAAAATACAAGATCGCTTGAAATCTAATTAAATTACTTATTTCAATTAAAAAGAGATTTTTTTAGAGGGATTTAGAGTTTATAAATTTATAAGATCTTCACCTACGTTTTCTTTGGCGGCTAACGCCTGCTGCAACTCGCTGAGCATAAAAGTATTAAGCCATACGCTTGAGAGGATCAGGCGGAAATTTGGCCAAAATTATATGGACCTGCAGGCATAACTAATTTTGGTCTGACAGAAGAAAAGAGTACCTAACTGCTTCTGAATTGCGAATACACAGCAGCGGCATGATTATCAGAACCGGCGAAAGCCGGTTTTTTACGTCTGCACTTCACCGGTGATGAATGATATCGTTCACCCTACACCTATACATCATCACTTAACATTATGATAAAATTCAATAAAAATGAAAGGTGAACAGTGTGACGGATATCTTAGAAAATTTTTTTAAAATAGAGGATGTACGGTTAGGATCCGGGACACTGAACCTAACAGACCTTAGTAAAAATGCGATTCTAATAAGATTAGATTGAAAATAAATCAGAATGTTAAGGGGTAAAGCAATTCAGATTGAAAAGGTGGGGGCACATTAAGGGGCATATTGATTTTCCATTTATATTTTATTCAATAAATACAGTTAGTTAAATTGATTTTCGAGTCCGGCCTTCGGCACCAGGTATGGAAATTAAAGTCGCTCAAGGGCGGCTTTTTTTGTGTCTGGGATTGGGTGCCCTTAAACTTGCCACAATTTTTTCACTTAGCTTACCTCGGTATTTTATACAGAAGTCAGTTAGTAATGTCTGTTCTATTACTATCTAATTTCCAGTTTATCTATCGAATTGCTTACTCAAACGATGTCTGAGAATTAGTGCTGTGTATAAATAGACTCGATGTGAACTTGCCCCCAATTCAATGATTTCGCTGCTATGAACAAAATTGCTGCATCAGTACTAATTCAAGTATTCATCGCGGCAGACACTGGCAAGGCTATAAATTCGTTCTTTGTTGGCTTATCTCGCTAGGTAAACCGTAAGTCTTCGTTAAGTCAAATTTCCTTTTTTTTCAGTAAGTTTTTGGTTAAGTTACAGATTCTAATCGGTTCATTTTGTAGCCGTGTAGTCATGAAACAATGCTGTGCTATCTAGAATGCACATGACTTAAACGGCTGAAATCCTCATGCGTCTATACCCGCTATGCATCGCTCGTGAAGTCAACCATACAAGTAAGCTTCTTAATGTAATAATGTTTTAAACATATAGGTATTAGGGTCATTAGCTTGCTTTCTATTCGTCATTAAAAGAAAATTAGAATACAGGTCAATAGCCGTTATCTGATGAAAAAATGAACATGAATAACTTTACTTGAGCTTACTACTGTGCTTATGTACAGTGTGCGCGGGTAGGGTTTTGCCGTCAAGTGGTAGAGGTGGATTTGAGAACTCTAAGTATCTCTTTTAAAACGCTAATGAATGTAACTTAAGCGATGAGATCACAGCGGCTTTAGTCGTACGAGGACACGGTGTTTGTTGAGAGAGCTTACTTAATAGAAATGCTGCATCGTAGTATGATTTTGGTTGTAACAACACCATCCGATGGCTGCTTCCATCAACTAGATATTGGCTAAAAAATATGAAGACACCATCGTTCACGTTTATCGACTTGTTTGCTGGCTTGGGCGGATTTCACATTGCGTTGAATAGGCTAGGCGGGCGGTGCGTCTTTGCAGCAGAGTGGCAAAAACATCTGCAAGAACTGTACCAAATTAACTTCAATCTACGCCCCGAGGGAGATATCACCCTTGTATCTCCCAATGATGTGCCTGCACACGATGTGCTAACTGCGGGGTTTCCCTGCCAGCCATTCTCTAAAGCCGGCGAGCAGCTTGGATTTGAATGTACTAAACAAGGTGACTTATTTTTCAATGTAGCAGCTATACTCGAGAAGAAAAAACCAAGTTTTTTCATCCTTGAGAATGTTCCAAATTTGTTAAAGCATGATGAAGGTCGCACCTGGAAAGCTATCCAAGATATCTTAGGCGTGGGGCCAGAGGGATTAGGATATCATATTGCCGCAGAACGCTTTTCGCCGCATCATTTTGGTATACCGCAGATTAGAGAGCGTGTTTATATTATTGGGTCACGAAAGCCTCTTGAAAATTTTTCTTGGCCTCAAAGAAGCCCGGCCGAGACATCAATAGACAACATCCTTGATGATTATCCCGCTAATGCTAAACCCCTATCTGCACAGGTGCTTGAGTGCCTTAATGTTTGGGCGGATTTTTTGAATCGTTGCCCTGCAGATGTTGAATTGCCTTCTTATCCGTTATGGTCCATGGAATGGGGTGCGACATACCCATATGAAAAGAATACACCTTACGCCTTAAAGGAGGATTATGGTATTAATGGCCTTAAGGGTTTTTCTGGCAGTCACGGACGCAAGATCGGCTATCTACGCACGATAGAAGAACGCTGGTCGGCATTGCCTAGTCATGCTCGCACACCACAGCGAAAATTTCCCAAATGGAAGATAGATTTTATTAGGCAGAACCGGCAATTCTATGCTGATAATAAAGAATGGATTGATCCTTGGATAAAAAGTATCTTAAAATTCCCTTCTAGTCTTCAAAAACTAGAATGGAATGTTAAAGGTGGGAAGCGCAATCTGTGGGAATATGTTCTGCAATTCCGTGCATCAGGTGTGCGAGTGAAACGCCGTAACACTGCCCCGAGCCTAATTGCCATGACTGACACTCAAGTGCCTATCATCGCATGGCAACAGCGGTACATGACGCCGGAAGAATGTGCCCGTTTGCAAAGTTTAGACGAATTGAAGGCACTACCATCTACTCCTACGAAGGCTTTCCATGCGCTCGGTAATGCTGTCAATTCGACTGTAGTAGAGCGTGTTGCTCGCGCTCTACTTGAAGATTTTATAGGACAACTTCCGGCAGATGGAGATATCAAAATTAGCCATGAAAAGGTCGATGCATGACGGATAGCCGGAAGCCGAATAAATTATCATCAATTGAGATCCGCCCAGAAGTTACTATGCTCTCGGTGCTACGGCACCTAAATTACAAACCATGGTTTGCTATAGCTGAGTTTGTCGACAACGCACTACAAAGCTTAATAGCAAACCACGAGCAGTTGAAAGTATTGCATGGTGATAAATTTCAACTAAGGGTGGATGTCAGAATTGATACCTCCAGCCCTGGGCTAATTGTTATCAGTGATAATGCTGCTGGAATATCTGAGGCTGATTTTCCTAGAGCTTTTAGAGCTGCTCAGGTTCCAGAAGATCGTAGCGGTCTTTCTGAATTCGGTATGGGTATGAAGAGTGCTGCATGCTGGTTTGCTGAGAAATGGAGTGTTCGTACAAAAGCAATTGGCGAATCAATTGAGCGCACGGTGTTTTTCGATGTGAGAAACATCGTCGAAAATAAGATCGAAAGTCTAAATACTGAAACTCGTGAAGTTGCTCCTTCTTCACATTATACAGTGGTGACTCTTCGAGGTTTACATCACATACCACAAGGCCGAACTGTCGGTAAGATTCGAGATCATTTAGCAAGTATATATCGTATATTCCTTAGAGACGGAAGACTTTCTCTTAATTTAAACGACGTTCCGCTTGCTTATAAAATTCCAGATATACTAACTGCTGTTGCTTATACATCTCCAGGAGTCCAGGCACAGGGGGATAATGTATTGCCTGTCACATGGCGTAAAGACATCGAACTGGATTTTGGTGGAAAGCAGCGCGTCAGGGGATTTGTTGCTCTTCGAGAAATTGGTTCAACGCCATTAGCCGGTTTTGCTTTATTTCGCCGAGATAGGTTAATAGAAGGTAGCTTTGACGAGACTTATCGGCCAAGTTATATATTCAAACAAACTAACAGTTATCGTTATCAGCGATTATTTGGTGAGCTGCATATTGAAGGCTTTGAAGTTAGCCATACTAAAGACGGATTTCGCTGGGAAGAATATGAAGACATTTTTCTTGAGCTATTGAAAGATCAAATAGAACAGCTCCCACTAAATCTACTTGCGCAAGCCGAGAATTACCGAGCACTACCTTCGAGAAAGAGTATTGAGACGCGAGCTGTAGTAGCGACTACTGCTGTTGCAAGCTACATCGAAAAAGATGTTGCTCCACTATTAGTCGAGGCCAATCAGTTCCCTATAGATGCTAAAGAATTACCCTCAGAACTTATTGCAGGAGAACTTCAAGCATCTGAGCGCACTGTCGAAATTGACGATGGCAATCATCAATGGATAATCACTCTAAGAACGTCCTTAGATCCTGCAACTGACGATTGGGTATCTGTTGGAGTCACACAGCCGTCTACGGACTTGAACGACGATATTAGACGTTTGACTATTGATCTTTCTTTAGCTCACCCTTTTTCAATTGAATTTTTGGGCGTAAATAATGAAAACGTTGAATTATTATTGCGCATTTCAACAGCAATATGCATTGGATTAATCTTGACACAAGATGTTACCGGGCAATCGCCCGAAAGTTTTCTCTATCATTTTAACTATTTGATGAGAGGAGCACTAATGAAAGCCTCTCTGGTGAGATAAAACATGTCAACTTCAATAGAAATCCTAAAGACTCTTCAACCTGCTTTACGCTGGGTTCCTGAAAAAAAAGACATCACAGAAGAGTTTCTTCAGAGCAAGTCCAATGATCCTAATGGTCCTCGCTATGAGGATTTAGTAGACGGAGAGAATTCTGTACTTCAAGAAGCACAACGAATTCTCGGTCGCTGTTTGCCTCCGACAGACCCAGCAGGTCGAGAGACGGGGTTAGTGGTCGGTTATGTACAAAGCGGTAAAACGATGTCCTTTGAGACAGTGATTTCTCTAGCTCGGGACAATGGGTATGGAATCATAATTGTTTTGGCAGGGACAAAGAACAATCTTCGTGATCAATCTGAAAAGCGTTTGAAAAAAGATCTCGGTATAGACGATGGTGAAAATTGGTATCATTATTCTAACCCTACACAAAACCAAAAAACACAGATCGATGCTAAGATCACCGCTTGGAAAAAAAAGCCTACAAAAAAAGCCATTTTGTTTACTGTGCTCAAGCACGGAGGACATCTTGAAAATTTGGCGACTCTAGCCAAAAGGTTATCTGTTTCAGACGTCCCAGCCTTAATAATTGATGACGAAAGTGACCAAGCGAGTTTAAATACGAAGTCAGCAAAGATCCGTAGTGGAAGTGCTGCGTCCTCAGAAAAAAGCACGACTTACGAAAAAATTTGTAAGCTTCGGGATGTCTTCCCGCATCATTCATATCTGCAGTACACGGCTACTCCTCAGGCTAATCTTCTGCTTGCACAGACTGACCTGCTTAATGCATCATTTGCAGAATTGGTGACGCCAGGTGAGGCTTATACCGGAGGGAAATCATTTTTCGTAGATAACCATAGTCTTATCAGGGACATTCCATCTGTTGAAGTACCTAGCCCCACTAATATACTGACAGCATCACCTAAGAGTTTAGTGAGTGCGTTACGTTATTTTTTATTAGCATGTGCCCATCATGCGTTAACGCGCGAGCGAAAGAAAGACAGAAATCGATCAATGATGATCCACCCTGCGATGGCGACCTCATCTCATAATCATTATATGGGTTGGCTTGAGAATTCTTTAAAAACGCTAAAATTATATGTAGAAAAGCAATATAAAACAAAATTCGATACTGTGGCTCAGCTTTTTCAGGAAGAATATAATTCTCTCAAAACAACATTTCCAGAAATAAAAGCATTGAAAGATTTAGTTGGCGCGATGGTTGATGAAGTCTTCAGCGAACTAAATCACGTCGTAGTTAATGGCACTAAGGATGCTGAAAAGAATATAGACTGGAAAGCAACGCCATATTGGATTCTAGTAGGCGGTGCCAAGCTAGATCGAGGCTATACAATTGAAGGTCTTTGTGTAACTTATATGCCTCGGCCTTTAGGAACATCTCCGGCAGCAGATACACTCCAGCAAAGAGCACGGTTCTTTGGCTATAAGAAAGCATATTTAGGTCTGTGTCGTGTGTTCATTCAAAAGAATGTGAGACAGGCTTTTACGGAGTATGTAGAGCATGAAGAATTCGTTCGCGAAGCTTTAGAGAGTTCGCGCGGCAAACCTCTAACAGATTGGCGCCGAGATTTTGTGCTTACCTCAATGCTCAAGGCTACTAGAGCTAATGTCGTAGGGATTGATACGCGTCGGATTCCAGCTAATGGTTGGATGGTTCCTGATGTTATGCAAAGGGACAACATTGCTCTATTATCCAATCAAGAACTGCTATTATCGGTAGTTGAAAAATGGACTGGGGAATATGGTATTCCTGTCAATGCGTCAAAGTTCTCTCAATTCAAAGGCGTTAGAGATTTATCACCACACTTTGTGTTTGAACCTATACCACTCAAAACTGTCCTCGAAGATTTTCTACTTAATGTTAAAGTAAAAGATCCCTTTGATGCCGAAGAGCATAGTGCGATGCTGCTCGCTATAGCTGCGCTTCTTCGACAAGAACCGAATCTTAATGCTAATGTATTTCTCATGAACAACTTAGTTGCAGGTTATCGAACACGAACCTCGGGACGTGGTTTCGATGCCAAACACTGCTTCGCGCCTATTAACCAATATTTTAGCCAAAGTGCAGATACTGTTAATGATAGAACTTTTTGTTCATCTGAGTGCGTTTCTATCCAGTTACGACGATTTAACTTAGGTACGACTCTGCGTGATTCCGAAAGTGCTGATATTAAAGATGTTACTTGGTTTGCATTACACGTGCCAAGAAAATTGAAGAAAGATTTACTGGTCGAGGCACGTAAATAGCATGAATATCTTCGATAAATTCTCAAATTTGCCTTGTGCAACTTCAGAAAATAATTTTACAGCGATTCCTTTATCCACATATCGTAAGGACTTTCTGGCAAAAGGCTTTGATGGCACTCCTATTTTTCTCTTGCACGATGCTAGTAAAGTGCACTATAGCCCGGGTGTAAAATTTAGGTATTTGACAGCGATGTTTCATGCTACGTGCAAAGTGCATACTGAAGAGAAAGAACTATACGATCAATTCGCGCTCGTTTCATGCGATGCTGCTGTAACGGATTTGCATGAGATCTTTGTGCGTTGTTTTAGCGCTGCGATTGAGGAACTTCCCATTAATTCAGGTACGCGGGAATTAAATACATGTATCCAAAAGCTCGTAGATCTTTTCAGGTCTCTTTCTCAGCCAAGTGGTAAAGACGTTTTGGGTTTATGGGGTGAACTCTATGTGATCGCTAATAGCAGTAACGTAGTGAGTGCAATGACACGATGGCATGAAAATCCGTTTGATCGTTTTGACTTTTCATGGGAGCAGGGTTGTCTAGAAGTGAAAGCATCTATGCAATCGACGCGAATTCACACCTTTACGCTTGAGCAGTTGATGAATCCCATACAAGGCATAGGGTATATAGTGTCGTTAATGTTACAACCTTTATCAGGCGGGCTTGGATTGATTGATCTTGGCAATCAAATAGAAATGAAATTGACTAATTCGCCTGTGCTAAAACAAAAGCTCTGGAACAATTTGGCTAAAGCTTTGGGTAATGATTTTTCAGAAAAATTAGACAAGCGGTTTGATGTATCTCATGCAGAGCGTAATGCGATTGTGTTTATGATGAATGATGTTCCAAAACCTGAAAAACCGAGTGATCAGCGAATAATTTCGATACGATTTACTGTAGATCTTACCACGGCTACATCTTCCCTCAAAAAAAACTCATTTTCAGTTTTGAAAGATGTTTTTTTATAAAAATTTTGCTAATTAACTAATAGGTTTTTATTTTAAAAAAAGATGATTTTTTTTAATTTTTTTTCAAAAAAAAGTAGAAAAAATAGTTTAGCTAATGCTTAAGGTTTTTTCTACTGATACTTACTATTACGCTATGTAGTTGACTCAAATTATTGGGTTGTCTAATGAAAATGACAGTGGGGTTTACTGTCGATTTAGCAATTCCACTGTGACCTGCTTCCCGTTGATTAATACACCGCGATGTTAGTAATGTCTTCATCAGTCACATGAGGACATCCTCATGAAGACGCGTTTTTCCGACGAACAAGATCATCAGTATTCTCCGCGAGGCCGAAGCCGGGGTTTTGGCCCGGGAACTCTGCCGCAAGCATGCTATGTCAGAGGCTACCTTCTATACCTGGCGCAAGAAGTTCGGCGGCATGGAAATCCCCGAAGTAAAGCAGCTCAAGTTACCTGAAGAGGAGAACGCCCGACTCAGGAAACTGCTCGCCGAAGCCATGCTGGATAAGGAGGCGCTTCAGGTGGCTCTGAGTCGAAAGTTCTGACGACAGACCAGAAGCGGGAAGCCGTGGAAGTCATGTGTGAGGTCGCCGGTCTGTCGCAACGTCGTGCCTGTAGGCTGGCAGGTCTGTCTCTTTCAACCTGCCGTTATTCAGCTCAGCGACCGGCTGCTGACGCGCAGATATCTCTACGCATCACAAAGATGGCACCTGAACACCGCCGCTTTGGTTAACGGCGCATGTGGCAGTTATTGCGCCGGGAGGGCCTTCACGTCAACCACAAGCGCGTATACCGCATCTGTCACCTTAACGGCTTTGGTGTAAAGCGCAGGCGACGCCGTAAGAGTCTGGCGACTGAGCGGCTCCCGTTTCTTCGCCCGGATGCGCCGAACCTGACATGGTCGATGGATTTTGTCATGGATGTACTGGCCAGCGGCCGCCGGATTAAATGCCTGACCTGCGTGGATGATTTCACGAAGGAGTGTCTGACGATCATCCCCGCTTTCGGTATTCCAGGCGTTCATATACATGGTAAAATTCCGCCTGCTTCCGGCCCTTTGCATCAGTATGCAAAAGGAGTAATGTGGCACCAGGTGCTATAGTTAAGGTAACAGGATGTCAGCCTGATGCGCGTATTCAAAACTAAATGGTTCAGCAAGGCAGCGAAATCTCACGCCATTAAAGATAGTGAGTTATGTCGGACTATAGAGGCAGTAGTGCAGGGGAAGGCTGACGATCTTGGTGGTGGTGTTTATAAGAAGCGCCTGAACCAGAATCGCGATCGCGCCATTATCCTGGCGAAAGGTGGGGAGCACTGGTTTTACACGTTCCTTTATGCCAAACAGGATATGGCAAATATTGA
>Ga0308171_1002381_pt1 | contig 20079 bp, 12 predicted proteins | sample PhyGR1_FD_202135 | JGI IMG/M metagenome (GOLD analysis project Ga0308171, IMG submission 202135) | Phyllosphere microbial communities from UC Gill Tract Community Farm, Albany, California, United States - DLSLSG.R1 | ecosystem: Host-associated > Plants > Phyllosphere > Unclassified | place: USA... | reverse complement strand
AGCGGCCAACATCGCCTACAACCTGGTGCGCGTGTTCACCGACGGCGTGGCGATCGGCCCGATCCTGATGGGCGTGGCCAAGCCGGTGCACATCCTGACCACCAGCGCGACCTCGCGCCGGATCCTGAACATGACCGCGATCGCGGCCGTGGATGCGCAGATCCGCAAGCAGCTGGAAGCGGAAAAGAACGCCTGAGGCGTTGCCGCCACCGCCGGTTGCCAGAACGCGCCCTTCGGGGCGCGTTCTGGTTTGGTGGCAGCGAAACCGGCCGATCCCGGCCCGGCGCGCAGGCGCTTCACACGGCCCCTGGTGCGCGCTGCATCGTCCGGTAGCCCTGGCGTCACCGCCCTGCAATCTTCCGGGTGCTCAATACCCCCACGCGGCCCGGCCGTGGTGGCGCTCCGCTGGGGCGTCGCCACCCTGGGCCCGACCAGATCCGCAACGACGGCACCGGCCCACGGCCGGCACCTGGGGAATCAACGCGCCTGCACGTACTGCGCCCACAAGGCCGGCACTGCCGCGCCGCTGAGCGTTTCCCACAGCGCCGGCGTATAACGCCCGTCGCGCAGGGCGCCGTCCAGCCCCTTCACCAGCCCGGGGTGGGCCGCCTCGGCCCACTTCAGGAAAGCGCCGGTGACCCGGTAGCCGGTATCGAAGTTCTGGTCCGGTTTGACCTGCGTCGGCAACGCCCAGCCCGCCCCGGCGTTGTCCTTGCCGTAGCGGTCGCGCGCGTAATCGGCGATGCCCTCCACCAGCCAGCCCGGCACGCGTTCGTTGGCGTACTCGGGGTAGCCCTGCACGATGTGCATGGCTTCGTGGGTCACCAGGTCGATATCACCGGGGTGGGTCGCCAGCCAGGCCGGGTTGATGGTGATGGTGGCCGCCTGGTCCTTTTCACCGACGAAGGCGATGCCGTCGTAGGCCGGATCGATCACGATGCCGACCTGCACGGGCGCGGCCGGGTGGAAGTCGGCGCGCTCGCGCAGGTAGGCCGCGAAGAACGTATCGATGATCCGCGCCCGCACCGGGGCGGCCAGCGCATCGCCGGCGTCGCGGTAGTGCAGGGTCACGCCGTCGCGGGTTTCGCGGGCCTCGAATGCCTGCGCGTCGGCCAGCCCCAGGCCCAGCGCCAGTGCCGCTACCAGGGCGCGTCCCACGTGCTGCCGCGCGCTCATCGGGCGGCCGCCGGTGCCGGCGCCAGCAGTTCGACTTCGGCCAGCTGCAGGCGCCCCGGTGCGCCGATGCGCAGCCGGTACTCGGCGTAGCGGCCCGGCCGGGCGATGCGGAACGGCCGGGTCTGCATTGCCCACGCGAAGGCTTCGCCACGGCGCTGGTCCAGCTCCACCCAGCGGCCTCCGCTGGTGCGCGCTTCCAGGGTCCATTCACCGCCGCGGATCGGGCCATTGCCGCTGGTCAGGGTGTACATCGAGGGCGTGCCGGTGGCCACGTTGCTGAAGGTGATCGTGCTCGATCCGCCCAGCGGCAGGGCCGTGCCGGCATCGTCGTCGATCAGCGCCGCCGCCGCGCGGCCATCGCCAAGCGCGGCGGTCGCGCCGCTGCCGAGCAGGTCGTGCAGCAGGGCCGGCTGCTGGCCGCGCGCGGTCAGCGAGCGCGGCGCATCGTCCGCTCCGGTGCCCCAGCGCGACGGCTCCGGGCCCATCACGAAGTCCAGCGTGGCGCCCTTGGCGAGCAGTTCGTGCGGCAGCCAGGTCTTGGTCCACGGCGTGCCGTTGACCTTCAGCGACTGCACGTAGATGTTGCGGTCCGAATTCTCCGGTGCGTTGACGGTCAGCACCGCGCCGCCCTGCAGTTCCACGCGCGCGTGGCGGAACAGCGGCGAACCGATCACGTACTCCGGCGCGCCCATGCGCAGCGGGTAGATGCCCAGCGCGGCGAACAGGTACCACGCCGAGGTCTCGCCGTTGTCCTCATCGCCCGGGTAGCCCTGGCCGATCTCGCTGCCCAGGTACAGGCGCGAGAGGATCTCACGCACATGCTGCTGGGTCTTCCACGGCTGCCCGGCGTACAGGTACATCCACGGAATGTGGTGCGCCGGCTGGTTGCTGTGCGCGTACATGCCCATGCGCACATCGCGCGCTTCGGTCATCTCGTGGATGGTGCCGCCATAGGAGCCGGCGAACGCGGCATCGGCGGTTTCCGGCGTTGCGAAGAAGGTATCCAGCTTGGCCGCCAGCTGCGCGCGGCCGCCGTACAGCGCGGCCAGGCCTTCGCCGTCGTGCGCGGCGGTGAAGGCGAACGTCCAGCCGTTGGATTCGGTGTAGTCATGGCCCCACACGCGCGGGTCGTAGTCCTTGACATCCAGCCGCCAGCGGCCCTCCGGCGTGCGGCCCTGGAAGAAGCCCGCGCCCGGATCGAACAGCGTGGCGTAGGTGCCTGCGCGGTGCCGGAAGTAATCGGCCTCGGTGGCATAGCGTTCGCGCGCGGCCGGCGTATCGGCCTGGCTGGCCAGCACCTCGGCCATGTTGGCGATGCCGAAATCGTTGAGTGCGCCTTCCATCGTCCATGACATGCCTTCATGCACGTCGGCGGTGGCATACCCACGGAAGGTGGAGCGGTCCATGCCCTTGCGCCCGACATGGCGGTCCGGCGGGACCACGGTGGCGTTCTTGAGCGCAGCGGCATAGGCCTGCTGCGGATCGAAGCCACCGATGCCCTTCAGCCATGCATCGGCGAAGGCCACGTCCGAACTCGTGCCGACCATCAGGTCGGCATAGCCGGGCGAAGACCAGCGTGCGACCCAGCCACCGGCGTGGTATTGCTCCAGGAAGCCCTGCACCAGTGCGCCGGCGTCGTCCTTGGTGAACAGCGCGTAGGCCGGCCAGGTGGTGCGGAAGGTGTCCCAGAAGCCGTTGTTGACGTAGACCTTGCCATCGCGCACCGGCGCGAAACTGCGCGTCGCGCTGCCGTCGGTGTTCTCATCGGAGGCGCTGGCCTGGCTGGCATAGCGCCAGTCCGGCGCAGCCGCGGTGCCGGCGTTTTCATGGCCGGAGTTCGGGTACAGGTACAGCCGGTACAGATTGGAATACAGCGTGGTCTTCTGGTCGTCGGTGGCATCGCCGATATCGAAGCGCGCCAGCCGTTCGTCCCACGCATCCTGTGCACGCGCGGCCACGCGCTCGAGGTCGTCCCCGGCGGCCAGTTCCAGCGCCAGGTTGTGGCGTGCCTGTTCGACCGAGATCAGCGAGGTGGCGATGCGCATGGTGACCTGGCGCGCGCTGCCGGCGTCGAACTTGATGTAACCGGTCGGACGGCCGGTCTCCACGCGGCCGCTGGCCCGCCACGGGCGATCGAAGCTGGCCACCACATACATGCGCGTGGCGCCGGTGGACAGCCCGCTGCGGGTATCGGTGTAGCCGGAGAGCGTCTGCGTGGCCGCATCCAGCGTCAGCCCGCCCCGTGTATCGACGTTGTCGAACAGCAGGTTGGCATCGCCGCCCTCGGGGAACTCGAAGCGGAACACCGCGGCGTGGTCGGTCGGTGCGATCGACGCGGCGATGCCGTTGTCGAAGCGCACGTCGTAACGGTAGGGGCGGGCGCGTTCGTTTTCGCGGGTGAAGGTCAGTGCGCGCTTGCCGCGGTCGGCCTCGGGCACGCCGCGGCTGCTGGAGGGCATCACCTGGAAGGTCTGGCGGTCGCCCATCCACGGGCTGGGCTGGTGGCTCAGTGCCAGCGCCTGCAGCCGCGGCCGGTTGGCCGCGTCGTTCTGTTCGTTCCAGCGGTACAGCCAGGTCAACGAACCGGCATCGGTCACCGGCGTCCAGAAGTTGAACCCATGCGGCACCGCGGTAGCCGGGAAGTTGTTGCCACGCGAGAACGTGCCGTTGGCCTGGGTGCCGCGGGTGGTCAGCACGTGGTCGGACGGGCGCTGCACCGTGGCGTGCGGCTGCGCCTGCACGCGCACATCGTCGATCCAGCCCGACACCGGCGCGCCGGCGGCGCTGGCCACGTCCAGCTCCAACGCGACCACACGGCGCCCGCGCAGCGCCGCCACGTCGCCCAGGCGCACTGCCTTGCGCGCCCATTGCTGCGGGTACAGGGTTTTCGAATCGCCCTGCGCGCGTGCGCCCAGCGCCACCCCGTGATGGTCGCGCGCGTCGCTGGCCGAGACCCGGCTGCCGTCATCGAGCAGCAAGTCCAGCGATACATAGGTCGAGGCCACGGTGTCCTTGCCGACGATCTCCGGCAGCACCAGCCAGGAGAGCGTGGTATCGGCCTCGATCAGGATGTCGGTCTCGAACAGGCGCTGCCGCGCCTCGCCGCCGGTGCCCGCGTAGTGCAGGGCATGCGTGCCGCTGTAGCCGACCTTGGGCTTGGCCGCGTACGGTGCCGCCGGGCCGCTGCCGATCGTGATCTGCAGCGGGCCGGCGCCCTTCAACGGCGCCGGCTCACCCGGCTCGAACGAACTGTGCAGACCCGGTACGGCCGCCGGAGCGGCGTGGGCACTGGTGGCCAGGGCAAGGGCGAGCGGCAGCAGGGCGCGGCGGGCGTGGCGCAGGTCGGTCAGGGTCATGCAGGGGGCTCCCGGGGTGGGCAGTCGGCAGGCAGAGCCCGCATCGCGGCCACGGCGTACAGCGTCGCCCCCGGCCGCCGGAAGCGGTCAGGATGGGCGAGGCATGTCCGGTGGGGGCGGTGCATGCGATCGGGTCGAGGATCGGAACCCGACCGATCCTGCATCAGCGCGCCGCCCCTGACAAGTGCATTTCGTTCGATCTAAATCCGGGGATTCCTGCGTTTCCGCCCTTCCTTGACAAGCACTTTGGATCGATTTAAAAAGTTCGGTCCGGCGGCGAGGGCAGCACGGCATCATCGTTTCGCCGCTGCAGCGTGGCCTCGGCCCTTGGTCGGCCAGGTGCTAGAATCCCCAGTCTCGCAACCCCTTTGTGTGTCCACGCCATGAGTCATACCGCCACCGCGCCCGCCAACGCCGAAAAGCGTTACACCGTGCACCGCAGCGACCTGCCGCTGAGCTGCCCGACGCCGGAAATGGCGCTGTGGAACTCGCATCCGCGCGTGTACCTGCCGATTGAAGACGAGCCCAAGGGCGAGGCCGCGTGCCCGTACTGCGGTTCTGTCTTCGTGCTGGCCGACTGATCGCGGCCCGCACCGTGCGCCGGCTGACCGTGGTGCAGTTGCTGCCGGCGCTGCACTCCGGTGGTGTCGAACGCTCCACCCTTGAAATCGCGTCTGCCCTGGTTGCTGCTGGCCACCGGGCCATTGTCGTGTCCGCCGGCGGGCGGCTGGTCGAACCGCTGCTGGCCAGCGGCGCCGAACACCTCACCCTGGATATCGGCCGCAAGTCGCTGCTGACGCTACGGCACGTGCTGACCCTGCGCAATCTGTTCAACGAGGTCGGCGCGGACATCGTGCACGCGCGTTCGCGCCTGCCGGCCTGGCTGGGCCTGTACGCCGTGCGCAACCTGCCGGCGGCGACCCGGCCGCGCTGGGTGACCACCATGCACGGCCTGAACTCGCCCGGCCGCTACAGTGCGGTGATGACCAGCGGCGAGCGCGTGATCTGCGTGTCCAACAGCGTGCGCGACTACGTGCAGGCGCATTACCCCAGCGTGCCGGCCGAGCGCCTGCAGGTGATTCCGCGCGGCGTGGATGTCAGTCAGTTCCCCCGCGTGGGCCGGCAGGACCGGCGTGCACGGCTGGCCGTGGCCAAGGAACATCCCGCACTGGCCGGCGATGCGCCGCTGCTGCTGCTGCCGGGCCGTGGCACCCGCCTCAAGGGCCACCGGCACGCGCTGGCGCTGCTGGCGGGGCTGCATGCGGCCGGTGTTCCGGCCCGGTTGTGGATGCCGGGCACCCGTGAGCCGGGCCGCGACAGCTACGTGGCCGAACTGGACACCCAGGCACGTGCGCTCGGTATCGCCGAGGCCGTGCTGATGACCGCGCCGACCACCCGCATCGCCCAGGCGTACGCCGCCAGTGATCTGGTGCTGCAGCTCTCGGACAAGCCCGAAGCCTTCGGCCGCACCGTGCTAGAAGCACTCTCGGTCGGGCGCAGCGTGCTCGGCTGGAACCACGGCGGTGTCGGCGAACTGCTGACGCAGCTGCAACCGGCGGGCGCGGTACCCTTGGGGGATGCAGGGGCCCTGCTGACGCGCGCGCAGCAGCTGCTGGCGCAGCCGCCGGCCGTGCCTTCCCGGATCCCGTTTACCTTGCAGGCGATGCAGCGTCACACGCTCCAGCTCTATGCCTCCCTCGTCGGCTGAACTCCTCCCGGCGGCGGGCTCGCCGGCATCGCGTGCCGGCCGCCTGGCGCCGTGGTGGGTGATCGCGTTCGTGGCCCTGTGGCCGCTGCCCGGGATCGCCGAAACCGCACTGGTCCTGGGCGCGCTCTACGCGGGCGTGCGCATGGTGCAGCTGCGGCTGCGCGGCAAGCAGCGCCTGCTCAGCAGCCCGGCCTGGGCGCTGACCAGCATCCTGTTCCTGGGCTACTGGCTGCCCCAGGCGTTTTCCGCATTCGATGCGATCGATCCGGCCAACGCCTGGCGCAAGGCGGCCGCTGGGCTGCGCTACCTGCCCTTCATGTGGCTGGTCGCCATCGCGGTGGCGACCCCGCAGCGCCGCGCGCTCACGCTGGGCGGGATCGCGGCGATCACCGGTCTGTGGACCCTCGATGCGTTGGCCCAGGCCGCCCTCGGCACCAGCCCGCTGTTCTGGTCGATGGACCAGCTCAAATGGGCGATCAGCGGCCATGGCCTGTGTTCCCCGCAGGAAATGGCGGCGGTGGATCGGCTCAGCGGCGTGCTCGGTCCGTGCAACCTCAAATTCGGCCAGGTGCTGGCCAGCCTCTCACCCTTCCTGCTGTTCGCTGCCGCGCACCGTGCCGGCATCTGGGGCTGGGGTGTGGCGGCGGCGGCCGTGGGCGCGGTATTGATCCTGGCCGGCGCGCGTGCGGCGTGGCTGACCTACCTGCTGGTGCTGGTGTTCTCCGGCTGGCGCCTGCTGGGCGCGCGTGCGCTGGTGGGCTGCCTGGCCGTCGGGCTGGTCGCGGCGATCGGGCTGGGCCTGGGCTCGCCCCAGGTGCGCGAACGCGTCGCGCGTACCGCGATGGCCTGGGAAGGCGATGGCGACGGCGTGAACCAGGCGCTGTCCGGGCGCGCGCAGATCTGGAGCGCGGCCGGCTGCATGATCCGCGAACATCCCTTCAATGGCGTGGGCGCGCGCGGCTTCCGCGATGCCTATGCCGGCTGCAACCCCGCGCCGGAGGCCGAGGAAGTCTGGGGCGAAGGCCCGGCCTTCCATGCGCACCAGATCGTGCTGGAGATCCTGGCCGAAACCGGCGTGCTGGGCCTGCTGCTGTGGCTGGCCGCGGTCGCACAGGCCTGGCGTGCCTGGCGGTTCGCCCCGCTGGCGGCCCGCGAACGCGCGCGCCCGGCGATGCTGGCGCTGGCGGTCACGGTGTTTCCGCTCAACACCCACCTGGCCTTCTATTCGACCTTCTGGGGCGGCCTGACCCTGTTGCTGGCCGCGCTGTATGCCGGCAGCCTGCTGGCCCGCGACGACGAGGCCTGATCGCCCTTCGCTGGAGCCGCATCCTGCGCGGCATTGCTCAGCGCCCCCATGCAGGCCATGGGGCGACCGCACCGGCTACCGGTAGAAATCGCTGCGGCCGCCGGGCTGGCGCTTGAACCGGCGGTGGATCCACAGGTACTGGTCCGGGGCTTCGCGCACCATCGCTTCGATCGCCTGGTTGACCCGCGTGGTATCGGCCTCGACATCCTCGCTCGGGAAATTCTCCAGCGGCGCGCCGATCTTCAGGAAGTACTTGCCGCCCTCGCGCCGGTGGAAATACGGGATCACCGCACAGCCGGTCATCCGCGCCAGCTGGTGGGTCGCGGTGATGGTCGAGGCGGTATGGCCGAAGAACGGCACGAACACGGTGTCCTTGCCGCGCATGTCCTGGTCCGGCGCGTACCACAGGAAACCGCCCTTCTTGAGATGCCGCACCGTCGCGCGGATGTCCTCGTTGGCGAACATCGCCTTGGCGTAGCGCAGCCGGCCGAACTTCACCGCCCACTCGTACACCGGGTTGCGGTGCTTGCGGTACATCCCGGAGAGATCCACGTGGTCGCACAGCAGGCGGCCGCACATCTCCAGCGTCATGAAGTGGCCCGAGACCAGCAGCACGCCACGGCCTTCGGCCTGCATCCGGTGCAGGTGCTCGAGCCCTTCGATCTCCACCTGCGGGCGGATGCTGTCGATGCTGCCCCACCACGCCCGCGCGAATTCGAAAATGCCCACGCCCAGCGCATCGAAACTGTCGCGCAGCAGGCGCTGGCGCCACGCCTCATCCTTCTCGGGGAAGCACAGCTTCAGGTTCACCTCGGCAGCGCGCCGGCGGCTGCTGGCCAGCCGCCAGGCGACCGTGCCCACGCCCCGGCCCAGCGCCCGCTGCAGCGTCCACGGCAGCCGCGCGACCGCGAAGGCACCGAGCATGAAGGCGAACATCGGCCAGTTGCGCGGGTCGCGCAGGGACGGGCGGGTAGCGGTGGAGGGATTGTCGGACATGGCCCCGATTCTAAAGGATGCATCCCCAACGGTGGGTCCACGCCCGGTGCGCACGGCAGCGCAGCGTGTCATCCCCGCGCCGCTCCCGTATCCTTTGCCCATGCGTAAGAGCCCTGTCGAATGGATCCTGCGCGGCCTGTATTCGGCCGTGCTGTACCTGCTGTTGCCGATCACCGTGTACCACCTGGTCTGGCGTGGCTTCCGGGTGCGTGAGTATTTCCAGCGCTGGGACGAGCGCTATGCCTCCTACCCGCACTCCAGCGGGCAGCCGCGGGTCTGGCTGCATGCGGTCTCGGTCGGCGAGGTCAATGCGGCCGCGCCGCTGGTCAATGCGCTGCGTGCGCTGCGCCCGGATATCCGCTGGGTCATCACCACCATCACCCCGACCGGCTCCGAGCGCGTGCGCGCGCTGTGGGGCGATGCGGTGGATCATGTGTACCTGCCGTACGACGTGCCCGGCAGCGTCGGCCGCTTCCTGGGCCACTTCAAGCCCAGCCTGGCGCTGATCCTGGAAACCGAACTGTGGCCGAACCTGCTGTTCGGCTGCCGCGACCGCGGCATCCCGGTGTACATCCTCAATGCGCGCCTCTCGGCCCGCTCGCTGCGCGGCTACCGCCTGCTCAGTGCGCTGATCGGCCGCGCGCTGCGCACCGTGACCTGTGTGGCCGCGCAATCGGCCGATGACGCCGACCGCTTCATCCAGCTCGGTGCACGGCCCGAACAGGTGCAGCCACTGGGCAACCTGAAATTCGACATCGCCGCACCCAACGTGCGCGATTTCACCGCGTGCTTCCACGCCGCGGTCCCTGCCGCGCGCCCGGTCTGGATCGCGGCCAGTACACATGAAGGCGAAGAGCAGGCCGTGATCGATCTGCACCGCCGCCTGTGCCAGACCCTTCCCGACCTGCTGCTGCTGTGGGCGCCACGGCATCCCGAGCGCTTCCCGCGGGTGGAGGCACTGGCCCGCGAACAGGGCTGGAAGGTGGCCACCCGCCGCCAGCAGCAGTGGCCGCAGGCCGATACCGAGGTGTTCGTGATCGATACCCTCGGCGAACTGATGGCGTTCTACGCCTGCGCGCAGGTCGCCTTCGTCGGCGGCAGCCTGCAGGCCATCGGCGGGCACAACCTGCTCGAACCGGCCGCGATGGGCACCGCTGCCGTGACCGGCCCGCACCTGCACAACTTCGCGGAAATCTCGCGGCGCATGCGCGAAGCCGGCGCGGTGGTGATCGCCGAGGATGCCGAGGGCGTCGGCGACGCACTGCTGACCCTGCTGGCCGATCCGCAGGCCCGCGAAGACATGGCCCGCGCCGGCTGTGCGCTGGTCAGCAATGGCCGCGGTGCGCTGGAACGCACCGTGGCCCTGATCGCCCCGCACCTGCCGCCGCCGGTTCGCTGAGCCTAGCGTTCACGCGGTCAGCAGATCGCCCAGCAACGCGTACGCGAAGCCGAAGTAGATGAACACCCCGAGCAGATCCATGATCGAGGTGATCAGCGGCGCGGACAGCGTGGCCGGATCCGCCCCGATCCGGCGCGCGGCGAACGGCAGCAGCGCGCCGATGATGCCGCCCAGCGCGGTGCACACCAGCATGCTCAGGCCCACCACCATCAGCACGTCCATGCCTACGCCCTTGCTGAAGTAGGCCAGGATCGCTTCGAGCACGGCGATGGTGATGCCCAGCCCGGCCGCCACCGGCAGCTCGCGACGGATCACGAACCCGACGTCGCGCCAGCGCAGTTTCAACTCGCCCAGCGCCATGCTGCGGATCACCAGCGTGGCCGACTGGCTGCCGGTGTTGCCGCCCATGTCCACGATCGGAGCGATGAAGGCGGCCAGCACGATCACCTGCGACAGCAGCTCCTCCTGCGCGGCGACGAACGTGCTGGTGACGATGCCGAAGCAGGTCAGGATCGCCAGCCAGAACACACGCACCCGGAACATCTGCTTCAGCGGTGTGCTGCGCACATCCAGATCGTTCCCGTTGCCGCCGACCGTCCCGCCAAACCGCGCCAGCTGCGCGGCATCGCGTTCCTTTTCGATGTCCATCGCATCGTCCACGGTGACGATGCCGATCATGCGGTCGCCGCCATTGGTCACCGGCAGCGCGAGCAGATCGTAGTGCCGGATCAGCTCGGCGGCCTGCAGTGTCGGCCAGTGCGCCTTCGCGGCGACCGGCTGCCCCTGCATGATCGAGGCGACCGTGCGGTTCTCGTCGGCCAGCACCAGATCACGCAGGGCCACCGTGCCGCGCAGCCGCAGCGCGTGGTCCAGCACGAACAGGATGTTCACCGTCTCGCTGTGCAGCGCCGTGGCGCGGATATGTGCCAGCGCCTGCGCGACGGTCATCTCCGGTGACACCGAGACATAGTCCGACGTCGTCGCCGAGCCGACCGTGCCCTCGGGGTAGGACGCCATCTTGAGAATGTCGTCGCGCTCGACCTTGGTCAGTGCGGGCAGCAGCTTCTGCTTGGCATCCTCGCCAAGCCGGTTGTACAGGTCGGCGCGATCATCCGAGGGCATGTGCTCGAACAGCTGCACGACCGCCTTGCGGGGCATCGCGGCCAGCAGCTGATCCTGGCGCATCGCGGTGAAGTGTGCGAACAGCGCGGCGCGCACCTGCGGCTCGAGCATCATCAGCAAGGGGAGTGTCCTGTCCACGCTCAGTACGTCGAGTGCATCGACCAGATCGGACGGATGCGTGGTGGCGGCGATGCTGACAAAGCCGGCCGTATCGAGCGAAAGCGAGAGGGTGCGGATCGAGAACAGGAGGTCTTCGCGGTTCATGGTGGTTCTCCAACAAAAAGCAGCGCGCTGCGCTGAGGTACACAGGGTCAACGCGCGGGCAGGGCTCGCGCGGGGCAGGTATCGATGGGTGCGTGGGCCGTGTGCTGACGTGCACGCGGTCCGGTCGGTCGGTGCCGTCAGGCGGCACGCAGGGCGTTACGGGGCAGAGGCCAGGTTGAAGCCGAGCGTGATCCACTGACCGTCGCGCTGGTGATGCACACGACCGGCCAGGAGATCCACGCTGGCGCCGCGCCAGAGGTCGTGGCGCACGCCGAACTGACTGCTGCGCTGCCGTGTGGCGTCACGCGCGGTTTCGGCCAGCAGCGACCAGTGCGGCGCGGTGATGATTTCCAGGCCGATGCCCTCGGTGCGGCCGCGTGCGCCGGCCGTGCGGGCCCAGCCGAGGTTGAGGTGCAGCAGCGTGCGATCGCGGGCGCCAAGGGCGAGGGTCAGGGGCGCGTTGATGCCCCAGTCATCGCCACGCAGGTGGTGCCAGTCGCTGCCGACACCGGCACTCAGCGCCAGGCCCCAGCGGCGCTGGTCGATGTCGCGCAGCACGCGCTTGGCACCCAGGGCCCAGTGCGTGGACGCGGCAGCCGGTTGATGGCTCAGGCCCAGCGACCACTCGGTAGCGGCAAACGTGCAGGCCGGTACCGCGGTCCACTCCGCCCCGGCATCGGTGTGGCGGGCCCAGCTTTCCAGCTGGCAGCGGCCGGCATCGGTGATGGAGGCATCGTCCACCATCAGGCTGGCGGCGGCGCGGGTGTCGAACGGAAGCAGCGCCACGGCCACGAAGGGCAGGGCGAACACACGGGAAACGTGCATGGGCAATCTCCAGGCAAACGGAAACGCCAGCGGCACCCTTCTTGGGGTCGGTGGAACAGCGATACGGATGATGCGAGGCGGGCGAGCGTGTCAGCTGCGCCGGTGGGCCCCGTCCTGTGCGGACGGAACCAACCCTGGGGTCAGTGGGTCCGTCGGCTCAGGAGCAGCAACGAGATCGACTATGACTGTCCAAGGAGGGGGCCTCTGGAGGGAAAGGGAAGGTGGTGCGGGGCGGACCATAGCCACGCCGGAAGGTCAGGTCAACAGGTTTCTGCCGCTTCACTGGGTTCTGTGTGCCTGGTCCCGGTTGAGAGTGCCTACTGGTGGGAGTTCTTGGTGGTGGTCGGTCAGGGAGAGCGGAATTGCAACGTGCGGCAGACTGTCGCGACTGGCGCTATGGCGAACCAATCAATCAAGCGGCCGCAATAGAAGGAAACAAAGCTGAACTCACTTGAAATGGATGTATTGGAGGTGCTTTACTCCCAGTGTGGTGGTGTGCCTGTTCGGCTTCGTCCCCGAAACAAACCAGCCTTCTGCGAATCTTGCAGCGCCGGCATGTGCGGATGAGTCGCATGGGAAATGGATTTCCAACTTCGGGGAATATGATGAAGCATGCTGCGATCGGCGCTTTGCTGATGCTGATGATGTCTGCTGTCCACGCGCAGGACACCGCAAAGGAGCCGTGGGAAGAGGCCGAACGTCGACTTGCAAAGAGTCGGAAGGTCGACGTGCTCGGAGCAAACATCTTTGGTGACCAGGTCAGCAACTCCAACGGCGCACTGTCTTTCTCGGTGACCGATGTCAGCCTGCCTGGCAACAACAGTCTGCCGGTCGAGTTGACGCGGACCTTTGCCGTGGAGAATCACGCTGCGGAGATCGTGACCGGCCGGACCGGCTACATGAGCGATTACATGTTCGCCGACTGGGACCTTGACCTTCCCAGTATCAGCGGTGTGTTCGCTCCGGACTGGCAAGTGACAGGTACTGAGCCGCTGAAGCGCTGTTCGTCCGGTACGGGTGCGCCGTCGTTCTCCTACAGCTCGATCTTCGTCGAGGCCACATCCTATTGGTCGGGCAATACGCTGAAGCTTATTGATGGTGGAGGCGAGTTGTTGAAGGCAGATGCTGGCGCGCCTGCCCCCACTGCGGGTGGGCAATACATGTGGGTGAGTCCAGATCTAGCTTATGTGTCCTGCCTGCCGAGCATCAAGAATGGCGCGGGTGAAGGCTTCCTGGCAATCGATAAAAATGGCGTCAAGTACTACTTCGACTGGATGGCGCAGTACATGGAGCCGCGCATCCGGCAGAAACAATCTGTAGGTTCGGCCACTGTCGAAAGGCGGAAGAATGTGCTTTATCCGAGCCGGATCGAGGATCGATTCGGCAACTATGTCCAGTACACGTACGCCAATGCACATAACGCACCGGGAAAGCTGACGCAGATTCAGTCCAGTGATGGGCGGCAGATAGTGTTGGCATACAACGCACAAGGAAGGGTCAGCCAGGTAACCGCCGGCACCCAGACATTTGGCTATGGCTATGCAGCCAATGGCAACAAGGACACCTTGCGGACCGTGACCCTGCCTGACTCGAGCCGCTGGAACATCAACTTCGCCGATCTTGCCAACGCGTATCTGCTTTATCCGAGGTCACTGCCATCAGAGCCGGTTCGTACCTGCCTCGGTGGCGGCGACCCGATAGGGCAGGCCCAGTTCGTCGGTAGCATCGAGCATCCTTCGGGCGCGCAAGGCACATTCACCGTCAACGTCACCGGGCACGGCCGGACGAACGTACCGTTGACCTGCGAGGGATTTGTGACCCCGTATCGCGATGTAGGCAGCGAGTCCGCCTACTTGCCCTTCCAACATTTCAGTCTGTCGCTCACCAACAAGGTCATCAGCGGCCCAGGCATTGCATCTGAGTCATGGGCGTACAGCTATGCAGCAGAGGTAAGTTACTTCTGGCCGCAGGGAACCACCTACGACTTTCCGGTATGCACCCGGGGTGTCAACTGTGAGGCGCCGCGCTGCCTTTCGGACGAGTGCGCCGGTGTGACGAGAACGACGGTGGTCGGCTCGGGCGGCGAATGGACCCGCTTCACCTATGGCAACAGCTACCGTTACAACGAAGGAAAGCTGCTGAAAGTGGAGCGCGGTAGTGGTCCGTCCAACATCCTCAGCAGCCAGACGTTGAGCTACGACCTGGGCCAACAGAACAGTGCCTATGTTGCCAAATGGGGCACCAGTCTGCGGGCCCGCGGGGATGGGTTTACCGCTGAGTATCACCGCCCGCAGGTGTCTACGAAGGTTCAGCAGGATGGGGCAACCTTCCAAAGCACCAACACCTCTTTTGATGCCTTCGCGCGTCCGGTAAGCGTCACGCGGCAGGGACCTTCGGGCAGCGTTACTGACGTGCGGCAGTATCACGACGATCAGGCCAGATGGATTCTTGGGCAGAGCGCTCGACTGACGAACAGCAACACCGGTGCAGTGGTGTCGCAGACAGCCTTCGATGGCAACTCGATGCCTGTCCAGATCAGTGCCTTCGGAAAGCTCCAGAAGACGCTGGCGTACAACGCTGACGGCACGCTGGCCAGTGTGACTGATGGCAGGAACAACGTCACGCGACTCGCCGCCTGGAAGCGCGGTGTTCCTCAGAGTGTGACCTTCGCGGACGGTGCCGTGGTGTCAGGTACGGTCGATGACAATGGCTGGATAGGGTCGGTGACCGACGCCAACGGCTTTGCCACCGGGTATGGATATGACGCGATGGGCCGATTGGCAAGCGTGGCTTACCCGGCAGGCGATAGTGTCAACTGGAATGTGAGCACGCAGAGCTTCAGCAAGGTAAACGCGGTGGAGTACGGCCTCGCAGCCGGTCATTGGAAGCAGGTCGTGGCGACCGGTAACGGGCGCAAGGAAACCTACATGGACGCGTACTGGCGCCCGGTGGTCACCCGTGAGTACGACGCCTCCAATGCAGGTGCAACGGGGCGCTTCCAGCGCTTTGCGTATGACCAGCAGGGTAATCAGGTGTTTGCATCGTATCCGGGTGCTTCCGACGCGCTCAGCGCAGGAACCTGGACCGAGTACGATCCGATCGGTCGCGTGAGCTCGTCCTCGCAGGACAGCGAGTTAGGCCTGCTCACCACGCTGACCCACTATCTCAGTGGCGGCAAGATGCGTGTGACCAATGCGCGCGGACAGCAGACCATCACGGAGTTTCAGGCGTTCGATCAACCGGACTACGAGCGGCCAATTTCAATCCAACACCCGGAAGGCGCGTTCACAGACATCACGCGGGATGTCTTTGGAAAGCCGATCTCCATCCGTCGCCGGAACGCGGGCGGCACCGAGTCGGTTACGCGCCGCTATGTATACGATGCACAGCAACAGCTGTGCAAAAGCATCGAGCCGGAGGCCGGCGCTACAGCCATGGGCTACGATGCTGTCGGCAACATCATCTGGAGTGCCAGCGGCCTCAATCTGAGCTCGGCAACCAGTTGCGACGCAGCCGCCGCCTATGATTCGGGGCGGCGTGTGTCACGCACCTACGATGTGCGCAATCGGGTGAGCACTCTGGCGTTCCCCGATGGGCGCGGCAACCAGACGTGGACCTATACGCCTAATGGCCAGCCCGCCCAGATAGTGACCCAGAACGAGGTGGGCCTGGCGCAGACGACCAATGCCTACAGTTATAACAAACGTCGGCTGCTGACTGGCGAGTCGACCGCGCAATCCGATGGAGAGACCTGGACATTGGGCTATGGCTACGATGCAAATGGCATGCTGGCTGGACTGACGTACCCCAGCGGGCGTTACATTGATTTCAGCCCCAATGGTCTTGGTCAGCCCACGCGCGCGGGCACGTACGCCACTTCCGTCAGTTACTTCCCCAATGGAGGGATGCGGCAGTTCACCTACGGCAATGGGCTGGTCCATACCATGACCCAGAACGCGCGCCAGCTGCCAGCCCGCGTCATCGATGGCGGCGGTGCGTTGGACAATGCCTACACCTACGATTCCGTCGGAAATGTCAGTGCGATCTCGGATGCGCTGGATCCTCAACGCAACCGCAGCATGGCTTACGATGGGCTTGATCGCCTGACGCGAGCGACCTCCACCTCCTTCCAGGGGGACGGTACTCTGCGCTACACCTACGACACGCTCGATAATCTGCGCAGCGTGCATCTGGGTGGTCAGCGGGACAACAACTATCTGTACGACGCCAAAAACCGCTTGACCAACATCCGTAACGATGCCGGCGCCACGACGACCGGGCTTGCCTACGATGTTCAAGGCAACCTTTCGAACAAGAATGGTCAGACATTCCAGTTCGACTACGGCAACCGCCTGCGCCAGGCCACTGGGCTGGAGACGTATCGATACGACGGGCACGGTCGGCGCGTTCTCGCGAACAATCTCTCCACCGGCAGAGTGTTCTCCATGTATGGCAATGACGGTGTGCTTCGTCGCCAGCACAATGAGCGCACGGGAAAGACGCAGGAATACATCAGCCTCAACGGCAGTCTGGTGGCCGAAGTCAGCGTGGCCGTTGCATTGGCAGCGCCGGTGTTGACGGTGCCTTCCTACAGCCAGAACGGCACCTACACCGTCAGCTGGACAGCATCCACCAATGCCACTCGCTACGAGCTGGAATCGAACCTGGCCGGCGGGGCATGGTCAGTTGCGCATAACGGGACAGGACGCACGTATTCAGTCAGCGCGCAGGGCGCGGGTGTGCGGAGCTATCGTGTTCGCGGTTGCCAAGGAACGACGTGCGGTGCCTGGAGCCCGTTGGCGACCATCAGCGTGGCGGTAGTGCCCGGCGCCGCGCCGACGATCACCGTTCCAGCCACAGGACTCAATGGTTCCTTCCGTGTCAGCTGGAGCATAGTGGCCGCCGCGACGTCCTACCAGTTGGAGGAGAGTGTTGGTACCGCTGCCTGGACGCAGGTATACACAGGAGGTGCACTGGGTGCGAACATTGACGGGCGAGCCACTGGAAGCTTCCGTTACCGCGTGAGCGCGTGCAATGCGACCGGCTGTAGCGCAGCATCGAGCATCGGTACCGTCACCGTCATTCATCCGCCAGTCGCCGTCCCGACGCTGAGCCTGCCCGGTACCAGCACCACCGGCAGCTACACGCTGTCCTGGACGGCGGTGGCGACGGCCACCACCTATGGCGTGGAGCAACGCTTCAACGGAGGCATCTGGAAGGAGGTGCAGAACGCTGCCGCTACGAGCCAGAACTTCGCCAGCAAACCGTATGGCACCTACGAATACCGCGTCAGGGCGTGCAACGCAGCCGGTTGCGGGGCCTATTCCGGTACGGCAACCGTCTCGGTGATCCTTGTTCCCGCATCCGCACCCGTAATCACGGTTCCGGCCGGCAGCGCCAGCGGCAGCTACACAGTGTCGTGGTCTGCAATTGGCGGCGCTGTCGAGTATGGACTGGAAGAGCAGATCAACGGTGGCGGCTGGACCCAGATCCAGAGCGAGGGTGCTACGCAACGAAGCTTTGGCGGGCGCGGCAGCGCCACATATGGTTACCGTGTACGGGCCTGCAATCTCGCTGGGTGCAGTGGCTACTCCGAGACGCGGTCGATCACGGTGTTGATACCTCCGCGGAATGCGCCTGTAGTGTCTGTGCCGGCGACCTCAACCACCGGAGAATTTGCTGTGAGTTGGGGGGGCGTAACGGACGGTGCTTACTACGTATTGCAGCAGCAGGAGAGTTCTAATGCCTGGAACCAGGTGCAGAGCAGCGGTTCGACCAGTTACTTCGCCACTGCTCGCGCAGTTGGTATATGGAGTTACCGCGTCCAAGCCTGCAATGCAGCCGGCTGCAGTGGGCTATCGGCCGTAGCGAGTGTCTCTGTTCAACCGGCACCCTTGCCAACACCAACTGGTTTGACGGTAAAAGCCTCGGGCCGCGCATTCTGCCAAGTCAGCTGGAATACCGTTCCCGGGTCGACATGGTACGAGCTCACGAGCCGCGGATTTCTAATGGAATCGAGTCCGGCTACCCAGCACAACTTTGACGGAGCCTGCGTGAATCCATACAAGGTGCGCGCCTGCAATGCACAGGTTTGCTCTACTTGGTCGAATGGTGTATCGGGATGAGTGCTGAGATCATCCGTAAGCATGGCAAGGAAACGCCAAGTGCCATGAACTCGGGAGCCAGGGTATGAAGCGACTGATCACAGGAATTCTGCTTCTGCTTGCTGGGCAGATTGGTTGGGCGCAGGAAACGGTGAGGTATGTGCATACAGATGCGTTGGGTTCGCCTGTGGCGTACTCCGATGATTCTGGCGCGCTCGTAGGGCGGATCGTGTATGAGCCCTATGGTGATGTGATTGGTGTTGCAACTGCTGATCGCCCTGGATTCACTGGGCATGTTCGAGATGGCGCGACCTTTTTAAGTTACATGGAGCAGCGTTATTACGACCCCCAGCTTGGGGTCTTTCTATCAATAGACGAGGTCACCGCTGAGAGCGATCCGGTGGGCATGTTCAATCGATACCGGTACGCTGCAAATAATCCATATCGATATACAGATCCGGATGGTCGCTGCTACACCAGCACCGGACGGTGCATGACTGAAGCGGAGTTCGACCGCGCTTGGAGGGGGGAGCCAAGGCGAGTGCTAAACGCAATTGGAAGTCCTCTTGGGACTGCCTTGGATATCGCAGATGGCGATTTTCAAGGTGCAATTGTCGGCGTGGCGCTATCGAGAGTTCCGGGTGGGAGGCAAGGTGCAGAGGCAGTTCATGCCGGTGGATTCGTGTTCAAAGGCCTTGGAGCAACACCAAAGCCGGGTGAGAGAACATTTAAGGGGGTTATTCAGAAAGTAAAAGACGCATTTGGCGGAAATCCTACGGTATCTAGAGGAGGCCGAGACATCGGGCGCTATCGCACGGATGGACATGGATTTGATGGGCCAAGTGTTACTCCAAGAAATTCCCGGAATGTGGATCCGAGTGGTAATGTCAGGTGGGGGAATGGACAGGACAGAGCCCCCACAAATAGAGACATGAGAGAGCTAGGAAGGAATTGGTCCGATCCTCCAATCGGAAGTCATATAAGATCAAGAGGTGGGAGGTAGTATGTATCAGATTGGAATCGCGCTTGGTAGAGGGGACGGCAATCGCGGCGAAGCGTCCGACGTTGATGGAGGGTGGGGGGATGTAATAAAGCCAGGGATCGAAGAGTTTTGGGGTGAGTTGCGCCCTGGCATTGAGCGCCTTTTTGATAAGTTTGGATGGTTCTGGCTGGCGCGAGTTGACATTGTTGCCGGTGATGAGAGCTTTAGTGTCGTAAAGTCTAAGTTGCTGGGTCTACTTCGAGAATTTGTCATGGATGACAAGGTGGATGGTTTTGAGAAATTCGTCTTCTTCTTGTCCGATTGGCCGGAGGATGATGTTGTAAGGTATGGTTCTGGAAGTATTAGTGATTTAAGTGGATACTTATCTCTCTTCTTCGATTGGGACGAGTGCACTTATATTCTTGGCCTGGATATATTCCAGCAAGGCGAAGGTACCCCCTTGCTCGTGAAATTGATCGAATCGCCCGCGGGGTGAAGCCATTTGCCAGCCGAGAGGTCGTCGGCTGTTAGATGGTGCTGGTGAGTCGACCAGCCGGCCGGGCTTTCCTAGTTGCAACAAAAGGCCCGCTATCAGACAAAGGACTTTGCATATCAACCAGACAGATGCAGCCGAAATCGCGGTTCGCGGGCGCTCAGTGCTTACTGTTAGTACCCACCGACTCGTTCGGATGCTGTGCGAGGTCGGTCCTCTTCGCGACGCCCCCCCGACCTGAGTAGTGGGCGGGTTTAGAATCCAGTGCTGATGGTATCTTTCTTCGCCGCCAACTGCGCGGCGTGCTGGGCGGGTGTTAGTCCGCCAAGCGCTCTTTTGGGCCTTTCT
>Ga0308171_1002380_pt1 | contig 20084 bp, 20 predicted proteins | sample PhyGR1_FD_202135 | JGI IMG/M metagenome (GOLD analysis project Ga0308171, IMG submission 202135) | Phyllosphere microbial communities from UC Gill Tract Community Farm, Albany, California, United States - DLSLSG.R1 | ecosystem: Host-associated > Plants > Phyllosphere > Unclassified | place: USA... | reverse complement strand
GAACACGGCCGTGAAACGCCCCAGCGCCAATGGTACTCCGTCTTAAGACGCGGGAGAGTAGGTCGCTGCCAGGTCTGCTAAACGCAACTCAAAATATCTTCTCAATCACAAAACCAACCGGAAGAACACCTTCCAGCCCACCACATTACCAGTTAACGCGGGGTGGAGCAGCCCGGTAGCTCGTCAGGCTCATAACCTGAAGGCCGCAGGTTCAAATCCTGCCCCCGCAACCAGATATACGACGATCATCAAAACCCCGCGGCTCAAAGCCGCGGGGTTTTGGCGTTTCTAGAGCAGAAATGATTGCTGCCCAGAGCGCGTGGCGGAGGAAGGAAATGCCGCACCTCACACCTCCTTATTTTCCGGGTCGCCCCTGGCGGTGGACCACGAACTCGACTCACTTTTGAGTGCACGCGGTACTGGCGAGCGCCATCGGGAGGCCTGCATCTCGCTTGCTCTCTATCATCGAGGTGGGTGCCTCCTGGAAAATGCCATCCTTAATGGCGTGTCCAGCGCAGTAGCCCGATATCGTAGCCCAGCGACCGTGCTCTGTTCACCAACATCTTCCGAGTTTGCTCGGAGGGCTTTGCCGTGCGGGTCAAAATCCATAAGTATCGGCCTGAAGGTTCACCCACAATCGACCAGGAGTAGTCGGCGGCGTGATCGAGGACCCAGTAGTCGCCATAGAACGGACCGAAGAAAGAGACTTTCAGTTTGGCGTTGCCGCTATTGGGGACGATCTTGGCACGGCCTTCCATTGCCTTTTTGGCGCCGTCAGGGCTGTCTTTGCGGCAGGTGTTGATGACCTTGATCATTCCATCGTCCCGCAGGGAATACTGAGCCGTTACGCCCTCGCAATCGGTTTCGAAAGAGTTCTCGTAGCGGGCGAGTTCGAACCAGTTTCCGAGATATCGGTCTAGCTGAACGGTTTTCGCCGGCTGAGGAACTGATGTGTTGCCGACGGGGCCGACTGTGCTGCAGGCAGCAAGGAAGCCGCTGGCGATGAGGGGGAGGAATGATCTAAGTTTCATCGGCGGTTAATGTGGTTGCGCACCAATAGTTCCCGTGGCGGGGGAGACTGTTCAGGTCATTTTTCTGAACGTCAGCCTGCTGGTGACCTTATGTATCCAGTTCCTAGGGGACGTGCGCCTGAGATCAAACGTCTGAGGTCGGATGACGACCCAGATGAGCGGCTAGAGGACGATTTCCTGGACTTGGACGAGCCAGTTTGCTGATACGTACTCCGCCTTTCACGCAGTCGTCGTGGTGGTCCTCAGACGGGCATTCTTAACTCTGGCATGTTGTGAATCCTATCGGCTGATTTGCCGATATTGTCATATGCCCCCTGCAGCACGTTATTCAGCAATGCCCTTCGAGAAGCCTGGCGAGTTGGTGCCGAAGAGGTTGAAGCGAGATTTGTCCATGCCTTCCTGCTTGTATCGCACTTTGGCGCCCGCAAGAGCGGACTCGAATTCCTGTCCGCCCGCGAGTTTTGCGGTGAGGTCCTTCATCGGGGTCCGGTCGCCGATCAGCATATGGATGACGGACAACGCCCTCTCGCTCAGGATTTGGCGGGAGAGGGGAGAACCGAAGTTCAGCTTCAGTCGAAAATAGGTCCACCGACCGTCCTTGTTGCCGCGGATCTGGATGAAGAGCGAGGGGTTGCGTCCCGTCTCTGGAAACTCCAGCAGGGAGTTGCATTCCCAATCCCCGTTGGGCATCTGGGCGAAGGTGGGGGCTGCTTTTTGCGACAGGTCCGCAAGCGCCTTGCAACGAGTAGCGTCAAAATTCCGGACCGGAATTCGGCCCGCCTTTGCCACGATCTGCTGGAGTGGAGCGGGCTCCGTCACGCGCGCGGTTCGGGTATCGTCCATCGTTATGCCGACAAAGGATAAGAGGGCAACGACGAGCATTCTCAAAGGCTCCGATTGAAGGGGCGTGCGGCGGAAGGTGGTTGATCAGATCGAGACTGCGACCGTCCAAGCTGGTCGCAATCTTTCAGCTACGCTTCCTTCGCTTTCGCTCCAGGTGTCGTCGCATGCCTTCATCAAAAAACCAACAGGAGTTTGACGAAGCGGCTCCACTCTCACCTGATCCATCCCGATCAGGGGCTGATTTGCAGGTTCAACCGACGACAACAGGCCTTTTCACGCCAGCGCCATCACCCGTGGTGGAGCGCCCGCTGCAAATCGCCGATGCGTTTGACGCGTTGTCTGCGGTTGGAGCCGTCATTGTATGAGAGTGACTGAAGCATGAACTCGGTCATGGCGACGAGCTGGAGCATGCTGTCACTGCCGTTCTGGTTCAGCGGGATCGTCAGGCAGATGTCGGCGCTTTCTGGACCCCACTCGTAGAAGCGGGTGGTGATGAGGACCGTTTTGTATCCGCCGCGTTTTGCCATCTTGGCAAGGCGCTGAAGGGCAGGGAGATTGCCGCCGCAGTCGATCAGGATCAGGAGCGTGCTGTCCGGCTCTTCATCCATCAGTTCTATATAGGTCGAGCCGTCGCTTTGCAGATAGTGGACCCGCTCACGACATTCGAGCAGCTTCATGTAGAAGTAGCGGCACAGGCCGAAGCTTTCCGCCGATGAGGCAATAAAGACGTTCCGGCTGTCCTGAATGGCATCGAGTGCGGTCTTCCACACGGACTGACCGGCGAGGTCGTAAACGGCCTGCACGGCCTGGATCTGCTGCATCATCAGACCAGAAAGCGGGGTCTGCCGTGGCTCCTGGCTCTCGGCTTGAACGGCCGGTGATGCGGTGACGCGCTCGCGCAGATGTTCGCGAATGTCGCTCAGCTGCCGGTAGCCGAGAGACCGAAGAAACCGGCCAACCGTCATCGGGCTCAAACCCAGCTTTTCTGCCAGCGTCGCAGCCGTCTCGAAGGGAAGCTCGTTCATATGCTCCATGAGATATTTCGCGATGCGCCGCTCCGCCGGCGTGCCGGACTTCATCAACCGGGACAGATCGATCAGTAGCTTTTCCAATAACGCCTCATTACGTTTCTATCGGACGACGATACAGAGCTGGGCAGGTGGCTGGTGGTCGCACATGCTTCGCGACACACTGTACCCGCTTCGAGGGCAGAATACTATTTCTTCCCCGTTGTTTTTCATAGTTTAGGCATGGCTGCTATTCAAGCAAAAGATGATAGCTCACCACCATTTGCGAAAGGCCCGAGCGACGGCGTTCTTGTGGAAGAAATACAGCCGCCTTATCTGTGCACCGCAGGTAACGTTCAGAAGAGGAATGGTGGTTTGATTCTTGATGCAGCAAAACGCGCCTTTGAGAACCTGTTTGCTTCGCAGACGCGTTCCGTCTTCTGGAAGGTCCTCGGTCTTACCATTCTTGTTTTGATCGGTCTGTGGTTTGCGATCCGCAGCCTGTTCATCTGGCTTGCTTTGCCATGGCTCGATTCGCTCGTGCCCGGCATGCCGGATTGGGCGGGTTGGATGAGCGTTGTTCTGGCCATTCTTGCTGGCATCGGATTGGCGCTGGCGCTGGCGCTGTTGATCTCTCCGGTCACGGCGGTGATTGCCGGACTGTTTCTCGACGATGTGGCGGAGGTGATCGAGAAACAGGATTATGCCGGGGAGCCTGCCGGTCGCGCCATGCCGCTTAGTGAAGCGATGCTGTCTTCGATCAAGTTTTTCGGCGTGGTCATTCTCGGCAATGCCATCGCACTTCTCCTGCTTCTGGTGCCGGGCGTGAACCTCATCGCCTTTTTCATGGTCAATGGTTATCTTTTGGGGCGGGAGTTCTTCGAATTCGCGGCCATGCGCTTCCGCACGCCAGAGGAGGCGCGGGCCTTTCGCTCGAAACACGCATCGACCGTGTTCATGGCGGGCCTGGTGATCGCAGCGTTTCTGGCGGTGCCCTTCCTCAATCTGCTGACACCGCTCTTTGCGGCATCCTTCATGGTGCATCTGCACAAGTCGATCAGCCGGAAAGACCCATCCTTCGTGCTGCAATCGAACGCTCCCCGCTCAGGCACCAACCAGCTGGGGCGGTAGCTCGACCAACGGGGCAGGAATATCCCAGGTCTTTTCCGGCGACTTACAGATGTCGGCAATGATGCAGCGCTCGCATTCCGGCTTGCGGGCCTTGCAGCAATAGCGCCCATGCAGGATCAGCCAGTGGTGGGCGTGGAAGAGATAGGGCTCGGGAATGATCCTGACCAGCCGGTCCTCCACCTCGTCCGGGGTCTTGCCCGGTGCCAGCAGAATGCGGTTGGCGATGCGAAAGACATGGGTGTCGACGGCGAGCGTCGGGATGCCGAACGCCATGGACATGACCACATTGGCGGTCTTGCGGCCCACACCCGGCAGCGTCATCAGCTCTTCGCGGGTTTTTGGCACCTCGCCACCAAAACTGTCGATCAGCATCTGCGACAGCGCGATGACGTTCTTGGCTTTGTTGCGATAAAGCCCGATGGTCTTGATGTAATCGATCAGCCGCTCTTCCCCGAGCGCCAGCATCTCTTGTGGCGTATCGGCAATTTCAAACAGCGCTCTCGTTGCCCGGTTGACGCCGACATCGGTGGCCTGGGCGGAGAGTGCGACGGCCACGACCAGGGTGAAGGGGTTGGAATGTTCCAGCTCGCCTTTCGGCTCTGGCCGCTGGATGGAAAAACGGCGGAAGATCTCGTTCAGCTCCTCTCTCGAGTAGGCGGTCTTCACGCGCTTTTGCCTAGGCTTCGCCGTTGAAATTGACTTTTTTGATGTTTGGGTGCTGGATCGTTTCTTGTCGATTGTCATAACGGATCTACATGCGCGTTGATCAGCCGTATCGAGGAAGGCAGATGGAAATGCTCAACGATCAGCCGGTTTTTTCTGCCGAACTCATTCCCTATCGCTCGCTGGGGCGCAAGGGGTTTCGTATCCTGCTGGTGCTCTGCGCGCTCTTTGCAGTCCTCTATGGCGGCTTCTTTCTCGTGACCGGCGCGTGGCCGATCGGCTTCTTTCTGGGGCTTGATTTCCTGCTTCTCTATATTGCCTTTCGCGCGAACTACCGTGCCGCCAAGGTCAAGGAGCAGGTGGTGGTATCCCGCACCAACCTCTCCATCCGTAAATTCTCGCCGAAGGGAGATGTGGTTGAACATCGGTTCAATCCGTTCTGGGCGCGGTTTCGGGTGCGTCGTCACGAGGAATTCGGCATTCTTTCCATGCATGTGTCAGGCGAAGGCCGAGTGACGGATATCGGCTCCTTCCTCAACCCGGAGGATCGGGAAAGCTTTGCCAAGGCATTTCGCAATGCGCTGGCGACGGTGAAGCTTAAAATCTGATAGGTCTTGGCAAGAAACGGGTGGAGGCAGACGACAGGTCGTGGTCTTCTGATCGCCAAGGAGACATGCCATGAATGCCAATATCATGCTGAAGGAAGATATCACGCCCGTCGGCGCCGACTACGAGACGGTGCGCCAGGTGATCGAGATATTGACGGTGGATTACCGCGACCAGCCGTCGTTGGAGGAGATTGCCGCAAGACTTCACCAGTCCCCCACGCAATTGCAGAAGACCTTTACGCGCTGGGCCGGATTGTCGCCAAAAGCCTTTCTGCAGGCCGTAACGCTCGATCACGCCAAGCGCCTTCTGCGCGAGGAAAATCTGCCGCTTCTGGAAACGGCGATCGAAGTCGGCATGTCCGGCCCAAGCCGCCTTCACGATCTCTTCGTCACCCATGAGGCCATGTCGCCCGGCGAGTGGAAGGTGAAGGGCAGCGGACTGCAGATCCGCTACGGCTATCACCCGTCGCCATTCGGTCTGGCGCTGGTGATGATCACCGATCGTGGGCTGGCCGGCTGCGCCTTTGCCGATGCGGGTGAGGAGAGAGCCTGTTTCGAGGATATGGCGCGGCGCTGGCCGAACGCCATCTATGTGGAAGACAGCGCCGCGACAGCACCCTATGCCGAGCGGATCTTCGATCCCGCTCGCTGGAACAGCGACCAGCCGCTGCGCGTCGTGCTGCTGGGCACGGATTTCCAGGTGCGCGTCTGGCAAAGCCTGTTGAAGATCCCGATGGGCAAGGCCGTCACCTATTCGCATGTGGCGCAGGATATCGGCCAGCCGACAGCGTCCCGCGCCGTGGGGGCGGCGATCGGCGCCAACCCCATCTCCTTCGTCGTTCCCTGCCACAGGGCGCTCGGCAAGAGCGGCGCGCTGACCGGATATCACTGGGGCATCACCCGCAAGCGAGCGATGCTGGGCTGGGAAACGGGGCGGGTGTGACTACTCCGCTTCAGTGGCTTTTCCGGCCGCGGCCAGTTCCATCAAGGCGCGGGCTGCCGCCTCATCCGTGATCAGCGTGTTGCAGCCGATGCGCTTGATGGTGGCGCGGATGGCGGTGGCGCGGTGGGCGCCGCCGGAGGCGAGCACGATGTGTTTGGCCTTTTTCAGCGTATCGAGATCGATCGACATGGCGTGATTGTTGATCGGGTGATCGACGGAGCGGCCTTCGGCATCGATGAAGTTGAACATGGTGTCGCAGACGCAGCCAGCCGCGACCAGCTCATCGAGCGTCTGTTTGGAAATGAAACCTTCCGACAGCGATGTGGAATGCGGTCCGATATCGCCGCAGCTGACGATGGCGAGATCGAGGTTCTCGGCGAGCGCATAAAGCGTGCTGAGACCGCATTTTTCGATCAGCGCCCGCTTGGTTTCGATGGAATCGACCAGGAGCGGGGCAAGAAACATGTAGCATTCCGCCCCGAGCGCGCTCGCCAGCCGCCAGGTGTAATCGAGCGGGTTGGTCTGGTGCACGGCGACGATCCCGCCAAGCAGCGAGACGACCTTGCAGTTTTCGCGCCGCGGCGGGCGGAAGCTTGAGAGCGAAGCGGTCATGGTGCGGCCCCAGCCAACACCGATCGTTGCATTGTCCGGCACGACTTCGGAGAGGAACTGGCCGAGCGCCAGACCCACGCCCTTGGCGATATCTCCTACCTTATCCGAACCCGTGGGAATGATCACCGCCTCATCCAGGCCATAGGCCTTTTCCAGGTCGATCGAAAGGGAGACGAAATCCTCGATGCCTCCATTGATCCAGATCTGCACGTCGGAGCGCTTCATCGCTTCGTCAAGCAGGCGGATGACGGTGGAGCGGCTGATGCCGAGTTTCTCGGCGACATCCTTCTGCGTCATGCCCTGATTGTAATAGAGCCACGCGGCGCGAAGCCTCAGAGAGGGCGCTTCGGAAAAGGCCGTATGGGTTTCTCTACGCAGTTTTGCCACTGTCTTTTGCCGTATCCTGGTCTGAGTGTGCTTGAAAGAGGAGCCTGTCGCTCAAGGCTGCCGGGGTTGAAGGAGAGACTTTAGGGAAAGGCGCGTTTGATCGCTGCATTTTTCCGCCTGACGCATTGCCGAGCGGAGAGTTACCTTCTGCTTGTCCGGCATGACGGGATATGCCGTTTTGAAAAGCGCGGTCAGCGGCGCCAAGCGGGCGTCGCACCAACTTGCTTCCATGCCGTCCAAGGCCAGCGCCTCCAGGCTGCCCTCGATGACCAGGCCAATGTTCGAATAGACCTGATCACGACCTGCCGCCGCCTTTGGATTGCTCGATAGCTCGGGCATTTCTGAAAACATTTTCTTGGTGATTGTGACCGCTGCACGACTGGACCAGAGTGTGGCGTCCAGACAGGCGCCAAGCCCCCTCATATTGTCGGTGATTGCCTTCTGCGATCTCGCCGTGGCAGGATCTTCGTAGATATTCATGACGACGATGAGAGAGCGTGTGTAGCTCACCACCGTCTTGTACTCATGTGGGGAGAGTTCATCCAGCTTTTCCGCTTCACGTGGGCGACAGAGAATATCGAGGGTTTTTGAAACCTCTGGATTTGTGGGCTTCATGGCCTCCCGGGAGTGGCGATTGCGCTCGGCGAAAGCCTGCAGGCGTTGTGCGGCGTCCTGCATCTCCTGCAATCGCTTTTCCGACGGCGCGTTCGGTGAAACGCCATCCGTTTCTTGCGCCGGAGGTGGCGCAAAATTGAACCTGACTTCACCTTGGATACCCATGGCGGCCAGTTGCGGCTGGCAGCGCAGAACCGCTCTCATCGCCGCATTGGCGAATGCCTGATCGATCGCCCCAATGCCTTTTTCAATGATGACGGGCGTTTTATCGAGCGACCCGTCAGCTTCAAATGTCGCGGCAATGACCACCGCACCGGTTGCCCCTGGCGGTGGGGTGAAACATGCCTCCACTGCGCGCTGAAACTCGGACGGGCTGACGGCCTTTTGCGTCTCCGCCTGCGCTGCCTGGAAGACAAAAACAGCTGAGGCTATGGCTGCAAAGATCATGGAAAGTCGTTTGGCTATCATGTTTGCATCCAAATTCGTTTCATCACCCCGACGTTAACAAGCACATTGGCTTGATCCGGCAGTATTGCAGACATGAAACTTATGTCAATTGCGATGGGCAAATGTCTTGACTTCCTCCCGTAAGCTGCGCGATACTCCCCGCGAACACAGTTCCCTTGTCGCCGTCTGTACGCTCACCCGTGCGGAACGAAATTCGATAGCGATGGTTTCCGAGACATTCACAAGGATTATACGGCATGACTTCCAAGCTTGATCAACTTCGCGCCATCACCACCGTGGTTGCCGATACCGGTGACATCGAGGCGGTGGCCCGTCTGAAGCCGGTGGATTGCACCACCAACCCGTCCATCGTCCTGAAGGCGCTCGGCACGCCTGCCTTTGCCGATACGGTGAAGGAAGCGGTTGCCTGGGGTCGCAAGCAGGGCGGCGCTTCCGAAGGCGTGATTGCCGCGGTGGCCGACCGTCTGGCGATCTCCGTCGGTGCAGCCCTTGTCGATCTCGTCCCCGGCCGCGTGTCGACCGAAGTGGATGCCGATCTCTCCTTCGATACGAAGGCTTCGATCGACAAGGCACACAGCATCATTGCCGCCTACAAGGAGCGTGGCATCGAGCGCGAGCGCATTCTCATCAAGCTTGCCTCCACCTGGGAAGGCATCAAGGCGGCGGAAGTGCTGCAGGCAGAAGGCATCGATTGCAATCTGACGCTTCTCTTCTCGCAGGCCCAGGCGATTGCCTGCGCCGAAGCGAAGGCTTTCCTCATTTCGCCCTTCGTCGGTCGCATTCTCGACTGGTACAAGAAATCGACCGGTGAGACCTACACCGCCGAGACCGATCCGGGTGTGCTTTCGGTGCGCCAGATTTACAATTACTACAAGGCCAACGGCATCTCGACTGTCGTCATGGGCGCGTCCTTCCGTAATGTCGGCGAAATCGAAGCGCTGGCCGGTTGCGACCGCCTGACGATCAGCCCCGCACTTCTGGAAGAACTCGACAAGGATACCGGCACGCTCGAGCGCAAGCTCTCTCCCGATCACGCCAAGGCAGAGCCGCTTCAGTCGCTGGACGAAAAGTCCTTCCGCTGGCAGCTCAACGAAGACGCCATGGCGACGGAAAAGCTGTCCGAAGGCATCCGCCTGTTTGCCAAGGATCTGGTGTCGCTGCGCGAGATCGTCCGCAAGGAACTTGCTGCCGCCTGACGAAAAACGACCGGGAACCGATTTCGCGTCCGGTCGTTTTATTCTCATAAGATCTCCAGTCTTGAAGCGCGGCTGTTCCCCCTGGCAGTCGCGCTTTTTCTTTGCGTGTTTGGCGCGGGGCTGCTGTGACGGCCGGGCGAACCAGCGCTGCCTCTCGCGGCAACGGGGGGCGGCGGTCAGCATTGGAGCCGTCGAGTGGCGGGGCGAGGATGTTTTCGATCTCATCTCGCGTACCGATCGGGTGCTCTACGAGCGAAGGCGTCCGCTCAAGCGCAAATGGTTGCCGCGCGTCAAGACGATGTGAGTCCAGCCTTCACGTAACGGATAATTTAGGCGCCTTACTGACCGGCCACGACTTCTGAAATCGCCTTAGCCGTCTCGCGGATCAGCTCCAGACAGTCATCCTCTTTTGGCGCCGCTTCGTTGAGCGAGCCGATGAAGGGACAGGTGACGACGGCAAGCGCCGTGCCGTCGAGAGTCAGGATCGGGGCGGAAATGTTGCGCACGCCGGCGGTCTGCAGGCTGTTCATGCTTTCATAGCCTTGGGCCTTCACCTGTTGCAGCCGTTCGCGCAGGTTTGCAGGCAGTTCTTTTTCCTCTCCACGCAGCTGTTCGGCAATCATCAACTCCCGCTGCGTCTCGTTCTGGAAGGCCAGAAGAACGTGGCCGGAGCCGGTATTGAACAGGCTCATCTGCGCACCGACGCGAATGGAGAGCGCCCAATAGGTGGAGGAATCCTGTTGCGCGATGACGACGACCGAGCCGCGATCATAGACCGCCAGATGACAGGCCTGCTGCGCTTTCGCCGAGAAATCCCGCATCATCGGTGCGGCGAAGGAGACGAGGCGTCTCACGGGCTGGTGGAAGTGGGCGAGCCCGAACATTTTCAGAGTGAGGGTAAAGCGGTCGCCATCCTGGCGCTGCACATAGCCGCGGCGGACCAGGCGATCCAGCATGCGATAGAACTCATTCGGGCTCTTGCCGAGCGCCTTGGCGATTTCCACCTGTGTCAGCCCGCCATCGGTGCGCGCCAGAAGCTCTAGAATATCCAGCCCCTTGTCCAGCGCCGGTGCGCGGTATCTGTCGCTATCGTCTTCCGTCATCGGGCCTCTATTGATTGCAAGCTGGCTTGACGGTCTGTGAATACACCGTTTACATATGAATTGTCGATGCATATTTGAGACATTGCGCCCGAAGGCGCCGGAGGAGAGCCATCATGGGCCAGGATTTTTCAGGACAGACCGTTGTCATTACCGCAGCGGCGCAGGGGATTGGCCGGGCAACGGCGGAACGCTTCATCGCGCTTGGCGCGCGCGTCATCGCCACCGACATCAATGAAGCTGCTCTCGCAACGCTTGAAAATGCCGAGACCCGCGTTCTCAACGTTCTCGATGGCGCTGCCGTTCAGGCCTTTGCCGCCGAGATCGGCTCTGCGGATGTGCTCTTCAACTGCGCAGGCTTCGTGCATGCCGGCACCATTCTCGACTGCGAGGAAAAGGACTGGGATTTCTCCTTCGATCTCAACGCCAAGGCGATGTACCGCACCTGCCGCGCCTTTTTGCCCGGCATGTTGGAAAAGGGCAAGGGCGCCATCGTCAACATGTCGTCAGTGGCCTCCAGTGTCAAAGGCGTGCCGAACCGGTTTGCCTATACGGCCTCGAAGGCGGCTGTCATCGGCCTGACGAAGTCCATCGCATCGGATTTCGTTACCAAGGGTGTTCGCTGCAACGCCATCTGCCCCGGCACCGTGGATAGCCCCTCTCTGCATGAGCGCCTGCGCGCGACCGGTGATTACGAAAAGGCGCTGAGCGACTTCATCGCGCGCCAGCCGATGGGGCGTATTGCCAAGCCGGAAGAGATTGCAGCGCTGGTGACCTATCTGGCGTCGGACGAGGCCGGGTTCACCACGGGTCAGATCCATGTAATCGATGGTGGCTGGACGGCCTGACAGGGCCGCTTTTCAGTCCGCGCTGCGGCAGCGTAGTCATGTCCCGTAATCCCGCGGGTGACGGCGGAGGGATTTAAGCTTCTGTCGTCGACGTGGTCCGTCGTCGTTGCCACGCAGGTCATCGATATGACCAAACAAAAACGGCCGGGGGAGGCCCGACCGTTTCTGCATTCCAAGCTTCTATAATCCCTACAGGATCGCCTGACCGGCCATCACTGCCAGCACCAGGAAGATGAGGAAGACGACCACGGCGATGAAGAACAGGATCCGGGCGATGCCGGAGGCCGCCGCCGAAATGCCTGTGAAGCCGAAAACGCCGGCGATGATCGAGATCACGAAAAATATTAGAGCCCACTTCAGCATGGTCGGTCCTCTTGCGTCAGATTTGAAACGGGCAAACGCCTAAGGTCCTGGACCCACTCGTTTGTCTCTCAGTCTTTGTTCAGCCAAGCCCTTGGCGCACAATAATCTTCACGCGCGCGGGCATGCACTAATGACGCAAAAGTGAGGGAAGAGGTTCCAGGGTACCGAAAATCTTTTTCGACACCCTGGCCGTGCGATGGGTCACGCGGTCGCGGTGTCGGGGGTTTTCTTGGCTTTTATCGTCGTGCGGAGGAAGGCCAGGATGAAGATCCCGCTCATGATCAGGACGATGGTGGGCGCCGGTGCGCTGTCGATCAGGAAGCTCAGCCAGATGCCAAGGGTGGTAGACAAGAGCGCCACGCAGACGGCTGCAATCAGCATCTCGGAGAAGCGCCGCGTAACAAGGAAGGCGATAGCGCCGGGCGCCACCAGCATGGCGACCGAGAGAATGATGCCGATTGCCTGGAGTGCGCCGACGACGGTGAGCGAGAGGACGGCAAGCAGGCCGTAATGCAGGATGCGGACCGGCAGGCCGATGGCCTTGGCGTGTTGCGGATCGAAGGCGTGCACCAGCAGATCCTTGCGCAGGATGGCGAGGAACAGCGTGGCGGCAAGCGCGATCAGGCCGGTCTGGATGACATCGGCCATCGAAACGCCGAGCATATCGCCGAAGAGGATATGATCGAGATGCACGTCGCTCTGCACCTTGACGTAAAGCACCAGCCCCAGGCCGAACATGCCGGAAAAGACGATGCCAAGCACCGTGTCTTCCTTGATACGGCTGTTTTCCTTCAGAAAACCGGTGCCGAGCGCACAGATCATGCCGGCGATGAAGGCGCCGATGGAGAAGGGGATGTTGACGATATAGGCGATGACGACGCCTGGCAGCACCGCATGGGAGACCGCATCGCCCATCAGCGACCAGCCTTTCAGCACCAGCAGGCAGGAGAGCATGGCCATCGGCACGGCGATCATCAGCGTGATGATGAAGGCATATTGCATGAAGGGAAGCTGGAAGGGCAGGAGCGCCAGTTCGAGATATTCGCTCATGCGGGCTCCTCGAGTGCGGCGCGGGCCTTGGCGCGCGAGGCGAGATAGCCGTGCTTGGGCGCAAACAGGAAAGCGGTCAGGAAGATCAGCGTCTGTAGCACGACGATGATACCGCCGGTCGCGCCATCGAGGAAATAGCTCAGGTACGCGCCGAGGAAGCTCGTTGCGGCGCCGATGCCGAAGCTCATGCCGATCAGCCGCTCGAAACGGTCCGTCAGGAGATAGGCGGTGGCGCCGGGTGTCACCACCATGGCGACGACGAGAAAGGCGCCGACGGTCTGCAGAGCTGCGACAGTGGAGGCGGCGAGCAGGGTGAAGAAGATCACCTTCAGCACGTCCGGCTTCAGGCCGATGGTGCGGGCGTGGTTCTCATCGAAGAAGACGACCATGAAGTCCCGCCATTTCAGCGACAGGACCAGGAGGCTGATGCCGCCGATCAGCGCCAGCTGGATCGTGTCTTCGGGGGTGATGGCGAGGATGTTGCCGAGAACGATGGTTTGAATGTTGATGGAGGTGGGCGAGAGCGACACCATGAAGAGGCCGAGACCAAAGAAGGAGGTGAAGATCAGGCCGATAATGGCGTCTTCCTTCAGCCTTGTCTTCTGGTTGAGAAACAGCATCGATGCCGCCGCAAGCCCGCCGGAGAAGAACGCGCCGAGTGCGAAGGGAAGACCCAGCATATAAGCGCCCGCGACGCCCGGCACGATGGCGTGGGAGAGGGCATCGCCGATCAGCGACCAGCCCTTCAGCATCAGATAGGCGGAGAGAAATCCGCAGACGCCGCCGACCAGTGCGCTGACCCAGATGGCGTTCAGCATGTAGGAGTAGGTGAAGGGCTCGAGCAGGATGGAGATCATCGCTCCGTGTCTCCCACCTTCGCCGGATCGCCCCGCGTCTCTTGGCCGTTCTGGCCGTAGATGACGAAGGGGCGCTCGTCATCGGTGATCACTTTCAGATGCCGCGGGTCGGCATCGTCATGCAGATCGGCGCCGCCCAGGATGAAGTGGCGGAGGCTTCCGCCGAAGGCGGCCTGAAGATTGGCTTCGGTAAAGGTATCTTTCGTCTTTCCCGAGGCAAGCACCGTGCCCTTGACGAAGACGGCGCGGTCGCAGAAATCCGGCACGCTGCCGAGATTGTGGGTGGAGACCAGCATGATGCGGCCTTCGTCGCGCAGGGATTTCAGCAGTGCAATGATCTGCTCTTCGGTCGTCACGTCGACGCCGGTGAAGGGCTCGTCGAGCAGAATGACCTTGCCCTCCTGCGCCAATGCGCGGGCGAGAAAGACGCGTTTCTTCTGGCCGCCGGAAAGTTCACCGATCTGGCGCTTGCGGTAATCCAGCATGTTGACGCGGGCGAGCGCCTCTTCGACCATGTGGTGGTCGCGTTTGGCGGGAATACGAAAGAAGTTCATGTGGCCGTAACGGCCCATCATCACCACATCCTCGACGAGAACGGGAAAGCTCCAATCCACCTCTTCGGCCTGCGGCACGTAGGCGACGAGGTTCTTTTTCAGCGCGGCGGAAGCCGGCTCGCCGAAGATGGAGACGGTGCCGGCCGACAGCGGCACGAAGCCCATGATGGCCTTGAAGATGGTGGATTTGCCCGCCCCATTGACGCCGACGAGGGCGGTGATGGTGCCTTTGGGGATCGAGAAGCTTGCGCGGCGCAATGCCGTGTGGCCGTTGCGATAGGTGACCGTCACATCATCGACGGTCAGTCCATCCTGATCAGGCTTCGACTTCGCAGCGCTTCTCGTTTTCCCCATCATCATTGGCTGAGACCCTTCACGATCGTGGCTGTTGTGGTGCGCAGAAGATCGAGATAGGTCGGCACGGGGCCGTTCGCCTCACTCAAAGAATCCACATAGAGAATGCCGCCATAGGCCGCGCCCGTTTCCTTCGCCACCTGCTTGGCCGGATCGGGCGACACGGTGCTTTCGCTGAAGATGACGTGGACATTGTTGGTGCGCATCGCGTCGATGACGCCGCGCACCTGCTGCGGTGTGCCCTGGCTATCGGCATTGACCGGCCATAGGAACAGCTCCTTCAGGCCGAAATCGCGCGCCAGATAGGAGAAGGCCCCTTCGCTCGTCACCAGCCAGCGCTTGTTTTCCGGCAGTGCTGCGATAACATCGCGCATCGGCTGGATTTCCTGTCGGATCTTGTCCGAATAGGCCTTGGCATTGGCGGCGTAGACATCGGCATGGTCGGGGTCGATTTGCGCGAGCGCCTTGCGGATGTTCTCGACATAGATCAGCGCATTGTCCGGCGACATCCAGGCATGCGGGTTGGGCTTGCCGCTATAGGCGCCGCCGCTGATCGAAATCGGCGTCACGCCATCACTGACGACGACATTCGGAACGCCGGAGAGATTGGCGAGAAACTTCTGAAACCAGAGTTCGAGGTTCAGCCCGTTCCACAAGACGAGGTTGGCATCGCGAGCTTTGAGAATATCGCGCGGGGTCGGCTGGTAGTTATGGATCTCGGCCCCGGGCTTGGTGATGCTCTCGACATCAGCGGCGTCGCCCGCAACGTTGCGGGCCATATCGGCAATGATGGTGAAGGTGGTGATCACCTTGGGCTTTTCCGCAGCAAAAGCGGAGAAGGGCAGGAAGGCTGCGGCGCAGAGAGCGATAAACGTCGAGCGGGTCAACTTCATGAGAACGATAAAACCTCTTTTGCGATTAATTCGCAATAGCAATGTGGGAGACATCGGAAAGATTGTCAATGCTATTGCAAATCATTCGCATTAAGAACGGCTACAACTGGATATTGTTCCAAATTCTTTCTTGCAACTGTGTGCTGTGGCCCGATTGGGCGTGGGCTGCTGCCTACGGCGAGCCTTTGCGGCGCGGTCTCTCTTAGGATAGGAGAGACCAAACGCCGTCAGCCGATACGTGCGGGCTCGCCCGTTGCGTGTCTTGTCTGGAAAAAAGCGGCAGTGATCTTACGGCGTGTTTCGCTTTGGCAGCCTGGGCAAGAGCGAGCTGATGAGCCTCGGCGCACCAGCCAAAAAACGTCCGGAAACAAACGTTTTTCCTGCCTAATTAAGTCTTCTTCAATGAGAAGCCATCAAGATCAATGGCTGCACGGATGTGGTCTATCACCATCCGGCCTTTTCCACTCCGGTTGCGCATCGAGGCGCGACGGGAGACGAAGGCGTTAGACGAGGTTGTCTATGTCGGGACGTTTGACGTGAAAGCAGTGTTCAAAAGAATACGGTTTTCCCGCAAAGTGGTATTGATTGGCGGTGGTATCCTCCTTCTGGGTGGTGCCTCCGGCGTTGCTGCCATTGTCGTCGGCAGGGATCAACTCTTCGGTAATTCGGAGGTCGTGCAGAACGGCCTGGAATGCAAGACGGCGCAGACAGTCAAGATCAAGAAGAACGGCTCGGTCTGGATCCGCAAATTCGTTCGCACGGAAGGTGGCGATGGCCCCGAGCGCATGAAGACGGCGCTGCGCGTGGCCAAGGCCATTTATGACAAGGATCATCCCGATCTCGTTCAGGTCTCGGTGCTGGATGCCAAGGGACCGCAGATGCGAGCCGACATGCGCGGCCGATCGATCGCGGCGCAGGCGATCTACATCGCCGATCCCAGCAAGCTGCCGGAAGGCGCTGCCTCTCAGAGTTATTCCGCCTATTACTATGATGGCGCCGCTGCCGATGACGGCCAGTTTTACGGATTGCGCATCGATCTGCCTGTCGAAGACGCCAAGGCGATGACAGCGTCACTCACCGAATTTGCCGATTGCGTCGATCCGGTCGCGGCCACTGCCGGCGACGGACATGGCGCTCCGGCGGGTGGCCATGGCGCGCCTGCCGGTCACGGTGCTGAGGCCTCGGGCGGGCACGGCGAAAGCAAGGGATCGGATGGCCACGGCGCTGAAGGCGATGGACATGGTGGCGACAAGCCTGCCGAAGGCGGCCACGATGCGCCGACCAATGCCGATGGCAGTGGTCACGGTTCTGCCGAACCGCTTCTGACTTCGACACCGGACAAGAGCGAAAGCATGTTCAGCTTCGGCTACATCAAGTCGCTGCTGTTCGGCAAGGGCGAGACGACGGCGGTTGCGGCTGAGCAGCCAGCGGCAGAAGGCCATGGCGAGCCGGCAGCAGCTGGCGACCATGGCAGCGCCCCGGCTTCAGACGGTGGGAATGAGGCGGAGGGTCACAGCGCCCCCGCCGTTGCGGAAGAGCCTGCCGCACAGGGCAGTGCCGCGTCCGGCGCGGCGGCTGGCGGGCACGATGCGCCTGCGGCCGAGGCGGCGAGCCATGATGCTGCTGCTGGTGGCGACCACGCCGCAGAGGCCCCGAAGCCCGAGCACTGATTGGGTTGCTTTGTGCGAGATGAGGGGGTTAATGACCGCCTCGTGCATTTGAGCATGTCGCCAGTTCTGCAGGAACGCGAGCAGCGGGATCGAAGGTTGCCACCGAAGGCACGATCCCTTCCGCATCCCTGTGCTGATCCTCGGATCAAGGACAGGTGAGGCAGGATGATAAGGCCAAACCAATAAGCCGCTTATCTCGGACCGCCGCTCTTCGCGACGGTCCTTCGCATTTCTGAAACCTCAGTCGGCCTTCTGGCGGCGGGCTGGGAAGAGGATGACGTCGCGGATCGACGGGGCGTTGGTCAGCAGCATGACCAGACGGTCGACGCCGATGCCAAGGCCGCCGGCGGGGGGCATGCCCTGGTCGATGGCATCGAGGAATTCGTCGTCCAGCTGCTTATCCTTTTCGCCGCGGGCGTGGGCCTGTTCCAGCTGTTCCACCATGCGGCGGCGCTGTTCTTCCGGGTCGTTCAGTTCGGAGAAGGCGTTGCCGACTTCCCAGGCGTTGCAGTAGCTCTCGAAGCGCTCAACCAGACGTGGTTCGCCCGGCACTTCCTTGGCGAAGGGCGAGATGTCCTTGGGGAAATGCGTCACGTGGCTTGGCTGGATCAGCGTGCCTTCGACCTTTTCCTCGAAGATGAAGGCGAGGCATTCGCCCCAGGTCCAGTCCTTTTCGACTTCGAAGCCGGCGGCCTTGGCGGCAGCGCGGGCTTCCTCGTCGGTCTTGATCGCCAGGAAGTCGATGCCGGTTGCTTCCTTGACGGCATCTGGCATCGGCACGCGCTTGAACGGACCCTTGAAGGAAATCTTCTGACCCTGGAAATCAAGCTCGGTGGTGCCGTGAATGGCGATTGCCAGCGTCTCGAACATGCGCTCGACGAGGCTCATAATGTCCTCATAGTCGGCATAGGCCCAGTAGCATTCCAGCATGGTGAATTCGGGATTGTGCCGTGTCGACACGCCCTCATTGCGGAAGTTGCGGTTGACCTCGAAGACCTTGTCTGAAAGGCCCGACACCAGCGTGCGCTTCAGGAACAGTTCCGGCGCGATGCGCAGATACATGTCCATCTTCAGCGTGTTGTGGAAGGTCTTGAACGGATCGGCGGTGGCGCCGCCATAGACCGTCTGCAGCATCGGGGTCTCGACTTCGAGGAAGCCTTCGGCCTCCATGAAGCGGCGGATGCCGGAAATGATCTTGGAGCGCTGCTGGAAGCGCAGCTTGGATTCCTCGTTGGAGAGGATGTCCAGATGGCGCTTGCGATAGCGGATTTCGACGTCGGAAATACCGTTCCACTTCTCCGGCATCGGCAGAAGCGACTTGGTGAGCATGGTGATCTCTTCGGCATTGATCGTCAGCTCGCCGCGCTTGGTGCGGCGCACCTTGCCGGTAACGCCGATGATGTCGCCGATGTCGATCATCGGCAGCATCTCGCGGGCGGCTTCCGGCGTCGTATCCTTGTGGGAGAAGATCTGCACCTTGCCGGACGCATCATGGATATCCATGAACATGCCGGAATTGCGCGAGGAGTAGACGCGGCCTGCAACCGTCACCGTATCGCCCGTTTCGACATCCGGCTCGATATCGGCATATTTTTCCGCAAGCTCGGCATTGGTCAGCGTGCGGTGGAAATGCGCCGGGTAGACGTCGCCGATCTTGTCGCGCAAAAGCGCCAGCTTCTGGCGGCGCACTTCGGTGGCGTCGGAGGACAGGGCGGTCGTTTCGGTCGTCTTGGTGTCGGTCATGGTCTTGAAGCCTTTTTCGGGCGAGTTGTTCTTGTGTCTGTGGCGGCTAGGGCCGCGTACTTCCGTATCGGTAGCGCTGAGAGGCTTAACCCCCTCTCGGCGTCATCCTCGGGCTTGACCCGAGGATCTATGGCGTAGCGCTCGTTCCCATGCGTCGGCCTTCGAGGCTTTGGCGTGGATCCTCGGGTCAAGCCCGAGGATGACGGCAGAGCAACTCGGTGCCGTCGGTCAGCCTCAGCCCACAGCGCCAACCATCGTCGTGACAACGGCGATGGCGGCCTTCAGCCGCTGGCGAACGACCGAGCGGCCGAGCAGCGCCATGGAATCGAAGAGCGGCAGCGAGCGCGAGGAGCCGGACATGGCGACGAAAAGCGGCGGCGTGACGACGCGCAGCTTCTTGCCCGTGCGTTCGGCCACATCGCGCAGTTCCGCTTCGATGGCTTCGACGTTCCAGTCCGGCATCTTTTCCAGATCGGTGGCAACGGTCGTCAAGATCTCGAGGACCTCTTCCGGCTTGCTCTTCAGCCCGGCAAAGGAGGCCGGTGTGAGACCTACATCGCCGGAGAGAAGGAAGCCCGCCAGGTTCGGCAATTCGCCGAGCTTGGACACACGGCTCTGGGAGAGCTTCAGGCCTTCGGTCAGGCGCTGGTTCTCCATCGCCCATTCCAGCGTGCGGGCAATGAACTCTTGCGGCGTGAGCTTTTCACGCAGCCAGCGACCGTTCAGCCAGTCGAGCTTCTGAATGTCGAAGATCGCGCCGGCCTTGGAAAGCGCATCCGGATCGAATTTCGCCGCAAGCTCGTCCATCGACAGCAGCTCTTCGCCTTCAGCAATCTGGATGAAGAACAGGCCGAGAAAGTTCATCAGCGCTTCCGGCAGATAGCCGAGCGCGGAATAGTAGGAGATCGAGGTCGGGTTCTTGCGCTTGGAAAGCTTCGACTTGTCGGCGTTGCGCATCAGGGACAGATGCATGAACACCGGCTCCTGCCAGCCGAAATAGCGATAGAGCAGAATGTGTTTGGGCACCGATGCCAGCCACTCTTCGCCGCGCGCCACATGGGTGATCTTCATCAGATGGTCGTCGATGACATTTGCCATGTGATAGGTCGGCATGCCGTCGGCCTTGATCAGCACCTGCATGTCGACCG
>Ga0308171_1002379_pt1 | contig 20085 bp, 15 predicted proteins | sample PhyGR1_FD_202135 | JGI IMG/M metagenome (GOLD analysis project Ga0308171, IMG submission 202135) | Phyllosphere microbial communities from UC Gill Tract Community Farm, Albany, California, United States - DLSLSG.R1 | ecosystem: Host-associated > Plants > Phyllosphere > Unclassified | place: USA... | reverse complement strand
AATATTGAACGGATCGCAGAGTGCTCGTCCAGCACAGTTAGCTCGGTCGAGCTTTCAGCCCAGTCGATTCGTATCTTCAGAAGCGTCCAATCGTGCATCAGAACCTCACTTTGTATTGAGAGGAGGATGCGCTTCCGGCAACTCCGGAGCAACGTTCTTGCTATTGATATCCAACCGTTTGCCACTCATCAGCAGTGCCCTTGCCGCTAAGCGCCAGCGAAGCCGGACCGCGTCGAGGTGGCGATGTCAGTCCGGGTGTGTCGAACGGACCTGAGCTTGCCGGCCAGCGGCCGGCGCCACCAACGGCCGTATCGCCACAAACAAAAAGCCCCGACCAAGGCCGGGGCTTTTTGCTGTATCTGGTGCCGGAAATAGGAATCGAACCTACGACCTACGCATTACGAATGCGAACGATTCTCATATTAGCCACGTAAAAACAATGACCTATTGACAACTTGGGAACATATTGGGAAATTTTAGGCATTGCAACGGATGCGGGATAGAGCATGGCACGACCCAAGAAAGCAGTTCGCACCAAGGGGGTCTACGACCGGGGTTCGGCTTGGCAGGTAAAGATCAAGCGCAAGGACGCAGCTGGCAATCTGCACACCATCAACCGCACCTTCCCTTACAGCGAAGCGACCCGAGCCAAGGCTCTGGCTCAAGCTGAGGCGTTTGCGTCGGCCGAGCGCGCTGCCCTACATGAAGAGAAGCAGCCCGCCTCTAGCCTTTTGGGCAACCAGACCTTGGGCGCTTGGATTGACCGCTACATACTAGAGGTCTGCCCTCTCAAAAAGGGCGGGGATGGGGATGCCCGGCTGCTGCGTCTAGTAAAAGAGCGCTTTCCTGCCACTTGCAGCAAACCCGTGGGCAAGCTCCAGCCCCAAGATTTCGATCTGTCGGACGGGGGCATGGCCCACTCCTTACAAGAGGACTATCACCTCGCCCCTGCCACCATCACCCGCAACCTAGCCATGCTCTCCAGCGTTTTCACCACTGCTGCCAGGCGTTGGCGCTTCAAGATCGACAACCCCATCCGTGTCGCACTCAAGCCCTCAGTCAGCAACGAGCGAGAGCGAGTGGTCACGGACAAGGAATGGGCCGCCGTTCTGGCTTCTCTTGCCCCCATGCGCCCTGCCACCCGAGCCGCCATCGCTTTCTTGCGTTGGACCGGGGCCCGACGAGGCGAAGCGATCAAGCTTCGTTGGGAGAATTTGAGCTTCGACAAGAAGTCTCCCGAGGCCACCTTCCGAGATACCAAGAATCCCAAGGGTGGGAAGGCCGTTAACCGAACCATCTTCTTGACGCCCGAAGCTGCTTCCGTTTTGGACGTCCTGACGAAGGAGCTTCACGAAGCCAAGTTGCAGAGCGAGGGCCTCACACCTTGTCTCGAGAAGCCTCCGATGCGTCCCAGCTCTGGTTACGTGTTCAGCCTGGACGAAGGCAAGACGTCGATAGCGGCGGACAGCGTCACCCAAGCCTGGGGTCGGGCTTGCGAGGCTGCTCGGGTCAGCGGAGCCACGCTGCATGATCTTCGTCACACCCGGATTACGGAGCTGGCAAACCTGCTGCCCATCCATCAAGTCATGAAGATCTCAGGTCATAAGACGACGCAAATGCTGACGCGTTATTACAATCCCGACATGCAAGAACTGGGTGAGATTTTCGAAGTAACCAGAGCTGCCGCCGAAAAAGCCCAGCGAGACTACATCAAAAAGACCTCTAGGAAGACCGGTTGACTTCGCTCCTTTACATGCTATCGATTTAACCGAGCCCGGGTTTCGTTCCTTCCCCGCTCACTAAGCCCCCAGGCCTCCGGCGTTCTGACCTCCTCCCTCAGAAAGCTGGAAACCCGTTCCTGGGGGCTTTTTCTTTTTTCGCCTCTTGCGCTTTCCTAAAAATCCAATATCCCTGAAGGAATCCATATCTTTCTGGGAGGAAAGCATGAAAACCCGTATCAAATATTTTTCCGTGCTGACGGCCATCGTTTCGATGGCGCTGGCCGGATGTTCAACCCTCAAACCCACGCCCTCTAATCCATCCCCTCCCTCTCTGGGTTGGACAATCCCAAAAGCTCACGGCCCCGTTTACCGCTTCTTTCATCCCAAGCAAGAGCGCGTCTGGAAAGGGGTTTCGCCCTCGTTGCGGGGAAAGGCAGAAGCCGTCCTGGCCCAGTTGGCAGCAGAGGGGTTTGACGTGCGGCCGGTGGAGGGGTATCGAAGCCCAGAGCGCCAAGCGGCATTGATGGCTTCGGCCAGCGGTGTCACGAGTGTTGGGGCTTGGTCCTCTTGTCACAACTACGGCCTGGCGTTGGACGCAGCCGTTTTCGTCGACAACGAACCCAGCTGGAACTTGAACGATCCGCACGTGATGGCCGGCTACCTGCGATTTGGGGAACTGTCGGAGATCGTCGGGTTGAACTGGGGGGGGCGATGGACCAGCCCCAAGGACTATCCGCATGTTGAACTCAAGTCCGAATGCGGTCAGGCCAAGCTGGCTTATCGCCAAGGCCGCAAGCTCCCAACCTTTGCTGCCATCGGAGAACCCTCACCTGAGGTCCTGGCGCGGGCACTGGCGCCGAGCTGGTGCCCGGCTGGCGCGCAGTGGGCTTGCAACGGCGCAACGCAACAATGGGCATGGAATTTCTCCACACTCTCAATCAATCGCGCTTCGTGCGCCGCTATAAACCCTAACAACCGATTTTATTCCTCCCCAAGCGCTTGACGAACGCGGATTTTGTTTTATGGATCAAGGAAGTTATCCATAAAGCCGGGAGGCCCGCATGTTGCGCACTCGTTTTAAAGCACTGTCGTTGCTCGTGGGGGCTGCCTTATGCACCTCCCCTGCCCTTTTCGCCCAAACCCAGGTTGGCGATGGAGCCCAAGCGAATGAAAGGAACACGACCGCGGTAGGGAACGCTTCCAAAGCGCAGACGTGGGGAGCCACCGCATTAGGGGCGGGAGCCGTGGCAGATGGGGGACAAGTTTTGCTTCCTGACGGCACGATGGGCGGCTGCGTGGGCGCTACGGCAGTGGGCACCGCGGCGCACGCCTTGGGTTGTAGCACCACCTCCATCGGCTATGACAGCCGGGCCGAAGGAGTCGGGGCAACGAGCACGGGTGTCGCTGCTAAAGCGTCTGGGAGCAATGCCGCTGCCTTCGGCACGTATGCAGAGGCAAACGCTCTGGGAGCTTTCGCGGGGGGCGCATACAGCCTAGCGTCTGGCGCGGGCAGTGTGGCAGTGGGAGCCAACAGCGAGGGCAGCGGTGACGCATCGGTTGCGATCGGCACCATCGCTCGTGCGACGGCCAACGGATCGACAGCCGTCGGACGCGCAGCCGTCTCGACCGGGAACTCAAGCCTTGCCGTCGGGACATCCGCCAACGCTTCCGGAGACAGCGCTGCCGCGTTTGGCTCCAGCAGCAATGCTTCTGGCGACTACTCCGTTGCCACCGGGCTAGGTTCCCAAGCAACTGCCGAAGCCGCCACCGCCACCGGGCCGTGGGCAAAATCCTCGGCTCCTTACTCGATCGCGATCGGCCCAAGCACGGCGGCAGAAGCGGAAGACAGCGTTGCTATCGGTAGCCGCGCAGCCGCGACCGCGCGTGGTTGCGTGGCGGTGGGGTCTAACAGCCGATGCAATGAAGAGGCAACCGCCGCGTTTGGGGACCGTCGGTTGACTGGCGTCTCCCGAGGCATTGTTGATACGGATGCCGCTAACGTGGGCCAGGTGCGTTCTGTCGTGCAAACCTTTGGCGCCGGCGCTGACGTGGTCAATGGCGTCTACATTGAGCCGTTGTTCGAGTTCCGCGGTGGTGTCAGCTACAACAACGTTGCGGACGCCATGTATTACTTGGACGGTCGAGTAGCTAACCTAGAGCAGAATCCGGGCACGGGTCCCGGCGCACCTGGACCGCAAGGTCCCCAAGGACCAGCGGGTCAAGACGGCAAAGATGGCGTGGACGGAACCGCAGGCACCAGTTCCGGCTCAGTGGCCAAGGCGGGCAAGAACGTTGAGGTCACCACCAACGCGGACGGTAGCCAAACCGTTTCAGTCAGCGACAACGTCCAGCTTTCGGACGCTGGATCTGTCCAGGTCGGCGCGACCACGGTCAACGCCCAAGGCGTCTCCATTCAAGGGGGGGCCTCGGTCACCACGGCGGGGATCAATGCAGGCAATCAACGCGTGAGCAACGTTCAAGCTGGCCGGATCGAGCGTGGCTCGACGGACGCGGTCAACGGCGGTCAACTCTGGGACGCGCAGCAAGCCTGGAACGACCGCTGGACGGACACCGAACGCCGCGTGCGTCATCAGGACCGTCGCATCAATGCGCTGGGAGCACAGCTCGGCGCAATGAGCCAAATGGCGACCGCTGCAGCACAGAACGGCGGGACGGCGGTGGGCCAAGTCAACCTCAACATGGGCGTCGGCTTCTCTGGGGGCGAGGCGGCGGCGAGCGTCGGCTGGGGGGCCCGTATCTCCGAGCGCACCAGCGTTTCTGCCGGCCTGTCCTTCGGCTCCGGGAACAAGCCGATTGCCGGGTTTGGGGTAAGCATCAACTTGGGGCGTTAAACGATTGCGTGGTGGACTAAGGAGGTGATCGATCTCGGCAAGGGTCCTTCGGGGCCCTTGTTCGTTGGGCGCACTAGACGAACCCGAATTCTCTTCTATGGTTGGCCAACAAGATGGCGGCTATCGACGCCATCATCAGTGCGACACCCGCAGAAGCCTCGTTGGCAATCATCCGCGCAAAGATGCTGCGCGGTCGGCATATGGTTGTCATCGTGCTCCCTTAAAGCAAGGAGCGGAACAAACCGGACAGGCACGCCCAGACGCGACGCAGCTGGTGGTTCGTCAGCTCATGGTTGATCGAGGTATAGAAGATGCCAACCAGCCCAAGCATGTGAGAGCCGTAAGACATCGAGATGGACGGAACGTTGGGATGTCAGCTGCATAGGCTCGGAAAACGACAGGTCGTTCTCCGTAGTCGGGACCTACCCTCGGGCGCACGCAGCACAGGCCGTGAGCCAATTTTTCGGATCAAGCCCGAAGGGTCAAGCGCCATCCCCTCGGCCGGGTTTTCAGTGTCCAGACGGCGGATGTCGCGATACTTGGTCGCGGAAAGGCCGTGGATGGCTCGCGGCGCGCACTGCGCCAGCAACTGGCCGGTTTTCAGTTCAGCTCAAAGCTCGACCTTCGTCCGCTTTCGGCCAGAAGCGGATACTGTCAGCCTCAGTTACTGCTGCCCTTGAAGGACTAGGAGCCCGCGCCTATAGCCAAAGAGGACATTCAGAAGCGCAGCAATCTTAACAACCTCCGGGCAGTTCGCGTTGCGAGATCGCGGCAGCGAAAGATGGTTACGTTCTACTGCTCGGTTGTCGCGGCCCCGGCGATAGCAACTGCTCCGCCAGTCCCTTATAAATCGGAGTCCGGCATACCAGTCCGGACATCCCGCGGGCGATCAGCACCGTCGCCAATATGGGCAGCAGCAGATCGCCGCTGTCGGTTAGTTCCAGCGAAATTACCGCCGAGGTCAATGGCGCCTGGGTGACACCGGCGAGGTAGGCGCACATGCCCAGCAGCACGAACGCACGCGGGTCCACGCCGGGCATCAGCACGGCCAGGTTGTGGCCCAAACCGGCACCCACGGCCAGCGCCGGCGAGAACAGCCCGCCGGGAATGCCGGCGACATAAGAAGCCAGGTTCGCCAGCAGCTTCATCAGCCCAAACTCATGCCCAACCGTCGGCTGACCCTGCACAAGACTGCGCGCTTGCTCATAGCCGGTGCCAAAGGCCCCATCGCCGCACAACGCCGCCAGCGCCACCACCACCAGCCCGCAGGCGGCTGCCAGCAACACTGGATGCCGCTGCCGCACGTCGCCAAGCCAGCGCGGGCGCCCCGCTACGCTCGCCAGCACCATCCGCGCAAATGCCCCACCCAGCAGACCAGCCACCACCCCGCATAGCAGGATGGCCAACCACCCCTGCCCCAACGGCAGGCCTGCTGTCACATGGCCGAAGTAGGTGTAGTTCCCCAGAAAGCCCAGCGACACCACGCCGCCGACGATGACCGCCGTCAACAGCGTGCCCGAGAAGCGATGCTCGAAGCGACCGCTGAGTTCTTCAATGGCGAAGACGATGCCGGCCAGCGGGGCGTTGAAGGCTGCCGCGATGCCGGCCGCACCGCCTGCCAACAGAAAGTGCGAAAGCTCCCGCGGGTCTTTGAAACCGAACCAGCGACCAAACAGATACATCAGGCTGGCGCCCACGTGCACCGTTGGCCCCTCGCGCCCCACCGACGCACCTCCCAGCAGCGACAGCGAGGTGAGGAGCAGCTTGCCTGCCGAAACCGCCGGTGAAAGATTGGCTTTCCGGAACGCTTCGTCGGGCGTGTCCAGCGCCGCGATCACTTGGGGAATGCCACTGCCCCGCGTAGGGCGTAGCACCCCGCTGGTCAGCCACGCCAGCAGGGCGAAGATTCCCGGCGTGAGCAGCAGCGCCCACCAGGCCGAGTGCTCGATAGCGCGTCGAAACATGGCAAATGCCGCATCACTCGCCTTGGCAAAGAGGATCGCGACGAGCGCAACCACCACCGCGCCCGTCCAAAGGGCAGCACGGCGCCGCCATGCCTCGCTCCGAATCTGGTCGGCCAGATGCGTCTGAATTCGGCGGATGTAGGTCATGACCGCAGTATGGCCACCGTCGCCGGGGACGGAAAGCCGGTAGCTTGGCGGGTGACCTTGCCTAATGTGGCCGGCAAGGACAGGGCATCTGCGCATCGCCGGATAAACATCGCCTGGCCCTGCCCCCCGAGGTTTGCTTTCGGCCGGAAGCGGACATCGCCATCCTGAAAGACGGCCAAAAGATGCCCTCGCACTGGTCTGGAGACCAGCCAGAATGGCCGTGGCTCAGAGATTTGAATTAGCCGCCCAGCGTGGAGAGGAATAGGACGTCACGGTTTGCTCAAGAAGATGCAGCGCTCTTGCAGCTCGGCCCGTTCTCCGGAAAAGAAAGCCACGCAGCTCAAGGGCCTGAGCCATGGCCTCTGGCGTGACAGTCAAGCAAACGAGGCGGGGCTCAGGAAAACGGCGATAAGACGTAAGACCACGGTCAATAATCGTGGCATCTCGATGGGAGCTTGCTCGAACAAGTCTTGGATAGATTACGTCCAAGCCTGACTTCGGACCTTCTAGATACTGCAAAAAAATTGCACCGTCAAAGACCACGGTGCCCGTAACACCCCACCCTGCATTCGCCCGCTCCGCTTCTTTCCAAAGCTCGGGAAAGTTCTTGCTTTCTAGCCCCGGCGCGACAAGGCTCGTGAAGATCAGATACGAGTGCGGCATTGGTCGAGCTGCGTGTGGGGAGAAAGGGTCTTTCGGCACGGGGAAATTAAGCATCCGCACATGCACGAACTATACGTCATCCCCGCCAGAAGCGAGGCAGGAAGATGATCAACACCGTGAAGAGCTCGAGTCTCCCCAGCAGCATCGCGAACGACAGCACCCATTTGGCTGCGCCTGGCAGCGAGGCGAACGTCCCTGCTGGCCCAATGGTCTCCCCTAATCCCGGCCCTACGTTGGACAGCGCCGTGGCCGCGCCGCTGGCGCTGGTTAGGAAGTCCAACCCTAGCCCAAGCAGCACGACCGTAATTACGGCATAGCAGACCAAAAACACCGTTAAAAACGCCACCACTGAGCCGATCACCTCGTCGGAGAGCGGCTTGCCGTCGTAGGACCGAGGAAAGACCCCATTGGGATAAAGCAAGCGTAAGAAGTGCACGCGAAGCATCACTGCCATGACCTCGAAGCGAAAGATCTTGATGCCCCCGCTCGTGGAGCCTGTGCACCCGCCAACGAACGTCAACAGGAAGAACACCCCTACGACCGCCGCTCCCCACTGGCCATAGTCCGTTACTGCATAGCCTGTGGTGGTGACCACGGAAACCACACTGAAAGCAGCGTAGCGATAAGCCTGCTCAAACCCATATTGGCCGGATGCAGCCAACCACGTTCCAATCCCACCCACCGATACTGCCAAAAGCCCCAGCAAAGATTTGACCTGGCGATCAAAGAACGCCCTCCGGTCCCCAGCCAAGAACCGCACATACAAGACGAAGGGCAAGGTCCCTGACAGCATGAAGAGCGTGGCAAGCCACTGGATCCCGTTGTCTTGCCATCGACCGAACGATTGATCTGAGGTCGAATACCCGCCCGTCGCAATCGAGGTGAGCGCATGCACGATGGCATCAAAGGGCTTCATGCCTGCCAGCCAATAGGCCACACCTGCCACAACCGTCAGACCAATGTAGGCATACCCGATCGTAGAGGCGATCTGCCGAACCCGGGGCATGGCCTTTTGCGAGCGATCCGAGGACTCCGTGCGAAACAGCTGCATCCCGCCCACGCCCAGCGCGGGCAAGATGGCAATGGCAGTCGCGATAATGCCAATACCACCCATCCATTGAAGCAGCCCTCGCCAAAGCAGTAAGCCTGGCGGCGCCGCATCAAGACCCGTCATGACCGTAGCCCCGGTCGTTGTAATGCCCGAGACCGCCTCAAAAAACGCGTTGGCAAGATGTCCGCGAAGCTGCGGGTGTTCCGAGAAGAGAAACGGCAGCGCACTCACGGCGGACACAGCAGCCCAGCTCAGTGGCGTCAAGGCGAAGGCCTGTCTCAATGTCAAACCCGATTTCCCCCATTTCCCACCCGAGCGCCAATAGCCCCAGCTCAGCGCACTGCCACAGACGGCCGAAACCAAAGAAGCCATCCCAAACGCCAACCAATCCCGGTTGTCGTAATAGAGATCCGCAACCATGGGCAGCAGCATGAAGGCAGCTGTTGCCAGCAGGACTTGCCCAACGATCGCCCCCACCAGACGAAAGCCATTGTGTGGCATTGACGTCTGACCTGGTGCCCAACGCATCCCGCTACCGTTGGCCTTCAAAACGACCGCCCGCCCGTTCCGCCAAGAAGCTTCTCTGCAACATCGATCTCGCTATATGCCACGACCAGCACTACCCTGTCACCTGCGTTGATCTGGGTCTCGGCTGTGAGATCAAGTGGGTGGTCTTGTCGAATGACGGCACCGACTTTAATTCCCTCTGGTAGACCGAGCGCGCCGATGGTGCACGTTAAAAGTGGCGAACTTCCACTACCAATTGTGGCTTCAATAACTTCACCAAAGTCCTCGCGCAACGTCTGCAAACCGACAATCGCCCCTCGACGGACGTGCCGCAGCACGGTCGAGACCGTCACCGCGCTTGGACTGACCACCGCGTTGATGCCCATTCCGGGAAGAAGTGTGGCGTAGGTGCTCTTGTTGACCAATGTCACGGCTTGGCGGCAGCCCAATTTGCGCGCCAAGAGCGAGCAGAAGATGTTGGACTCGTCATCGTTGGTGACGGCAACCAGAGTTTCCTTCTGATCGACCCGAGCCTCTTCAAGCACTGACCGATCCAACGCATCGCCATGGAGCACCACAACATCGCTGCCAAGTGTTTCCGCCGCGTAGCGTGCTCGATCCCGATCCCGTTCGATGACCGTCATGCGCGCCTTTGGAAGCAAGGCCCGAATGTTCCGAACCAGGTGCATGCCCACATTGCCAGCACCTGCGATCACAAGTTCGGCAACGGGGCGCTCGCGGTGCCCGAAAAGCGCCATCGTCGCCTTGCGCCGCTCTGACCGCGCGAGTATGTACAGTTCGTCAGCGAGCTCAACCCGATCCAGCGGCGTGGGAATGAACGTAATGCCCTTGCGGGTTATGGCAAGGACCCTGATGTGCTCAAACTTGCCGTTGGACTCAAGGTCACAGATGCGCTCACCCACCGCCGGACAATCTGGATCCGTCACACTGATTCCGATCACCTCCAACTGTCCGCGAGCCAAGGGGAGGATCGTAAAGGCACCTGGCGTGCGAAGCCGCCTGGTAATTCCCTCGGCAACCTCAGCCTCCGGGGAAATGATCACATCAATGGGCAGATGCTCAGCCGCAAACAGGCCGTTTGCATCGCGCGCGGTGTATCCCACATGGCGAAGACGGGCGATTCGGCGCTTTACTTTAAAAAGCGAGTAGGCGACTTGGCAGGCGACCATATTGACTTCATCCGAACGCGTCACAGCGATCAGCATGTCAGCATCCATCGCGCCAGCTTCCCGGAGCGTATCCGGGTAAGAGGCATGCCCGACGACCCCACGAATGTCGTGGCTTTCATCCGCCCGCCTGATCAGCTCGGCATCGGTGTCAATGATCGTGATCGCCACACCTTCCGAGGCCAACTGGCGCGCAATCGTCATCCCCACCTGCCCCGCGCCGCACACAATAATCTTCATGGGTAGAGGGCTGACAGGACATGTGCCAATGTCAAAAACCCAGACTCCGAATCGGTGTAGTGAGCTTAATTTTAAAGGCCTCGGGCGGGGAGTGCCACCGTATGGCATTGGCGCCATAGCCCCTGGGTTGCAGCCTGCTCACCTGCTTTTGACGCGCAAAGGCCTGATCGACTGGGATACTGCCCGCACAGAAAACAGAGCAAGCATCCGATGATGACAAAGTGGTGGCTGGCCCTATTCAGGATCAGCAGGAGGATGTGGTTCCGATCCACCCTCTACGGCGTTCTAGGCGTCGCTACTGCCTTGGCCGGTGCTGGCGCCAAATTCGTTCTGCCGGAGGGGCTGGCAACGCAGATTGGTGCCGACTCAGTCGGCAACATCCTTGGCATCCTTGCCGCCTCAATGCTGACAGTGACCACCTTTGCCCTATCCACCATGGTCGCCGCCTACGGATCGGCGTCGACCAATGCTACGCCCAGAGCGTCCCGGCTCCTCATTGAAGACACCCGTGCGCAAGGCACACTGGCTACATTCATCGGTGCGTTCTTGTTCTCCACCGTCGGGCTCATAGCGCTGAGCACCGGCATCTACGGCGACAGCGGCAGACTTGTTCTCTTTGGCGCGACCATTGCGGTCATCATCGTCATCACTGTCACGCTTCTTCGCGCCATTGAGCAATTTTCCCGCTTTGGACGACTTGGCGAAACGGTCGATCTTGTCGAGCAGGCCACCTTGAAATCCATGAAGCAGCGCGCAGAAGATCTCTTCCTTGGCGCTACCCCCTACGCCGGCCTCGCTCCGAGCAACACAATCGATGTCTTCGCTGCGGATGTAGGCCACGTCGAGCACATCGATGTGCAGCGCCTCAACACGGTTGCAGAACAACACCAACTCATCGTCTATGTGACCTGTCAGCCCGGCACGTTTGCAACCCCAAATCGGGCGCTGCTCAGCGTCTGGGGCACCCTTCACGATGACCAGAGAACGCAACTGCTCGCAGCGTTCACCATCGGCGGCTCTCGTCGAATCGAGAACGATCCGCGTTACGGCTTGGTCGTCCTTGCGGAGATTGGTGTGCGAGCACTGTCGCCGGCCGTCAATGATCCAGGGACGTGCATCACGGTCATCGGCACCTGTGTGCGCCTGCTGCTCAAATGGGACGCCTTGTCATCGGGATCCGAGGCCAAGGACGTTCAATATCCGTTCGTGCACATGGCTCAGCTTGATGTGGATGACCTGTTTGAAGATGTGTTCGCGCCCATATCGACTGATGCAGCAGGGTCGCTTGAAGTCAACATCAGGCTCCAAAAAGCTTTCGCCGCACTGTCTGCTGGCTGCTCATCCACCACGCGCCAGGCGGCTCGGCGCTACGCTGATCTGGCTCTGGAGCGGGCCTTGCAGACCCTTCGCTTCTCTCAGGATCGCGACAAGCTTCGAACAATCGCCACCGTAGAGCACGAAAGGGCGAAACAGGCCGTCGTCCCGCAGACCGTAGCGGGACTGCAGTGACATCGATGGCCCAAGTCGGATCAAGGTGGCGTCACTCAATCCTGACCGCACCTGGAACTTGGGCCAGGATTTCCAGTAGGAATGAGGCGCTGAGATTGGGCTGGTCGCTTCGAATGGAAATAGGCAGATCAATTTTTTTCGCGACACTCACCAGCGACGGGATCTCTCTATCGAGATCCAACCACCACCCCTCAGGCAACCGTATTCCATTTCCGTCGCGATCGTAAAAGCGCACTCGATTAGGCACATTGCTCTCCTTCAATTGGCCGCACGCGCGACGTATCACTACTTCCGACAGTCGCCCGCCACGCCCTCCCGTCGTTTTCACGGGCATCATGGTTCTATACCGCCCCAATACGTCCCAGTTGCTGCCTAATCATGCCCCGCGCAACATGCGGAAGGTAGCCCTCTCTTGGGTGGCTCGCGCTGACGCGCTAGACTGGGACGCTTTCATTCGCAAAATGGAGGCCACGGGACACCATCGTGAAGGTATTTCCCCTGATTTTTCTGTGTGCTGCGGCAACGGCCACAGGCACAACACACGCTCAAGCAGCGCCCGACACTCAGGTTGAACCGTTTGTGGATGTGGGTGGCGCCGTCCGGTTCAATTATGGCTGGCTGGACTACGGCCCAACAAGTCGCTTGCAACTTGAACTGCTTCGCGCAGACGTCAAAGCCGGAGCTGGCCCCCTTTTCTTCTCAGCCCAGTATCGCTGGTATGACGGCTTCGATGCCGTCCACCATGCCTACGCCGGATGGAATTTCAATGACCAAACGCAGCTCAGAATGGGCATCCAACAGGTCCCCTTCGGGCTTCTGCCTACCGTTTCCCAGAGTTTTTGGTTTGGCTCAGGCTACTACCTTGGCATTGAAGACGATTACGATCCGGGTGTGATGATCAGCCATCGAAGTGGCGACCATCACTGGATAGCGGGCTGGTTCTCGGGCGATGAATACGGAAGCGGTTCCCGCTACGACCGATACTCCTTTGATGTGGCCCAGACCGCTGATCTACCCTACAAGGAACGGGAGCGCGTTCATTTCAGATACGAACACACCAGCTCCTTGCATGACGGTGAGCTTCTGCTCGGGGCCTCTGCATTCAGCGGTCAGGTTCAGAACACCACCACCCGCCGTCACTATGGTCACCAAGGTGCAGCGCTGCATGCCCAGTGGAAACGGGACGGCTGGACGACTCAGCTGCAATGGGCTCGCTACCGTTACAGCGTGCCAGGCGACCGGATTGCGATGTCAGCGTTTCTCGCCCCTTTCGAGATTGCGTCGGAAGCCGATGTCCCCAGCGCAAACGTGGCCTACTCCTTCGGTGAGAAGCGTTGGCTCGATGACATCACCTGCTACAACAACCTCAGCATGACGCGCCCGGTGGGGCGCAGCCAAAGCGTGAGGGAGTCATGGCAGAACGTCACCGGATGCAGTCTGCAAAAAGGGATCATGTTGACTTACGTGGACTGGATTGCGGGCAAAAACATGTGGTTTGCAGGCGGCGACGGCATCGGGATCGATGACGGCGGCCCCTCCCGCTGGCATAGCCGACTCAACCTCAACATCGGGTTCTATTTCTAAGCGCAAGCCCCACTCGTGCTTCAACGATCATCAACCGGAGGAATTTATGCAGAGCCCAGCTCCGCCATCCACTCCTGTTCGCCAGCGCATCCTGCCGCAGGTGTTCATTCCCACTGCGGCCATCGTGCTTTTACTGTTGGCGCTATCCATCTTCGTTCCAGAAAAAGCGACGACTTGGTTCACAGCAGCCAAGAACTGGACCGCCAATGACGCGGGCTGGTTCACCATCTTATCGGTCGCAGGCTTCCTGGTCTTTGTGGTCGGTGTAGCGATCAGTGGCTACGGGCGCATCAAGCTCGGCCCAGACCACAGTCGTCCTGATTACAGCTATGCCTCGTGGTTTGCCATGCTCTTTGCGGCAGGCATGGGCATTGGCCTGATGTTCTTCGGCGTGGCAGAGCCGATCATGCACTACGCCACCCCGCCGACAGGCACGGCCGAGTCTGCCGAGGCAGCTCGCCAAGCGATGCGTATCACCTTCTTCCATTGGGGCGTGCATGCGTGGGCCATCTACGCCGTTGTTGCGCTGGCACTGGCCTACTTTGCCTATCGCCACAACCTGCCCCTGCGGGTGCGATCGGCTCTCTATCCACTGATTGGAGAACGCATCCACGGCCCCATCGGCCATGCGGTCGATACGTTTGCAGCCCTTGGCACCATCTTTGGTCTGGCCACGTCGCTTGGTCTTGGAGTGATGCAGATAAACTCAGGACTGAACTACCTGTTCGGCCTGGAAGTGAGCACCCTCGTGCAGGTGTCCTTGATCGGCATCATCATCCTGGTGGCCACAGGTTCTGTCGTCGCGGGACTCGACAGTGGTGTCCGTCGCCTCTCTGAGATCAACATGATCATGGCCGTGGCACTGCTTGCATTTGTGCTTGTCTGCGGTCCCACGGTCCACCTGATGCAGGCATTTGTCCAGAACACCGGCATGTATGCCTCCCAGCTCTTTTCAATGACCTTCAACCTGTATGCCTATGAGCCAAGTGGCTGGCTTGGCGGCTGGACGTTGTTCTACTGGGGCTGGTGGATTGCGTGGTCGCCCTTCGTTGGCATGTTCATCGCCCGTATTTCGCGAGGCCGCACGGTGCGTGAATTTGTGGTGGGCGTCTTGCTGGTGCCCCTCGGCTTTACGTTTCTTTGGATGACCATTTACGGCAACTCGGCCTTGTTCATGGTCCGCTCCGAAGGTGTTCAAGAGCTCGTCAAGGCAGTGTCAGATGACAGCTCAATGGCGTTGTTTGAGTTCCTGCGCCACCTTCCTCTGACGATGGTCACTTCTTCGCTTGCCGTTGTCCTCGTCGCGTTGTTCTTTGTCACCTCCGCTGACTCCGGCGCCCTGGTGATAGACATGCTGACCTCCAAGGGCGAGGAAGAGTCTCCGGTTTGGCAGCGCATCTTCTGGGCGCTATTGGTTGGCGGCATCGCTGTTGCCCTGCTCATTGCAGGTGGCCTTGAATCACTCCAAGCTGCGACTATCGCCAGCGCCCTCCCCTTTACGATCGTCATGATCTTGATGTGTTGGGGGCTTCTCAAAGCCATGCACTTGGACGCGACCAAGCGCTCGATTTCTCGTGATGCACGATTGCTTCCTGGCACCAGCGATGACTGGCGCGCCAGGCTCAAGCTGCTCGCGCACAACCCCGTCAAGATCGAGGTCGTTGGCTTTATCAAGGATCAGGTGCTGCCCGCACTCCAAGAGGTCGCGGTGGAGCTGCGCAAGCAGGATCTTCCGGTCGAAGTTACCGAAGGAGAGGATGGGCGCGCCTGGCTTCGTGTAGGCCATGGTGAGGAAATGGACTTCTTCTACTCGGTGCGTCCCCAGCCTTACGAGCCGCCCACCTTCGCGTTGCAGGACCCGCGTCGCCCGGTGAGCGAGGGCACCCGCCACTATCGGGCTGAGGTCTACCTGCGCGAAGGCGGGCAAGACTACGACGTTATGGGCTGGCCAAAGGTGCAGTTGATCCACGATGTGCTGGACCAATACGAGCGCCACCGCCAGTTCCTGGATCACGTTCGCTGATCAACGCCCCGGCCAACCGGATTGGGTTGGCCGGGACTTGGGCAAGAAGCCTTAGATACAAATCGATAGCCTGTTCTAGGTTCGCGGTGCAAACCTCAAGACAACCGCTCCCAGCAGCGCGGAAAGCAGCGACCCAAGCAAGATGCCGACCTTGGCATCCTCAACGAACGCAGGGTCCAATGGGAACGCGAGCGAGCTGATGAAGAGGCTCATCGTGAAACCAATGCCGCAGAGCAAACTCACGCCGTAGATTTGTAGCCACGATGCGCCCGTTGGCTTTTCAGCAAGCCCGGTCTTGACCGCAAGGGCAACGCCGCCGAATACGCCAATTTGCTTGCCGACGAAGAGCCCAGCAGCGATTCCCAACGGCAGCGGTGCCAAGATGGCGCTCATCGAAATCCCAGACAGATCGACACCGGCATTGGCAAAGCCAAAGATCGGCACGATCACGAAGCCGACCCAAGGAGCAATGGCGTGCTCCAAGCGAACCAGTGGCGACTCGGCACTGGGCCCGTAGGGGATCAGGAATGCACCGACAACGCCTGCAATCGTGGCGTGGACACCTGAAAGAAGCGTGGCATACCACATGGCGAAGAGCAGAACCAAGTAGGGCCAGAGCCGCTCCACACCGTTTCGCTTGAGAACATACATGGCAAGCCCCGCGCCAATTGCAGCCGCCAAAGCTCCGATGTCGAGGGACGAGGTGTAGAACAGCGCGATGATCGCCACTGCCCCCATGTCGTCGATGATGGCCACCGACAGCAGCAAGAGCTTCAAGCTGGGAGGCGCATGCCGCCCCAGAAGGGCCAGCACCCCCACCGCAAAGGCAATATCTGTGGCCGCAGGAATGGCCCAACCGTTGGACAAAGGGGGCTCTTGCCGAGATGCGATCAGGAAGATCAGAGCAGGAAGTGCCATGCCGAGCAGCGCGGGGACAGCCGGTAGCCTGCGCTGTTGCCAGGAGGACAACCGCCCACTGATCATCTCGCGCTTGATCTCCAGACCCACAAGAAGAAAGAAGATCGCCATCAACCCGTCGTTGATCCAAAGATGTGGCGTCATTGGCCCCAGTTTCTCGCTGAGAACCGGGCCGGTATGAGCATGCAAAAATGCGAAATAGCTGCCCGCTGCTGGGCTGTTGGCCAGCGAGATGGCGACCATCGACGCCATCATCAGGGCGACACCCGCCGATGCCTCGTTGGCGAGCATGCGCCCAAAGATGCTGCGTGGTCGGTCTATGGTTGTCATCGTGCTCCCTTGAAGCAAGGAGCGAACAAACCGGACAGGCGCGACCATACTCGACGCACCTGAATGGTTCGTCAGCTCATGGTCGATCGCGGTATGGAAGATGCCACCCAGCCCAGGGATGTTGGCGCTGCAAGACATCGAGATGGTCGGAACTTCGGAGTATCAGCATGCGTAGACTCGGAAAACGACAGGTCGTTCTCCGTAATCGGGACCTACCCCCGGGCGCACGCAGCACACGCCGTAAGTCAATTTTACGGATCAAACCCGAAGGGTCAAGCACCCACCCTCGGCCGGGTTCTCAGTGTTCAGACGGCGGATGTCACGATGCTTGGTCGCGGCCAGGCTGTGGATGGCTCGCCGCGGGCACTGCGCCAGCAACTGCCCGATTGTCAGTTCAGTTCAAGGCTCGACCTTCGTCCGCTTTCGGCCAGAAGCAGACGTCAGGCTGCCGAATGGAATCAGGACGTCCGAGTCCTGTCTGATGGTGCCTACGCAGCTGAACAAACACACGCATGCATCATGCGGTGGCCCAGGCTCCTACTGGCCGGGAGCCTGATCGGGACTTATCATGCGGGTCGGAGATGGCGTACCTCCCTTAACCACCGCAGCTTCCAAGCGGTTGATGACGCCTGCAGTTGCCTGACCTCGGTCGGGGCTGCAGGCTGTTGTCCTGACGCCCTGCTCGCTGGTCAGCCCGATTCCTTGTCGCGGGTGACTCATGTCGAAGCTCAAACGTTCCAGATTGCTAGACCCTCCGTCCCACCTTGTGAAGTGGACGCTGCTTGCCTCCTTGGTTGCTGTATTGGCCGGAAGCGCCTCCGCTTTCTTCCTCCTGTCTCTCGATCTGGCCACCGATTGGCGGCTGGCGCACCCGTGTGCGATCTGGCTGCTCCCCGTTGCCGGTTTTGTAGTGGGGCTGGTGTATCACTTGGTGGGCAAGCCGGTCGACGGCGGCAATAACCTCATCATTGACGAAATCCATGACCCCAAACGGGTCGTGCCGCTCCGCATGGCACCGCTGGTCCTGGGAGGCACGCTGGTTTCGCACCTGTTCGGTGCCTCGGTGGGTCGGGAGGGTACAGCGGTTCAAATGAGCGCCGCGTTGTCCGACCAGCTCACCGGCCTATTCCGCCTGACATCAGAAGAGCGCCGCATTCTGCTGATGGCGGGGATGAGCGCAGGCTTCGCATCGGTGTTTGGCACACCGCTGGCGGGCGCGGTATTTGGGCTGGAGGTGCTGGCCATCGGCCGAATGCGGTATGACGCCCTCTATCCGTGTCTGGCGGCAAGTATTCTGGCCGACCAGGTGGCTCGCGCCTGGGGCGTCCAGCATGCCCACCACACCATTGCCCAGATCGTTCCGATCGGTGTCTGGAGTGTCGTGGCCATGGTCCTGTCCGGAGTTCTATTTGGGTGGGTCGGCCGTCTATTCTCCACGTCGACGCACCGCCTCGGGGCGCTGATCAAGCGCCACATCCGCTACGCGCCCTTGCGGCCCTTTCTCGGCGGCATTGTGATTGCTGTTGCCGTATGTGCCCTTGGTTCGCAGCAATACATCGGGCTCGGTACTGCAGACATAGCAGGATCCTTCGATCACCCGATGCGCCCTTGGGATTTTGCAGGCAAGTTCGGATTCACCGTCGTCTCGCTGGCATCAGGGTTCAAGGGCGGCGAAGTCACCCCGCTCTTCTACATCGGCGCCACCTTGGGCAATGCGTTGGCTCCCTTGATGCATCTTCCGTTTGCCTTCATGGCCGGCATCGGATTTGTCGCGGTGTTTGCCGGAGCTGCCAACACCCCTATTGCAACCACCCTGATGGCCATGGAGCTGTTTGGAGTGGAGATGGGACCGCTGGCGGCGATCGCATGCGTCACCGCCTATCTGTTCTCAGGCCACACCGGCATCTACAGCGCGCAACGCTTGGCGCATGGAAAGCGAACGCTGGAACTGCACGCTGCCGAGCCGCGCCTGTCCGACCTGGCGGCGCTACCGCGCCATCACCCAACCGGCCATAGCAGCCAGCAGCACGACCAGGACCGGCGGAGCACGCGCGAGGACCAATAGCCCGAATGCAACCAGTGCCATCGCGACATCCCATCGGTCATGGATCGCACTCGTCCACACCGGGTCGTACAACGCAGCCAGCAGGATCCCGACGACCCCGGCATTGACGCCTGCAATCGACGCCTGCAGGTCCCTGCGGTGGCGCAGGGCATCCCAGAACGGCAGCACCCCTACGAGCACGAGAACGGCTGGCAGGAAAATGACCACCAACAGCGCAAGGCCTCCTGCCCAGCCACCCGGCGGCCCCTCGGCCATAGCCCCCAGGTATGCCGCAAAGGAGAAGAGAGGGCCCGGCACCGCCTGCGCCGCACCGTACCCGGCGAGCAGATCCACCGTGCTCACGGTGCCGCTCTGGACCACCGCGGTCTGCAGCAACGGCAGCACGACATGGCCGCCGCCGAAGACCAGGGCGCCAGCGCGGTACACACCCTCCAACAGCACGGCCAAGGGGGAGCCGCTAACCACCGCCCACAAGGGCAGCAGAACAAGAGGCAGCACCAGTAGCACCAGTGCCACCGTGCCGGTTCTTCGCGAGACGGAATAGCCGCCGTCTGATTTGCCGGAAGCCGGTTCGATCTTCAGCATCCAGCGACCGATCAATCCGCTGAGGATGATCACCACGATTTGGCTGACGACCGTGGGAATGGACAAAGTCAACACAGCGGCAAAAAACGCCATCGCTGCCCGCAGACGGTCCGGGCAAAGGGACCGGGCCATTGCCCATACTGCTTGGGCCACCACGGCAACTGCCACGATCTTCAGGCCATGCAGCCAGCCGGATTCAACGATGCCCTGGTACTCGGTAACGCCCAAGGCGAACAGGATCATCAGCACGGCCGATGGCAGGGTAAAGCCTGCCCAGGCGGCCAGCAGGCCAGGCCAGCCGGCGCGACGCAAGCCCAGCGCCATGCCAACCTGGCTGCTGGCCGGGCCTGGCAGCAACTGGAACAGGGCCACCAGATCGGAATAGCTTCGGTCCGTCAGCCAACGGCGGCGTTCGACGAACTCGAGGCGGAAGTAGCTAAGGTGGGCGATCGGGCCGCCGAACGACGTCAGCCCCAGTCGCAGGAACACCAGGAAGACGCGCCACGCACTGTCGCTTGTTGTGGGATCGAGCGCCGACATGGGGCATGACCTCCTATGGTTCTCAACGACGGCAAGCCCAGCCCCGCACTGGGATCATGGCGTCGAGCTTCCGGCGTGCCCGGTCACCAACTCTCCGTCTTCCTTTCGGAACGGTCCGGGCAGCGGCGGCAGGATCTCCAGCACCACTTCCGAAGGCCGGCACAGACGAGCACCCCTATCGGTTTGTACGAGAGGACGA
>Ga0308171_1002378_pt1 | contig 20086 bp, 13 predicted proteins | sample PhyGR1_FD_202135 | JGI IMG/M metagenome (GOLD analysis project Ga0308171, IMG submission 202135) | Phyllosphere microbial communities from UC Gill Tract Community Farm, Albany, California, United States - DLSLSG.R1 | ecosystem: Host-associated > Plants > Phyllosphere > Unclassified | place: USA... | reverse complement strand
GCACCGCTGCCACCGCAGTTCCCTCGCACACTGATCCATCACGAACCGGACAGCAGCTACTGCCAGTGCGGCTGCGCCCTCAAGCGCATCGGCGAAGATGCCAGCGAAAAGCTCGACTACACGCCAGGCGTGTTCACCGTCGAGCGCCACATCCGTGGAAAGTGGGCCTGCGAACAGTGCGAAACGCTGATCCAGGCGCCGGTACCGGCGCACGTCATCGACAAAGGCATACCGACAGCGGGCCTGCTGGCCCACGTCATGGTGGCTAAGTTTGCCGATCATCTGCCGCTGTATCGGCAGGAGAAAATCTTCGGCCGCGCTGGACTGCCTATTGCTCGCTCGACCTTGGCGCAGTGGGTGGGCAACTGCGGCGTGCAATTACAGCCGCTGGTTGATGCGCTGCGCGAAGCCGTGCTGACGCACGTCGTCGTCCACGCCGACGAAACGCCAGTACAAATGCTGACGCCTGGCGCGAAGAAAACTCATCGCGCTTATGTCTGGGCCTACGCCACCAGTCAGTTCTCCGATCTGGCGGCGGTCGTTTACGACTTCAGCCCGAGCCGTGCTGGCGAACATGCTCGAAACTTCCTCGGCCACTGGAACGGGAAGCTGGTCTGCGATGACTTTGCTGGCTATAAGGCAGGCTTTGAACTGGGCGTCACGGAGATCGGCTGCATGGCTCATGCACGCCGAAAGTTCTTCGACTTGCACGCGACCAACAAGAGCCAGATCGCCGAAAAAGCGCTGCACTACGTCGCGGCCTTGTACGAAGTTGAACGAGAAGTCCGCGAGCTGGAACCGGGTGATCGACAGCGAATACGGCACGAAAAAGCAGCGCCGATCATCGACGCACTTCATACCTGGATGATCGCCCAAAGACAGCTTGTGCCTGAGGGATCGGCCATCGCGAAAGCCTTGGATTACAGCCTAAAACGCTGGATAGCGCTGACGCGCTATCTCGATGACGGTGCTGTGCCCATCGATAATAACTGGTGCGAGAATCAAATCCGGCCATGGGCTCTTGGGCGCTCAAACTGGCTGTTCGCTGGCTCGTTACGCAGCGGTAAACGTGCGGCGGCGATTATGAGTTTGATCCAGTCGGCGCGGCTCAACGGACATGATCCGTACGCTTACTTGAAGGATGTTCTTACTCGCCTACCAACGCACCGGGCGAACGAGATCGATCTACTTTTGCCTCATAACTGGACTCATCTTCATTCAAGGAGGCCCCGTATTGTCTGAGATCGCTCTCGTTGCCCGAAAGCATCAATCCAGAGGGTTGAACGAGCGGTTCATGGCTACAACCTCGCTATGACTGGCGTTGGCCCCGAGCTTTGCAAAGTGCTTGGGCAACTCATCTCGCTTCGCTGCTGCCTGCCCTTTAACAGCCATCAAAAGCGCTTTCTGCATAGTCGCCGCGTCATAGTCGCAGCAGTAGCTTGGTGTGCATGGTTGTTGCCTCCAGGACACATCAAGTGAACCTCCATCGACCGGGTCGAAGCCAACTTCACTCACCAGAGACATTACCGTTTGTTTCGCTTTGGGATCGTCACCTGCCACCGCTGCTGCCAAGCGTCCAGGGCTACCTTCTGGAAGGCCTAGCTCTGCCAAAGTATAAGCCAGCACGTTGTTGAAGCCCTTGATCACAGGCCGTCCAATCTGTTTGGCAACCCAGACGCTTTCTGTCATCCCTTCATCAAGTTCTGCAATGCGAGGGTCGCGCAACCCAGGGTAATAATTGCTGGTATCTACCACTGGGACGCTGTCAGATACGGCGCTGAACAGATTAGAAGGAAGCGCGCTCAAAGCAGGTAGCGGTATGGACAGTACGATCAGATCGACCCCGTCGACCGCGCCCCGAACATCTACAGGTTCGGCGCCTATCTCTTCGGCAAACGCGCGAACGCCGCTGACGCCCCCCGAATTTGCTACGCGAATTTCATGGCCAGCAGCTTTAAGCTTACGGGCGAGGGTGGCGCCGATGTTACCAGTTCCAATGATGCCGATTTTCATGAACTAAGCCTCAATAATCGTATGTCTTGCACCGATTCTAGAGCGCTGATGCGATAATGGTAAGTACCTACCAAAAGGTGGGTAACACACTGTTGAGAAAGAAATGGAACGGGACTGGAATTGCGGTGATCCGCAAAATCGTCGGAATTGGGCTGAGGCAACGACCGAGACTCTTCGCGTGCTGGAGGGTAAGTGGAAGATTATCATCCTGTGCCAGCTTTTCGCGGCGAAGGGGGCACTTCGGTTCTCGGATATAGAGAAGTTGATTGAAGGGATCAATCAGAAAATGCTGATTCAACAGCTCAAGCAGCTAGAAAGGGACGGCATCGTGCTGCGGACGGTGTACCCGCAGGTGCCTCCTAAAGTGGAGTACCGGCTCACGGATATCGGCCACGCACTCGGGCCCTCAATACAGGCATTGATAGAATGGGCGGAAATGAGGCGCAACCACGCCTGAGCGCAACCGTGCATTGGAGCACTCACATGCCTCAGCATGCGGCGCTCCTCGACTGTCGAGGCGAGATCGCCGGACGCTTACCAACCAGCGCTATGAGTGTCGACTGCGTCTGCGAAGCCGACAGGAACTTCACATCCATCTCTGCTTTTCCTCGTGCTTCTATTGAACTAAGTCCGGTGCGCTTCTGGGCAACGTCAGGAGAGGCGGACTGCTCGTGCAGCGACCGGCATGTAGAGCCATCGCTCGCTCACGGGCTTGCCGGTCGCGTTGAGAAGGGCATGACCATAGGACTCGAGCTGCGGGCCGTGCTCAGCCACCAGGTCCTCGTCTCTGGCTGAGCCACCGGGGTTCGACTTGTGGTCCATGAGAATCCAACTATCTGGCAGTTCAACCAGCAAGTCGATGCGGCCCCGGATACGAGTGCCGTTAGGGCCATTGGCTTCGATGGGCACTTCGACGTAAACGGGACAGTCAGGCCAGCGCTTGGCTACCCAAGCTTGGAACGCTCTGGCCTGGGCGCAAACGGCTTCCTTATCCACAGAATGAGCCACGGCCCAGGTCATCAGGATTCGTTCGACGTCAGGGGCTGAAATCCCGCCAAGCGCGCCGGCGCGAGCGATGCACAGGTGGAGCGCCGTGCCCAGCGATGCCATGTCGGGCTTGCCCGCCAAGCTTAGCCGGACTCCTACTGCGTCAGTCTCGACTACCTTGAACGTGCCGCCCGAGGCAGAACTCGGTCGATGCCACAACGGCTCGGCCTGCACGCGCGGACGAGCTGTGAACCAGCGGCAGGCCTCGGAGGCTTTGGCAGGTGGCTCGGTTGAGCAGTCATCCTTGTTCCACGACCTCGATAATCTGGAGAGCTGCTGGCCGTCGGGTATCGCTATGGTTCCTGAGTCGCCGAACAACAGGTCGGCTGCGCCTTGAATTTCGCCGACCCAGGCGCGCCCCGCCCCTGACTTGCGAACGAACGACACTGCGACGTTCATATCACGCGCGCGGGTCAGACCCACATAGAGAAGGCGCTTGTTCTCCGCCAGGGCTTCTGCCTGCATGGATTGACCAGTGGCGCTGGCTTCGGCGTTGAGGGCGGCTTGGGGCTGGGACCGCTTGCCCCAGGTCTTCAGCCAGCAGTGTACGAAGCGGTTGGCGAGCGGCTGCTGCGGATCGAAGCCCCCAACTGTTCTCGCGCGCACGCCCCAAAGTGAACTGCGTGCTGTCGCATCGAGGCTTGTCAGCACGACGATTGGCCACTCCAGCCCCTTGGCCCCGTGATAGGTGAGGACCGAGACCGAGTTGTCTGCTGAAATGGCCCGGTTATCGTCCTCTGCGCTGGCGAGTTCGTCCAGCCAACGAAGCATGCTGCTGACGGTCGCCGGTCGCTTCGCGGCGACACACTCGTCCTCGAAAGTCTTTCCGAGCTCGACCAGTGCCTCGACATTGGACAGCCTATTGCGGCTCTCGTGAGGGGAGGTGGACCATTGGCCGACCAGCCGCACTACTTGGGACTCGGCAGCGGCAAGTCGCAGCACTTCCTGTGGCGTCAAAGCCATTAGCGTTGGACGCAGCTCTTCTAATCGGGCCAGTAGCGGATGGGCGCTGTCGCCCTTCGTAAGCCACTCGTGTGACCTCGCCCCATCGGTGGCTAGGTATTGCAGCCTGTCTGCAAGCCAGGTCTCGATCGGAGTGCCATCGGCCAGGGTTAGAACCAGCGCCGTGGCGACGGTGTCAGTTGGGTCGTTCATGCGCCTCAGACAGGCCATGACATAGATGGCTTCGGCAGTCCCCAACAAGCCGGAGCGTGGGCTGGCTGACGGGATGCCCCAGCGCGTGAACGACGTGACGGCAAATTCGACCTGGTCGTTGTAGCGACACAGCACTCCGACATCGCCGGCCTGAATCGGACGGAGCTCCTTGGTGTCCTTGTCTTCGACCTTAACCCCGGACTCGAGCAGCTCGCGGATGGCCTGGCCAAGGCCTAGGTAGTCCGAGTCGTTCCGGCTGCTCTCGAAGTTCCAATTCAACAGCGCGGGCTGGTCCGGGATGTCCTTCCGCAGAGGCTGCAACCGAACCTGCTCAGGCGTCAGGTCGGGCTCGAACGCAGAGTTGAATACACTATTAGTGAGCAAGACCTGGCTTTCGGTGGAGCGCCTGGAGGTGTCCAAAGCCTTCCCTATGACTCCGCCCCAGCCCTTGATGGCGCTGAGAACGCCGGAAATGAGGCTTGAGTCAGTTCCGCGGAAGCCGTAGATAGCCTGCTTGGGGTCGCCGACCCACACCGACTTCTTAGCCAGTTTGGCCAGCTCGACGAAAAGCGCCAGTTGGAGCGGGCTGGTGTCCTGGAACTCATCGACCATGATGAGATCCAGTTCTGCCGCCAACACTTCACGGACGGCTGGCTTTGTCCTCAATGCACGTAGCAGCAACACCTCTTGGTCGCTGAAGTCGACTGCACCCAGCGCCTTCTTGGCCTGCTCGTAGGCGTCAAGAACGTCGGCGGCCAGCTTGAACACCTTGTCAAGGTACCGACGGACCTCGGCATGAAAGGCCGGGTGAGACTCGTGGGCCTGAGCTGCGGACTTGACTGGTGCCACGATATCCCTGACCTTAGCGCCGGCGTCAAACCCTGCTGCGCCGATCCAGTCGGGCCAGCACCAGCGTCCTTCACGGAAGAGGCGATCCAGTTTTTGCAGCCCGTCGAGCCCTTTTAAGAGGTTGTCTGCAACTTTGGCGCCGACAGCCTGCTGCTGTTCTACGTAGGCGGTTACCTCCTGGTGCGCCTTGGCCAGCGCGGTGGCCAACGCCATGGTCGGGTCCAACCCCGCAGTTGGAACAGGCCAGTTCGCGAGCATAGCGTCCGCGTTCTGAGTACCCATCACGCGAAGCGCCCCTGGCTCAATGTCGTTATCGAGCGCGGCCTTGACGACAGCCTCAACAGTCTTGGACCAGTCCGCCTGTTCGATGCCGAACCGCTCTGTGAGCCAAACTAGTTCCGCTTGTGCGTCGGCATCCATCGACTCGGCCAGCGTGGCTTTGAGCAGTCTCTTGGATTGACCTTCACCCAGGACAGTCTGGTCGGGAGACAGGCCCAACTCGAAGCAGAACCGCTTGAGCATCTGACCGCAGACACTGTTGACGGTGCCCAAGCGGGCTTGGCCTATGGCGGTGGCGAGGTCGATACGGCCCTTTTCAAGAAGCCAGGAGCGGGCGCGTTCGCGCAGCTCGGTAGCGGCCTTCACCGTGAAGGTCGTGGCCAAGATGGCGTGAGGCCGTGCCGTGCCAGATTCGAGGGCTTGTGCGAGAGTTTCGGTTAGCTTGTAGGTCTTGCCACTGCCGGCGCCTGCGCTGATGAATTCGATGTTATTCATCACTTCCAGCCTCCCAGCAAGATAAGGTGGTCTCGGTCCCATTTGCTTGAACCGTTGACCGGAAGGGTTCCCTCAGGGCCCTGGTACTCGTCGTTCGGATCTTCCGGAACGACTTCGATGGTCCCGGCGTCCAGCTGCTGCTTGCGCCACTTCCAGGTAGCGCGCGCACGGTCCAGTAGATTGGAGACGGTTACGCCGTCCGGCGGTCTTCTGACTTGCGCTTTTGGGAAGATGTCGGCAGCGGTGATGTACAGCCCGCCACTTTCCAGGATGAAATAGCCAAGCGCGGCGGGTGCGATACCGCTTGTTTGCTCTATGAGGCTGGAGTAGAGCGCCAACTGTAAGTGCTCGCCAGAGCGAAGCAGCCCGGCGTAGTAGGTATCGCCTCTCCACTTTATGTCCACGGCGACAGTTCGCTTGTCACCAAGCGTGACCAAGAGGTCAATTTTGCCGATCAGCGGGACTGCTCCCAAGGTTCCTCTGAACTCCACCTCCGTCTGAATCTGAACGGCACCAGCGAGTCTGAGGTGATCGAGGAGACTGCAGATGGCTAGTTCGCAAACCTTCCGGAAGTGCTGCTGCGTTACCCCTGCACCCTGCATGAGTAGTACAGCGCCTTCAGTCAGCAAGAGCGAGTCTGCTGCGGCGCGGAACCACGCAACGGCATCGGAGTTTGACAAACTCAAGGCATCGTTGTGCGCGAAGAGTTTCTCGAGTACCCGATGAGCGAGGATACCCAGCAGGCGGTTGTCCTCATCCACCGCCAGGACGGAGGTCGGATCCAGCTTAGCCACTCGTTTCAGAACGAATAGGGCTGCGTCATTGAAGAGTTCGTTGAGCGTAGTGAACGACTGTAAAGCGTCGCCGAGCTGCACGGGATGAGGGAGTTGGATGTGTCGTGGAGTAGCGGGTAGCGACTGAGGTGCAAGCACCTCAGCGGTTACCCCGAGAAGTGTGGAGTCGAGTGCAATGTCCAGGTCAAGCGAAGCGGACTCGATATCCGGTACGAGCTTCTTAAGAAGCTGGCGAATCGGATGTACTTCTGTACCCGGAGGAGGGCAGACGATGATGAATCTTTTTCTCGCAGCAAGTAGTGGCCGCAGCCACTTCAGTGCTAACGATACAAGCTCACGCGCCGGGTCTCGCAACTGCACACCTAATTGAGTAAGAGCGTTCACCTCGGCAGGAGACCAAGGCAGAGGCGAGGGCAGGGCAGGCGTAGATGGCATCCACCAGATCACCTCATCAGCTGCTTCGATGCACGCAGCTGCGGTGCTGGTCGAGCGCATGCAACCGACATGGGAAACCGCAGCGGGGTTGGTTGCCCCGGCGGGCGTGGCGTGGGCGACCAACTGCTCGACTTGCCGAGGCAGCACCGTGGCCAACCCTTGCCGAGCCAGCTCGATCAATGCTTCATGGACAGCCGCACATTGGCTATGCGCCGCCGTAAAGCTCGCCGCATCAGCGGATTCACCTGAGAGGCGAAGCCGCATAGCCTCCTTCATCCGGGCGACGCGAGCAATCAGTGTATCGACCGGCACTCCATCGGTGCGTGACCAGCGCTCGGACTCCAGCCAGAAGGTAATTTCATCTGCTACTTCCTGGGCATTGTTACCCGCTGCGATCTTGGCCTTAGCCGCCGTCCAGGCTTCGCTCCCAATTCCAGGCTGCTTGGCGACAGCACGAGCGAGCCTACCTCTCGCAGGACGACTGAATGGGCCCACTGGGTGCGTCAGGAAATCCAGCAGTCGGTTCATGTCTATTGGTTCCCAGCACATTTCCAAGGCAAGGATTAGTGCCTGTAGGGCTGGGCGGAGCTGACTAGGGCGTTCGAACCCGCAGTTGACCCCGCCGGTCGCGGACAGCGACACATCTAGCGAGTCGCCCGCCTCCTCAGCCAGGATCAGCCGGTCGCCGGGCTGGTGCGAGTGCTGTGCGCTCAACCAGTGTTCGGCGGTCGTGGCCGCGAGAGCGTGCACTAGTAAGACACTCCCGTCGGTCTGCGCGGTTAGATTGCCCGCGGAGCCTCCAGCCAGAACGGTTAGGGCGTGCTCTTGCAACGCACGAAGTTGGCCTTCTCCCTGTGGCTCGGGAAGTCGGACTTCGACCGCTGGCAGGCGCTCGAGCACCTGCCGCCAGAGAAGCGGGAAGTCCTCGGGCGGGTCAACCAAGTGAACTGACTTGATGGGGCCAGGGCCGGACGCACTCAGAGCCTGTATCACCAGGTGCAAGCGATCGGCCTCTCCGGGCGGCAACGTTTCGAGAGCTGCGTTTTCAATGGCGGCAAGCTCCTGGATTCGTGAAGCATGCTCTGGATTAGCGCTGCCGTCCCAACCGCCAAGCCGCCACTCGTCACGCCAGGCCAGGAGGCGCGCAGCCGTACCAATACTGTCGGCCTTAAGGGACTCACTGTAAAAGCGCGAGTTGTTGTCATGGACGCGCAGCAGGCCAGAGTAGATGGTCACGCGTCTGGCCTTGGACGCTTCTGGCGCGCTTAGACCTAGGTAGGTCTCCAGCAGGGACAGGAATCCGAGGCGGCCCACTATCGGGGTGTTGAAGAAGTTCGTCGGGGACGGACCCTGACGGGTATCCAAGAAAAGGCCAAAAGTGATGTGCATGCTAAGGTTGACTTCCTTGACGACAATCCAATGCAGGCGTCCTATTGCATCTTGTTCCCCTGCTCCTAGTCGACAAGACTAACCGAAAGCAACCATTCACGTACGACGGAAAATTGCTGCGAGCGGCTGTCAGGCCGCACGCTCTGCTTCCAAGTAAGGCCAACTCAGCTTGCCAATTGGCTCACCATTTTGCCAACGCTCAAATGTCTGCACGTCTACGTGACGGTGATTGCCGACTTGGTCGCGGATCAGACGCGCCGGCAGCCCAGTCTGGGCCTGCGCCGCCTGCAACCAATGAGCAAAAGGGCTTTCCCACCAGCGGGTGCGGTGCATCGAAGGAATTTCTGCCGTCGCTTGTTTAATGATCGCTGCGATTTCAATGAGCACAAGCCTTAAGGCAATCGGCCGAGCAGGTCGTCGGAGCGTGCGGGTATCTGCCTGAAGGGCCATGTAACTGAGGACCATCGCATAACTCGCCCAACCTGAGCGCACCAAGTGCCGCCATTCGTGGCCGCCGTCCTTGTCTATCGCTACGATCCATTGCTCTGCACTCTGCGTTAGCAAGTCATGGTTGCTTCCTCTGCGCGCCTCCAAGGCCTGTCATCCAAGTCTTTCACCGTACGGCGCTGAACAAAGTGAGGCCGATATCCAGGGAGGTTATGAGTGAACGAAGCGACGCACCAGTTTCGGTAGAGAGAGTGGTTCATCCTTGATCCTTAGACAAAGAGCAGCTGCTGACATGGCAGAGTAATGGTCCGCCCCTGGTGGCGGCAATCTACCAGGCGAGTATATCTGCTGACGTGACAAAGGCCCGAGGTGTCTATTTGTTTAAGCCCTCGCGCTCAGTGTATGACGCAAACTTTCATCTATGCTCTGCGCATCCCCATGGAAGAATGCTTGCCGTGATGTGCAAAGTCCCTAGTGTCTACGTTCCGTTGTATTTCATCCTTCTGTCCGGGTGCGCTGCAGTTCCTACGCAGGATGACTGGTTTAAGAAAAATGCTCGTTATGAGGTCAAGAGCGGCTATTTCGAGCCCGCCCATATGGATTACTTATTTCGTAACGAACGAGAAAGGGCAGGTAGGAGAGCACCTCCAAATCTTGGTTTAGCATTGGCAGGAGGAGGGACCAAAGCTTCCAGTTTTGCGATGGGAGTGCTTCAGGGCATGCACAGCACTGGGCTAATGAAGAAAATCGATATCCTGTCAACTGTCTCTGGAGGAGGTTACGCAGGCTACTGGTACTACTCGCGATTGGTTCGGGATACAGGGGACGAATTCAGAGCTCCCGGGAAATTCGATCCTGCTCGGTTGAACCAATTTTTCGCGGATTGCTTGCCTTCTCGATACGTCGAAATGTTTAAGGGACATCCCCTGAACCTTGAACGATGCCCCCCTAAAAACTTCACTAATTGTGAGCACAAGGTTCCTTTCACTGCGCCAGGCGCGAAGGATCTCAATGACCCTTATCGATACCAGAACTACATACGGGCCTATCAGGATCTCTTCAGTACCGGGCGCAATATGTTTGGTGCTCGCTCATTCAATTACGACACCACAGCCGAGGATGGCAGCATCAACAATGAGATCGTGGAAAACACGGTTCTGTTGGTAGCCTCGGCAGTCATCAATGTCATTCCCAATATCGTCTTCGATTGGCAGTGGAGTGTTTCATCAACTCAGCGTGCGTATGCCAAAGGCATAGCGCGTACTTATGGCGCGAGTCCGCCGCTCTGTCAGGACGGTGGGTGTGTGAAGCCATTGCTCACGAGCGGCGAGATACGTCGTGAAGGTGATATCAGGAAGGCGCGTCGACTGACGTTCAAAGACATTCGGCGAACGTACGAAGAAAAGGGCGCGCCGATGTGGATCATCAATACCACCGCAGGAGAGGATCGGTCTGTTCTCGATGTTGGTGGACAGTCCGATTTGCGGTTTACGTCCTTCGAATTCACACCGTATGGATTTGGGTCAGGCTTGTACGGTTACAAAGAAGGCGAACTTGAAGGTATCACGCCTACAGAGGCAGTTGTTTCGTCGGCGGCTTTTTTCGATGACCAGCAAAAGGGGGAGATGAGTGTTCCCTGGAGAAATTTCGCAGCTGCAGGCATGAAGGTGTCGACCTTGAACTGGGGGAGTTCATACCGAAATCCGAACGTGGAGGATTTTGCCTATTTTGGTCATATGGCACTGCCGTTTCCGCTTTATCACGTTGACCGTCTGAAAGCGCCCAAGGACTCAACCTTCATACACCTATCTGATGGCGGTCAGTCTGAAAACCTTGGCGCATATGCATTGATCCGACGTGGCGTGCCCAACATTATTATCTCCGATCATGCAGAGGATCGCGGCGGCAACATGCATGATGTCTGCCGCCTGAAAACGCAGATACGTGAGCAAGGACTTTCGTTTCGGCTGCCAGGTCTTGAAGACTTTAATGAGTTCTGTACCGAAAAGGGTGAGCCTACACACGCTTACGATATTTACAATTGGCGTCACCCTGTTCTGCTTGGGTGCATTGTCGAAAGCCCGGTTGATGGTGGCGCTTGCGTCGAGCCGAGTGTGGAGGAGAAGGCGCAAGGAAAATATTTCGCCAGGCTTTTCGTTATAAAGCCGGCGATAGGTAACGAGGGAGTTGTTCGCTCCTTGCGTGATATCTCAGAGTCTTGTTCCAAAGACATAGGCCTTTGCGCTAAGGCGCTGAGTTACGCTTGTACCAAACCAATTTCGAATGTGGAGAGCCCGATGTGGGCAAGCGCTGAGCCGGCCTCATGTGAAATGTATGGGTTCATACGAAAAAATGGGCCGGGCACTTCAGGCATCGCCAAAGACGATTGTCCGCACTTTCCACAATACGGCACAGTCGCGATGACCGTGGATTCCTCACCCTGGATGTATGGAGCGATGCGAGATTTAGCGGCTTATTACACGGGGCGCGTTGGGGCGCTTTTCGATGCGCAGGGTAGGGTTGATTTGAATTTGTTCAATGCAGAGCTGGCCTATCAGGCCAATAGTCCGGTAGAGCTTGTCCGCGCAAATAAAGGATCGATGTTTTTCACGCCTAAGGCTGGCGTCAAAGGGCAGTGCAGTGGACTTAGGCAATCCATTGATGCGGTAGCAGTTGTTCGATCTCACTGGCCTTCTGCGTGGGCAACAGCTTCAGCACATCCTTGAGATACGTGTACGGATCATGTCCGTTCATGCGTGCGCTGCCGACGCAGCGGGCGAATGAGATTACCGAGGTGGATGCCATCTAACGGTGCAACCTCTGACGGGGCGCTGTATCAAGATCTGCCTTGGTAGCAAAAATTAACGGCATTACCATGTTATTGCCAGCGCAAGATCGACCCAGTTACCGACATTTCACTGACCCAGGCTCCTACCTTGTGAACTATTACCAATGTTGGATTTTTGCCGATTGGTGTTGGGTCAGCCTGGCATCGGCCACTGGGTAAATTCGTCGTCAGCACCAACAATGAGCACTCTGCGTATTTGAGCTGAGGTGATCCGATAGCATTCAACGGCGATAGGGAACCATCGCAGGTGATTTTTCGAGAAGAAGATTGTTGAGCCTAAGGCTGGGGGCATCCTTTTCAAACCATCCAACGTATGCCCTCAGATGTGCCCCCAATGTAGCAATCTACCGGAAGTGAATGGAACTCTATGGTTTGTGGAAAGGCAGAAATGATCAGCCGAACAGCCTGCCAGACGACGTCTAAAGACTCTCAGGATCCCCAAAAAACATCTGAATCCGCGACCTCAACCAGCGCTCCCCCGGATCATTATCCTGCGACCCCCGCCAAGCCAGATGCAGCTCGAACGAAGGCGTGTCCAGCGGCAGCGGCTCGGCGCGCACGCCGCCGGCGGCGGTAAGAGAATCGGCGGTGTAGTCGGGCACGGTGGCGACGATGTCGGTGCCGGCGAGCAGGGTGCTCAGGCCGTTGAATTGCGGGACGGCGAGCACCACGTGGCGGGTGCGGCCGTGTTTCTTCAGTTCTTCGTCGATGAAGCCGCTCAGGTCGCCGGCGAACGACACCAGCGCGTGGGGGCGGGCGCAGAACTCGTCGAGGGTCAGGTTGCCCGGCTTGGTGTCGGCGCGCAGCAGCATGGGGCGGTTGCGTCGCAGCACCTTGCGCTTGGCGTTGGCCGGCAGGTCGTCGGTGTAGCTGACGCCGATGGAGATTTCCCCGGAGGCGAGCAGGGCCGGCATGAGGATGTAGTTGGCGCGGCGGATCACCAGCACGATGCCCGGCGCTTCGGCGCGGATGCGCTTGAGCAGCATGGGCAGCAGGGCGAATTCGACGTCGTCGGACAGGCCGATGCGGAACACCGCGGTGCTGGTGGCCGGGTCGAACTCGGCGGCGCGGCTGACGGCCGTGGAGATGGAGTCCAGCGCTGGCGAGAGCAGGGCAAAGATCTCCATGGCCCGCGCCGAGGGTTCCATGCTGCGTCCGGTGCGCACGAACAGGGGGTCGTCGAACAATCCGCGCAGGCGTGACAGCGCGGCGCTGATGGCCGGCTGGCCGAGAAAGAGCTTTTCGGCAGCGCGGGTGACACTGCGTTCATGCATCAGGGTTTCGAACACGATCAACAGGTTCAGGTCGACGCGACGCAGGTCGTTACGGTTCATCTATAGGCCCGCTGGAACATGAAGAAGAGGTGCTGGCGTGAATCTTAAGGGCAAAGGCTGCTACCCTGCACCGGAAAATTTCGGTTTGTGCCATCCTCGTGCCCGCGCCGCAGAGCGGTCGCTGGGTCGAATCGATGGCGAGCATGTCGACTATTAACAGGCGCTGATAGCTTATGCGCGAATGCCCAGATAAAGTTCAGGGCATTAGAGGTTTACAAGGCGAGGTTTGCGATGTCCCGCACGATCCGTTTTCATAAATTTGGCCCGGCGCAAGTCTTGACGTGCGAAGAGCACGCAGTGGCATCGCCCGCTCCGGGCGAAGTTCAGGTCCGTGTCGAGGCGATCGGTATCAGTTGGTATGACGTGCTCTGGCGGCAGAACCTGGCGCCGTCGCAAGCGCGCTTGCCGGCGGGCCTCGGTCAGGAGATGGCGGGGGTTGTAACCGCGGTGGGCGAGGGTGTCGAAGGTTTCGCAGTCGGCGACAAGGTTGCCAGCTTTCCGGCGCAGAGCCCCAACGAATACCCGGTCTATGGCGAGGCGATCCTGCTGCCGGCCACGGCCCTGACGCGCTACCCCGACATTCTTTCGCCGATCCAGGCGGCCGTGCATTACACGCCGTTGTTGATCGCCTACTTCGCCTACGTCGAACTTGCGCGTGCCAAGCCTGGGCAAACCGCCTTGGTGACCGATGCCAGCCACTGTGCCGGACCTTCGTTCGTGCAGTTGGGCAAGGCGCTGGGCCTGAAGGTGGTGGCGGCCACGCGCAATCCCGCCGAGCGCGACTACCTGCTGTCGCTGGGCGCCGAGAAGGTGGTGGTGACCGAAGAGCAGGATCTGCTCATGCAGATCGACAAGTTCACCGGCAACCGCGGTGTGGACATGGTCCTCGATGGCCTGGGCGGGCCGCAGATGTCGGTCCTGGGAGACGTGTTGGCACCCCGTGGCAGCCTGATCCTGTATGGGCTGCAGGGCGGCAACCAGACACCGTTCCCGGCCTGTGCCGCGTTCCAGAAGAACATCCAGTTCCATGTGCATTGCCTGGGCAACTTCCTCGGCAAGCCGGAACTGGGCATCATCCAGGATGCCGAGGCGTTGCAGCGCGCGTTGCGTGATATCAACCAGATGACGGCGGACCGGGTACTGGTGCCGCAGGTTGCCAAGGTGTATCCGTTCGATGAGTTCGTCGAGGCGCATAAGGCCATGGACGAATGCCCATGCGGCGGACGCATCGCGTTGCAGCTGTAACCTGTCGAAGCGGCGTCCTGCCTGGGACGCCGTGTTTTCGTGGTGTTTTCCCTCTGATTCACGCCGGTCTGTAAGACCTTTCCCTACCTTTTTTCAGATCCCTCCGATTGCGCTCGGCGTCGGCGTGGGCGCCTCATGGCGCTTGTGCGGCCTTGCCGTGCCCTGCTGATCTGCACTGCCTTTTGCCGACTTTCTGTATCTTTTAATCGAAGGACGGCTCTTCATAATGCGCGGTCTATGCCCGTCTCCGAGGCTTGGCAAGCACGTTTCGAAGCGTGGCAGTCGTCCGGCGGGTTCCTGGCCAGAACTCGGAAACCACCCATGAGCGCAATGCACCAGCAAGCCATGAATCATGTTTACCAGCAGGTGCTGTCGCGTTTGCTGGGGTCCTTTTCGCCCGCCCGGCGCATGGCGGTTCAGCCATTGATCCAGCGGCTGATGACGGCCGCCGGAGGGGCGCAGCGTCTGGGCAGCTACCGGATCGTGTACTGGCTCTGCGGTGACACTGCGGGCAGCTGCAACCTGGCGTTGCTGCGGGCCGCGCAGCTGACCCTGGCCGCCCGCAACCAGCCGACGTTTTTCATCCGCGCCGCGGTCGGCAGCCAGGCCCTGCTCGACGATGCCCGCAACGCCAACGTGCAGCGGGCCTGCAACGCGTTGTTCCTGCACGACGATCCGCGTATCGAACTGCTGGCCTTCGATGACGAGACGCTGCAGCCCTATGAATACCGTCACGCGAGCGTCAATCAACGGCGCCTGAACCTGCGCACGGAAATGTTGAGTGTCGCCCACGAGCTCGACACCTTGGCGCCTGCGGTATTGCAGCAGCATGGGTACCGGGCGATGGCGCGGATCTACCAGCGCTTGCTGGGCTATCGGGCGACGGCCGACGCCATCGTGCTCGATCAGTCGCTGTTGCAGCGTCGGCGCTTCGTCGCCTGGGCCCTGCGCGAGCGGCGTCGCGCGGGCGGCGCTCGGGTGTCACGCTACCACTGGCATTCAAGCGACTGCCTGCAGCCTCTCGAGGCTGGCGTTGCTGCCGTGCCACGCGGCCAGCGCATCGATCAACCCGGCGGCGTGCGTTTGCTGGGTGTGCAGGATCTGCTTGGCGAGCCGTTGGCCAGCGACGAAGCGTTGTGGCAATTCCTGGGTTGTCAGCCAGTGCTCGCCCTGTTCGATCCGCGTGAAACCCGCTATCCGCAGTTGGCCTTGCTGGCTCACCTGTGTGGCCTGCGCAGCCAACGACTGCAAGGGGGGCGTTTCGAGCAGGGGCTGGATGCGTTCCGCGAAGCCGTCGCACGTTCGGTGCCGGGCTCGGCAGGTTTGCTTCACCCTCCATCCGCTGCCCTTCCACGCAACGCTGCCGAACAGATGCAGGCACGTCTGGCCACCTGGTATGGGATGGACTCGGCCCAGGTGAGCTGCGCCGTGTACGCTCCGTTCAATGACCGCGGGACACGTCTGGAGGCATTCCTGGCGGCGTGCCATCCCGGCATGCAAGTGACTGCGCCTTACCTGCATCAGGGGTTGCGCGGGTCCAAGGTGCCTGCGCAGGTCGTGCAGTGGCTGGAATCGGTCAGTGGCCTGCCACTGGCGACCTTGCAGCGGCTCTACCAGAGGCCCAGGTTGTCATGAACGGCGCTGCCAAGGACAAGGCTGGCGCGTTCGCTTACCAAGGTGTCTACCGCTATCTGTTGCGCCTGATCGACGGGATCGAGCCAGGGGTGCGCATCAAGTTGCCGTCCTTGCGGGTACTGGGGCGTACCCTGGATGTTTCCGTTTCTACAGTGCAGGCCGCCTATGGGCTGCTCGAGGCCGAAGGGCGAATCGAGCCAGTGGCCAAGTCCGGCTATTACGCCCGTGGCTCAACGGCGTTCGGACCGGCTCTGGCCAGTCCCGATCTGCTCCAGCGCGTCCTGGCAGGTGCCTGCCAGTCCAACATGGAGGTGTTCAGTCGAGCCGCACCCGCGCCCAGGGCCGACGCATTGAAAACGGTGCTGCGCTTCGAGGTCGAGTTGGCCAGGCGTTATCCCGCTGGACTGGGCAGTACCGTGCAGCCCTGTGGCGAACTGGAGCTGCGCCACGCCCTGGCCGCCCGCTACACCCGTTGCCTCGAGCACCACTGGTGCGCCGACGATGTCTACATCGGCAGCGATCTGCTCAGCGTGTTGCACATGACCTGGACGGCGATGCAACTGCAAGGTGCAGTGGTCGTTGTACTGGTGCCGTGCGCCTGGCGCATTCTGCGGACCTTGCAGCAGGCGGGTGCGCGAGTGGTGGAGCTGGCGCTCGATGCGCAGGGCAGGGTGCCGATGCAGCGGTTGCAGGAGGTACTTGTGGGCCGGCAAGTCCGCCTGATGGTGCTCGGCGCGTCTTTTCATGCGCCTCACGGTACCTGCATCGATGACGCCGACAAGCACACCATTGCCAGCTTGTTGGAACGGCACGGGGTGTGGGTGGCGGAGGACGATACCGAGGGCGACCTGTGTTTCGAGGCAGCGTTGCGCTTTCGCGAACTGGTGTCACCGCAACGTCTGCTGATCTTCGGGTCGCTACAGCATCTTTTAGGCGCCGAGGCACCTTTTGCCTATCTGCTGTCGCGCCAATGGCAAAGCCGCTTGCAACAGTACTGCCTGCAACGCGCGACGGTGGCGCCGCCGTTGCGGCAGAAGGTGCTGGCACGATTCATCAGCGGCGGCGGCTACGACGACTGTCTAAGCCCGCAGCGCGAATCGCTACGCCACCAGGTCGTGGCCTTCACCGCAATCCTGCGCAAGCATCTGGACGAGCGGTTGCAACTGGCAAAGACCGAAGGCGGGGCGTGCATATGGGCGCGCTCGCGCTACCCGGTTGACATGCGCAAGGTCTTCGAAGACCTGCGCAGACAACGGCTGCTGATCGCCCCCGGGGACGTTTTCAGCCTGCAGGGCCACTGCCATCAGCACTTGCGCCTCAATGGTTGCGGACACTCGACGACGCAATGGGAACGCTGTGCCAAGGCACTCGATCTGGCCTTGGGAGCTCACGCGGTGTAGGGCACCATCGGTCCATTTCCGATTGCCTTGGCTTTTATCTGTATGTATAACCAGTGACTTTTACGACTCTGGTTTGGCGACAACGTGGCATTTGCACCGCTTGAAGACCCTTTCTACTACCTGGCCAATTTCCGTCGCGTACTGGCGTGGCTCGAACAACGCTACCTGGACGTGCTGGACGCCGAGGAGCTGGGTTTCATCCAGTGTTTCGAGACGCTGCCGCAGCCGTCACAGGCGCTGCTGGTGCGCATGATCATGCGCAAGGGCGAGATGTTTCGCGCCAGTCGCCTCGACTACGCCGAGATCGGTTGCCCGAAGCAGGCCGCCGAGCCGTTGCTGGCCAGTGGTTATCTGATGGATCAGGCACCCTTGACCCTGGAGCAGGTGGGCGAAGTGTTGCTCAAGCCGGAAATCGTCGCCTGTTTTTCGGCCCATCTTGCCAAGCCATCGTTGCCCAAGCCGCAACTGCTGCTGGTCCTCGCCGAACAGCAATGGCCGGCGCAGCCCTTCGCGGTCTGGTGTCCGACGTTGGCCGATACCTTGTACTGCCTGACCGTGCAGGCGCTCTGCGATCGCCTGCGGTTGCTGTTCTTCGGCAACCTGCATCAGGGCTGGACCGAGTTCGTGCTGGCCGACCTGGGCGTCTATCGTTACGAGTCGGTGCAACTGGCGCCCGAGTCTCGGGGCCTGACCCATCGTGACGATGTGGCGGCGGGGTTGGCCCTGCATGCCTGCAGCGAAGCCATCGAAGCCGGTTTGCCGTGTGAAGAGATTCACCGGCAGTTGCTGGCGGTGACCACCGACAAATCGTGGTTGCAGAGTCGTCGCCAGAAGCTGTTGTTCCGGCTGGGGTATGCCTGCGAGCGCCAGCAGAACCTGAAGCAAGCCCTGGTGGTATACCGCAGCTGCGAGTTTGCCCAGGCCCGGGCGCGGATCATTCGCGTGCTCGAACTGTGCGGCGACTTCGCCGAAGCGTTGGCGCTGGCCGAGCAGGCCACCCTGGCGCCGCTGAATCCCGCCGAGGCGCAGCAATTGCCACGGATGTTGCCGCGCCTGCGTCGACACCTGGGGTTGCCTGCCGAACCCAAGCGTCAGGCCGCCAAGGTCGCGCGCCTGGACCTGACGCTGGTGCTGTGCGAGCAGCGCCTGAGCGTCGAGCGCCGTGTGGCGGCCTCGCTGCACAGCGAAGACGCTCCGGTGCATTACGTCGAGAACACCCTGTTCAATGCCCTGTTCGGCCTGCTGTGCTGGAAGGCGATTTTCGCGCCGTTGCCCGGCGCGTTTTTCCACCCGTTCCAGAACGGCCCGGCCGACCTTCACCAGCCCGACTTCCGTCAGCGCCGCCGTGCGCTGTTCGACGCGTGCCTGGGTGAGCTGGACGACGGCCGCTACAAGCACACCATCCGTCAGACCTGGCAGGAGAAACGGGGCCTGCAGTCACCCTTCGTCCATTGGGGCATGCTCGACGAAACCTTGCTGGAGCTGGCGCTGGGCTGCATTCCGGCGCAGCACCTCAAGCAATGTTTCGACCGCGTGCTGGAAGACGTCAAGGCCAACCGCACCGGCATGCCCGACCTTATCCAGTTCTGGCCGGCCGAGGGTCGCTACCTGATGATCGAGGTCAAAGGGCCTGGTGATCGCTTGCAGGACAACCAGCTGCGCTGGCTGGAGTTCTGCGCTCGCCATGGATTGCCGGTGCAGGTCTGCTACGTGGAGTGGGCAGGACAGCCCGCGTGAGCTATACCGTGGCCGTCCGGGCCTTATGCGAGTTCACGGCCAAGGTCGGCGACCTGGACCTGCGCTTTACGCCATCGCCGTCGGCCCAGGAAGGCATGCTTGGCCACCGCCGGGTCACCCAGGGCCGCGATGCCGGCTACCAGAGCGAAGTCACCCTCAGTGGTCAGTACCACGAACTGCTGGTGCGCGGCCGTGCCGACGGCTACGACCCGGCGCTCAACCGCCTGGAAGAGATCAAGACCCACCGCGGCGACCTCGATCTGCAGCCCGACAACCATCGCCAACTGCATTGGGCCCAGGCCAAGGTCTATGCCTGGTTGATGTGCCAGCAGTTGCAGCTGACGCGCATGGATGTGGCCCTGGTGTATTTCGATGTCGATTACGACAAGCAGACAGTGTTCAGCCAGCAGTGTCAGGCGCAGGATCTGGAGGCGCATTTCGAACGCCTGTGTTCGCGCTTCCTGAACTGGGCGCGTCAGGAACTGGCCCGCAGCGCCGAGCGGGACGCAGCCTTGCGCGCGTTGAGCTTCCCCCATGCCGATTTTCGCGTCGGCCAGCGCGAGTTGGCGGAGACCGTGTACAAGGCGGTCAGCACCGGGCGCTGCCTCATGGCTCAGGCCACCACGGGTATCGGCAAGACCCTGGCCACCCTGTTTCCGTTGCTCAAGGCGATGGTCCCGCAGCAACTGGACAAGATCTTTTTCCTCAGCGCCAAAAGCCCCGGCCGCGCCCTGGCCCTGGAGGCCGTGGCGCAGCTGCATCGTCAGCCGGGCCTGCCGCTGCGCACGCTGGAAATGGTCGCGCGGGACAAGGCCTGCGAACATCCGGACAAAGCCTGTCACGGCGAATCCTGCCCGTTGGCCAAGGGTTTCTATGACCGTCTGCCCGCGGCACGCGAAGACGCGGTACGCCTGCAGATTCTCGATCAGGCCCAAGTGCGTCAGACGGCTCTGGCGCATCAGATCTGTCCGTATTACCTGAGCC
>Ga0308171_1002377_pt1 | contig 20089 bp, 17 predicted proteins | sample PhyGR1_FD_202135 | JGI IMG/M metagenome (GOLD analysis project Ga0308171, IMG submission 202135) | Phyllosphere microbial communities from UC Gill Tract Community Farm, Albany, California, United States - DLSLSG.R1 | ecosystem: Host-associated > Plants > Phyllosphere > Unclassified | place: USA... | reverse complement strand
GCCCATCGCGCCACCAGGGGCTGCTGCGGCCGTTTGCGCGTATGCGTCGGAAATAAACACGTAAGGCTCCAAAGGTTGATTGAAAAATAGCCCTGCATTCTAGCACTGCGCAGGCACCAAACCGCCAAATCGGGGTGCATTGCCGCAGATCAAGGGGGAACCAGGCAAAATCGGGCTTTTTTGTCACCAGCGCAAACTGGAAAAGCGGCGTATCCCGCATGAAATGGCAGGGCACATGAAAAAAGCTTCATTTCGCCCTCAAGCCGCCACTAATATAGGCGGCGCGCCGGCCTCCTGCCCCGCGCGCCCGATTCACCCCGATCAGACACCGCATGCCTGCCGCCCCCACCCCCGAACCCGCAGCCCCCACTGCCTTGCCCGCCGCCCCGCGCCAACCGGCGTGGGCGATTTTTCTGGTCTTCCTGCGGCTGGGACTGACCTCATTCGGAGGGCCGGCCGCCCATCTCGGCTATTTCCGCCATGAATTCGTGGCACGGCGGCGCTGGCTGTCCGAACAGACCTATGCCGACCTGGTGGCCATGTGCCAGTTCCTGCCCGGCCCCTCCAGCAGCCAGGTCGGGCTGGCCATCGGCCTGATCCGGGGCGGCTATCGCGGTGCGCTGGCGGCCTGGCTGGGCTTTACGCTGCCCTCGGCGCTGCTGCTGATGGTGGTGGCCTTGTCGGTGCTGGAGGATGCGCACTGGCTCTCCGGGGAGGTGGTGCATGGCTTGAAGATCGTGGCCGTGGCCATCGTGGCGCAGGCGGTGTGGGGGATGGCGCAGACGCTGTGCCGGGGACCATTGCGCCTGGCCATCATGGTGCTGGCCGCGCTGGCGGCCTGGCAGCTGCAGGGCAGCCTGGTACAGCTGGGCGTGATCGTGGCCGCCGGCCTGGCCGGACGGCTGCTGCTGCACGGCCCGCAAGTTGTCCTGCAGGAACATCTGCCACTGGTGGTCAGCCGCCGCACGGGGCGCGCCTGCCTGCTGTTGTTCTTCGTCCTGCTGGCGGGCATTCCGCTGCTGGCCGCGCTCCATCCGGCGGCCTGGCTGCAGCAGATCAACATTTTTTATCGCGTCGGTTCCCTGGTCTTCGGCGGTGGCCATGTGGTGCTGCCGCTGTTGCAGGCCGAGCTGGTGCCCACGGGGTGGGTCAACAAGGACGTTTTCCTGGCCGGTTATGGCGCGGCCCAGGCGATCCCCGGCCCGCTCTTCACGCTGGCGGCCTATCTGGGCGTGGTGATGTCTTCCTGGCCCAATGGGGTGGCCGGTGGCGTACTGTGCCTGCTGGCCATCTTTGCGCCGTCCTTCCTGCTGGTGACCGGGCTGCTGCCGTTCTGGGATGCTGTGCGCCGTCAGGCCGCGATGCAGGCGGTGCTGGCGGGCGTCAATGCCGCAGTGGTGGGATTGCTGCTGGCGGCGCTCTACCAGCCGGTGTGGACCAGCGCCATCTTCGGCGGGCGTGACCTGCTCATTGCGCTGGCGGCCTTTGCTGCTCTGGTGTGGCTGAAACTGCCCTCCTGGGCGGTCGTGCTGCTGGCGGTGCTGGCCGCCACCCTGCCGGCGCTGGCCGGGATCTGACTGGCGAGCAGCTGCAGCGGACTCAGTAAACCACCACGACTGAACGCTCCTGCTGATTCACCAGCAGGAAGGCCCGTCCATCCGGGCTGCCCGCAGGCACGGCACCACAGGTATTGGACACGGACGCCATGCCATTGATGACATTGACGGCCACGTTGCAGCGCGTAGTCACCAGTACCGAGATGGAGAGCTTGGCCGTGGTGGCCGCCTGCAAATGCGGCCAGGCCCAGCAGCCGAGCGTGAACAGGAGCAGCGCGGCATGCCAGCGCAGCAAATCAGGACGCGCCAGTCGGGTGCCTGCCATCGAGGGGGGATGCTTCATGGTGCGGGCTCCTTGTCGGGTTGGGCCACTGCATTGTTTGGTTGTGCTGTCATCTTAAATAAATTAATCGAATAAATCAATAAAATTAATTTTACAGAATAAAATAACAATATTGTTTATTTCTAAATAGCAGTGGAAGCCGCGCAGCACCAGCAGCGTGGCAGAGGTCAATTATTATCGCAATGACAAGCTCATCATTGTGCCGCATTTTGACCACAGTCGCGCTTTCCCGCCGGAACAAATAAAACAATTTCGGCAATTTATTATCCGATTCGTTATAATTGATTCTATCGAAACCCGCCGTGCCTCCCTGCACTTGCGGGCGGAATCGAACCGGAGTCAGGAACCATGGAGACAAGCTCGTGATGCCAGGCAGCACCCCCAATGACGCGCAGCACGCCCCGGCGCGCCCGCGCGACGGGCGTCTGCCGCTGGCGCTGGCCGAGGTCGGCTTTGCCGTGCTGACGTTGGCCGCGCTGTGGCGTGCCAACCTCCCGCCCTGGTTGATCGTGGGACTGCTGGCCCTGTGGCTGGTACGGGCCCTGATCCTGCTGCGCCTGCTGCGCGACCATCAGCGCGCCGCGCGCAACCTGGTTCTGGCCAAGGAAGCGGCCGACCAGGCCATGCTCACGCGCGGGGCCTTCCTCTCCACCATGAGCCACGAGATCCGCACTCCCATGAATGCAGTACTGGGCATGGCCGGACTGTTGCGCACCACGCGCCTGGATACGCAGCAAGCCGAATTCGCCAAGGCCATCGAGGATTCGGCCAATGCCCTGCTGGGCATCGTCAATGACGTGCTCGACTTCTCCAAGATCGACGTCGGCAAGATGGACATCGCCGTGGTCGAGTTCGACCTGCTGGAAGTGGTGGAAGCCAGCGCCGAAGCGCTGTCCTTCAAGGCACACGAAAAGCGCGTACGCTTGCTGGCGCACGTCGACCCGCGCCTGCCGGTACGGCTGCTGGGCGACCCCGGACGCATCCGCCAGGTCCTCCTGAACCTGCTGGGCAATGCGCTCAAGTTCACCCATGTGGGCGAAGTGCTGCTGCGGGTGCAGGCCTTGCACGTGTCGGGCGATCACTGCCGGGTGCGTTTCGAAGTGCGCGACAGCGGCATCGGCATGGATGACGATACGCTGCGCCGCCTGTTCTCGCCCTTCTCGCAGGCCGACAATTCGGTGACGCGCCAATACGGCGGCACCGGCCTGGGCCTGTCGATCTGCAAGCGCCTGGTGGAACTGATGGGCGGCAAGATCGGCGTGGAGAGCACGCCCGGTAACGGTTCCTGCTTCTGGTTCGAACTGGGCATTCCCGTGGCGCAACCTCCGCAGTTCGCCACCCGTCCGCATGCAGCCAAAAAACGACAGGTGGCCCTGCTCGAAACGCACGATGCCAGTGCCGCCATGCTGCACGAATACCTGCGCGGGGCCGGGCTGGAAACGGTGCGCTACAGCAGTGCCAGCGACGCCCTGGCGGCCCTGACCGGCCCGGCGGCCACGGCCACCGGCATCGATACCCTCATCGTCAGCAGCGAGATCCGGGATGTGCCGCCGGCCGCAGTGCTGGCACGCCTGCACGCGGAAAGGCCGACAGTTACGTGCGTGCTGCTTGACCATGGCGTGCACGGCCTTAATATAGACGGAAAATCAACGTCGCCGGCCCTGCAATTGCCGCTGCGCAAGCAACAGCTGCTGCGTGCGGTCGATCCGCTGGCGGACGGCAAGGATGCGGCCGATGGGGAAGTGACGGCAGCGCGCCCGCTCCGGGCGCTGTCCCGTCCGGGGCAGCAGGAACAGCGTGAACTCCTGCTGGTGGAAGACAACGTGATGAACCAGAAGGTGGCGGTGTACCAGCTCAATGCCATGGGCTACGCGGTCGATATCGCCTCCAACGGTGCGGAGGCGCTGGAGAAGCTGGCACGGCGCGCTTACGCGCTGATCCTGATGGATTGCCAGATGCCGGTGCTGGATGGCTACGAAACCACGCGCCGCATCCGGCGTCTGCAGGGCGAGCTGGCCCACACCCCCATTGTCGCGATGACCGCCAATGCCATGGCCGGGGATCGGGAACAGTGCCTGGAGGCCGGTATGGACGATTACCTGACCAAGCCTTTGCTGCGCTCGCAACTGGCGGCGATGCTGGAGCATTACCTGCCGGCCGCGCAGGAAGCGGCCGCCGACACCGGTGCTGCGCCGGTCATGCTTGACGAGAGCCGCCTGCAGGAACTGTTCGGCGAGGACACCGCGCTGGCTGGCCAGATGCTGGACATGTTCGTCGAACACACCACGCCGGTCATGGACGATCTGGCGCGGCATTGCCAGGCCAGCGATCCGCTGCTGGGCGAGATCCAGGCGCTGGGCCACCGGCTGGCGGGCAGCTGCCTGAACCTGGGCATCCAGGCGCTGGGACAGGCGGGACGCAACATGGAATTGGCGGCACGCCAGGGCGAACTGGCACACGTGCGCAAGCTGGCCGAGGAGTGCGCAAGCGCCTTCGCCGCCTTGCGACAACACCTAAAAGAGAGGGCCGGGGGAACACATGAAGATTCTGATCGTTGACGACGACAAGACCAATCTGTCGCTATTCACGCACATGCTGGCGCAGTTGCCCGATACCAGCATCAGCACCTGCCCCGATGCGTATGAAGCGCTGGACTGGTGCGGCAGCCACGATCCGGACCTGATCCTGCTGGACTACATGATGCCGGGCATGGATGGCCTCGATTTCCTCTCGCGTTTTCGCGCCATGCCGGGCCAGGAAATGACGCCGGTCATCATGATCACCGCCGACATGGGCCTGCAGGTGCGGCACAAGGCGCTGCAGATGTCGGCCAATGATTTCCTGTCGAAGCCGGTGAACCGGGTGGAACTGCTGGCGCGGGTGAAGAACATGCTGGCCATGCGCAAGTCGCAGCTGGCCATGAGCCGGAAGATCGAAGACTTGTCTGAAGAGGTGGAACAGAAGGCGCAGCAGAGCACCAGCCTGGCGCTCAATTCGGTGGACCTGCTCTCGCGCGCGGCCGGCTATCGCGATCCGGAAACGGGCGAACACCTGGTGCGCATGTCCAATTACACCCGCATCATCGCCGCCCATCTCGGCTTGCCCAAGGAGGAGCAGGACCTGCTGCTGGCGGCCTCCCCCATGCACGACATCGGCAAGATGGGCATCCCCGACCATATCCTGCTCAAACCCGGACGGCTGGACGAGGAAGAACTGAAGGTCATGCGCCTGCACGCGCAGATCGGTGCCGACATTTTGCGCGGCAGTCCGTCCTCCCTGCTGCAGACCGCCTCCCGGATCGCCGAGACCCATCATGAAAAATGGGATGGCAGCGGCTACCCCAATGGGATAAAGGGCGACGACATTCCTTTGTATGGCCGCATCGTGGCCGTAGCCGACGTGTTCGATGCGCTGACCTCCTCGCGACCTTACAAAAAAGGCTGGAGCCTGGAAGACGCGGCGCGTTATCTGCGCGACAATGCGGGCAGCCACTTCGATCCGCGCTGCGTGGAAGCCTTCTTTGCCGGCTGGGAGGAAGTGGTCGATATCTACAACCGCAACCAGGACGGCAAATGATGCTCACCTTCATTGAACCCACGCTGTTCGAGAAGCTCAGGAGCGCCCAAGCCCTGCCCTCGCCCGGCGGGGTGCGCCTGACCATCATGCGCCTGTGTGCGCAGGATGATCCCGACATGCATGAACTGATCCACCTGGTGCAGGCCGATCCGGCCCTGTCCGGGCGCATCATCCGCATCGTCAACGTACTCAATGCCGAGCGCGTGCGCCCGATCGCCTCGGTCAGCATGGACAGCATGCTGCTGGTCGGCCTGCAGGCCGTGCGCCAGCTGGCCCTGGCGCTGTCGCTGGCGGAAACCACGGCCCCGGCCTCCTGCGCCAACTTCAAGCTGCCGGCCTTCTGGGCCCACAGCTTCGCCATGGCCTGCAGTGCCCAGGCCATCAGCGGCCACACCCGCGTGGCACCGCTGGGAGAAATGTTCACCACCGGCCTGCTGGCCAACATCGGCAAGCTGACCCTGGCCTCGGCGCATCCGGCCGGCTATTCGTCGCTGCTGACGCGCCCGCTGGAACCGTCGGGGCAACTGGCGATGGAACAATCGCTGTTTGGCTTCAACCACCTCAACATCGCAGCGGCGCTGATGCAGGACTGGAAGATCCCGGAACTGTTCTGCGATGCCGTGCTGCACTACGAAGCCCCGGCCCTGCCGGAGGAGCTGCCGGCTCCGCGTCCGCTGGAAATCATCTGGACCCTGTATCTCTCGGCCGCCATGGCCGAACTGGGCTGCGGCACACCGCAGGTAGCCGAGGCCGCCCTGCCCAAGATCGCGCGGGCGCTGCCGCAACTGCAACTGGCACCGAATGATTTCCCGGCGCTGTATCAGGCCGCAGGGGAGGACTGGCAGGATTGGACCCAGACCATGCACCTGACCGCCAAGACCTTGTGGCAGGGTCTCCCGGGGCAGGTCCACGACAAACTGCTGCGCCTGCAAGAGGCCGTCGGCGGTGACGATGCAGGCACTTGAACAACTGCTGCTCAGCGAAGCACCCGACGCCTATGTCCTCATGGACATGCAAGGCGGCGTGGTCTACTGGAACCGCTGCGCCGAACAGATCTTCGGCTACAGCGGCCAGGAAGTGCTGGGCCAGCATCTGGCGGACTTCATCGTGCCGCCCGAGCGGCGCAACGAGGAAGAGCGGGTGTTCGCCGATACGCTGGCGCTGGGCCGGGCCGAATGCCAGTCCATCCGCCGCCGCAAGGATGGCTCGCTCTTGCACCTGTCAGTCTCCAACAAGCTGTTGCGCGATGAGCAAGGGCAACCGCAATACGTGCTGTCCTGCAAGCGGGACATCAGCCAGGCCACGGTGCAGCGTGACATCAGCCTGATCGCGGCCAGTGTCCACGGGCTTTATGATTCGCTGCCCGACGGCATCGTCGTGGTCAACGCGCTGGACCGCGTGGTGCTGGCCAATCGCCGCGCCGGCGAGCTGTTCGGCTGGGAGGTCGGCGAACTGACCGGGCGTGCCATCGATGTCCTGATCCCGCAGCGCTTCCTGGCCATGCATGCGCAAAACCTGGCGGAGTACCTGTCCGGCCGCGCCGCTCCGGCCAGCAATACCACGCCCGACCTGTGCGGGCTCAAGCGCAATGGCAGCGAATTCCCGGTTGACGTCAGCCTGAGCCCGCTGGTCATCGAGGGCGAGACCTTCCTCATGATCGCCGTGCGCGACATCAGCGACCGCAAGCGCATCGAAGAAGATCTGGCCGAAAAGAACCGCGCCTTGCAGGAGGCCGTGGAGTCGCGCGACCGCTTCCTGGCCAATACCTCGCACGAGCTGCGCACTCCCTTGAACGCCATCCTGGGATTTACTGAAATCCTGCTCACACGCATGGGCGGACCGCTCACGGCGGACCAGGAACAACAGCTGCAGACCGTGCACGAGAGCGCCCAGCATCTGCTGGGACTGATCACCAGCCTGCTGGATGTCTCGCGCATGGAGGCCGAGGCGGAAGACCTGATCCCCGAGGCCCTGCTCTGCTCGGAGCTGATCGAGGAAGCCGTGGCCGTACTGCGCCCGGCCGCAATGAAGAAAGGCTTGCAACTGGAGCTGGCACCCTATGCGGGCGAAGTGCGCATCCACGCCAACCGGCGCGCCCTGGCGCAGATCCTGATGCACCTGGTCGGCAACGCGATCAAGTTCACCGATCGCGGCCAGGTGCTGGTAAAGCTGCGCCAGCAACGCCACGACAAGACCCTGACCAGCTGGATCGAGGTCAGCGACAGCGGCTGCGGCATCAGCGAACAGGACCAGCAGAAGCTGTTTCGCGCCTTCACCCAGCTCGACGCCACCGCCTCGCGCAAGCACGAGGGCATGGGCCAGGGCCTGTACCTGAGCCAGAAGCTGGCCAACCTGATGGGCGGCACGATCACTGTACAAAGCCGGGTCGGGGCCGGCAGCCGTTTCACGCTCTGCCTCGAAGAGAACACTTGAGCCAGCGCATGCGGTGACATCTCGGCGTGCGCCAATCCACCACAACAGCGTAGAATCGCGGCACAACAAAAACAGTTTCCGAAGGCTGCTTCCCGTGGGGAGCATGGCTGCGGGAGGGTTTCCAAACATGCCGACTTCACGTCTCCTGATCATTGACGATCACGCGCTCTTTCGTTGCGGCCTGCGGCTGGTGCTGCAGGCCGCCTTGCCGCACGCCAACATCGGCGAGGCCGCATCGCTGGAAGACGCCATGCGCCTGGACGACAACCAGCCGCCCGGCATGGTGCTGCTGGATATCCAGCTGGGCGGGCTCAATGGCATCGACGGCATGTCCGTGCTGGCGCGGAAGTGGCCGCGGGTGCCGGTCATCATTCTATCCGCCGACGATACCGACGAGACCGTAGACGAAGCCACCCGGCGCGGCGCGGCGGCCTTCGTCTCCAAGGCGGCTACCGCCGACCACATTCTGCGGGTTTTGCTGGAGGTAGCTGGCGGACGGCATGTCCTGCCTGTGCCCAGCGTGGCCGCCGACGCCGCCGGCAAACCCCAGTTCACGCCGCGCCAGTATGAGGTACTGGGCCTGCTCAGCCAGGGCCTGACCAACAAGGCCATCGGCCGCCGGCTCAATCTTTCCGAAAACACCATCCGCGGCCATGTCCAGGCCATCCTGCTGGCCCTGGATGTGGACAACCGCGCCGAAGCCGCCTTTGCCGCCCGCCGGCGCGGCCTGGTGAGCTAGCGCATGAAGAGCGACGGCGCGCTGGGGAGCGCACCCGTGCACGCGGCGGGCGACGACACGCTGCACCGCGTCCGCGTGGAGCAGGTGCGGCTGTTGTGCGGCAATCTCGGCAGCTCGGTGCTGCCGGGCATTCTGGTGGCGCTGCTGGTGGCCTATGCATTGCGCGAGAGCGCCGGCCTGTGGCCACTGCTGGGGTGGGCTGCCGGGGTGATCGCCTCCAAGCTGTTCGACTACGCCGATGCGCGGCGCATGTTGCGCATGGAAATCACTCCCGCCAACATCGACCAGATCAAGCGCCGCCTGGTCGTGTTGCATGGCATCGATGGTGCCGCCTGGGGCCTGTTGGCACCGCTGGCGCTGGATACCGCCAGCCCGGGTGGCAGCATCCTGCTCATTGGGGTGCTGGCGGGGGTGGCCGGCAATTCCATGTCGATCCTGTCACCGGTGCTGCCGGCCTTCGTCTCCTTCTGCCTGGTGGAGCTGGGCATGTTGGCGGCGAGCGCCTGGCATACGCATGAAAACGCACTCGAGGTACTGGCGGTGGCCGCCCTGCTCTACGTAGCTTCACTGTTGGTCCAGGCGCGCAACAGCGCAGGTGCAGCGCGCGCGGCCATCATGCTGCGCTTCGAGAACAATGCGCTCATCGAGCGCCTGCAGCGCGAATCCGAAAGAACCCAGCAGGCCCTGCAGCAGGCCGAACAGGCCAATGCCGCCAAGTCGCGTTTCCTGGCCGGGGCCAGCCACGACCTGCGGCAACCCATCCATGCGCAAGGGCTGTTCCTGGAAGTGCTGTCCAATACCCCGCTCGATCCCATGCAGCGCGAGGTGGTCGGCCGCCTGCGCAATGCCGCCGACAATTGCGCCGACATGCTGCACACCCTGCTGGATTACTCACGCATCGAAGCGGGCGTGGTGACACCGCAGCTAGCCCCTTTCCGCCCGCAGGCGCTGATCCATCGCATCAGCCGCGAGATGGCCGCGCAGGCCGAGGCCAGGGGCCTGGTGTTCCGCACCCGCGAAAGCCAGGCAGTGGCCAGCGCCGATGCGGGGCTGACCGAACTGATCCTGCGCAATCTGGTGTCCAATGCGATCCGCTATACCGAACGAGGTGGCGTGCTGGTAGCCTGCCGCCAGCGGGGGCCACAGGTGTGGCTGGAGGTGTGGGATACCGGCATCGGCATCGCGCCGGAGCAGCAGCAGGAAATCTTTCGGGAATTTCACCAGTTGGGCAATCCGGAACGCGATCACAACAAGGGCATGGGCTTGGGGCTCGCGATTGCCGAAGGATTGGCGAAGATGCAGGGCTTGCAGCTGACGGTCCAGTCGCGGCCGGGACGCGGTAGCGTCTTCCGGCTGCAGCTGCCGGCGGCGGTCATGCCGCTGCCGGCGCATCCGGGCAAGCCGGCACCGGCGCTCACGGCACAGCGCGACCTGCACGGCCTGCGCATCCTGCTGATCGATGACGACCAGCGTGTGCGCGACAGCATGGCGCAGCTGCTGGGCCAATGGGGCTGCCATTGCATCGACGTCGAAGGCCTGGAAGAGGCCGAAGCGCTGGCCCACTCACAGGAATTCGACGTGGTCATCAGCGACTACCGCCTGCGTGCGCATCGCAATGGCACCGAAGCCATCGCGGCGGTACGCGCTGCCAGCCGGGCTCACGTCGGTGCGCTGCTCATCACCGGGGATACGGCACCGGCCCGGCTGCGCGAAGCCAGCGAAAGCGGCATTCCCATGCTGCACAAACCGGTGGCCCCGGCGCAATTGTGGGAGGCACTGCTGCGGCTGGCGGCGAAGGCTGGAGGCGTGCATCCGCAATGATGTGTTGATGCGCAATTGCAGGCACCAACACATCAGCGCATTGACGCATCAATGGATCAGTCCACGCCGCGTGCACGGTCTTCCTTGAATTTCCTGACGAAGTCCTGGAAGGTGCCGGCGTCGATGGCGTCGCGCATCTCCTGCATCAGTTGCAGGTAGTAGTGCAGGTTGTGCACGGTGTTCATGCGGGCAGCCAGGATTTCACCGGCGCGATGCAGGTGGTGCAGGTAGGCGCGCGAGAAGTTCTTGCAGGCGTAGCAGTCGCAGCTCTCGTCGAAGGGACGGTCGTCGTTCTTGTACTTGGCGTTCTTGATCTTGACGTCGCCATAGCGCGTGAAGATCCAGCCATTGCGCGCATTGCGGGTCGGCATGACGCAGTCGAACATGTCCACGCCGTTGGAGACGCCTTCCACCAGGTCTTCCGGCGTACCGACGCCCATCAGGTAGTGCGGCTTGTCGGCCGGCAGACGCGGGCCGACGTGTTCCAGCACGCGCATCATGTCTCGCCCACCGACAGGCCGCCGATGGCGAAACCATCGAAGCCCAGTTCTTCCAGGCCGGCCAGCGATTCATCGCGCAGGCCTTCGAACATGCCGCCTTGGACGATGCCGAAGAGCGCATTCGGATTTTCCCCGCGATCGAATTCATCCTTGGAACGCTTGGCCCAGCGCAGCGACATGCGCATGGATTTGCCAGCTTCTTCGCGAGTGGCGGGACGGCCATCGATCTCGTAGGGCGTGCATTCATCGAACTGCATGACGATGTCCGAATTGAGCACGCGCTGGATCTGCATCGAGATCTCCGGCGAGAGGAACAGGCGGTCACCGTTGATGGGTGAAGCAAAGTGCACGCCCTCTTCCGTGATCTTGCGCATCTCGCCCAGCGAAAACACCTGGAAGCCGCCAGAGTCGGTCAGGATGGGCTTGTCCCAGCCGATGAACTTGTGCAGGGCCTTGACCGAACCATAGGTGCCCACCGGCATGAAGATGGGCGTCTCGACGGTGCCGTGGTTCAGTTTGACGCGGCCGCGGCGGGCCTTTCCGTCGGTTTTCAGCAGGGTAAATTCCAGCATGGTGCTCTCTGTTTTCTTTCCGGGTTTCTCAGGTACGGGTCAGCAGCATGGCATCGCCATAGCTGAAGAAACGGTATTGCTGTGCAATGGCGTGCGCATAGGCCGCACGGATGTGTTCATAGCCGGCGAAGGCTGACACCAGCATCAGCAGGGTCGACTTGGGCAGGTGGAAGTTGGTCACCAGCTGGTCGACGGTCTTGAAGGTGTAGCCGGGCGTGATGAAGAGCTGGGTGTCATCGCTGCCGGCCTGGAGCTGGCCGCTCTGCGAGCCGGACTCCAGGGCGCGCATGCTGGTGGTCCCCACCGCGATGACACGGCCTCCGGCGGCCTTGGTGGCACGCACGGCCTCTACCGTCTCGGGCGAGATGGTGTACCACTCGCTGTGCATCTTGTGCTGCGACAGGTCTTCCACCCGCACCGGCTGGAAGGTGCCGGCACCCACGTGCAGGGTCACGAAGGCCTGCTTGACGCCACGGGCGGCCAGTTGCTGCAGCAGCGCTTCATCGAAGTGCAGGCCGGCGGTCGGTGCAGCGACGGCACCGGGTTCCTTGGCGTAGACGGTCTGGTAGCGCGTCTCGTCATAGGCATCGGCCTCGTGGTCAATGTAGGGCGGCAGCGGCAGGCTGCCGTATTGCTCCAGCAACTCGAAGGCATCGGCGGGGAAATGCAGGGTGAAGAATTCGCCGAAACGTTCACCTACGGTGACATCGAAGGCATCGGCCAGGCGGATGCGGGTACCTGGTGGCGGCGACTTGGAGGCGCGTACCTGAGCGTGGACGGTGCGCGGATCGAGGATGCGCTCGACCAGGGCCTCGATCTTGCCGCCGGTTTCCTTCACACCGAACAGGCGCGCCTTGATGACGCGGGTATCGTTGAAGACCAGCAGGTCGCCGGGCTGCAGCAGCTCGACGATGTCGGAGAATCGGCGGTCGGTCAGTTGCGCACCCTGCACCTGCAGCAGGCGCGAAGCGCTGCGCTCTGCCAGCGGGGTCTGGGCGATGAGCTCGGGGGGGAGCTCGAAATCGAAGTCGGATAGGGAATACATGGGAATGGAACACGCACCGGCCCGCTCACCGGGAAAAACGCTCCCGACATTCGCTGATGTTCGCTGGCGGCCAATGCAAATTGAATGACAAACTCTCTATTTTACGCTTTCGCCGTCGGCAGGTCGTCACTCGGACGTACACTCGGCCTTGTCCTGGCGTATGACAACAACTATTCCTTTCCCTGATGACAACACAATCACCGTTCCACGCGCCGGTCGATCCGCAAGATCCGGCCACCTCTGCCACCCCCGTCGCGGGCGACCTGCCATCTCCGCACTCACGCGCGGCAGGTGCCCTGCGCATGGCCATCGGGCTAGCCCAGGGTCTGGTGCTCTACGTGTTGTTTCGCCACTGGACCGACAAGGACTGGCTGACGGATTACCCCATGCTGTTCCGCGGCCTTTCTCTGACGGCGCTGTTCATCCCGCCCTTGGGCATCTCAGCCCTCTCGCACATGCGCCCGCGCCAACTGGTCTCGTGGCTGCTCCTGCTCGCCGCCCTGATCGCCGGACTGGGGATCTACGACCTTTGGCGCGCCGATATCGGCATCTGGCTGATGGATCCGGCGCTGAGCGCCTGGCAAAAGCAGGCAGAAAACCGGCTGAAGCCGTCGGCGCTGCTGATACTGCTGCTGGTGCCAGGATTGTTCATGGCCCAGGCCATGGCATTGGCCGGTGAGCAGGACCGGCGCTGGATAGCCAGCTACCGCAGCTACTTTGCCTGGGCCTGGAAACTGGCATTGCAACTCAGCTTCGCCGCGCTCTTCAACGCCGTAATGTGGTTGATCCTGCTCACCGGCGCGCAGTTGTTCGAATTGCTCAAAATGGACTTTCTGGCCACGCTCATCAGGAAGCACTGGTTCACCATTCCAGTGAGCGCGATGGCCTTTGCTGCAGCGTTGCACCTTACCGATGTGAAGCCGGCCATCATTGTCAGTCTGCGCAAGCTGCTGCTCACCATGCTGTCATGGCTGCTGCCACTGGCGGCACTGATCGTTACGGGTTTTCTGGCAGGACTGTGCGTCACCGGCCTGGAGCCATTGTGGGAAACCCGCAATGCAACCGCAGTGCTGCTGGGAACGACCGCCTTGCTGGTGATTTTGATCAACATGGTCTATCAGGATGGACTGTCCGCCGAGGCGGCACCGCCGCGCGTGATCTCCTGGTCCCTGCGCCTGTCCTGCGTGCTGCCCTCGCCACTGGTGGTGCTGGCGGCCTATGCACTGGGCTTGCGCGTGAATCAGTATGGCTGGACACCCGAGCGCATCTACGCGACGCTGTGCATTGCCGTGGCCGCCATCTACGCTGTGGGCTACCTGGCAGCCCTGCGCCGCGCCGCGCACATGGGCACAATGGCCCCCGTCAACGTGGGAACCAGCTTTGCCATTCTCACCGCGCTGGTACTCATCCTCACGCCGATCGCCGACCCGGCGCGGCTTGCGGTGGCCGATCAGCTGTCCCGCCTGGCCTCAGGACAGATCACGGTGCAACAACTGGATGTCAAATTCATGCGCTACGAGGGCGAGCGTTATGGCGTGCGAGCGCTGGCGGAGATTGCGAAAGATCAGGATCCACAACTCGCTTCGCTCAACGAGCGGATCCAGCGGGCGCTGAAATCCGAGCACGTTTGGGACCTGGTGCGATCTGACAAGCCCGGATCCAAGTCCGGTGCCAATATGCGCATGCACCCTGAGGGAGCGACATGGCCTGCAGGCATCACAGACAAGACATGGTCGGGCATGATGGCGATGGGGCGCCACACCGTCGTTCCCCCCTGCGTGTACGACGACCTGATCCAGTGCGACGTCTATGTAATCACACCACCGGGAGCGCGAAGCGCACAGCTGCTGCTCATCTCCAAGCTCGGACCGCCACCGGCGCTGCTGGCAGAGGATGCCAAGGGCGAATGGCAGATCGTTGGTACTTTTCCCATGTCCCAAAGTTGCATCAGCAGATTGCAGCAAGCGCTGGAAGCAAACACGCTGCAATGGAAGGCCGTGACCTTGTACGACCTGAACCTGGGAAAGATCCTGATTCCCATGCGGCCAACGCCCACTGCTCCCGCAAGATGCGATCAGTAGCCTGGCCAGGAGTGGCAGGAGCCCGTCTGGCGGCGGGTTTGATACTGTAATTATTCACAGTACAATAGCGCGATTCTGCCGACACGCTGCCCATGCCCCCTACCGCGAAAAAGAAAACCGACACGACCTCGCCTGCCAGCCGCGCAAAGACAGGAAAGAGCACCAAGGCCGGCCCAGCAAAGCCCGAAAACAAGCTGGCCAAGCTGGGCCTGCACAATGACATGGACCTGGTGCTGCACCTGCCGCTGCGCTATGAGGATGAAACCACCCTCATGAGCATCGCCGAGGCCTCCATGCGGGGCCTGCAGACGGTGCAGGTCGAAGGCGTGGTCACTGCCTGCGACGTGCAGTTCCGCCCGCGCCGGCAGTTGATCGTGACAGTCGGCGACGACAGCGGGCAGTTGACCCTGCGCTTCATCAATTTCTACGGCAGCCAGACCAAGCAGCTGGCCGAAGGCACCCGGGTGCGGGTGCGCGGCGAATTGCGGCATGGTTTCTTCGGCGCCGAGATGGTCCATCCCTCTTACAAGGTGGTCAACGAAGGCGCTCCGCTGCCCGATGTCCTCACGCCCGTCTATCCGGCTGGCGAAGGCCTCTCCCAGGCCTATCTGCGCAAGGCCATCGCCAATGCCATGAGCCGACTGGACTGGAGCGATACGCTGCCGCCTTCGATGCTGGAGACCCTGAACCTGGCCGGCTTCGAACCGTCCGTGCGGCTGCTGCACAATCCGCCGCCGGACGTGGATGAGCATGCCCTGATCGAACGTTCCCATCCCGCCTGGATCCGCATGAAGTTCGATGAATTGCTGGCGCAGCAGCTCTCGCTCAAGCGCGCCCAGGCCGCGCGCCGGGCCAAGACCTCGCGCGCCTTGCCGGTCACCGGGCGCATCACCGAGGAACTGACCAAGGTCCTGCCCTTCCAGCTGACCGGTGCCCAGCAGCGCGTTCTCGAAGAGATTCGCGCCGACCTGCGCCAGTCCTTCCCCATGCAGCGCCTGCTGCAGGGCGATGTGGGCAGCGGCAAGACGGTGGTGGCCGCGCTGGCCGCCGCCCAGGCCATCGACAGCGGTTGCCAGGCGGTGCTGATGGCACCGACCGAAATCCTGGCCGAACAGCATTTCCGCAAGATCGCGGCCTGGATGGAACCGCTCAATGTCGGCGTGGCCTGGCTCTCCGGCAGCCAGAAAAAAAAGGAAAAGACCGAGGCCCTGGCCCACATCGAATCCGGTGCGGCGCGCCTGGTCATCGGTACCCACGCGCTCATCCAGGACACGGTGCAATTCGAGAACCTGGGCCTGGTGATCGTGGATGAGCAACACCGCTTCGGCGTGGGCCAGCGTCTGGCCCTGCGCAACAAGAGCTTCAATCCGGCCGACCGCGAAGCGGCTGCCGTGCCGCACCAGCTGATGATGTCGGCCACCCCCATTCCGCGCACGCTGGCGATGACTTATTACGCCGATCTCGAAGTCTCGGTGATCGATGAATTGCCGCCGGGCCGCTCGCCCATCGTCACCCGCGTGATCGACCAGAACCGCCGCGACGAAGTCATCGAACGGGTGCATGCGGCGGCGCTGGAAGGCAAACAGATCTACTGGGTCTGCCCGCTCATCGAGGAATCCGAGGCCTTGCAGTTGCAGACTGCGACCGACACTCATGCAGCCCTCTCGACCGCCCTTCCGGACCTGCAGATCGGCCTGGTGCACGGCCGCATGAAACCGGTGGAAAAACAGATCGTCATGGAAGGCTTCAGCCGGGGGGCGATCCACCTGCTGGTGGCGACCACCGTCATCGAAGTCGGGGTGGACGTGCCCAATGCCTCGCTGATGGTGATCGAACATGCCGAGCGTTTTGGCCTGTCGCAGCTGCACCAGTTGCGCGGACGCGTGGGGCGGGGCTCGGCGGCCAGCGTATGTCTGCTGCTGTATCAAGGCCCCCTCGGCGGCACCGCCAAGCAGCGCCTGGCGACCATGCGCGAGACTACCGATGGCTTCGAGATCGCACGGCGCGATCTGGATATTCGGGGCCCCGGAGAATTCCTCGGCGCAAGACAGTCCGGTGATGCCATGCTGCGTTTTGCCGATCTGGCCACCGACCAGTGGCTGGTGGAAAAAGCGCGCGATACGGCGCAGGCACTGCTGCAGCATGCGCCCGATATCGTGGATCGCCATCTGGCACGCTGGCTTGGCGGACGGGAAGATTTCCTGAAGGTATGAAACACCCGCGAAGGCCGCCGCAGAGGCCGCCTCGCCGGGCTTCGGGCTTGGTCTTTTGCAAAGCTTTCCAGCATCTCTCACGCGGCGGGCCAGTGCAAGGGCTGCAAACGCAAATCAGCAAAATGCCAACCAGATTTCCGCAAAAATCGAGAATTTCTTCGCTTTATGTCGATTGACGGAGAGCAGTACTGAGTCCAATCTACGGCCCACGGTGAACGGGTTCATGAAGGATCGCGCGGCGCACGCTGGTTCACCGGCTTCCCGTTGCGCCGGATGACCATCGCTAACTACAGAAGGCTGAACATTTTGGTTTCCAACCACGATCAACAATTGGCCCGCAGACTGCTCTGCCCCATCTGCCAACGCGCACTGACGGCTTGCATCTGCCACTGGACCTCTCCCATCGATCATGCCGTCGATGTGCTGATCCTTCAGCATCCGCTGGAAGTGAGCAATGCCAAGAACAGCGTGCGGCTGCTGCACCTGAGCCTGCCCTACAGCAAGCTGGTGGTCGGCTCGGTGTTTGATGCCGAGGAACTGCACGCAATGATGCACGCTCCGTCCCGCCTGCGCGGCGTCTCTTCGACCGAACCGGTGCATCCGGTGCTGTTGTACACGGACGATGTCTGCACGCCCGAGACCCGCTACTTCGATGCGCGCACCATGATGGTGGACAAGCAGGAGACGCTCAAGCGCGTGCGCCTGGTGATCATCGACGGTACCTGGCGCAAGAGCCGCAAAATGCTGTTCGAAAACCCGATCCTGCAAACCCTGCCGCGCATGATGCTGATCGATACCCCGACCTCGCGCTACACCATCCGCAAGTCGCACAAGCCCGAACAGCTGGCCACGCTGGAAGCAACCGGCTACGCGCTCATGCAGCTGGAACGCAACAGCGAGAAATATCATCCGCTGCTGACGGCCTTCGACAACTTCGTCCTGCAACAGGGCTACATGCGCATGCACGGCCAGGCGACGCGGCGCAGCGAATAGGCGATCGGCCTGGCGCAGGGGAACCAAAGGCGCTGACCGCTGACCAAACCGATCCGGCCGCTCCGTGCGGCCGTTCTTGTTCAGGTGGCGTGGCAATGCGCTTATAATTGTGCGATTGAGACGTTGTGATCCTGAACATCTCTGACATACGTTGACGCCGGCCGGCGTCATCCCATCCCTGCGAACAAATCAACACATGAGTTCCGAATTCCTGCAACTGGCTGAAAAAGTCACTCAGCTCGCCAAGCTGGCACAAGGCCTGCGCGAAGAAAATGCCGAGCTGCGCCGGAAAGTCAAACTGCTCTCCGAAGACAACACCACCCTCGCCTCCCGCGTGGACCAGGCTTACCAGCGCGTCTCCGCCGTGCTGGCGCAACTGCCCGTGGCCGAAGTGGAAGAAGAAGCGGCTGCCGCCGGTGAGGAGGCCGCATGACCACCATCCAGATCAATGCCATGATCATGGGCCAGTCCTATACGCTGGCCTGCCAGGAAGGCGAACAGGCCGCGCTGCATCATGCCGTGGCCTATCTCGACCAGAAGATGCGCGCCATCCGCGACGCCGGCCGCATCAAGGGCACCGACCGCATCGCCGTGATGGCCGGACTGGGCATCGCTGCCGAGTTGCTGAGCATGCAACGTGCTGAAGGTCCCTTCGCCGGCCTGACCATTGCGCAATGGCAGCAGCAGATTGCCGCCATCACCGAGGTGGTGGACCAGGCGCTGGCACCGCAGGAAAAACTGTTTTGAGTGCGCTGTCAGCGCCATGCTGACACGCGGAAATTCTTTACGCGTGCTTGAGAAAATGGCTGCCTTGCGCAGCCATTTTGCTTTCCCGGAGCAAGCACTTCCGGTGAAGAAAATCCGGTTACAAAATCGTCGGCTTATTTTTGAGGAAGTTCTTGGAGGACGAAGATGAATCGGTTAGACTTCGTACTCCTGCCGTGTTCGCGATTGCCATATATTCCTTGAACCATTTACGAGCATAGGCTGTGGGATTGTTCGATGGGCGTGAGCGTCGCTAGTCCGATGAACCCGAAATTGAACTACCGCAGCCAACTTGAACCGTCAGGTTCAGGATGCCGGCACAGCGGCACAGGCGGGACTTGGATTGAAGAAAAACGGCTGCATTCGCAGCCGTTTTTTTATGCCTGTTTGCAATGCCTCTTTGTTATACGTGTTTGCTGGCGTGATGGAGGAGCAAGGAGCCCCTCCTCTTCGCCTCACTCAGCTCTCGCGTTTCTTCGCGCCCTTGCGCTCCAGTCCCACTTCATCGATCACATCCTGGAATTCGGTCACATCCTCGAAGCTCTTGTAGACCGAGGCAAAGCGGATATAGGCGATCTTGTCCAGACGCTTCAGTTCGCGCATCACCAGCTCCCCCACCTGCCCCGACATCACTTCCCGCTCGCCGCTTTGCAGCAGCTTGTCCTGGATGCTCTGGATGGCCATATCGACCGCCTCGGCCGATACCGGGCGCTTGCGCAGTGCCAGCATCAGGCTGCCGCGCAGCTTGGCCGGATCGAAGTCAGTGCGGCTGCCATTCTTCTTGACGATCACCGGCATGGTCAGCTCGATGCGCTCGTAAGTCGTGAAGCGCTTGTCGCAATTGCCGCAGCGGCGGCGGCGGCGAATGGAATGGCCGTCCTCGGACAGGCGCGTATCCAGCACCGGGGTATCTTCGTGATTGCAGAATGGGCACTTCATGGTGGCAGTGAGGCAGTAGTTGGATTGAGCTGGACAATGAGGGCCGGGGCCCGGTACTTCGATGATGCGCCGGCCACGCCATGGCAAGCACCACAGTGTTGCATCCCGAGGCCGGCCCGGCCATCGTATGCGAGGGCAAACCGGCCAGTCCAAATAAGCGACGGCGCCCGCAGTAACGGGCGCCGTCCGGAACATCTTCTACGACAGGTGCAGTTTCCGCTTTTTGGCAGAAAACTTCACGCCGGCCCCCAACGGGCCGGCATTTCCGTCGTCAATCAGCCGTAGACCGGGAAGGCCTCGGTCAGCTTCTTCACTTCGGCCTTGACGCGCTCGATGGTGGCGGCATCGTGCGGGTTGTCCAGCACGTCGGCGATCAGGTTGCCGACCTTTTCAGCTTCGGCTTCCTTGAAACCACGGGTGGTCATGGCCGGGCTGCCCAGGCGGATGCCGGAGGTCACGAATGGCTTTTCCGGATCGTTGGGGATGCCGTTCTTGTTGCAGGTCATGTGGGCC